>Ga0213872_10001782_pt1 | contig 13449 bp, 10 predicted proteins | sample VelepicomBERX_R2_FD_160071 | JGI IMG/M metagenome (GOLD analysis project Ga0213872, IMG submission 160071) | Rhizosphere microbial communities from Vellozia epidendroides in rupestrian grasslands, the National Park of Serra do Cipo, Brazil - RX_R2 | ecosystem: Host-associated > Plants > Roots >...
GCGCCACGGAAATGCCGTGCGCCAGCGCGGCCGGGTCCGAGCCCTGGCCCGGCGTCTGCGAGCCGAACAGCTCGATCATGCCGATGACGGTGCCAAAGAGGCCCAAGAGCGGCGCTGCCGTGGCGATGGTGCCCAATGTGGTGAGGAAGCGCTCCAGGTCGTGCGCGACGGCGCGGCCCGTTTCCTCGATCGATTCCTTCATGATTTCGCGCGAGCTTTTCACGTTCTTGAGGCCGGCGGCGAGCACACGGCCCAGCGGTGAATTCGCCTGCAGGCGCGACAGCATGTCCGACGTCACGCCGCTTTGCTTGTATTCCTGCACGGCCAGTGCCAGGAGGCCGTCTGGCAGTACCTGTGCGCGGCGCAGCGAGACGGCGCGCTCGATAATGATGGCCACAGCGACGATGGACGCCACCAGGATGAAATAAATGGGCCAGCCGGCGGCCTGGAGAATGGCGAGCATGGAAGGGGTGTTCCCCGAATTCTAAAAACCGCGTAACTTTATCTGCGCCCGCGCCAACCTACAAGCGCGCGATGCGCGGAGCCGTCCCGCTGCCATAAACGCGACATTGGCCGAGGGAACGAGCTTTGTCAGAAAGCGCCCGACAGGGTTCCCGCAGGCCGTGAAAAATGGCAAAACCCTAGTGCCGGCGCGACCTTACCGAATTGTGCACACAGCCTGTGGATAAAATTGTGGGCAAACCGGCGAATAATCGAAAATAAGCCCGTAGATCAAGCCCCGTGTTGGCTTGCCCAAAAAAATGGCGAATCAAATAAATATATATAAAACAATAACTTAAGTATTTGCTGTAACAGCTGTGTCAAAATTTGCAGAAACAGGCGCGCCCGCCTTTGTCAATGTGGATGAAACCGGTCTTACCCTCCAATGAATACGCACTTGTCAAGCCCGAACGCAGTTTTTTCCGTCACCGAATTGAACCGGACGGTGAAAGGCTTGCTGGAACGGGAGTTGCCGCTGTTGTGGGTGAGTGGCGAAATTTCCAATCTCACCATTGCCGCCAGCGGGCACTGTTACTTTTCGCTCAAGGACGCGGGCGCCCAGGTGCGCAGCGTCATGTTCCGCAACCGCGCCATGCTCTTGCCGTTCAAGCCACGCGAGGGGCTGAAGGTGGAGGCGCGCGCCAGTGTCACGCTGTACGAGGCGCGCGGGGACTATCAGCTGAACGTTGAGAGCATGCGCCCGGCGGGGCTCGGTGCGCTGTTCGAAGCATTTGAAAAGCTCAAGGTGAAACTGGCGGCGGAAGGCCTGTTCGACACGGCGCGCAAGCGGGCGCTGCCGGCTGCGCCGCGGGCCATCGGCATCGTTACCTCGCCCCAGGCAGCAGCGTTGCGCGACGTGCTCACCACGCTGCGTCGCCGCGCACCACATATCCCCGTCATCCTCTACCCGACCGCCGTCCAGGGTGAAGGCTCGGCCGATACGATTGCCGCCATGATCGGACGTGCCAACGCCCGCGCCGAGGTGGATGTGCTGATCGTCTGCCGCGGTGGTGGCAGCATCGAAGACCTGTGGTCCTTCAATGAGGAGATCGTTGCCCGCGCCATCGCGGCCAGCGCCATCCCCGTCGTGAGCGGCGTGGGGCACGAGACGGACTTCACCATCGCCGATTTCGCCGCCGACCTGCGCGCCCCCACACCCACGGCTGCGGCCGAACTGGTATCGCCGGACCGCGAAGCGCTCTTGGCAACACTTATGCAAGGACAGATGCGCCTGGAACGCACCCTGCGCCATCGCCTGCAGGCGGCCATGCAGCGCTGGGACTATCTGGGCCGGCGTCTGGTCCATCCGGGTGAGCGCCTGCGCCGTCAGGTCGACGCGCTACGCCAGCTCGACCTACGGCGGCGCCAGAGTATGACGCGGCGCATGGAGGCGACACGCTGGCGCCTGACCGGCCTGGGTCAGCGTTTCCGCCACGAGCGCCCCGATATGAGTGCCATGCAGCGCCGAGTCGATCAATACGGCGGCGCCATGCAGGTGCAGCTGGCGCGGCGCCTGGAGCGCAGCAAGGGGCGCGTCGAGGCTTTTGCCGGTCGTCTGCTGGCCCTCAATCCGGAGGCCGTGCTGGCGCGCGGCTATAGCCTGGTAGCGATGCAGGATGGTACTTTGGTGCGCGATTCGACGCAGCTACGCATCGGCCAACCGCTGCGCCTGACATTTGCGCGCGGCGAGGCGAAGGCAGTGGTCAGCGAGGCGCCCGTCGAGCAGGGGGACTTGTTTTGAACGAGGTAGTCATCTTCCTGCGGCAGCATTTTCACGTCGCTGCCCTGATGATATTCGCGTGGCTGGTATTCGGCGGGCTGGCTTCCTTGCTGTTCCGCCTGACACGGGACAAGCCCATCGTCGCCCGAACGCCGGTGGATGCCGTCTTCTCGGAGCGCTTTTCCTCGGGCCGCTCGCTGCGCCATTGGTGGATGCTCATCGGCAGCGCCAACGGCTGCTTGTGCATCAGCTTGACGCGGCATGAGCTCAAGGTGGCCCCCGAGTTTCCCTTCTCGCTGTTCTTCCTGCCGGAGATATTCGACCTGGATGTCGCCGTCCCCTTGGGCAATGTCCGGGCTGTCGCTCGTCGTACCTTCTTCTTCAAGCCCGTGCTACGCATCGAATACGAAGGCGACTTGGGCGAAAGGCAGGTTCTGGAGCTGATCCTGCGCAAGCCGGAGGCGTTCGAGCAGGCTCTCTATGGCTTGCTGCCGCGCCTGAGCGCTACGACGAGCAGCTGACGCTCAAGGCATTCGCCCAATCAGGCGGTAGTCCTGCATAGGCCTCGTGCTCCGGCTGTTCATCAAACGGCCTCGCCAGCAGTGCCTGTACGCGCGCGACCTCGCTGAAATCACCCTGCGTCGCCATCCGGATGGCCGTCTCTGCCATATGGTTGCGTAGCACATACTTGGGATTCACCGTATTCATCCGCACACGGCGCTCGAGATCGACGCTGCTTTCCTGTGACAAACGCTGCCGATAGCGCTCTGCCCAGGCGTCGAAAGCCTCGCGCTCGACGAACTGGTCACGCAGGGTCGTGTTGGCGGCGCCGGGCGCACTGTCGAACTGCGCCAGACTGCGCCAGAAGCGCGTCCAGTCCGTCGCGCTAGCCTGCATCTGGTCAAACAGCGCAATCATCAGGTCCCAGTCGTCCGGCTGTACCGTCGTCAGGCCCAGCTTGGCGCGGAAGGCGTCTTCCAGGGCGGCTTCGAACAAGCCCTGGTAGCGCTTGAGCGCGGCAATTGCCTCGTCCCGGTCCAGCATCGGTAGGAGCGCTTGAGCCAGGCAGTTGAGGTTGAACAGGCCGATTTCCGGCTGGTTGCCATAGCTATAGCGGCCCGCGTGGTCGGAATGGTTGCAGATATGACCCGCGTCGAAATGGTCCAGGAAGCCGTAGGGGCCGTAGTCCAGCGTCAGGCCCAGGAGCGACATATTGTCCGTGTTCATCACGCCGTGGCAGAAGCCCACGGCCTGCCATTGGGCGATCAGATCGGCCGTACGGGCGACGACCGTGTCGAGCATGGCCTGGTAGTGATTCGCCTCAGCCAGCGCTTCGGGGAAATAGCGCGCAATGGCGTAGTCGGCCAGCCGCTTCAGCTCCTCGTGCCGGCCGCCGTAGTAGAAGTGCTCGAAATGGCCGAAGCGCAGGAAGCTGGGCGCCACGCGCGTCACCACGGCGGCCGTCTCCAGCGTCTCGCGCCAGACGGGCTCGGGGCTGGCGACCAGCGCCAAGGCGCGCGTTGTGGGGATGCGCAGGCCGTGCATCGCTTCCGAGCACAGGTATTCGCGGATGGACGAGCGCAGCACGGCGCGGCCGTCGGCGCCGCGCGAGTAGGGCGTGCGGCCGGCGCCCTTGAGCTGGATCTCCTGCCCGCTCAATTCGCCCAGCAGCAGCGCGCGGCCGTCGCCCAGCTGACCGGCCCACACGCCGAACTGATGGCCGCTGTAGACTGTGGCGATGCTGCGGGCGCCGTGCGGTGCGACGTTGCCGGCGAAGATGGCTGCTGTATCGTCATGTGCGGCAAGCGCTTCATCCAGGCCCAGTTGTGCAGCCAGTTCCGCGTTCCACGCAACAAGGTGCGGCGACGCCAGCGGCGTGCCCGCGACGTCGGTAGAGAAGGTGTCGCCAAGCTCGGCGTACCCTTGACCGAAGCTCAGTTCATCCCAGTGTTGCGCTTGCATAAGGTGCTTTCGAAGGCTTCATTCGTTCTTGATATTGTGGCGCCGTAGCGTTTCCGCAAGGAAACGCGCCAGCTTCACTGCCGCCAGCATCAGCGTCGCGTCATCTGCGCCGCCATAGCCCAACACCAGGCCGGGGAAGGGCGGTGTGCTCAAACAGTAGCTGCTGAGCGCCGGTGCGAGCAAACCCATCTCGCCCAGTTGCCGGGCCAGCCCTTGGTCGTCCAGTCCCGTCGGCAGGCGCAGCGTCAGGTGCATGCCGGCCGCACCGCCCAATAGCGCAATCTGGTCGGGGCGGGGCGCATCCCCTTCGGCCAGCCAGTCGCCCAGGTGCGCGGCCAGCGTGTCGCGCAGCTTGCTCTGGCGTTTCGCATAGATGCCGCGCATGCGGCGCAGGTGGGCGCCGAAATGGCCGTCCTCGATGAAGTCGGCCAGTGTCGCCTGCTCGATATAGCTGCCCTCGCGCATCAGCCGCGCTTGCAGGATGCGCAGGGGCTCGATCAGGTCCGGCGGCGCCACCAGGTAGCCCATGCGCAGGGCAGGGAACAGCACCTTGCTCAGCGTGCCTAGGTAGATCACGCGCCCCTGGCGGTCCAGTCCCTGCATGGCGGCGAGCGGCCGGCCATCGTGGCGAAATTCGCTGTCGTAGTCGTCCTCCACCACCCAGGCGCCGCGCTCGGCAGCCTGCTGCAGCAAGGCATGGCGCCGCGCCAGGCTCATTACGCTGCCCAGCGGGTATTGGTGCGACGGCGTGACATAGATGAGTTTTGGATCGGGTTCCTTGCCGTGCCAACACAGGCCTTCCTCGTCGGTCGCCACTGCTTCGATACGTAACCCCGCCGCCTGCCAGGCAAAGCGCGCGCCTGGGTAGCCGGGCTCTTCCATCCACACCGTATCGCCCGCATCGGCCGTGGCAAGCGCGACCAGATGCAAGGCCTGCTGCATGCTGCCCGTGATCAGTATCTGTTCCGCATCGCAGTTCACGCCGCGCGATAGGCGCAAATAGCCGGCGAGCGCCGCCTTGAGCGCTGGGTGGCCGCCGCCGCTCAGGTAGCCAAGATGTGCTGCGGGTGCATCACGCTGATGGCGCTGCTGCAGGCGCAGCCACAGCGCCCAGGGAAAGGCGCTGGTGTCCGGCATGCCCGGTGCGAAGGTCGGTGTCTCTGCCGCGCCGCGCTGCTGGATGCCGTGCAGCAGCGTTTGCCCCCGTAGCGACAGGGGTAGGGACGATGAGGCCGTCTGGCGGTTGACCACACCAGCCGGCGGCGGGTCGGGCAGCGCCTCGCTCACATAGGTGCCGGCGCCCGCGCGGCTCGCCACATAGCCCTCCGCTTCGAGCTGGCCATAGGCATGCAGCACCGTGTTGCGCCCCAGGCTAAGCGCTTCGCACAGGCTGCGGCTGGCGGGCAGGGCGCTGCCGCGTGCGAGCAGGCCGTCCAGTATGGCGCCGCGGAGGTGACGGTAGAGCTGCCGGTTGAGCGGCTCTGCGCTGTCGCGCAACAGATGCAGGCCCAGGTAGTCCTGCAGCGTCTGCAAATTGGTTCCATCGGCGGCGCGCATTCTGGTTCTCGTTATGGGACTGCTATCCGTTTACGCTTCTGCCATCCATTCGTCAAACGTTTCGATAGCGAGGGCAGCATGACCACGAGCGACACCTTCCCGCAGACCGAGCTGACGCGCGTGCGCCGTACCGCCAAGCGCGCGAGCTACGAGCGCGATACCGTACATGGCGTTGTTGACTCTACCTACGTCTGCCAGATCGCCTTTGCCATCGACGACCAGCCGCATTGCATCCCCACGGCGCACTGGCGCATCGGCGATACGCTTTATATCCACGGCAGCAACGGCAGCCGCATGCTGCGCGCATTGGGCGAGGGCGTGCCCGCTTGCGTTTGCGTGGCGCAGGTCGACGGCCTGGTGCTGGCGCGTTCCGCCTTCCACCACTCCATGAACTACCGCTCCGCCATGATCTACGGGCGCTTTCGTGTGGTCGAGGACGACGACGAGAAATGGGCCTCCATGGTGGCCTTCATGGACAAGATGCAGCGCGACCGTTGGGCGCAGGTGCGTGAGCCCAATGAGAAGGAGTTCGCCGCTACGACCTTCCTCGCGTTGACGATCGAGGAGGCGGTCGCCAAGGTACGTACTGGGCCGCCTATCGATGATGAAGAGGATCTTGGCATTCCCGTATGGGCCGGCGTACTGCCCTTGGTGACGAGCTTTGGCGAGCCGGTGCAGGATATGGCGCACGTCGCGACGACTGCGTAGTGCCATGTTCAACGGTATTGATGAGTCGCGCTGCGCAAAATTCGTCCACAAATGTGTCATTCCCGCGAAGGCGGGAATCCAGTGCAAAGATTGGAGTACAACTGACGACTGAAGCGACCTGCGGTCGCTACTGGGCTCCCGCCTTCGCGGGAGTGACGTGCTATTGGAGCGGCCATTGGTGGCGGCTTCGATATGACGGGATATATTCCACGGCTGCCTTATCCAAAATCCCGGCTTCCCATAAAATGGCGCCATGAGCCAGGACAAAGCCCCCGTTACCGCCGCCATCCGCGTGCTACGCCAGCACAAAGTGCCCTACACGGAGCACCTGTACGAATATGTGGAGTACGGCGGGACGGGCGAATCCGCCCGCCAGTTGGGCGTGGCAGAGCACGCCGTGGTGAAGACGCTGGTGATGGAGGACGAGGGCAAGAAGCCCCTGATCGTGCTGATGCACGGCGACTGCGAAGTCTCCACGCGCAACCTGGCGCGGCAGACCAATCGCCGCCACGTGGAGCCCTGCACGCCCGATATCGCCAACAGGCACACGGGTTATATGGTGGGCGGCACCTCGCCGCTGGGTACGAAGAAGCCCATCCCCGTCTATATTGAGTCGACCATCCTCGATCTCGAACGCATCTACCTCAACGGCGGCAAGCGCGGCTTCCTGGTCGGGCTCGACCCGAAGGCGCTGCTGCCCATCTTGTCGCCCACGCCCGTGCAGGTCGCCAACCGCCACGAATGAACCGGCCCCTAGAGAATCGCCCGCTGCTTTGGCTCGTCGCGCTTGGCTTCTTCATGCAGGCGCTGGACGCCACCATCCTGAATACGGCGCTTCCCGCCATTGCGCATAACCTGGGCGAAAGCCCGCTGCGCATGGAGTCGGTGATCATCAGCTATATGCTGACGGTGGCACTGCTGATGCCCGCCTCGGGCTGGCTGGCCGACCGCTTCGGTACACGGCACGTCTATTTCTGGTCCATCGCCATCTTTACCGTCGGTTCGCTCCTGTGTGCCGAATCACACCAGCTGTGGCAGCTGGTGCTGGCCCGCATCGTGCAGGGCGTGGGCGGGGCCATGCTGCTGCCCGTGGGGCGGCTCGCCATCCTGCGCGTCTTCCCCGGCGGGCAGCTGGTGGCGGCGCTCAGCTTCGTCACCATGCCGGGCCTGGTCGGCCCCTTGATCGGCCCAACGCTGGGTGGCTGGCTGGTGCAGGTGGCGTCCTGGCACTGGGTGTTCCTTATCAACCTGCCGGTTGGCCTGGTCGGCGCCTTTGCCGTGATGCGCTATATGCCGGAACTCAAGAGCCGCGAGCGCATGCAGTTCGACTTTGCCGGCTATGTGCTGCTGGCGAGCGGTATGGTTATGCTGTCCCTGGGCTTGCAGGGCCTGGGCGGATTGAGCCTTGCCCACGCCAATGCCTCACTCCTGATGATCGGCGGCCTGGCAGCCATCGCGGCCTATTGGCTGCATGCGTCGAACAAGACCGAGCCTTTGTTCGACCTCAAGCTGTTCCATTGCAAGAGCTTCGCTGTTGGGCTCTTGGGCAATCTGTTCGCGCGCCTGGGTAGTGGTGCCATGCCCTTCCTGCTGCCACTGTCGCTACAACTGGGTCTCGGCTTCTCGCCACTGGCGGCCGGGCTGACGTTGATGCCAGTGGCGCTAGCGGCCATCAGCATCAAGACGGTGGTGGAAAAGCTGCTGCATCGCGTTGGCTACCGCCGCGTGCTGATCGCCAATACGCTGATCGTCGGCCTGATGATCGCGAGCTTTGCGCTGCTGAGCCCTAATACGCCCGTGTGGCTGATGGCGATTCACCTGGCCGCCTATGGTGCGGTCAATTCCATCCAGTTCACCGCGATGAACACGCTCACGCTCAAGGACTTGAAGGGGCGCGACGCCAGCAGCGGCAACAGTTTGCTCTCGATGGTGATGCAGCTCTCCATCAGCCTGGGCGTGGCCAGCGCAGCGGCCATGCTGTCGGCCTTCGCCAAGCACTTCGGCACAGGGGAAACGCTCAATGTGTTCCGCGCTACGTTTATCTGCGTGGGTGGCATGGGCGCGCTGGCGACGCTGATCTTCGCCCAGTACCAGGATGGTACGACTGCCGAACCCGGATCGGCGGCGCAGTGATCTGCCTTCCTATCTGATATTATTCGCGTTTTTCGCCCACCGATCGCTTGCTTGATGCGACCGGCGGCGTGCGTTTGCCCGTTGCACAGCGCATGCATCAGGGTCATTATCCCTCCAGCGAATCCAAGGACTATCTCATGTTCCAAGCCGCGATCACCGGCACCGGGCTGTTTACGCCATCACAGTCCATCAGCAACGAAGAGCTCGTTGCCAGCTTCAACGAGTACGTGCGCCGCTATAACGAGGAGCACGCAGCGGAGATCGCATCGGGCGAACTGGTGGCCCTGGCGGAATCGTCCGTCGAGTTCATCGAGAAGGCCTCCGGTATCAAGCAGCGCTACGTGCTGGACCGCGAAGGCATACTGGACCCGGCGCGCATGTATCCGCGCCTCGAACCGCGCCCGAACGAAGAACTGAGCGTGATGGCCGAGATCGCCGTGGCGGCAGCGCGCGAGGCCTTGGCCCGCGCCGGCCGTAGCGTCGATGAAGTCGACGGCATCATCTGCGCCGCTTCCAATATGCAGCGCGCCTATCCGGCCATGGCTATCGAGGTGCAGAACGCACTGGGCGCCAAGGGTTGGGCCTTCGATATGAATGTGGCCTGTTCCTCGGCAACGTTTGGGATTGAACAGGCAGCCAACACGGTGCGTGCCGGCGGTGCCAAGGTCGTGCTGATGGTGAACCCGGAAATCTGTTCCGCCCACCTGGAATGGCGCGATCGCGACTGCCACTTCATCTTCGGCGACGTAGCGACGGCCGTGGTGGTGGAACGCGCTGACCTGGCAAAAGGTGAGCGTTTCGATATCCTGGGCACCAGGCTTGCCACCGTATTCTCGAACAATATCCGCAACAACAAGGGCTTCCTCAACCGCTGCGAGGACCGTTGGGGTGACCTGCGCGACCAGCTGTTCGTGCAGGAAGGGCGCAAGGTATTCAAGGAAGTCTGCCCCATGGTGGCCGAGCATATCGCCACCCACCTGCAGAGCCTGGAACTGGCGCCCGCGGGCGTGAAGCGCTTTTGGCTGCACCAGGCCAACCTGGCCATGAACCTCTTGATCGCCAAGCGCCTCTTGGACCGCGACCCGACGCCGGAAGAGGCGCCTGTGATCCTGGATCGCTACGCCAACACCTCCTCGGCCGGCTCCATCATCGCCTTCCACCTGCACAGCAGCGACCTGGCGAGGGGTGATGTGGGCGTGATTTCGAGCTTTGGCGCGGGTTACTCGGTGGGCAGCGTGGTCGTACGCAAGGCTTAAGGCTTTAAGGCTTGCTTATGCTGGGTGCATATTGGCGTTGCCGTCGCGCGACAGAAATACGCTTGTAATAACGCTTGTCTGCACAAGCTTGTTGCTGCGCTGCGATGTGTGATATCAACCGCGCTTGGCGAATTGACGCATGCGTCAGTTCAGGCAATTTAGACGTAAAACTCATACCCCAGAGGCGCCAATGAGTGCAAAAGCCCCGGCCGGAACCTTCCTCGGCCATCCAACAGGACTCTTCCTGCTCTTCGCGACGGAGATGTGGGAACGGTTCAGCTACTACGGTATGCGCGCGCTGCTCGTGCTGTCGCTGGTCGCAGGTACCTCGGCGGTCAACCCAGGCTTCGGCTGGTCCAAGGCTTCCGCGCTTCAGCTCTACGGTATCTATACGGCCCTGGTGTACTTCACGCCCGTGGCCGGCGGCTGGCTTGCCGACAACTTCATCGGCCAACGCCGGTCTGTGATCATCGGCGGCATCATCATGGCTGCGGGCCAGTTCACGCTGGCCTCCGCTATCCCAGGCAATATCACGCTGTTCTTCGTCGGTCTTGCGCTGCTGGTCATCGGTAACGGCTTCTTCAAGCCGAATATCTCTACCATGGTGGGTGACTTGTACGCCGAGGGCGACGTGCGTCGCGATGGCGCATTCACCATCTTCTACATGGGCATCAACACGGGCGCGTTCTTTGCGCCGCTCGTTTGCTCCACGCTGGGTGAGAACGCCGCTTGGGGCTGGCGTTTCGGCTATATCGCAGCCGGTTGCGGCATGCTGCTGTCCGTTGTGATCCAGGTGATCCTGGCCAAGCGCTTCCTGGGCGAGATCGGCATGAAGCCAGGTGCGCGCCAAGCCAAGGAAGCTGCCGGTGGGGCGCACGCACCGCTGACGTCCGAAGAACGCGATCGTCTGCGCGTGATCTTCATGCTGTTCGTCTTCGTCATGCTGTTCTGGACGGCCTTCGAGCAAGCAGGTGGCCTGATGAACCTGTACGCCGCCGAGAAGACGAATCGCTTCCTGAGCGCGACCTACGAGGTGCCGGCCGGCTACTTCCAATCGCTCAATCCAATGTTCATCGTCCTGCTCGGCCCTGTCTTCGCGGCCGTCTGGCTGTGGCTCGGCACGCACGGCAAGAACCCTGCCACGCCGGTGAAGATGATCTTCGGCCTGCTGCTGACTGCATTGGGCTTCGTGTTCATGATCGGCGCAGTGTTCGATCAGCAGGCGCACGGCAAGGCCTCGATGATGTGGCTGGTGCTGGCCTACCTGTTCCACACGATGGGTGAGCTGTGCATTTCGCCGGTTGGCCTCTCGATGGTGACCAAGCTGTCGCCGCCGCGCCTAGCCAGCCTGATGATGGGAATCTGGTTCCTGATCAACTTCTTCGCGAACTACCTTGCTGGCCTGATTGGCTCGTTTGCCGAGAAGCTGGGTGAGCTGAATATCTTCGGCGGCATTACCATCGTGTTGGCTGTCTTCGCTGTCGGCTTGTGGACTATCTCCGGCAAGTTGGTCGACTGGATGCACGGTGCGGAAACGGTGAAGGCACTTGAGCCGGCACCGCAGCTGACCGAGCACACGGCATAAAGCGCTACGGCTGCGAAATGATTCCAACGGTCGGCTGGTCCGACCGTTGGTCCATTTGGCGCCGCCAATTCCCCGTATATTTCACGTACTTACGGTTCGGGTCGCATTCACTATGAGCAACACCATCGCCGCCCCCGGCTATGCCGCACCGGTCGAACACAAGACGCTGTTCGGCCACCCGCTCGGCCTCTATGTCTGCTTCTTTACCGAGATGTGGGAGCGCTTTTCCTTCTACGGGATGAAGGCGCTCTTGCTGCTGTACCTCACAAAGTACCACCTGTTCAGTGACGACAACGGCTACAGCCTGATCGGCGCGTATGGCGGTCTGGTCTACGCGGTGCCGGTGATCGGCGGCCTATTGGCCGACCGTTACCTGGGCATGCGCAAGGCGGTCGTGTTTGGCGGCCTGCTTCTAGTGTGCGGCCACCTAGGCATGGCGGTGGAGGGGCATGCGGCTACCGCCGTGAACGGCGTAGTGCATCGTGATGACCACGCGCTGCTGGTCTTCTATTTCTCGCTCGCGTTGATCATCGTCGGCGTGGGCTTCCTCAAGCCGAATATCTCGACCATCGTCGGCAAGCTCTATCCCGAGAATGACCCGCGTCGCGACTCCGGTTTCACCATCTTCTACGCCGGTATCAACCTGGGCGCATTCATCTCCTCGCTGCTGTGCGGGTGGTTGGGTGAAGCCTTTGGTTGGCGCTACGGCTTTGGCGCTGCCGGTATCGGCATGCTGCTCGGCCTGCTGGTTTTCGTGTTTGGCCAGAAGCATCTGCACGGCCATGCCGAGCCACGCCAGCCGGAGTTGCTGAAGGAAAAAGTCTACGGCATTGCGCGTGAGCACGTGATCTACCTGGGTGGCCTGCTGGGCGTGGTGGCGATCTGGGGCCTGATCCAGTACCACTCGGCCGTGATCCACATCATCCCGAACCTGTTCGAGCCCAGCCCCGTAGTGCTGGCCATGCACACCGTGTCGGCCTGCCTGCTGCTTGGCGTAGGCTGGTTCATGGTCAAGCATTGCAACAAGGTCGAGCGCGAGCAGATGATCGCCGTACTGGGCTTTATCGCCTTCTGCCTGATCTTCTTCACGCTGTATGAGCAGACCTACGGTTCGTGGATGCTGTTCTCCGACCGTGTGATGAACCACAATATGCTGGGCCGTGATTGGAATGCGGAGCAGCTCACCGCACTAGGCGCACTGTTTATCTTCGTGCTGTCGCCTATCTTCGCGTGGCTGTGGCCGCGCCTGGAAGCGCGTGGCCTGAATCCAAGCAAGCCCATCAAGTCGGCGCTCGGCCTGGTATTCGGCGGCCTGTCCTTCCTGGTACTGGTGTACAGCGCCCGCCACGTGGAGGCCAACGGCCTGACCAATATCTGGTGGTTCGTGCTCGCCTACTTCGTGCTGGAAATCGGCGAAATGCTGCTCTCGCCCATCGGCCTTGCCGCCGTCACGCAACTGTCGGTACCGCGTGTGGTGAGCGTGATGATGGGTGGCTGGTTCCTGGGTACGTCCTACTCGGAAGTGCTGGCGGCCGGCCTGGGCAAACTGTCGTCCGTGACGATTCCCGAGGGCGGCGTGCTGAACATTGCCGAAGCCCTGGGCAAATACGATCAGCTGTTCATATTCTCGGCCAAGATCGGCATTGGTTCCGGCATCGTCGTGTTTGCACTCACGCCGCTGATCAAGAAGTGGATGCACGGCAAGCACTAGATCGATGACGATGCAATCGCGGTTGAGTTTCCTGACATTGGGTGTGCGTGACCTTGATCGCGCACGTGCCTTCTACCGCGACGTACTGGGCTGGCCCTTGTCACCGAAGAGCCAGGACGGCATCGCCTTCTTCCAGCTCAATGGCTTCGTGCTGGCGCTGTACCCGCGTGAGGCGCTGGCCGAGGATGCCGGCGTGCCGGCCGAGGGCAACGGCTTCTTGCCGATGTCCCTGGCACACAATGTCGCCGAACGGGGCGATGTGGATGCGCTGCTGAACGAATTGGCGGCCAAGGGTGTGCGCATCGTCAAGCCGGCG
>Ga0213872_10001784_pt1 | contig 13433 bp, 12 predicted proteins | sample VelepicomBERX_R2_FD_160071 | JGI IMG/M metagenome (GOLD analysis project Ga0213872, IMG submission 160071) | Rhizosphere microbial communities from Vellozia epidendroides in rupestrian grasslands, the National Park of Serra do Cipo, Brazil - RX_R2 | ecosystem: Host-associated > Plants > Roots >...
GCTCGAGGGGCTTGCTCTGTTCGTGGTGCTGCATCTTCTGTGGCGGCGCGAACCCTTGCGCAGCCGGCCGGGTTTCCTGGCGGGCGCCTATCTGATCGGCTACGGCCTCGCCCGTATCGTCTGCGAGTTCTTCCGCCAGCCAGACGATTTCCTCGGTTTTCTGTGGGGCGGCGCGACCATGGGACAGCTTCTGTCGATCCCGCTGATTCTGGTCGGTTCGGCCTTCATTCTGCGGGCGAAGAAGAAAGCGGCATGAGCGACACCGGTCTGGATGCATTCCTCCGCCGCCAGATTCAGGCGACGGGGGCCATGCCGGTCGGCGAATTCATGCAGCGCTGCGTCGCCGCCTATTATGCCGGGCGCGATCCCTTCGGCCGCGCTGGCGACTTCACCACCGCCCCCGAGATCAGCCAGATGTTCGGCGAGGTGATCGGCCTGTGGGCCGCCATCGTCTGGCAGATGATGGGCTCGCCCGCCGAGTTCATTCTGGCCGAACTAGGCCCCGGACGCGGCACGCTCATGGCCGACGCCCTGCGGGCCGGCGCCACCCTGCCCGGCTTCCGCGAGGCGGTCCGCCTTCATCTGGTCGAGACCAGCCCGGTTCTGCGGGAACGCCAGCGCGCGACCCTGTCGGAATTCGGCGCGGTCTGGCATGACGAGGCGGGACAATTGCCGGCCGGCCCCATGATCCTGATCGCCAATGAATTTTTCGACGCTCTGCCGATCGAGCAATATGTCTTGCGTGCCGATGGCTGGCATGAGCGGCATGTTACCTGCCGCGACCAGTTCGCCTTCACCGACGGGCCGCAGGTCACCGAGCGCCGCATGGCCGAGTTGGGGGCGCCGGAGGCCAAGCTGGGCGAGGTGTTCGAGGTCAACCCCCAGGCCCGCAAGCTAATCCAGGGCCTGGCCAAGCGCTTCGCCGCTCAGCCGGGCGCGCTGCTGATTCTCGATTACGGCCACGATCGCACCGCCCTCGGCGATACTTTGCAGGCGGTGCGACTCCATCAGCCGGTGCCGGCGCTGCAGACTCCGGGCGAAGCCGATCTCACCGCCCATGTCGATTTCGCCGCTTTGTCGCGCGCCGCGGAACCCGCCAAGGTTTCACCGATTGTGGGGCAGGGCTCTTTCCTGCGTCGCCTCGGTATCGAGCTGCGCGCCGAAAGACTGGCGGCGGCGCGGCCCGACAAGGCCGACGATCTGGTTTCCGGCTGCCATCGCTTGATCAATCCGGCGGGAATGGGCACCCTGTTCAAGGTTCTGGCGGTCTTCTCGCCGGACCTGCCCGACCTGCCGGGATTTGCGCCGTGACCCTTTCGCCCCCGTTCCTCACCACCTCCATCCTGGCCAATGTCGCCGGCCTGCGGCACGGCTTCTTTACCCGTAAGGGCGGCGTTTCCGAAGGGCATTACGCCTCGCTGAATTGCGGCTTCTCGACCAATGACGAGCGTGAAAAGGTGCAGGAAAATCGCGATCGCGCCATGGCGGCGCTGGGTTTCTCCTCCGACCGTCTGGCGGCGGTGCAGCAGGTGCACAGCCCTCGTGTGGTGCTGATCGACGAGGAGTGGCGGCAGGGCCCGCTGACCCAGGCCGACGGCATGGTGACGAAACGGCGGGGAGTCGCGCTGGGGGTCCTGGGCGCCGATTGCGCGCCCATTCTCCTGGCCGATCCGGAAGCCGGAATCATCGGCGCCTGTCACGCCGGCTGGCGCGGGGCGCTGGAGGGCGTCACCGACAGCGCCATCGACATGATGCTGAGCCTCGGCGCCGATCCCCGCCGCATGCTCGCCGCCATCGGCCCCTGCATCGCCCAGGCTTCCTATGAGACCGGCCAGGAATTTCCCGAGCCCTTCCTGGCCCAGGATCCCGAGAACGCCCGTTTTTTCCGGGGCCGGCATTTCGATCTGCCCGGTTACCTGACGGCTCGCCTGGAGCGCCGCGGCGTCGGCGCGGTGGCGCCTTCGGTCGGCGACACGGCGGCAGACGAGGAACTGTTCTTCAGCCATCGCCGTTCGCAGCTCGACGGCAGCGGCGCGTCCGGCCGGCTGCTGTCGGTCATCGCGCTGGAGATCTGAGATGCGGCCTTTTCCCGCTCTTCTCTGCGCCGGTCTGCTGCTTTCGGCCTGCGGCGAATTGCCGCACCCCTTCATTCATGACGAAGATGCGGCCCCGGTCTTGGCCAAGCCGGCGGCGATGCAGCCGGTCGCCGTTTCGCCGGTGGCCGGCCATCCCGGTCTGGCCGAGGCGATGGTGGCGGCGCTGGGGCAGCAGGACATCCCCGCCTCGATGGAAGATGGCGGCGACCGCTTCCTGCATCTGAACGGGCTCGCCGGGGCGGGCCGGGTGCTTTGGACGCTCAGCGCCAAGGACGGCAAGAAAATCGGCGAAACCGTGCAGACCCTGGCCGGCCCGCCCGAGCAGAGCGCGCAGCCTGCGGCGGAAATCCTGGCCGACAGCTTGCGCGGAGACGATCTCGGCGGCGCCGATCTGGCGTCGAGGCCTCGACTCATGGTCGATGAGGTGATCGCCACCGGTGGCCTCGATGCGCGTCTGCTGAAGAGTTCCCTGATCCTGGCCCTGCAGCAGAAGGGCATGGCGGTCAGCACCGACAAGGCCAAGCTGCACGTCAAGGGCGGCGTGCGGGTCAGCCCCGGCGTCGGCGGCAAGGATCTTGTCGAAGTGACCTGGATCGTGTCCGACGAAGAAGGCAAGGAGGTCGGCAAGGTCAATCAGGCCAACATGGTGCCGCATGACGAAATCATCAGCCTCGCCAACCGCATGACCCATCAGATCGCCGAGGGCGGAGCCGAGGGTGTTGCCCAGTTGGTACATATCAAACGGTGATTAAACTGAGCGTTTGTGACGGATAGTTTACTTCCGCAAAACCTCTTGATAAGGTCCGCCGCGACGAAGGGGCCGCCATGAAAATTCTTGCCTGCAACAGCAATCGCCCGCTTGCCGAAGCGATCGCCGACTATCTCAACATCAACATCACCACCGCCACCATTCGGCGCTTCTCCGACATGGAAGTGTTCGTGGAGATCCATGAGAATGTGCGCGGCGAAGACGTTTTCGTCGTGCAATCGACCAGCTATCCGGCCAATGACCATCTGATGGAATTGCTGGTCACCTGCGACGCTTTGCGGCGCGGTTCGGCGCGGCGCATCACCGCCGTCATTCCCTATTTCGGCTATGCCCGCCAGGATCGCAAATCCGGTCCGCGCACGCCGATCTCGGCCAAGCTGGTCGCCAATCTGATCACCACCGCGGGTGCGGACCGCGTCGTCACGCTGGATCTCCATTCCGGCCAGATCCAGGGCTTTTTCGACATCCCGCTCGACAATCTCTATGCGGCTCCGGTCTTCACCAACGATATCAAGATCCGCTTCGAGGGCAGGAAACCTTTGATCGTATCGCCCGACGTCGGCGGCGTGGTGCGCGCCCGTCTGATCGCGCGGCGCATCGACACCGATCTGGCCATCATCGACAAGCGCCGCGAACGCGCCGGCGTCTCCGAGGTGATGAATATCATCGGCGACGTGCGTGGGCGCGACTGCATCCTGGTCGACGACATCGTCGATTCCGGCGGCACCCTCTGCAATGCCGCCGAAGCGCTGATCAAGGCCGGCGCCACCTCGGCCTCCGCTTACATCACCCATGGCGTTCTGTCGGGCGGCGCGGTGGCCCGCGTCACCTCGTCGCCGCTGGAAAGCCTGGTGATCACCGACTCGATCGCGGCTACGGAAGCCGTCAAGCTGGCCCACAATATTCGCCAGCTCACCATCGCCCCGCTGATGGCCGAGTCCATTCAGCGCATCAGCGAAGAACGCTCCGTCTCCAGTCTCTTTGACTGAGCATTGCAAAGCGCGGCGTAATCAGGTACACCCACGCTCTTCTCGGCGACGGCACCCCTGGAGGCCGTCGTCTTATATTGGAGAGTAGAATGAGCGAAGTCGTTTCTTGGAACGCCGAAGGGCGTGACCGGGCCGGTAAAGGGGGCGCCCGGGCCACTCGTCGCAGCGGGCTCGTGCCTGCCGTGATTTATGGCAACAAGCAGGCCCCTGTTTCCATCGCCGTCGAGCCCCGCGCTCTGTGGGCGCAGATGAACACCCCGGGTCTGCATTCCCGTCTGTTCGACATCACCGTCAACGGCACCACCGAGCGTGTTCTGTGCCGCGACATTCAGAAGCACAAGGTCAGCGGCCAGCCGCTGCATGTCGACTTCCTGCGTGTCAGCGCCGACGCCAAGGTCCATGTGAAGATCTCCGTCCACTTCAGCAACCAGGACAAGAGCCCGGGCCTGAAGCGCGGCGGCGTGCTGAACATCGTCGCCCACGATCTGGAAATCATCGCCGCCGCGGATCACATCCCGAGCGAGCTGGTGGTCGATCTGGAAGGCCTCGACATCGGCGCCTCGATCCATGTCAACGACCTGAAGCTGCCGAAGGGCGTCACCGTCGTCACCCATGGCGAGAACGCCACCGTCGCGACCATCGCATCCCCGACCGTGTCGGCGAATGTCGAAGCGGCCGCGGCCGAAACGACCGGCGAAGCCGCCTCGTAATCGATGCGTCTTCTGGTGGGGCTGGGTAATCCCGGCGCGGCCTACAGCCGTAACCGCCACAATATAGGCTTCATGGCGGCGGACGAAATCGTCCGCCGCCATGGCTTTTCTGGGTGGAAGGCTAAGTTCCAAGGCGAGATCGCCGAAGGAACCGTCGATGGCGAAAAGGTTCTGGTGCTGAAACCCGGCACTTTCATGAACCTGTCCGGCCAGTCGGTCGGTGCTGCCCTGAATTTCTACAAAATCGAACCCAAGGACGTGTTCGTCTTCTATGACGAGCTCGATCTCGCGCCCGGCAAGATGCGCATCAAGCAGGCCGGCGGTTCGGGCGGCCATAACGGCATCAAGAGCCTGGACGCCCATATCGGTCCCGAATACTGGCGGATCCGCCTCGGCATCGGCCATCCCGGCCACAAGGACCGCGTCACCGGCCATGTGCTGGGCGATTTCGCCAAGGCCGATCAGCCGATGCTCGACGCGCTGCTCGACGGCGTGGCCCGCCATCTCTCCCTGCTTTTGGCGGGGAACCATAACGACTATATGAGCAAGATCGCTCTCTCTTTACCCAAACCGGAGAAGCCCGATGGGATTTAATTGCGGAATCGTCGGCCTGCCGAATGTCGGCAAATCGACCCTGTTCAACGCCCTGACCGCCACCGCGGCGGCCCAGGCGGCGAACTATCCTTTCTGCACCATCGAGCCCAATGTCGGCCGCGTCGCCGTGCCGGACGCCCGTCTCGACAAGCTGGCGGTGGTGGCGAAATCGGCAAAGACCATCCCGACCCAGCTCGAATTCGTCGATATCGCCGGCCTGGTGCGCGGCGCCTCGAAGGGCGAAGGTCTGGGCAACCAGTTCCTCGCCAATATCCGCGAGGTCGACGCCATCGTCCATGTGCTGCGCTGCTTCGAGGATGGCGACATCACCCATGTCGAGGGTTCGGTCGATCCGGTGCGTGACGCCGAGACCATTGAGACCGAACTGATGCTGGCCGATCTCGACAGTCTGGAGCGCCGTGTGGTCGCCGCGCAGAAGAAGGCCAAAGGCGGCGACAAGGACGCCAAGGCCCAGCTCGATGTGATGGAGCCGGCTTTGGCTGCCCTGCAGTCCGGCAAGCCGGTGCGCAGCGTCGCCTATTCCGCCGAGGAACGCCTGCTGGTCAAAACCCTCGGTCTCCTGACCTCCAAGCCCGTGCTCTATGCCTGCAATGTCGAGGAGGCCTCGGCCGCCACCGGCAACGCCTTCTCCGAAAAGGTCGCCGAGATGGCCAGGAAGCAGGGTGCCGCCCATGTGGTGATCTCGGCCGCCATCGAAGCCGAAGTCGCTCTTTTGGCCGACGAGGCCGAACGCCAGGAATTCCTGGGCGCGCTGGGTCTGGAAGAGACCGGCCTGGCCCGCGTCATTCGTTCGGGCTACGAGCTTCTGCACCTCATCACCTTCTTCACCGTCGGCCCCAAGGAGGCGCATGCCTGGACCTTGCCCAAGGGTCTGAAGGCGCCGCAAGCCGCCGGCGTCATCCACACCGATTTCGAACGCGGCTTCATCCGCGCCGAGACCATCTCCTATGCCGACTTCGTGGCGTGCGGCTCAGAGGCCGCCGCCAAGGAACAGGGCAAGATGCGCCTCGAGGGCAAGGAATATCTGGTCCAGGACGGCGACATCTTCCATTTCCTGTTCAACGTCTGACCTGCCTTATTTTCGGCCTGATCGAGGACGATGAGGCCTTGTATGTCTGTCTTAGCGCGGCGGGTAAGCTGCGCCAAGACAGACACAAGGCACCTTCTTTCATTTGCTTTTTGCCGCCATTCGCACGATGTATTGGGCCAAATCATCAACCCCCAAGACATCGACAGGACCAGACATGGGCGGCACCCCGACTTTCGCCATTCCGCACGCTTTCCTCGGCACGGAGGCCGCGGCCAAGGACGCCAAGATCTGCATCGCCGGCGTGCCGTTCGATATCGCGGTGACCAACCGCTCGGGCTCGCGCTTCGGGCCGCATGCGATCCGGCATGCCAGCCGCATGCTGGTCGATGGCGACAATCCGGCCAATTGGCGGGATCCCTTGCATCTGCCGATCGCCGATGTCGGGGATTTCAAGATCGCCCTCGGCAATGTCGAAGCCAGCCTCGATCTGATTGAGGAGCAGGCCTCCGCCTACGACCATCTGGTCACGTTGGGCGGCGACCACACCATCGCCTTGCCGCTGCTGCGCGCGCTGGCCAAGAAGAAGGGGCCGGTCGGGTTGATCCATTTCGATGCGCATCTCGACACCTGGCCGGACAATTTCGGCGCGCCCTACGCCCATGGGTCGGTGTTCTACCACGCCATCATGGAAAAGCTGGTCGATCCGAAACGGATGATCCAGATCGGCATCCGCTCGCCGGTGCAGCGCGAGATCTGGGATTGGACCAAGGCGCAGGGCGTCACCATTCTCGACGCCGAGACGGTTCACACCATGACCCCCGCCGCCATCGCCGAGCAGATCCGCAAGGTGGTGGGCGACCAGCCGGCTTATCTCTCCTTCGACATCGATGCCCTCGATCCCTCGCAGGCGCCCGGTACCGGCACGCCGGAAGTGGGCGGCTTGTTCACCTGGCAGGCGATGGCGATCATCAAGCGCCTGGCCGGCCTCAATCTGGTCGGCATGGATCTGGTCGAGGTCTGCCCGCCTTACGACATCGCCGAGATCAGCGCGCTGGCGGGTGCTTCGCTCGTCTGGAATTATCTGACTTTGTTCGGCGGTTAATGTTCGACCGCGTAGGACGCGTGTAGCGTTTTCGGCGTGATCAGGCTGGCAGCAAGCACGGTCAGGCTGATCAGCACGCCGCAGACAAAGACCCGGTCCAGTCCGTGCGCCAGCGCCATCGCCACCTCGGGTGAGCGGTGGTCGGCCCGCATCAGCTCATCGACCGCGCCAAGGCCCGGCACCTCGGCCGCCACCCACAGATCGAGCATCCAACCGAGCGCGGTGGCGCCCAGCGCCTGCCCCAGCGTGCGGGCGAGGTAGAACAGGGTGGTGGCCTGCCCGCGCTCGCGTCCCGGTACGTTCGACTGCACCGCGACATTGAAGGTGATGCTGTTGGCGCCCAGGCCGAAGCCGAGACAGAGACAGGCGGCGTAGACTGCGACGACCTGCTGCGCCTGTGCTGACACCGCCAAGCCGAGGCAGGCCAGCACCGTGATCACCGAGCCCGCAGCCGCCAGGGAGCGATAGCGGAATTTCCGCATGATGCGGCTCAAGGTCATGTTGGTGGTGGTCCAGGACACCGACATCAGCCCCAACGCGAGACCGCCGGCCATCGGCCCCTGATCGAGCACGCCGGTCAGGAAGGTCGGGACGAAAGCCGTCACCGCCATCAGCAGCACGCCGCACAGAAAGCCCGACAGCAGGGCCACCCGCACCACCGGCGTGCGCCAGAGATCCAACGCGATATAGCTGCGGCGCGGTCCTTCCTCATGATGATGCTTGCCGGTCTCCTGAAACCACAGCCCGACGAACAGCATCACGAGCGCTCCGACCGGAAGCGGCATCCAGAACACATAGGACCAGGACAGATGCTGGATCAGCCAAGCGCCGATCAGCGGGGCGACGATGGCGGCGAACCCCCATACGGCGCTGACATAGCCGAGATAATGCGGCCGTTCGGCGGGCGTGGTGACGTCGCCGATGATGGTGATGGAGAGCGGCACCATCCCGGCGGCGCCCAACGCTTGGATGGCGCGAAAAGCGATCAGCTCGGGCATGGTGTGGGCGATGCCGCACAGATAGGAACCGATCAGAAAGAAGGTCACGCTGAGCAGAAACAACCCCTTGCGGCCATGATGATCGGCCAGCCGGCCATAGACCGGCATGGCGATGGCCGAGACGATGAGATAGGCGCCAAAGGTCCAGGAAAACAGCTTGAAACCGCCGATCGCGCCGACCACGACCGGCATGATGGCGCCGGTGATCGTGCCTTCCATGGCGGCCATGAAAGAGGAAAGCAGCATCGCGGCGAGAACGATCCGTCTCGCTTTCACATCATTAGCCTGAATTTCTCAAACCCCTATGACCGGCACGGAGGAAAAATTGACGACAGGACAGACGACGGGTGAAGCCAAGCCTGGCCGGCTTGGCAAGACCGGCAACGCATCCTGTCGTCAATTTTTCCCCGCCCCTTGGGGTCGTGTTGCGGCGGCCGCCCAGCTTCACACGATCAGGGGCAAAGCCAACCAGGCTTTGCCCCTGATCGTGCTCGGATCGTCTCCCCGCAACGCGATGCCGGTCGCAGGGGTTTGAGAAATTCAGGCTAGACACGGCGGGACTCCGGGGGGTGTTTAGAGAGGATCTTTCCATGATGCCCGAGAAAATTTGGCATGGGGAAAATTTTCACTTGAAACCATCGGCGATGGAGTTCATAAGCGCACCCCTGTGACGCACTTCGCACGTGTCTATGGCGCAGTCCTTGAAAGCTCCCAACGGGGTCGACTGTGGTTATGCTACGACGGTCAGGCGTCCTTTTTGGATCCGGTCAACAGTGGGCCGGTACCCGGAAGGGATCTTTGAACATGGTTGTTGATACACGCGCGATTGAAGTCGTGCATTCCCAACGAAGTACATCGTTAACCGGCGCGGTCCTGCTGCTCGTCTGAGCACTGCAGTACCGCACTGATGTTTTCGCCGTGGCATCGGGCATTCCCGAGAGCCGCGCAGGTGGACTTTATACTCTTGGATTGAATGCCATGACCGTCATGCAAAAGATTTCCCCCACCGCGCGTGTCGCGCGATTCAACAAGTTGACCGCCGCCGATGTCGTCCGCGAGCTGGAGCCCGATGTGCCGCTGCTCTGCCTGCGCCCCGAGGAGCTGCGCAAGAAGGCGCGCGCCTTCGTCGAGAGCTTTCCCGGCGATGTGCTCTATGCGGTGAAGTGCAATCCCGATCTCGGCGTGCTGAAGCATCTCGGCGAGGGCGGCATCCGCCATTTCGACGCCGCCTCGATGGCGGAGATTCGCGCCGTCCGCTCGGTGTTCCCCGAGGCGGTCATCCATTTCATGCATCCGATCAAGGCGCGCTCGGCCATCCGTTCGGCCTACTTCGATCATAATGTCCGCGATTTCGTGCTCGACAGCTTCGCCGAGCTGCACAAGATCCTGGCCGAGACCAAGAACGCCAAGGACCTCGTCCTGGTGGTCCGCCTCGCCATGCCCAAGGGCCAGGCGGTCTATGATCTCTCCGGCAAGTTCGGCGCGGCTCCCGGCGATGCCGCGAACCTCTTGAAGGCCTGCGCCGCGGTGGCGGCCAAGGTCGGTCTGTCTTTCCATGTCGGCTCGCAATGCGTCGACCCCTCCGCCTATGAGCGCGCACTGGACCTCGCCGGTCAGGTGATCGCCCAAAGCGGGGTGGCGCTCGACGTGCTCGACGTCGGCGGCGGATTCCCCGTCGCCTACGCCGATGTGCAGCCGCCGCCCCTCTCGCACTTCTTCGCCGCGATCAACCGCGGCGTGGCCAAGCTCGACCTGCCGGCGCAGTGCCGCCTCTGGTGCGAGCCGGGCCGCGCTTTGGTGGCCGAAAGCCAGTCGGTCGTGGTGCAGGTGCAGGCCAAGAAAGGCGGGGCGCTCTATATCAATGACGGGGTCTATGGCACCCTGTCGGACGCCAGCGCGACCGTGGGCTTGCGCTTCCCGGTGCGGGTGATCGCCCAGAACAATGCGCGGCGGCAACCTTGCGTTCGGGGGGGCCGCCTGCGCGCCTTCGAATTCTTCGGCCCGACCTGCGATTCCTTCGATCGCATGGCCGGCCCGTTCCTGCTGCCCTCCGATATTCAGGTCGGCGATTGGATCGAAATCGGCCAGGTCGGTGCTTATGGTCGAGTATTGTCGACCGCGTTCAACGGTTTCGATGAAATCATCCGCGCCGTGGTTGACGACCGGCCGCCGGTCGAGGAAGTTGGCGCGGCGCAGCTGCCGGCCAAAGCGGTCCGTGCCGCCTAAGGGGTAGAGTATATGCAGTATGCGACCTTCACCGGCCGCCTGGTCATCGTCGGTTTCGGCAGCATCGGACAAGGGGTGCTGCCCCTCATCCTGAAGCATCTGGAAGTCGATCCGGCCAAGATCACCATTGTCACCGCCGAAGAACGCGGCCATGGCGTGGCGCGCGAATATGGCGTGCGCTTTGTTTTGAAGCGTCTGACCGGCGCCAATTACCGCGACATTCTGTCGCCGATGCTGGGTGAAGGCGATTTCCTGGTCAATGTTTCGGTCGACGTCTCTTCGCTGGCGCTGGTCGAGCTGTGCCAGAGCAAGGGCGCCTTCTATATCGATACCTGCATCGAGCCTTGGGCCGGCGGCTATACCGACACCTCGCTGTCGCCATCCTTGCGCTCGAACTACGCGCTGCGCGAGGCGGCGCTGAAGATGAAGGGCGAAGGCCCGACGGCGGTGATGACCCATGGCGCCAATCCCGGCCTGGTCTCGCATCTGACCAAGCGGGCGCTGCTGACATTGGCCGCCGATTCCGGCCTCAAGGTGAACAAGCCGACCGACCGGCTGGGCTGGGCGACGCTGATGCATATGCTGGGCGTCAAGGTCGTGCATATCGCCGAGCGCGACACCCAGACCACCGCCAAGCCGAAACAGCCGGGCGAGTTCGTCAACACCTGGTCGGTCGAAGGCTTCGTCGGCGAGGGGCTGCAGCCGGCCGAGCTGGGCTGGGGCAGCCACGAGAAGGAGCTGCCGCGCGGCGGCCATCATCATGAGTTCGGCCGCAATTGCGCCATCTATATCGGCCGTCCCGGCGCTTCCGTGCGGGTGCGCAGCTGGACGCCGATGGAAGGGGCCTATCAGGGCTTCCTGATCACCCACTCGGAAGCGATCTCGCTGGCCGACTATTTCACCGTGGGCGAGGGGAAGAACCCCGAATTCCGCCCGACCGTGCATTATTCTTATCATCCCTGCGACGAGGCGGTTCTCTCCTTGCATGAGCTGGCCGGCAAGGGCTGGCATTTCAGCCAGAAGCCTGTTGTGGCGATGGAAGAGATCTCCGCCGGCAATGACGAGCTGGGCGTGCTGCTGATGGGTCATTCCCAGGGCGCCTACTGGTTCGGCTCGCGCCTGTCGATCGGCGAGGCGCGCCGCCGGGCGCCGCACAACAACGCCACCAGCCTGCAGGTCACCTCGACCGTCCTGGCGGGCATGGTCTGGGCGCTGGAAAACCCCCGCCGCGGCGTGGTCGAGCCGGAAGAGATGGATTTCGAGCGGATCCTCGAATTGGCCACGCCCTATCTCGGCACGCTGGTCGGCGAATATTCCAACTGGACGCCGCTCGAATATCGCGGCGAGCTGTTCGACGAGGATCTCGACCGCGACGATCCCTGGCAGTTCAAGAATTTCCTCGTGATCTAAAGCAGCAGGACCGCCATGACGAACGCCACGAAAGCCCAGCCGACCTGGGCCATCGCCATCGGTTGAACGCGGTCACGGCGGAACAGGAAGATCAGATAGAGGATCGCCGCGGCCGTCGCGAGGCCGGAGAATTGCAGGGCCCGGTCCAGCATCCAGGGGGTGAAGAAGACGCCGAAAGAGGTGGGGATGGTGGCCTGGATCATCATCGCGCCGCTGATATTGGCCAAGGCCAGCTTCTGCTTGCCTTGCCGCACCCAGATCACGGCATTGAGGATCTCCGGCAGTTCGGTGGCGACCGGTGAGACGAACAGCGCCATCAATTGAGGCTCGATGCCGAGCGCGGGGGCCAGTTGGTCGAGCTCGGTCACGAAGAAATGCGAGGCCGCGAAGATGATCGCCGCCGCGCCGAAACATTGCAGCAGGATCCAGCCCAGATGCGGATTGGCGGCGCGGCGCCGGATCTTCAGGGGATGTAGCTCGCCCTCATGGACCTCGCCGGAATGCTGGAATTCGGCCCTGAGATAGAGGGCGTAGGCGGCCAAGAAGAAACAGCCCAACCAGGGCTTCCAGGCGAAGGCGACCAATCCGATCCCCAGCTTGATGGCGAAGATGCCGAGGAAGGCGATCTGGTTGCCGGACAGGCGCCGGCGATCCTCGGTGGACAGATGCGGCGCGCGGCGGTTGGCGAGCAAAGCGCCGCCGACCACCGCATAGGCGATGGTGGCCAGCACCAGGGGGCCACCCATGGCGGCGCCGATGCCGATCGATTGCTGGGCGGGATTGTCGGCGAAGGCGGTGGCTACAAGGGTCACCACCCCTTCCGGCAGGGCGGTGCCGAGGGCGGCGAGGATGGTGCCGGTCGCCGTCTGCCCAAGCTTGAGCCGCACGCCGAGCCATTCCACCCCATTGGTGAAGGCCTCGCAGCAAAAGAAGATGGCGGCCGTGGAGACCAGCAGGATCAGCAGGCTGAAGGTCAAACGCCGCCTTCCTTCTGGGCGTTGGCGCCGTAGCTCTTGAACTTCTCGATCACGACGGCCATTTCGGCGTCAGTCAGGATGACCGGTTCGCCGATCTGCAGCGCCCGCCAATAGCCCTCGGCCAAGCTTTCCACCTCGACCATCAGCGCCAGAGCGCGGTCCAGATCGCGGCCGGCGGCGATCATGCCGTGATTGGCCAGCAGGCAAGCGAAGCGACCTTCCAGCGCCTTCACCGCATGGTCGGACAGCTCCTGGGTTCCGTAAGTCGCGTAGGGCGCGCAGCGTATGTCGGTCCCGCCCGCCATCGCCACCATGTAGTGGAAGGCGGGAATGCCGCGCCCATGGCTGGCCAAGGCGATGCCGAAAGGCGGGTGGCTATGGACGATGGCATTGATGTCGGGGCGAGCCGCATAGATGTCGCGGTGAAACCTCCATTCGGAAGAAGGTTTGCGCCGCCCGTTGGGAACGCCGTCCATATCCACATTGACGATATCCTCGACCGCCACCTCTT
>Ga0213872_10001785_pt1 | contig 13433 bp, 12 predicted proteins | sample VelepicomBERX_R2_FD_160071 | JGI IMG/M metagenome (GOLD analysis project Ga0213872, IMG submission 160071) | Rhizosphere microbial communities from Vellozia epidendroides in rupestrian grasslands, the National Park of Serra do Cipo, Brazil - RX_R2 | ecosystem: Host-associated > Plants > Roots >...
CGCCTGGTTCAGCGGGCAATGGTCGCATTTGTGGAATTCCAGCGCCGCCCAGTCGGGCGGGGTCAGATCCGGCCGCTCGCAGAGGGTGAAATCGTCGGGGTCGAATTCCAGGATGATCTCTTCCAGACCTTCGGCGAGATGGAAGCGATAGACGATGCGCGGTCGGTCCACGCTCATTTGCGGGTCACCGCCTGTGCAGTCAGGCGCGACAGGGCCCGGTCGGCGGCGAGACGGGCCTCGAGCTGGGTCAGCCAAGGTTCGGCGGCGGCCAGATAGGGACCGGGCAGGCCGCGCATTTCCGTATCGAGCTTTTCCCAGTCATTCTTGGCCAGCGCCGCTTCGGCGCGGCCCAGCACCGCCTCGGCGTCGTTGCCCATGCCGTCCATGCGGCGGATGCGGATCACTTTCTGCACATGGGCGGCGACGATCCGCCAAAAGCCATGGCCGCGCGCCTCGTTCTCCTGGTCGAGCAGCTGTTGCGCCAGTAGCGGAAAGCGCTCCGCCAGCTGGTCGCGGCGCGGGATCGGCGCGCCGTCGCCGAGGCCGGCCAGATCTTCGCCGGGCAGCAGGTGCTTGACGGCGGCGGCTTCGACGGTGAAATCGTCGCCGCGATCCACGGCCTGACGCAGCAATCCGATCGACAGCAACATAGCTTGGCTCTTCTCGGAACTCTCGGCGCGTTCGGTCACGCTCAGCATCATGCTTTCCAGACGGCCGAGGCGGGCGCCGACATCGTCGGGCAAAGCGGCCTGCTCGACCACTGGCGCAGGCGCCGGCTTGTTGGCCAGCTCCTCGACCTGGCGCTCCAGCTGGCCGATGCGGTCGCGATCCTCGGCCAGCAGCCACGCCTTGCCGTCATTGAGGCCATAGAACAGGACGCCGGCGGCGAGAAGCGCGCCGACCATGCCGCCAATGATGGCCGTGGCGAGTTTGCCCATCATGCCTCCAGAAGCGGCCGCAGCATGGCCAGGAAGCGCTCGGGATGCTCGGCATGCGGCCAGTGGCCGGAATCCGCGATTTCCAGCAGCTTGGCGTTGGGGAACAGGTGCAGCACGGTGTCGCGGTGCTTGGGGCGGATATAGTTGGAGCGCTCGCCGGCGATGAACCAGGTCGGTCCTTCGAACGGCGCGCCGCCGTCGGGGAAGCCGATCAGCGCCTGCATATTGGCGCCGATATCCTTGAGATTGATCCGCCAGCGGAAGGTACCCTCGTCGCTTACCAGATTTTGCAGGAGGAAGGCGCGCAGGCTGTCATCCTCGATCACCGGCTTCAAGGCGGCGTCGGCGTCGGCGCGGCGGGTGATACGGGTAAGATCCATGCCCAGCATGGCTTCGACATAATTGGAATAATGCTCATTGTGATAGGGCACCGGCGCGATATCGACCACGATCAGCCGTTCCACCAGATCGGGCCGGTTGAGCGCCAGGCGCATCGCCACCTTGCCGCCCATGGAATGACCGAGGATCGCCGCCTTGCCGAGATCATTGGCTTCGATATAGCGCGCGAGATCGGCCGCCATCTCGTCATAGCCCATACTGGCCCGCCAAGGGCTTTCGCCATGGTTGCGCAGATCCAGCCCGTGAACCCGGTTATGCTGGGCGAGCTGGCGGATGATGCCGCCCCAATTGCGCTGCGAGCCGAACAATCCGTGCAGGATCAGCAGAGGCGGGCCGTCGCCGAGAACCGATGCCGCCAGATCGGTATTGGTGTCCGGTAGTGTCATGGGGAAACCAAAGCTTTATCCGAGTGATACGTCAAGCAGCTTGTCGAAGGCCTGGCGGGCTCGGGTGACATGGCGCTCCTTGTGGCGAAGCGCATAGAAATGGCGTTTCGGCAGGGCCGCCTCGATGGCGATCAGGCTGCCGGCGCGCAATCTCGCCTCCACCACGACGCGGGAGATCACGGTGGCGCCGGCGCCGGCCGCCACCGCCGAGCGCACCGATTCATTGGACGGCAAGGTGAGGGCGATGGTGAGATCGGCGGCGGTCAGGCCCAGGCTCGGCAGCCACTCGTCGAGCACGGCGCGGGTGCCGGAGCCGGCCTCCCGCACCACCCACGGCGTCGCCTTCACCATCTCGGCGGTCACCGACCTGATGGTCGCCCAGGGGTGGTGCGGCGCCACGCACAGCACCAGATCGTCATCGGCGACGATGGACGAGTGCAGCAGCGGATCGTCGATGCTGCCTTCGATCACCCCGATATCGGCGCTGGCTTCGCGGACCCAGCCCGCCACCTGCTGGCTGTTGCCGATCCGCAGGGAAAGCGCCACTCCGGGATAACGGCTCTGAAACTCATGCAGCAAAGGCGGCAGCCAATAATTGGCGACGGTCTGGCTGGCGGCGAGGGAAAGCGCGCCGCGCTTCAATCCGGAAAGATCTGTGAGCAAAGCCTCGGCGGCGGCGGCGCGGGCCAGGACGGCGCGCGCCTCGTCGAGAAACAGGCGGCCGGCGGCGGTCAGCTCGATACGGCGGCCGATGCGGTCGAACAGCTTGGTGTCGTAGCGCGCCTCCAGCGCGGCGATGGCGGCGCTGGTGGCGGATTGGGTCAGATGCAGATCGGCGGCGGCGCGGGTCATATGTTCCCGTTCCGCCACCGCTACGAAAATGCGGAGTTGTTCGAGGGTCATTGCCCGCAAACTTTACCCCGCCAGCGTGATCAGAGCCAGACTGAAGCCCGTGATAAAAATGGACGCGGCGGCGCCCAAGGCCAGCGGGCGCAGGCCCTTCCGGCGCAGCTTGGCGATGTCGGTCTCGAGGCCCATGGCGGCCAGCGCCATCGACAGCAGGAACGAGGTGAAGCTTGCCAGCGGCGTCTTGATGGGGTGCGGCACCGGAAAGACGCTGTTCAGCGCCACCATGGCGATGAAACCGAGCACGAACCAGGGCATCGGCGCTTTGCCGGCGCCCGAATTGCGGCGCAGCGTGCCAAGGCCGATCACCATCGGCGCCAGCAGAATGACGCGGGACAATTTGGCGATGGTGCCGAACTCGCCGGCTTCGCGGCCATCCTGGAAGGCGGCGGCCACCACCTGCGCGATCTCGTGGATCGAGGCGCCCGACCATAGGCCGAACTGATGCGGCGAGAGCGACAACAGCGCCGGCAGGGCGGGATAGACGAACATGGCGATGGAGCCGAACACGGTGACGCAGGCGACGGCGTAGGCGACATCCTCGTCATGCGCCCGCGTCACGCTATTGGTGGCGATCACCGCGGAGGCGCCGCAGATCGAGGTGCCGGCGGCGATCAACTCGGCCAGCTTGGGTTCGACCCCAAGCACGCGGCCGAGCCACAGAGTGAAGACGAAACAGCCGAGCAGACTGGCGGCGATGATGGCGATGCCGGTTCCGCCGACTTCCACCACCTGTCCCGCCGTGAGCTGAAGGCCCAGCAGGATGATGGCGAAGCGCAGCAGCCGGCGCATGGTGAACACCACGCCGGCCTTGGCACGCGCCGGCGTTCCGATCAGATTATGCAAGGCGATGCCCATCACGATGGATAGGATCATCGGGCTCAAGAGGTTGACGCCGGGGATCTGCCGCAAGGCGAAAGCGGCGGCGGCGATGATGGCGGTAAGTGTGATGCCCGGAAGCGTGTCGGGCAGCGGAGTTGCCGGGTTTGCGGAGATCATGATGGGGCTCCTGAAGATTTGCCCCCTTTTTGCCGAATTTTGTTCAATCGATCCAACGCGTAATAATTGTCCAATTGTTCGCACGAATCGATTGATCTCGAGCGCCTTGACGATCTACACAAGCGTATGGAATTATATTTCTACTAAAAAGATAGATTATGTGTATTAAGGAGGGTCGGATGAACGCAATCGCCACACTCGCTCTTTTTATCGCCGCCATCCTGCCGCTGGGCGCGGGAGCCGCCGATCTCCTCAATGTCTCCTATGACCCCACCCGGGAATTCTATCAGGAATACAATGACTTCTTCGCCAAGCAATGGAAGGAGAAGACCGGCCAGACCCTGCATATCGCGCAAAGTCATGGCGGTTCCGGCAAGCAGGCGCGTTCGGTGATCGACGGGCTCGAGGCCGATGTGGTGACCCTCGCCTTGGCCTATGACATCGACGCCATCGCCCAGTTCGGCGGGCTGCTGCCGGCAGATTGGCAGGCCAGGCTGCCCAATAACAGCACACCAAGCAATTCCACCATCTTGTTTCTGGTGCGCCGCGGCAATCCCAAGCATATCAAGGATTGGGACGATCTGGTCCGTCCCGATGTCGCCGTCATCACCCCCAATCCCAAGACCTCGGGCGGAGCGCGATGGAACTATCTGGCGGCCTGGGCTTTTGCCGACCGAAAGCTCAATCATGATCAGGACAAGGCCAAGGCCTATATGGCGGCCCTGTTCAAAAATGTGCCGGTGCTGGATTCCGGGGCGCGCGGCGCCACCACCAGTTTCGTGCAGCGCGGTTTGGGCGATGTGCTGCTGACCTGGGAGTCGGACGCGCTGCTGGCCGCCGAGCAGCTCGGCCATAATGAGTTCGAGATCATCTATCCCTCGATCTCGATCCTTGCCGAGCCGCCGGTGGCGGTGGTGGACAAGGTGGTGGACCGCCACAAGACCCGCGCCGAAGCGGAGGCCTATCTCAAGACCCTCTACAGCAAGGAGGCGCAAGAGATCGCGGCCAAACATTATTACCGCCCGACCGACCCCGCCGTGGCGGCCAGATATTCGAGCCGCTTTCGCGCCCTGCCGCTGGTCAGCATCGTCGATCTCGGCGGCTGGCAGAAAGTGCAGCAGACCCATTTCGTCGACGGTGCTATCTTCGACCAGATCACGGGTGCGTCGAGATAGGCAATGAATTCAACCAAATCCCCGGTGATCCCCGGCTTCGGTCCGACGCTGGGGGTCACTTTATTCGCTCTCGGCCTGGTAGTGCTGCTTCCGCTTGCCGCGCTCTTCCTGCGCGCCGGCGGGCTCAGCTGGGACCAATTTATCCATGCCGCCTTTTCGCCCCGCGTGATGGCCGCCTATCGCCTGTCTTTCGGCGGCGCCATGTTGGCGGCCAGTTTCAATGTATTCGCCGGTTTGGTGGTGGCGTGGGTGCTGGTGCGCTACGACTTCCCCTTGCGCAAGCTGGTGGATGCGCTGGTCGATCTGCCCTTCGCCTTGCCCACTGCGGTGGCCGGTGTGGCGCTCACCGCCCTTTACGCGCCGCGCGGCTTTTTCGGCAAAATATTGCTGTCCTTCGGCATAAAGGTCGCCTTCACGCCATTGGGCGTGGTGGTGGCGATGGTCTTCATCGGTCTGCCCTTCGTGGTGCGCACCGTGCAACCGGTGCTGCAGGATCTGGAAGCCGAGCATGAGGAGGCCGCGATCTCCTTGGGTGCCAATCGCCTGCAAGTGTTTCAGCGCATCATCCTGCCGGCCATCCTGCCGGCCTTGGTCACCGGTTTCGCCTTGGCCTTCGCCCGCGCCCTCGGCGAATATGGCTCGGTGATCTTCATCGCCGGCAATATGCCGGGGATTTCCGAAATCGCGCCTTTGATGATCGTCACCAAGCTCGAGCAATATGACTATGCCGGCGCCTCGGCCATCGCGGTGGTGATGCTGCTGGTGGCGTTCGTCATGTTGCTGGTCATCAACAGCGCGCAGAAATGGCGGCAGAACCGCATGCAAGGTTACTGATGCGCAGCAACCCCCTTCGCGAATCGACGCCGGTCCGGCTGGTGCTTATCGCCCTCGCCCTGGCGATCCTGACCCTGTTTCTGTTCGCGCCGCTCCTGGTGGTTTTCGGCGAGGCGCTGAGCCGCGGCTGGGAAGCCTATTTCGACGCGCTTTCCGAGCCCGACACCCAGTCCTCGATCTGGCTGACGCTGTTGGTCGCCATGCTAACGGTGCCGATCGATCTGGTGGTGGGGATCTGCACCGCCTGGTGCGTCGCCAAATTCGAGTTCCGCGGCAAAAGCCTGCTGACTACCCTGGTCGATTTGCCCTTCTCGGTATCGCCGGTGATCGCCGGTCTGATCTATGTGCTGGTGTTCGGCCTGCGCGGCTGGTTGGGCCCGACTTTGCAAGAGCATCACATCCACGTGATCTTCGCCTTGCCCGGCATCGTGCTGGCAACCTTGTTCGTCACCTTCCCCTTCATCGCCCGCGAGCTGATCCCGCTGATGGAAGAGCAGGGCACCGAGGATGAAGAGGCGGCGGTGGTGCTGGGCGCCAATGGCTGGCAGCTGTTCCGCCGCGTCACCCTGCCCAATGTCAAATGGGGTCTGCTGTACGGCGTGCTGCTGTGCAATGCCCGCGCCATGGGCGAATTCGGCGCGGTGTCGGTGGTGTCGGGCCATATACGCGGCCGCACCACCACCATGCCGCTGCAAGTCGAGATCCTCTACAACGAATATAATTTCGTCGCCGCCTTCGCGGTGGCCTCGGTGCTGGCCATGCTGGCGCTGGTCACCTTGGCGGTGAAGAGCTTCTTCGAATGGCGCTATGCCAAGGAACTTTCCGCCGAGGGACGCGCCTGATGAACCAGCCGATGATCGACATTCGCAATGTGCAAAAGAGCTTTGGCGGGTTCCAGGCGCTGAACGACGTCAGCTTGCAGATCCATGAAGGCGAATTGGTGGCGCTGCTGGGACCGAGCGGTTCGGGCAAGACCTCGCTTCTCAGGATTCTCGCCGGTCTGGAGTTTCCCGACAGCGGCCGGGTGATGTTTGATGGCGGCGACACCACCCATATCTCGGCGCGCGATCGCCGGGTCGGTTTTGTGTTCCAGCACTATGCGCTTTTCCGTCACATGACGGTTTTCGACAATGTCGCCTTCGGCCTCAGCGTCCGCCGCGGCAGCAGCAAGATGAGCCGCGCCGAGATCTCCGAGCGGGTGCATCATCTGCTGGCCATGGTGCAGTTGGCCGGTCTGGCGTCGCGCTATCCGTCGCAGCTATCCGGCGGCCAGCGCCAGCGCGTCGCCTTGGCGAGGGCATTGGCGATCCAGCCCAAGGTGCTGCTGCTCGACGAGCCGTTCGGCGCGCTCGATGCCCGCGTCCGCAAGGAATTGCGGCGCTGGCTGCGCAATCTGCATGACGAGTTGAAGATCACCGGCGTCTTCGTCACCCATGACCAGGAAGAGGCGCTCGACGTCGCCGATCGGGTGGTGGTGATGAATCACGGCCGCATCGAGCAGGCCGGCACCCCGACCCAGATCTATGACAGTCCGGCCACGCCCTTCGTCTATCAGTTCCTCGGCAATGTGAACGCCCTGGTGTGTAGAATTCGCGACGGGCTGGCCGAGATCGGGTCGCTGACTTTGCCGGCGTCGGCTTACTCCGGCGTGCAGGACGCGGCCGGCACCGCTTTCGTGCGTCCGCACGATCTGCTTTTGTCACGGCCGGGCGAAGGGGCGGGGGCGATGGCGGAAGTGCGCCATGTCAGCATTCTCGGGCCTCTGGTGCGGATCGAATTGCTGCTCGACGGGCAGATGGTGGAAGCGGAAATTTCACGTCAACGCCATGCGGAATTAGGTCTTGTCGCCGGCCAGCCGATTTTGGTCTGGCCGCGTCAGGCCCGCTTCTTCCTGCGGGATTCTTGGCAGGGCACGCCGTTCGACAACCCCGATCTGCCTGTCGATCACGACATCTGAACCCCCCGTCATTCCCGCGAAGGCGGGAATCCAGTAGTCGGTTGTGCCAGTTGAGGCGGCTCCTGGATTCCCGCCTTCGCGGGAATGACGAAGATGTAGTCCACTTAACACATAGACTAATTGTACATTTAAATTCTGCTATTTCTGTTGATTTATAGATTTCACAGAACTAATTTACATATGAATTTTCTGTATAACAGCGCGGCTAGTGTAATTATGACGATCGAATTTGCCCCCGAGCCCCTGGTCTCTCTCGCCGATCTCGACGATTATAGCGCCGGCCTCAGCCGCCGCCTGTCCGGCGAGTGGGATGAGGATAAATGGACCGGCTTCCGTACCCGCTTCGGCGTCTATGGCCAGAAGCAGGCCGGCGTGCAGATGGTGCGCATCAAGATCCCGGGCGGCGTGGTGCCACGGGATTGGCTGCCGGTGCTGGCCGAATTCAATCGCCGTTTTTGCCAAGGCGACGCCCATATCACCACCCGCCAGGACATCCAGACCTATTTCGTGCCGCTGGAAAGCACCGCCGAGGCGCTGAGCTATCTCTATTCCAACGGTCTCACCACCCGTGAAGCCTGCGGCAACACCTTCCGCAATATCAGCGCCTGCGCGCTGTCCGGCCATTGCCCGCGCGAACATGTCGATGCCGGCAAGGTGGCGCAGCAGCTCGCCACCGCCTGGATCAGAAATCCTCTGGTGCAGCATATGCCGCGCAAGGTGAAGGTCGCGGTCTCCGGCTGCGCCACCGATTGCTCCGGCGTCACCTTCCACGATCTCGGCTTCGTCGCCACCGAACGGAACGGCCAGAAGGGGTTCCGCGTGTTCGCCGCCGGCGGTCTCGGCTCGCAGCCGAAGCCGGCCGTCGAAGTGCTGGATTTCGCCACCGAGGAACAGCTTCCCACCGTGATGGAAGCCTTGGCGCGCATTCATCAGCGCTATTCCGACCGGGTCAATCGCAACGCCGCGCGGATCAAATTCGTCGCCAAACGCTTCGGCGACGACAAGTTCAAACAGCTGTTCCAGGAAGAATTCGCCCATCTTCTCGGCCTGCCGCAACGTCCCTGGGAGAAGCTCGATTGGCGCACTCCCGGCGAGGCCTCGGTGGAGCGCACGCCGATGGGCGTGGTGCCGCAGCATGATGGCCGTTTCGCCGTGGTGGCCAATCCGGTGCTGGGCAATCTGAGTTCGGACCAGCTCGACGCGCTGGCCGCTCTGACCGAAAAGCTCGGCATCGACGAAGTGCGCCTGACCCGCGACCAGAATCTGGTGGTGCCCGACGTCACCGCGAAGAACCTCAACGAGGTGCTGCGCGCCCTGAAATCGCTCGGCATCGCGGTGCCGCTGTCGGCCGCCGACAGCACCGACGTGGTGTCCTGCCCCGGCACCACCACCTGCCGCATCGGCATCACCAATTCGCCGGGTCTGGCCCATAGCGTGCTGAAGGAAGCGGAAGAGGATCCCACCGCCCGCGGCGTCTCGGTCCGTATCTCCGGCTGCCAGAACAGCTGCGGCCAGCATCATATCGGCGATTTCGGCTTGCATGGCGTCGCCAAGAAGATCGACGGCAAACCGGCGCCGCATTACCAGATTCATCTGGGCGGCGAGGCCCGCCTCGGCGCCGCCGCGCCGATGGCCGGCATATCGGGTCCGATCATTCCGGCCGGCCTGGCGCCCTTGGCGCTGCGTCTGTTGCGCCAGGGCTATGCCGGCGGCAAACGCTCCGGCGAGAATGTGCGCGGCTGGGCCGAGCGCCTCGGCCGCGACGGCATCGAAAAGCTGCTGGCTCCCTTGGCCGACGCCGAGAATGGCCGCGCCTTCCTCGATTGGGGCGATCAGGAGGAGTTCAAGGGCGCACCCACCCTCAAGGGCGAGTGCGCGGCTCCCTTTGCCTCCGACGATGTGCTGGCCGATTTCGCCGATGACCAGCTGATCCAGTTCGATCGCCTGCTGCTGAAAAGCCGCAGCCGCGAGGCCGATCTGGCCGGGGTCAAGGCCCTGGCCTATGCGGCGCGGCGCATGCTGCACCGCCAGGGCCGCGGCACCACCGACGAGGAAAGCCCCGACGACATCTTCGCCGCGGTGCTGAGCGCGGTGCCGTCCGGCAAGGAGTTCGCGGCGCTGAAGAGCGCGCTGGCCTTGCGCGACAAAGGCGGCATGCCGTTCCGCGATGCGGTGGCCTATTACCTCGACAGCGTGCGGGCTTTGTTCAGCCTGAACGAGATCGCGGCGGACGCCGCCGAATGAGCCAGCTCCATCGGCTCGAAGAGCTGCGCCGGCTGCATGGCCGGCGGGATGGCGCTGATCTGGTGGCGGCCCTGGCCGCCGAATTCCCCGCCCGGATTGGCGTCATCTCTTCGTTCGGCATCGAAAGCGCGGTGCTATTGGATCTGGTCGCCAGCGTCGACAAATCGGTGCCGGTGATCTTCTTGGATACCGGCGAGCTGTTCGACCAGACCCATGATTATCGCGAGCAGCTGGTGGCGCATCTCGGTCTGACCGATGTACGGCGGATTTCGCCTTCGAAGGAAGAACTGGCCGAAGCGGAGGAATTGTGGCGCACCGATCATGATCGCTGCTGTTTCCTGCGCAAGGTGGCGCCCTTGCATCGGGTGGTCGGCGATTTCGACGCGCTGATCGACGGCCGCAAGCGCTTTCATGGCGCCGAGCGCGAGGCGCTGCAGACCGTCGAAGCCGGCGACAAGGGCGTGCTCAAGGTCAGCCCCTTGGCCCGCTGGAGCGAAAAGCAGATCGCCGAGACCTTCCGCGCCCGCCGCCTGCCGATCCATCCTCTGGTGGCGCAGGGTTTCCGCTCGGTGGGCTGCTGGCCCTGTTCGCGGGCCTCGAAACCGGGCGAGGGGCCGCGCGCCGGCCGCTGGGCCGGCAGCGTCAAGACCGAATGCGGCATCCATCTGCCGCATATCGAGGAAGCCGCTCAGTAGGACAGGCGTACCGTCTCCAGCGCTCCGGTAACGCTGCCGTCGAGACTCAGCAGCGGCGCCACGGTAAAGGACAGCCAAACCTGCCTGCGGTTCCAATAGGACGTGCCCTCCCAGCCGCCGATCACCACGGACGAGGCGCGGATTTGGGGGCCATAAAGGGTGCGGACCACGTCTTCGCTGGCGCCGTCCAGCATCAAATTGGCCAGCATCGGGCGCGGTTCATCATAAAATGCGCGCCAGCCGTCGCGGGTGCCGACCATCGCCTCGGCGCTCAAGCCGGTCAGCGATTCGCAGGCGCGGTTCCAATGGGTTATCACATGCTGATCATTCAAGACGAAGATCGCCACCGGACAGGCGCCGATCACCTGGCTGAGCATGAAATCCTCGGCTTTGGCGGCGTTCATCGGCTGTCCTCGGAACATTGCGCCAGGCCGGTGGACAGATCTTCGATATGCAGGCTGACCTCGGCGGTCAGGATCTGAATCATCTGGGCTTTGCGATGCAGCTCATCGAGCTGATCCGCGAGTTCCTTGGCGGTGGAGCGCGATCTTACCGTCCGCAAGGTTACGCCGAAGGAGCGGTCGGTGATTTGCGCGGCCTCGTTGCGCAGTGTTTCGATGGTCTCGCCATCGGCTTCGCCATAGCCGGTATCTCGCGAGCGGCGCTCGAAATTGCTCAGCTCGCGCGCCAGACCTTCGACCGCCTCCGCAGCGCTGTCGGCATCGGCCACCATCTGGTTGACCGCGCTCGAGGTCCTTTGCGCCAGCATCTGCGCATTGATCGCGGTGGTGGTGAGGCTGCGGGTCTCGGAGTCGAGACGCGCCAGATGGGCGGCGATCTCGGCGATCATCGCCCGCAGCGCGTAATCGAGGTGGGCGCCGGCAGCCGCCGGCGGCGCCTTTTTCCCGAGTGCCTCATGAAGCCAGGCAACCGCCTTGGTAACCGTCGCTCGTGACATTTGGTCTCTCCGCTTCCTTAGAACATATCCAAATGTGCACAGCGCGTGCCAATCGCGGCTGCATTGATTTTGCTTGGGAATTTCTCGGGATGCGGAGGCGGAGCGTATGATTTCCGGCCGTTCCGTCCGATTTTCGGACGATCAGCGGGTGATGCCGTAGCGCTGCATCTTCAAATAAAGCGTGCTCTTGGCGATGCCGAGGCGCAGCGCCGCCTTGGTCAGATTGCTGTTTTCCGTCTCGATGGCTTCGCGGATCGCCGCCGCCTCGGCTTGGCTCAGCCGGCCGTCCACTCTGACGGATGCCGCCCCGCGGTCTGCCAATTCCGGCGGCAGGTCGGCCAGGGTGATGGTGTTTCCGTCCGACAGGGCCAGCATGCTTTCCACCACATTGCGCAATTGGCGGACATTGCCGGGCCAGTCATAGCGTTCCAGCGCGGCGATCACCTCGTCGTCGAAGCATCGGCGCGGCAGACCATGCTGTGTGGCGAAAGCGGCGGCGAAGTGCTCGGCGAGCAGCGAGATATCCTCGCGCCTATCGCCAAGCGCCGGGATCTTGAGCTGCGCCACCGACAGGCGGTAATAGAGATCGGCGCGGAAGCGCTTCTCCTCGACCTCGCGGCCCAGATCGCGGTTGGTGGCGGTGATGATCCTGACCGCGACCCGCCGCGGCCGGTTCTCGCCGATGCGGTAGACCATTCCCTCTTCCAGCACGCGCAGCAAATAGGCTTGCAGATCGAGCGGCATTTCGCCGATCTCGTCGAGGAACAGGGTGCCGCCGCTGGCCGCCTCGAATTTTCCGATGGCGCCGCCGCGCCGCGCGCCGGTGAAGGCGCCGTCGGCATAGCCGAACAGCTCGCTGGCCAGTAATTCCCGATTGAAGGCGGCGCAATTGACCGCCAGGAAGGTTTGCGCCGCCGCCGGCCCGGCCAGGTGAATGCCGCGGGCGAACACCTCCTTGCCGGCTCCGGTTGGGCCTTGCAGCAGCACCGGCGTATTGAGCCGCGCCAATTGCTGGGCCTTGGCCTTGGTGACCAGGATCGCCGGGCTGGCCCCGACGATGGACTGCAGAGCCTCGGACAAGGAGGGCTGGCGTTTGGCCGGCCCGGCCGGCAGCGCCAGAAGTGTGCCGAGCGCATCGCCGCCGTCGCCGACCCGTTCGATCCAGTCGCGGTCGAACCAGGACGGCAGAGAGGCGCAATCGCCTTCGGTGAGGGCGGCGCGGATCGGTTCGGATTGCCAGAAATCTTCGGGTAGCCCACGCTCGGCGAGAAAACTGCAGGCATGACGGTTGGCATGCACCACCTTGCCGTGATGATCGAATATCACCACCCCGCCATCCATCCAGCGGCGGACCTGGGCGAAGGCGGTGGTCAGCAGCCGGCCGCGTTTTTCGGCGTCGGCCTGCGCCAGACTGATTTCGATGCGCTGCGCCTCGGCGGCGGCCAGAGCCAGGCAGTGGCTGTGATCGGCATCGACCCCGGAAATATCGAGAACGCCGAGAATCTGGCCGTCGATCGGATCATGGATCGGCGCCCCGGAGCAGGTCCACGACTTGATGCCGCCGGCGAAATGCTCGGACGCCTGGATCTGCACCGGCATATTGACGGCCAGCGCGGTGCCGATGCCATTGGTGCCGATGATCGCCTCGTGCCAGTTGCCGCCCGGCACCAGACCGATCGCCTTGCCTTCCTCCAGTACCCTGGCGTCGCCCTCCATCCAAAGCACGATGCAGTCGGGATCGCTCAGCACCATGACGGTTCCGGTGTCGGCCAGGAAGTTCTTGGCTTGCGCCATGATCGGGCGGGCGGTCTCGATCAGCGCGCTTTGCCGCTGGCGGACCCGCCGCAGCGCGTCGTCGTCCATCACCGTGGTCGCCGAACTCTCCGGACCGACCTTGAGCGACAGCGACCTTTGCCAAGATTGCTGGATCAGCGAACGGACC
>Ga0213872_10001786_pt1 | contig 13431 bp, 7 predicted proteins | sample VelepicomBERX_R2_FD_160071 | JGI IMG/M metagenome (GOLD analysis project Ga0213872, IMG submission 160071) | Rhizosphere microbial communities from Vellozia epidendroides in rupestrian grasslands, the National Park of Serra do Cipo, Brazil - RX_R2 | ecosystem: Host-associated > Plants > Roots >...
CCGCTGTCGCCATCCGGCAGCGGCGCTACCGCCTGCAGGGCGACGTCGAACTGCTCCAGCACAAAGCCCTCCGACAGCGAGGACAGCGCCAGGTCTTCCAACTGGTCGAACCACTCCTTGCCGCCACTGATCCAGTCCAGCAGCGCGCCATCGCCCGCCGCACCGGCCGCGACGGTCAGCGGAAAGTGACGCCCGACCCGGTCCACGCTGGGCATCAGCACCCCCGCCCAGGCACGGTTGCCGCACACGCCGGGCGCCAGCACAAAGCGCCAGATCGGGCTGGTGAGATACACCTCCAGCCAGCGCGCGCCGAGCTGCTCGCGGCTACCCTGCAAGCCCGATTGCAGCCAGACGTCCCAGTTCGACAACAGCATGGGCGGCAGGCGGCGCGTGACAAAGTCGCCGTGGGTGGTGACCTTGCCGAAAAAGCCGGGCGTGGGATCGAAGTCGTCGCTCATAATTTGTCCAGGCAGCGGAACTGGTCCAGCACCTCGCGCCGGAACGGATTGTTGACGCTATTGGCGGTGAGGTCGTAGATCATCTTGCGGTTGTCGAGATCAAAGGTCAGCTTATAGCGCTCGCCCTGCGGCAACGGCTCCACCACGGCGCGGTCCAGCATGCGGAACCAGGCCCACGGACCTTCCGTCTTCAGCTCCGTGGTGGTGGCCGGCGCCACGTCGAAGCGCACCGCGTTGACGCCCTTCCCGCTCGGGATCTGGAAAGTGACGGCGCCCTGCGGCGACTTGGGCGCAAAGGACAGCTGCTGGCCATCGATGTCCAGCATTACCTTGGTGAAGGCCGCATCGGCGCTGACCGGACGCAGCTCGAAACGCAACGAGGCCTGCTTGCCGCCGTTACCAAAGAAGCGCTCGCGGATGACGGCGGCGCGCTGGAACTCATCCAGCACGTCCTGGCCCATGTCCAGCGAGACGTTGTTCACGCTGCGCCAGCGCCATTTGGGGCCGGTGCTGTCGACATAGTTCTGCAGATGCTTCTGGAAGAATTCATCCACCAATCCACCGGGGCCGAAGTAGCGGCCAAAGTCGTCCGGCGTGGCGTCCACCAGCGATTTGCGCGACAGCGGATAGCGCCCGGCGATGGCGGCGCGGCAGAACTGCGCCGGGCCGGTACGCCACAATGCATCCAGGCGGTCGCGTTCCGTACCCAGCGTGAGGCCGGAACCGGCGGTGTCGATATTCTTCAGCATCAACGACAGCGGCGGCGGCAGATCGTCGGCATCGCGCTTCAGCTTGACCAGCGCGTCCGGCGGTGGCGCCGGCTGGCCCGCCGCGCGCGCGCTGTTGGCGGCGTCGAAATAGACCGCCACGTCCTTCAGCTTCTGCAGCATCGCATCCAGCCCGCTGGGCCCACTGGCGCCCGCCGCCACCATCTTGTGCAGTGGATCGAAGTGGATGTCGACCGGATTGACCGGGCGCTCCACCGGCGGCGGCGCGTCCTCCGTACCGTTGGACAGCACCGAATCGAGCCGCTTGCGCGCCGCCGCACCGAGCTGCTTGACGGTGTCGCTGGCCACATCCACACCCGACTTGGCGATCCTCTGCTTGTCCAGCGTGGTCTGGCGCGCCGCCGCCAGCAGGAATTTTCGCATCGGCGACTCCTGCCCGGCCATCGTACTGACCACGCGCGCGGCCTGGTCCAGCGTGGTGAACGGCACCAGCACCACGTCCGCCAGCAGCGCGTCCCACTGGCGGATGTACTCCTCAAAATACATCTGCTGCACGCTGGCCTTCATCTGCGCGGCGTCTTCCACGCTGTTGACGGCTTCGCGGCGGTCCAGCACCCAGTTGTCGCGCACCACGTCGGCGATGGCGGCGTCGATCTGCTCGCTGAACTTCTTGTAGCCGTTCAGCGTGAACACGCCAGAGACGCCGCGCGTCAAGGGTTGGCCGCTCTGGCGCACCAGCACCACCGGTGCATCGCGGCCCGCGACGGCGGCCACGTCGAAGTCCGGAATCCGCGCCCGCAGCAGATCGCGTTTGAGACGGGTGTAGACGCGGTCGCCCATCGGCATGCGCGCCAGGATCAAGCGGGTCTGCGCGATCAGCTCATTGTCCAGCTGTGGCGGCGCGTCGGCCTGGCTGGCCGGGTCCAGCAGCGCCGCCACGTGGTTGGACAGGTCGTCGCGCTGCGATTCGTTGGAATCGGCCAGATTGCGGTTCCAATCGTAGTCCAGCCAGGCCTGCACGGCGGCGGCATCCAGGTGGCTGCGGTCGCCCAGCATGATGTACACGCGCAGCAGCTCGTACAGGTAGTCCGGATTATTCGCCGCACCGCGCCGCAGCTCCGACTCCATGCGCGTCAGGATGCGTGGCAGCAGCGCCGCGCGCAGGAAGCGCTGGTAGGCGCGGATGGCGCCGTCGCCCAGCTTGTCGCCCTGGTACAAGCCCAGCGTGTTCAGGAACGGCACGTCCTTGCTACGGTCACGCCAACCGCCCGGAATATCGCGCAAGGCGTTCAGCAGCGGCAGCGTGACCAGCGGCGAAGGATCGTCCGGCACGGCGCGCGCCAGCTTTTCGATCTCGTGCGAGCGCGCCGCCACATCGCGCACGTAATTCTGGTTACGGAAGTAACTGGTCACCAGGCCGGCCGTGACCAGCACCAGCAAGCCCGCCGTCACGCCGATGGCCAGCCATTGCAGCAGGCGGCGATTGCGTTCCAGCTTGATGTTGGCGCCCGCCAGTTCCCTCTCGCGGAAGATCACTTCGCGCAGCAGGCGTGTGATGAAGTAGCTGCGGCCGCCGAAAGCGTTGGCCGGCAAGACCCTGCGGTCCAGTCCAAAGCTGGCCGCCAGCGAGGACATCACTCGGTCGATCGGGCTGCCCTCCTGGGTGCCGCTGGTGAAGTAGACGCCGCGCAGCAGCGCCGCCTCTTCGTATGCCGTGGCCTCGAACACATCGTTGAGGAAGGTGGTCAGGATGTCGCCGATGGCGGCAAACTGCTGGGGGAAGTTGTAGATCAAGGCGCGGCGCTGGATGTCGCGCTCCAGCTGCATGCGGTCGAACAGGCGCGCCTGCAACTGGCCTTCCAGCGCGGCGAATTCGGCCGGGAAGGACTTGAGAATGGCGTTGCGGTCATCGTCGTCCCTGGCCTCGGCCGACGGCACCGGGAAGGTCACGCCCCAGACCCGGGTGCGCTCGTCGCGGCCCAGATTGTCGAAAAACTCCACAAAGCCGGCCAGCAGGTCGATCTTGGTGACCATCACATACACCGGGAAGCGGATGCCCAGTTGTTCGTGCAGTTCCTTGATGCGGCCACGGATCGCCAGCGCCTGCGCGCGGCGCTGCGCGTCGTTCTGCTGCAGCAGGTCCATCACGCTGATGGCGAGGATGATGCCGTTGATCGGACGCCGCCCGCGCTGCTTGCGCAGCAGTTGCAGGAAGCCGTTCCAGGCGGCGCGATCGACCTCCGTGTAGCTGTCCTGGGTGGTGTAGCGGCCCGCCGTATCGAGCAGCACCGCCTCGTCGGTGAACCACCAGTCGCAGTTGCGGGTGCCACCCACACCGCCGATGGCGCCTTTGCCGTGCGTTTCGCTGAGCGGGAACTTGAGGCCGGAATGCACCAGCGCCGTGGTCTTGCCGCTGCCGGGCGCGCCGACAAACATATACCAGGGCAGCTGATACAGCCCGCCGGAACTGCCGCCGATGCGCGCCTTGCGCAGGATCGCCATGGCTTCCTGCAGGCGCTTGGTCAGCAGCGCCACTTCGGCGGCCGATTCCTTCTGGCCGGGCGGTGGCGGCGGCGCGTCGGCGCCCGCCACGCTGGCGGCCAGCTTGCGGTTGGCCAGCCAGGCCTTGAGCCACTTCCAGGTAAAGTAGCCAGTCCAGATCAGGAACAGGATCCAGATCATGGTCCAGCGCACGCTACTGGAGCCGAACGGCTCGGCGCCGTCAAACGACAGCAATGGCGCCTCAAACCAGATGATCAGCGACAGCAGCAGGATGCCGATGAAGGACAGGACGATGGGCTTGATCAGCCACAGGAAGAAGCGTTTGATCATGGGCGCTCCGCCTGCTGCTGCGGGGCCTGCGGCTGGAGCAATGCCGATGGCGGGACCAGCACGATGATCACCACGCGGCGGTTGCGCGCGCGGTTGGCTGGCGTATCGTTCGGCACCAGGGGCTCCGTTTCGCCCCGTCCTTCCACGCTGTAGCGCCCAGCGGGACCAGCGCGCGCCGCCAGCACGCCCACCACGGTGGCCGCTCGCGCCTTGGACAGCGCCCAATTGGACGGATAGCGCGCCGAATTGCTGGGTATATCGTCGGTGTGGCCGATCACGATCACCCTGCCCTGTACCGGCTTGAGCGCGTCACCGATGCGGGCCAGCAGCGCGTCATAGGACGGCACCACTTCCGCGCTGCCAGACTGGAATACGCCGTCGCCGTGCAGCACGATCGTGGAGCGGTCCGGTGTCTCCGTCACACTGACCAGGCCCCGTTCGATCTCCGGCGCGAGGAATTTCGCCACCCGCACCGGTGGATGCGCCAGCGGCGGTGCGGCCGGGCGCGCACCAGCCAGCTGGATGCGGTTCAGTTCCGCGTACACAGGATCGGACTGGCGGTTGAGCAGGAAGCTGAAGCTCAGGTGAATCACCAGCAGGATGATCCCCGCCAGCACCGCGATGACCCACACTGGAATCAGGCGCATCAGGCCCGGGCGCTTTTCGGAGGAGCCTTCCCAGCGCAGCGACAGCGCCGGCTCATACGGGCCACGCTCCTTGCTGATCAGCTGCTGCAGGCGCTCGCGCAGCGTATCGAGTTGCGCGCGGCCGTTGTCCAGCACCCGGTAGCGGCCTTCCAGCCCCAGCGCCAGGCACAGGTACATCAGCTCCAGCACATGCAGGTTGGCGCGCGGCTGCTGGCACAGCTTCTGCAAAATGATGAAGAATTTTTCGCCGCCGAAGGCTTCGTTGTGGAAGGCCACCAGCAGGCTGCGGCTGGCCCACACGCCGCCGCTGCCCCAAGGCGTACTGGAAATGGTCTCATCGAGGAAGGTGCACAGCGAGTAGCGCGCCACGGCGATGGCTTCCGGCTCCACACCCAGCGCGCGCGCATCGGCCTCGAATTTGCGGATGGCGCCGACCAGCTGCTCGCGCAAGCCCTCCACATTGGGGTGGCTGGCCATGATGCGCAGCGGGACCACCAGGTCCAGCAGGGGATTGGCCGCGCCGACCAAAGGATTGATGCCGCCGACATGGGCGTCCGGGGTGACGGCCAGCGGCGCCAGCGCGGCGGCGTAGTCCGGCGAACCCGCCGACACGCGGGGCTCCGGGTCAGCGCCAGCGGACCAGCCATTGCCGCCTACGCGGCCGCTCCCGGCTGCGCCACTTGCCGCAGCGGCGCCACCACCGCCGGCGGCGCGCCGTCCGCCCGGCTTGGGAATGAGGATGGTACGTTCGCTGTCCGGCAGCTCGTCCTGGCTCATATTGCGCTATTTCCGGATGGCCCAGAATTCCATCTGCAGGCCCGGGAAGTCGCCCGCCACGTGCATGGCAAAGCCGGCGGACGACGTCAGCTGCTGCCAGTACTCGCTGCCCTTGTCGAGCTCAAAATAGGTATGGCCCGCATGGAATGGCAGCTGGCGCGGCGCCACCGGCAAGGGCCGCAGCGCGATACCCGGCAGCTGCAGGTTGACCAGATCGCGAATCTTCTCCACCGATCCGATCTTGACCTGGCGCGGGAAGGTATTGCGCACCGTCTCCGGCGGCATGTGCGCGTTCACCACCAGCACAAAGGTCGCGTTCTTGAGCAGTTCCGGATCGCGCATCACCGCCACGCGGATGCCGAACTGGCGCTCTTCCAGCGGAATGGCGATGGCATGCGTATCCAGCACCATCGACAGCGCCTGGCGCAGATCGTCGATCACCGGCTGCCAGGTTTCGCGCAGCTGGTCGTGGCGGTACACCGGGTACTGCACCGCGCGCTTATTCACCGGGCTGAAGGTCGCCAGCTCGCCCGCCAGCGCCACCGCGTCGCGGAAGTACTCCTCCGGATGCAGCCCGCTCATGCTGGCCAGGTGGGCAAACAAAGGCTCCGCGCGATTGATCAGCTGGAGCATCAGGAAGTCGGCAATCTCCGCCGCCCCCGCGGCACCGGGCTGCGACAGGCGGCTGGCCAGCATATCGCCGCGCTGGTGCAGCAGGCCGACCAGTTCATCGGCAAAGGAACCAAGGCGTGCGGCCACGCGCAGGTCCAGGCACGGCGGGCAGTAGTCCGGATCCAGCACCAGGCGGTTATCCGGGCGGCGCTCGATCACGCGCGCCACGCCGAGGCAGGCGTAGGCGTTGGCCACCTCCGGCTCCAGCGCCAGGCGCAGACGCAGGCGGCCCACCTGCATCAGGGCGCTGTTGTCGATGCCGTTGCTGTCCCAGGCTTCATGGTCGACCGTGCCGTGGCGGGCAAAGTTGTCCGGCGCGGGACTGTCGCCCGTCTCCGGCACACCAGGGCGGCGCAGCGGCAGCGCCAGCACCACCAGCATATTGCGCGCATCTTCCGGCACGTCCAGCGGCAGCGGCAGATCGTCGTCGCCCGGCAGGTTGAGCGGGGTGCCGTCCGGCAGCACGGCCTGGCAGGACATCAAGGCCAGCTTGCCCAGCGCGAGCTGCTGTTCGTCGATCTTCAGCGCGGAAAAGCCCCAGGAATAAGGCCGCAGCCGCGCCACCCGGCTTTCCAATTGCGTTTGCAGATAACGGTCATGCTGCTGCAGATGCTGTGGCTGCAGCAGCATACCCTCCGACCAGATCACTTTACGATTCCACGACATTTGATCTCGCTTCAAAAAAGTTTTATTTCTGGTGCAGGCGTCCTATCTGTTCTTCGTAAGCCGCCGAGAATTTTTCGCCGAACAGATGCTGGAAATCGTCCTGCGCTTCGCGCTGAATATCGTCGTACAGTTCCACCATGGCGTCCCACATGCGCGCCTTGCGGTTCGCCGACAGCATCTTGTCCATCACGCCACCGCCCTCGATGCGGGCCTCGATCAGGGCCGGATTGAAGCGCGCCAGCACACCCGCCAGCGCGGCGCGCATGCCCGCGATGACGGCCAGCTCGTGCGCCTTCAGGTCGTCAAACGCGGAGCCGATCGACTTCACCGGCGGCATATAGCCCTGCATGGCGTTGGTCAGCATCTGCGACAGCGCGCTTTCCGCATCGGGGAAGAACTTCAGCGGGTTGTTGGCCTGCGCGCCCAGCACCGTCATTTCGAGCCGGCTTTCGCGCTTGGTCATGGCGCGCGCCAGCAACACAGCCATGGTGCCGGCCACCGCCTCGCGCAGCATGGCGCCGGCCAGTTCGGCGGTTTCCAGCGGCGGCCTGGTGGGGACCAGCTTGGGCAGACCAAGGCCGCGCAGCAGCGCCACCAGCATGGCGTGCTCGCCCTGCGCTGCCGCCGCGGCGGCCTGCACGACCGGGGCAGCGGTAGCCTGCGGCGGCTGGGCAGCTCCCGGCCAGCTCCCGACCGGCGCAGGGATCGTCCCATGCGGCGGCGCTACCGGCTGGACGCGCGGCGGCAGAAAGTCCGCCAGCGGATCGTAATCGTCCGGGATCAGCATCGCCGGCGCGGGCGGTGATGGCTGCACAACGGGCGCGGGCACCGGCAGCTGCGCGGCTGGCATGGGCATGAACTGCGGCGGCGCATGATCGGCCTCCGAACCACGGAACGCCAGCGCCGGCGCCACATGGCTTGGCTGCACCAGCCCCAGGCCCAGCGGATCGTTGGCGGAGGGAGCGCCCAGCGCTGGCGCCATCGGCGTCGGTGGCGCGCCCAGGCCAAGCGGATCGAAAGCCGCAGGGGCGCGGGCGGCAGCCGGGGCCTGGGAATCGAAGCCGCCAGTCGCCTCCAGTATGCGGGCGCTGGCCAGGGTATCGCGCATCTCATCGAACGATGGCCCACTGTGCGGCGAAGGCGGGACGGCGGGTTGCGGCTGGAACAGCAGCGCATCCGAGGTCTCCGGCGAAAACACCGGCAGCGGCGCCGGGGTTCCGGCGCCCTGGTCCACCTCCACTTCCAGCACATAATCGCCGATCAGCAGCCGGTCGCCATGTTCCAGGTTGGCGCTCTTGCCGCTGCCGACCGGACGGTCGTTGATCCAGCTGGGATTACTGCCCAGGTCCATCAGCACGTAGCGGCCGTCGATAAAGTCGATCTTGCTGTGATTGCGCGAGATGTATTTGCCCGGATCGGGCAGCTCCAGGTCATTGCCGGCGGCACGGCCAATGGTGCCGCCCAGCTGGTCGAAACGGCGTTCGACAGGCTGCGCGGGGGCTTGCTTGCGGTACGACTGAATTCGCAGAGTCAGAGGCATTGGTCGATTATAGAGTCGTTAATTGATCTTCACCAGCGCACCCTCGATCGTCATCACCGCCCCCGATTTAATCTGCATCATCGCGCCCGCCTTGACGGTGGTATTCGCATCCGACTGCAGCATCAGCTCCGGCGACTTGAGCGTGATCTTGGCCGGTTCGATCTTGATACTGCTGCCGCCGACTTTCAGCTCGATGGAGGTGGTGGCTTCGATCACGATCGTCTTGGACACGGTGACCTTCTGGTCGCCCGTCACAGACACGGTCTGATTGCCGCCCACATCCAGCTTCTGGTCCACCGCGATCTTGACGGTCTGGTTGTTGTTCACCTTGAGCGTCTGGTCATTGGCGATGGTTTCGATCTGGTCGTGATTGATGGTGTTGGTCTGATCGTTGGTGACGGTCAGCTTCTGATCGTGGTCGATCGTGCTGGTCTGGTCGTTGGCCACGTGGATGGTCTGGTCATGTCCCACGTCCAGGCTCTGGTCGTTCTTGATGGCGATGGTCTGGTCGCCCTTGTCCTTTTTCTCGAAGCCCACCTTGAGCGTGTCGTTGTTCTTGACCACCCGGTTGAAGTCCTTCTCGGCCTGGACAAAAATCTCTTCCGAGTCCTTTTTGTCCTCGAAGCGGATCTCATTGAAACCGCCGCCGCCCTTGGACGTATTGGTCTTGATGGTGGACTTGGTCTGCTCGGCCGGCAGCCCGTACGGCGGCATCGCGTCGCTGTTGTAGACACAGCCCGTCACCAGCGGCCGGTCCGGATCCCCCTCCAGGAAGCTGACGATCACCTCCATGCCGATGCGCGGCACGAACATCGCGCCCCAGCCCTTGCCGGCCCAGCCCTGCGCCACCCGCACCCAGCACGAGCTGTTCTCGTCCTCCTTGCCGTCGCGGTCCCAGTGGAACTGCAGCTTGACACGGCCATACTGGTCGGTCCAGATCTCCTCGCCCGATTTACCCACCACCATGGCGGTCTGCGGTCCCTGCACCACCGGCTTGACCATCAGGCGCGGCGCGCGGTAGCTGTGCTCCTTGCCGATCGCGCTGAAGCGGCACTGCACGTCCAGCGGGGTATCGCCGCCGGTGGCGTAATCGTCGCCGACGATCTCGTAATGGGCGCCAGTGACCAGGTATTCGCGGTTCATGTCGCTGCGCGGATGCTCGTCCAGCGTGAACAGGCCGCCCGGATGCAGGCCGCGCGCATTGGTGTCGGCCTGGATTTCCTCGCACTGCCCGTGCAGCATCTCCATGCGCCCGCGCGCCCGCGCGGTGCCCGCATCGGCCGCCACATAACCGCCCGGATAGTCGTACATTTCAAAGGCTGTCTGCGAAAACGCCGCCGCGATGGTCGACTTGACGCGCAGGCCGCCGCTGTTGCTGGACGCCGTCTTCTCGAAATCGAAGTCGTTCAGCGCATAGCTGCTGGGCTGGATCTCGCCGCTGGCGGCCCAGCCATACACGGCTTCCTCGTCCACGATGCCGCGCCCCGCTTCGCCCGCGTACTTGACCTTGGCGTAGCCGGAAATGGCCAGGTGCGCGCCGTAGGAATCGGCCAGCACCATGGTGTGCTTGCCCTCGTCGTGGGTGAAGTAGAAGTAGATGCCCTCGTTCTCCAGCAGGCGGCAGACAAAATTAAAGTCCGTCTCGCGGTACTGCACGCAGTAGGGCAGCGCCGCATAGGTGCCGCTCAGCGACGCCGTGTTCAGCTCCACCAGCCCGCCGTAGACCGCATCGCCACACACCGCCTTGACGATATCGATCACCGACTTGCCCTGGAAGATGCGGCAGTTGGAGGAGCGCGTCAGCAGCCAAAGCCAGGGATGCACCACGGCCTCGTAGCGGCACAGCGAACCATGCCAGCCGGTGGCCGCGAAGCGCGTCACCACGCCATGGAAGTGGCGCTTGCCGCCGCTGGCCAGATTCAGATGCACGCCCAGCGGCTTGCCCAGCACATCGGCGATCTTCAGATCCGCCTTGGTGCTCAGCATCCGCACGCGGAATTCCGACAGCCGCCCCAGATGCTCCGAGCCGCTCATGCGCTCGAACAGCAGCACATCGGTACCGAGCGCCGTGGAGACCGACACTTCGCGGTTAGCCTGGGTCACTGGCATGTCAAGGCACCATGGTCTTGGTGGTGCCCGGATTGCTGATGGCGATCACACCGCCCCAGTTGCACATGCACTTGGAGACATTGTCCAGCGCCGGCATATTCGCAATCAGCACGGTGGGCGCGCCCGGCACCCACGGCGCGGAGGTGGCGGGAATACAGGGCATCGGCGTCAGCACGCCCAGGGCGGCGGCAGTGGCGGCGGCCACGGTCGGATTGGCCGGCGAATTGCACATCCCGAACGGCATGATGTTCATCATCGGCACGTGGTCCATGATATTGGCCGCCGGCGGGCCTTCCGCCAGCACTTTATTTTTTGGCAAAACCACCAGCGAAGACGGCGCCGCCCCAAACGTGCAGGTCAACATCGCTCCCATCGAAACTTGGCTCGGCATGGCACACTCCTCGCAGGATACGCTGGTCCTATTATGACTGAAAAAACTGTCTAAAACGTAATGTTTTGCGATAAGCTGACAGCTGTACGACACCTACACGACCGTCACCCGGAGCGCGCATGAAAAAACAGCGTCACCAGCACAGTCACCAGCGCATCAGCGTCGACCAGGCCATGCAGATGGCGCTGCAGGTGCACCGGGGCGGCCAGCCACGCCAGGCGGTGGAACACTACCGCGCCATCCTGCAGGTCGCGCCGGAGCATCCGGACGCCCTGCACTACCTGGGCATCGCGCAGCACCAGCTGGGCCAGCGCGATGACGCCATCCGTCTGCTGCAGCGCGCGCTGGCCATCGCGCCCGGCTACACCGACGCCCGCAACAACCTGGGCAACATGCAAAAGGAAAGCGGCCGCTTTGCCGAAGCAGAGCAAAGCTACCGCAGCGTGATCGCCGAACGGCCCGATTTTGCGCCCGCCCACGGCAACCTGGGTGTGGTGCTCAAGGAACAAGGCGACTACCAGGCAGCCGCGCAGGCCTACCGCCACGCGGTGAAGCTGGCGCCCGATTTTGTCGAAGGCTGGATCAACCTGGGCCACCTGCTGAAAAAGCTCGACCAGCAGGACGACGCCCTGAGCGCCTACCGCAACGCCGTCATGCTCCAGCCGGATAATATCGAGGCGCTGCGCGGCGTGGCCCGCTCACTGGCCGCCTTTGGCCGCCTCGCAGAAGCGCTGGAAGTCTATCGCCAGTGGGAGAAGCTGGAACCCGGCAACCCCGTGGTGCAGCACCATATCGCCGCCTGTTCCGGCCAGTCCGCGCCGCAGCGCGCCTCGGACGCCTACGTCCAGCAGACCTTTGACCGCTTTGCCGAGACCTTCGACAAGGTGCTGGCGGGCCTGGAATACCGCGCGCCGGCGCTGTGCGGCGAGCTGGTGGCACGCCTGCTGGATCCCGCCCAGCTGCAATCGCGCAGCCTGCGGGTGCTGGACGCGGGCTGCGGCACCGGCTTGTGCGGCCCGATCCTGCGCCCGCTGGCGCAGCGCCTGCACGGGGTCGACCTCTCACCCGCCATGCTGGCCAAGGCGCAGACGCGCGGCGATTACGACGCGCTGGACGCCGCCGAGCTGACGGCTTGGCTGGCCGGGCATCCGCAAGCCTACGACCTGATCGTGTCGGCCGACACCCTGTGCTATTTCGGCGTACTGGATGCCGCCATCGGGGCGGCGGCGGCTTCCTTGCGCAGCGGCGGCCATCTGGTCTTCACCGTTGAGCAGACCTTGCCGGAGTGTCTGGCGCAAGCCCCCGCCTTCAAGCTGCATGGCCACGGGCGCTACAGCCATGCCGAATCCTATGTGCGCCAAACCCTGGCCGCCGCGGGCCTGGAAATCAGGGAAATCAGTACTGTCGCGCTGCGCAACGAGAACAAGAAGCCCGTCGGCGGCCTGCTGGTGGGCGCGCGCCGCCCTTAGCCGATCACAGGCCGATCACTAGCCGGTCACCACCCGGTTGCGGCCGCAGCGCTTGGCGCTGTACATGGCCGTATCGCCGGCCGAAATCAGCCGCACCAGGTCGTGGCCATGTTCGTCCGAACAGGCCACGCCAACGCTGGCCGTGTAGCGCACGGCGATGCGGTCCACCTCCACCAGTTCCGCCTCGATGCGCCGCCGCAGCCGGTCGGCAATGCGCGCCGCGTCCCGCAGCGGCACACCATCCAGCACCATCACGAACTCCTCGCCGCCGTAGCGCGCCAGCAGGTCATGCGGACGCAATTCCGCCTTGAGCACCTTGACCAAATGGCGCAGCACCTCATCGCCCACCTGGTGGCCGTAGGTATCGTTGATCACCTTGAAATGGTCGGCGTCGATCATCAACACCGCCAGGCTGCGGCCATTGCGTAGCGTGCGCTGGGCCACGCGCTGGCCTTGCAGTTCAAGCCCGGCGCGATTCAGGGCGCCGGTCAGCGGGTCGAGCGTGGACAGCTGACGCAGGCGCTCGGCATAACGCTGCATCACCAGGATGATCAGGCCAAAGGAAATGCAGACCTGGGCCAGCGGCACCACCAGCAGGATGAGTGCCAGCACGGTCGAGCCATGTGCCTCGTCCGGAGCGCCATGCACCAGCAGATAGGCGCCGCGCATGAACAGCGCAAGGCCCAGCAAGGCAAAGCCGGTAACGCTGACCATCACGCCGCGCCAGCCGCCGTAGCGGGCCAGGATCACCGCGCATAAGCCGTTCAAGGCGGCGAAATAGAAACTGCTGAACACCAGCCGGAGATGCAGGCTCGGTTCCACATAGGTGTAGAAAGCGCTGACCAGCACGATCACGCCGACAATCGCCGCCATGGCGCGCTGCGGCAGTTGGCCGTCGCAGTAGACTACGACCCCGCGCAGCACCAAGCCCATGCCGAAGGCGATCAAGCCATAGCCCAGCACCGCGTAGGCCAGCAGCGGCATCAGGCCGGGCAGATTGGCAACGGCCAGACCTGCCGAAACAACGACATTCCCGCCGGCCCAGAACCGCTGTTCGGGCGGACACTCCACATACCACGCCGCAGCCGCCATCAGCGCCGTCGTCAGCAGCGTGATGCAGACCTGCACCAGTAATAGCGTGT
>Ga0213872_10001787_pt1 | contig 13406 bp, 10 predicted proteins | sample VelepicomBERX_R2_FD_160071 | JGI IMG/M metagenome (GOLD analysis project Ga0213872, IMG submission 160071) | Rhizosphere microbial communities from Vellozia epidendroides in rupestrian grasslands, the National Park of Serra do Cipo, Brazil - RX_R2 | ecosystem: Host-associated > Plants > Roots >...
CGCGTAACGGTAGCGCAGCGAGAAGCCCTTATACGAGCCGCTCTTCGGGATTTTGCTGAAGAAGTATTGGGTGTCGAAGTCCGTTTCTTGCGTCGGCGCCATTCCGACCGTGGCGTTTCCGTACGCGTAGAGCGCGCGCGAAACCGTCGTGATCGAACGGTGATTGTCCGACGTGTAGGTCAGCGCGAGTTTACCGCCGTCGCCGAAGCTGCGGCGATCGACCGTACCTTGGCTGATCGACGTCGTGAAGAACGGGTCCGTTGCGTAGCTATCCGTGTACGGCGAAGCCCAGCCGCCGTAGTACACGACCATCGTTCCCGGTGCGCTTCCCGGTGTACAGTTGTAGCTGCTGGACGCTACAAAGTAGTTTGCAGCGCCTTTATTCGTCGGAAGAACGTGGTTCGCGGGACAGGTGCCGGCGATCGTTGCCGTATGCGACGGCAGGTGATCGTAGCCCGCAACGAGCGAGAAGTTGCGGTTGAACGAGACGCCGCCTTGGAGTCCGAAGACTTGCGAGCTGATGATGCCGACTTGCGATGCGCCGGTGTTGGATTCGGTACCAAATTGCGCAGCGACGAACGGCTTGAGGTCGCCCTTGAGCGCGTACTTCGCATCCCACCACACGGCATTGGCGATATCCGCGAAGCCGTAGTAGTAGAGGTTCGACGTGAGGCCGTTGCCCGAGAAACCGATGCGGCCGTCAACGACGCCGCTGTTTCCGACCATGGTCAGACCGCCGGCGCCCTTCGACGCGACGAGCGACGTGTAGCCGGGAGCATCGACGGGGCTGTACGTCAGCAACGTGCTGCGGAAGAACGACGAGCTGACGCGATCTTCGAAGCCGTTGTAATAGCCGACTTGAGCCGACCAATTCTTGTTGAGGTGATAGGCGAAATCGTAGCCGAAAAACGCATCCGGTTTGAGACGCGAATCCGACGGGCTGAGCCACGGGCTATCCGTAACGACTTGCCAGCCGGCCTTCGCGAGCGCGTCTGCGTTTGCATAAGAAACGTACGCTTCGTAAAGCGTGCTCATCTCGAAGCCGGGAAGCGTGTTGTCCGGTTGAAGTCCCGGAGCAGCGCCTTTGCACGGCTGCGTGTAGAAGGACGCCGACGACGTGCAATTATTGAGCGGGTTTGAATAGAAGTACGAGGCTCCGACCTTGAAGCCCGAGTCCATGATGTTGTAGTCGCCGTGCAGGCTGATGCCCGGATCGAACGACTGCTGGTTCGCCTTTGAGAAGCCGTTGCTGGCGTTCTGCCGCGTGAAATCGTACGCGCGGACATAGGCTTTAAAGTTAAACGGTGAGGGCGTAGGCGTTGCGCTTACGGTCGCCGCGACCTGCTTTGCTGGTGTTGCCGATGTTTCCGCCAGCACGATGGTCGTGGTTCCCAATAGCACCGCCGCAGCCGTCATACCGACGATTGCGAGACGTCTAAACACGAAAAAAAGACCTCCTAAGAAGGGGGACGGGTACGTCCGTAAGCTTACTAGCGCCCGATTAGGAGATTATTAAGGTCAGTTTAAATCAACCAGGTTCTTGCTGAACTTTATCCATCAATCTTCTTACGTGTGAACCACAATGCCCCAATAAGGGCGTGGGGGTGCTTTGTTATGAAAGTTCGCACGTGCGCGCAAATTGCGCTTACTATCTGCTGCTTACTCATCTCGGCTTGCAACGGTGGAACCTGATTCGTGGTGGGTATGCGGGCAGCTTTTCCAAGCTTTTTCCTGCGATCCGCAGCAGCCGGTGTACAATTTTATTGAAGGGTACTCGCTGTCAACCCTCAACGTTCTGACTTCAATCACGCTGCAGCCACGCGGGAACGGCTTCGCAAGCCAAACCGTTGCATCGGCTGGAGACCACTACTTCTTGTCCTCAGAGTCCACTCCTCAGGTGGAAGTCGACAGGACGAATGGTTTGATAGGAACCATCCGAAGCTTTGGACCCGCCTTCTTGTTGATGTCTTCGGATCTTACGACGGCCCTCGTGGTTGGTGCGAGCGGGCAGTTCGGCGTCTATCGCGCTCCCTTTCTAGCTGCCTCCGATCCTGGAGAACGAATCAAAGCGTGTCGCAGTTTAATACGGGCTTTTACGATGCCAGACACGCTTGGTACTACATCTTCTCTGAGCCTGCGGCTAGCGGCCGATATCAGATCCAAATCGTCGACGTCGCGCGCGGCAAATACTTGGGGTACATCAACATCGCCGGTTCCCCTGATTATGCCAATGCCAGCGTTAGCATCGACCGACGAGCTCTGATTTATATGTCTCCATCGGCGCGGCTATATCGATCCACAGAAACAATCAGCATTTAATAGCTTATGTGACGACTTGTTGCAATTCGCAACTCGGCACCGATTCGCTATTCGACGATCTTAATCCGCAGACCGGTGCCGTACAGCAACAGTTTCCGACTATGTCCGCGGATGCGTACACCTTGATAGCGATCAACAGCGTACTCGCGCAGTAGCACCGGTCGAGTTCCTAAGCGCGTGCCAAATGAAGAAAGCCCCTCGTAAAACATTCGTTCACAAGAGGCCTTCCTTGTCTTGGTTGCGGGGGCAGGATTTGAACCTGCGACCTTCGGGTTATGAGCCCGACGAGCTACCGGACCGCTTCTAACCCGGCAATTTTTCTGCAAGTCCCTTTGGTGAAGCAAGGCCGAAAGAACGCTCGACTTCGCTTGTGCCAGAAGCGTGATCGTGGCTATCGTCCGGGCTGCTGGTGCTGCACGCGCGGCATAGGTTGCGGACGTTGGCGCTCAATCTTCGGCTGCGAAGTGGTTTGCAAGAAAGAGGTCAATGCGCTGTTACATCTGTTATGGCAACCACAAAAGCGGTTCCAATAAAGTGCACGGAGATTGTTACGGACCTGGTTCCGGAACCGACGCGGAGCCGATGAAAACCCCGACCGGCGGAAAGTAGAAGCCCAGCGGACTGCCCGATGGATAGCTGATCAGCTTCACGTAACCATGGGTTGTGTTCGCCGCAATGATTTCGTTCTCGGCGTCGTGGAGCGCGAACGTTTCTATTTGCGACCCGTTCGTTTGAATCGTTATCGAGCGCGACGGCGTAAATTTTCCGGGAGCGTAAACGTGGATGATCGAACCGAGGTTCGCGGCGCCTTGTTGATCGTCCAAAAGCAGATTGCCTTTGTTGTCAAAAGCTAAGCCCCCCGGATACTTCAGGGCAATCGGCTGCTTCCGAAACGTGTGGTATGTGCCTGAGACTAGCGGCCAATAACCAATTTCAGGCTGCTGTAAAGAATTGAAGCCGTCTCCCCAGACGTTCCCTTTGGAATCGACAGTCACAAATTCAACGGCGGCCGGTCCGCCCGGAAGTACTTTGTGCGTGGTCGAGCCATGTACGTATTCGATCGCATTACCGTTGCCGCTCCCGCCTCCGGAGGATTGGTTTGCGACGAAGATGTTACCATGACTGTCGACGTGTATGCCGATCGCAAAAAAATTCGTGTCCGGGATGATCTTCGGGGTCCCGGTATAGGGAGGCGCATAAACGTGAATGGACTGTGTCCCTTGATCCACCTCATACAGGTTTTTCCCGGTCCCGGCCGGATTTGAAGCCAGACCCTCCGGATTGCTGAGGCCCTTGATCTGTCCTATCAGTGCTTTGGTCTTTGGATTGATGATGTCGACATCTTCGTTATTGAAATCCGAAACGAAGTCAGCTGTTGTCACAGCGGCCGCATCGCTTACCCACGAGTGAACCTGGGTGCCCGGATTCATGGCTTCCGGCGCTCGCGAGACCGAATCCGGCCCTCGGGGAAGCGAATAGGGTTCTGCACTTTGTGGAGCGGGGGTGAGATGGGAACCGCTGGAGCAACCAGCAACGAATGCAAGCGAAATCGCCTTTGCGAGGAGCTTCGCAGTCAAGATTTTCTTACGCATTTAGGTGACCTCCGAAAAAGGAGTGACCACCTCACGGAACTGCAAAAATGCTAGACCGAATCAACCGCAAGATGTTTGAACAAGACGCGTGTTTGTCAATGCAACACCGCCGAGACCGGTTCGCGTAGTATAGTATAGCGCAAACGGACGGGTTTTCGCTGCGGGCGCCCGCATTGCGGTTGAACGCGAACTGAACGATAACGGGACATTTAAGCTCCAATCATGTTGATGATTGGAAAGCCGGGTGCCAAATGAAGAAAGCCCCTCGTAAACATTCGTTCACAAGAGGCCTTCTTTGTCTTGGTTGCGGGGGCAGGATTTGAACCTGCGACCTTCGGGTTATGAGCCCGACGAGCTACCGGACTGCTCCACCCCGCGGTGCGACTGACCGAGATACGGCGGGTTCCACCGCATTCCCTCCGAACGTCGGCAAAATGCACGATATCGATCCGGCAATCGCGAGTCTACCAAAGATCCATCTGCATTGCCACCTCGAAGGCACGCTTCAGGCGGAGACTTTTGTCGAACTCACGCGTCGGTACGGGATATCCACGCGGTATGTGCCGGGCGGCGACGTGTCCGGACCTACCGACCCAAGCGAGGTTTACCGCTTCGAGAATTTTCAAGAATTTCTGTTCACCTTTGCTGCGGTCAGTCGAGCGCTCGCGAGGCCCGACGACTACGCGCGGCTTGCGCGTGAATTCGTCGCCGACGCGCTCGCGCAAAACGTCGTCTACGGTGAACTGTTTATCTCGCCGTCGGTTTGGTCGTATTTCAATCCGAACATCGACGTGCACGCGACGATCCGGTCGATTGTCGCTGAACTCAATGCGGTGCACGGCGCTGCATTTGCACTCATCGTAGACGTCACGCGCAATTTCGGTGCGGAATCGGCCATGCGCACGGCGCGTCTCGCTGCCGATCTTGCCGGTGAAGGCGTCATCGGCATCGGTCTCGGCGGCGACGAGGCGCGTTATCCGGCGCCGCTCTTCGGAGAAGCCTTTGCGTTCGCGCGCGCGCAAGGATTGAACGTTGTCGCGCATGCGGGTGAAGCGGCCGGCGCGCAGAGCGTACGCGACGCGGTCGAAATCCTTGGTGCGCAGCGGATCGGACACGGTATCCGCGCACTCGAGGATCCGGCGGTGATGGACTTGTTGCGGGATCGGCTCGTTCCGCTCGAAATCTGTCCTACGTCGAATTTTCTGACTGGAGCGGCGTCGCGCGAACGTCCGCATCCGTTACGCGAGCTGGATGCCGCCGGCCTTGTGATCGCGATCGATGCCGACGATCCTACGCTCTTTGGAACGTCGATTTCGCAAGAGTATGCCTGCGTCGCTCAAGACATGGGCATGGACGCGCTGCGGCGGTTCGTTCATCAGGCCGTCGACATATCGTTCTTGGACGGGATCGCAAAGCAAGCGCTACACGGCCACATCAGCGCGGAACCCACGCCGCCGCTCGCGAAGTCTTAGCGTCACATGTCGGGGCACAGCCATTTCGCGGAGTCCATCGAGGAGTATCTCGAGGCCGTCTACCGATTAGAACGCGAAGGGCCTGGCGTTACAACGTCGGGTCTTGCTTCGTCGCTCGGCGTCGCGCCCGCCTCAGTTTCCGGAATGTTGAAAAAGCTTGCGAAGGACGGCTACGTTCAGCAAGTTGCGCGCGGTGAAGTGAAATTGACGCGAAAAGGGCTTGAAGTTGCAGTTCGCGTGCTGCGCCGTCACCGGCTCGCGGAGCGGTTACTCACGGACGTGCTCGGCATGCCGTGGGATGAGGTGCACTCGGAAGCTTGCATGCTCGAGCACGCGATTTCCGATCGCGTCGAGGCGCAACTGATGCGGTTGCTCGAGAATCCGAGTACGTGTCCGCATGGACAGCCGATTCCACCACGCGATTTGAGCGATCCGCCGGCATTTGGGGAACCACTTGCGCAAATGCCCGAAGGCACGCATGCGCGCATTGAAAGCGTGACGGAAGAGTTGCCGGAGATTTTACGCTATCTCGGCGACATCGGCATCCGCCCGGGCGTCGAAGTCTCCGTCGAACACAAAGCGCCGCTCGGCGGCCCAGTCACGATTCGCGTGAACGGCTCGACGCACGCGATTTCGCTCGAACTCGCGCGCATGGTTACGGTTCGAACCGCGTGATCACTCGTTTTCTCATCTTCGTCAATGTCATCGCGTTCTTGTGGGAAGCCTCGATCGCGGGCCCCGGCGCGTTTACGATGCTGGGCAGTGAGTCGATGCAGCCGGTGCTCGAACGCGGAGCGTTATGGCCGGACGCCGTGCTCGTTTATCATCAGTGGTGGCGAATCATCACGTCGGCGTTCCTGCACGGCAGCTTGCTGCACATCTTCGTGAACATGGTTTCGCTGTGGTCTCTCGGCCGCTTCATCGAATACATCGCGGGCAGCAGGCGAATGGCGATCATTTACACGATTTCGCTCGTGGCGTCGGGACTCGGCGTCGTGTTCCTGAGCTCGCCTGCGTATCACGACACGCCGACGCTCGGCGCGAGCGGCGCGATTTTCGGACTCTTTGGCGCGCTCTTTGCGATCGGCGTGAAGCTCGGGCGGCCCGGCATGCAACTCGTGCGCGACAACATCGGGATTTTGATTCTCAATCTCATCATCACGTTTACGGTGCCGGCAATTTCGTGGCAGGCGCACGTAAGCGGGTTGATTACCGGATTTATCGTGACGTTGCTGATCTACTATCCGCCGCGTCGAGTTGCCCCTGCGGTCGTCGATGCGAAGACCGGCGATGCGTACGAAACCGAATATCAAGCGCCGCAGCAGCAATGACCCCGACCACCATCGAGCACGTCTTCTCGCCGGAAGGCCCGCTCGTGCGCGCGTTGCCCGGCTTCGAGGCGCGTCCCGGACAAGTACAGATGGCGCAACTCGTCGAGCGCGGGATTCTCGAAGGCATGCACACGATCGTCGAAGCAGGAACCGGCGTCGGCAAGTCGCTCGCATATCTCGTGCCTGCGGTCCGAAGCGGCAAGAAGATCGTGCTCTCGACCGGGACGATTGCATTGCAAGAGCAGCTCGTGCGCAAAGATCTGCCGCTCGTGGAACGCGCGCTCGGCGTTCCGTTGCGGGTCACGCTGCTCAAAGGACGCAATCACTACCTTTGCAAGCAGAAGTACGAGCGGATGCGCGCGGATCGATTGGTTCCGTCGTCGCGCAGCATGCAAGACATGTGGGCGTGGGCGTCGCGCACGACGACCGGCGATCGCGCGGAGCTGACCTTCGTACCGAGCGGCGACGAATGGGAACAGCTCGATGCAGATGCCGATGATTGCACGGGCGAATTTTGCGAGCGTTTCCGCGATTGCTTTTTCTTCAAGAAACGTGACGAAGCGAAATACGCCGACATCGTCGTGGTCAATCACGCCTTGTTCTTTTTGGACCTTGCCGTCGGCGGCGGGCTGATTCCGCCCTACGACGTTGCGATTCTCGATGAAGCACACCAATGCGAACGCTGGGCAATCGACGCACTGACCGCGACGCTTTCGCGTTCGACGATCGGACGCATGCTGCGCAAACTTCATCGCGCCTATACGGTTCCAGGTCATTTTGACGGCGAGTTCGACGAGGGAATCCGCGGGCTCGAATCGGCGCTTGCAACTGTGCCCGGCGAACGCTATCCGCTCTCGGCGAACGAAGCCGCCTGGCCGGCGCTCGAGCACGTTCGCACGACGCTCTACAAACTCGAGAATTGGCTCTACGCGAATTGGCACTCCGCGCTGAAGAAGAAGCCGGATAACGACGCGGAGGCCGAGCGCCGGCGCGATCTCGCCATGCGCGCGATTCTCGCGCACCAAGCGGCGATCGATCGCGCGGAGATGCCGAGCGACGAGGCCATCGCATGGGTCGAGCGCTCCGATGCCGATGGACGCTTCGAGGTCAATAGTGCGCCGTTCGACGTCGCCGAGTTCCTGCGCGCGACGCTGTTTGCACGCACCCAAAGCGTCGTGTTGACGAGTGCAACGATTTCGGTGAATCAGTCGTCGTTCGAATTCTTGAAACGCTCGCTCGGCATCGAAGATGCCCAAGAACTCGTTGCACCGTCGCCGTTCGATTACGCGAAACAGGCCCGGCTCTTCATCGCGCCGCCACAATTGAATCCGAAGGCCGTCGATTTTTCTCGCCGTGCGGCGCCGATCGTCGAGGAATGCTTGGATCGCACGCGCGGCCGTGCCTTTGTGCTCTTTACCTCGTACGCGCGCCTTCGCGAAGTGTATGCCCTCGTGCGCGAACGCGTGCCGTTTCCAATCAAGCTCCAAGGCGAACTCCCGCGCGCACAACTGCTGCATTGGTTCCGGACAACGCCCAATGCAGTGCTCTTTGCAACCGGAACGTTTTGGGAGGGCATCGATGTGGTGGGCGAAGCGTTGTCATGCGTAATCATCGACCGTTTGCCGTTCCCCTCGCCGGCCGATCCGCTCGTGGCCGCGCGAGTGCGCTCGTTGGAAGCTCGCGGACGCGACGGATTCGAGAACTACATGATTCCGGCGGCAATCGTGCGGTTGAAACAGGGCTTCGGACGGCTCATCCGCAGCATGAATGATAAGGGCGTAGTGGCATTGCTGGATGGTCGCGCCGCCTCTACGCGCTACGGAGCAACCATCCTCTCCGCCTTGCCGCCCGCAACGCGCATCACGCATCTGGACGAATTAACGGACTTTTTCGCCTGAGGACAGCCGGCACTCATCCAGGCAAGCAATGCGGGCGTACCATAGACATATCTGCTCACGGTGAATGGAGGATTGTCTCGTATGCGTTTTGCGTCCCTAATGCTCGCTGCGGCGTTTCTTGCCGCGTCGGGAACGGCGATGGCCGATCAGATGAGCGGCGCGTCGCCGAAGCCTAGCGCCGGAGCGATGCACTCAACCAAGAATTCGTCGATGAAGAACTCATCGATGAAAAGTTCGTCGATGAAGAACGAGAACATGAAATCGAGCTCGGGTTCGTCGATGAAAAGCAGCAGCGGTCACATGAAGGCCTCGCCGAAGCCAACCGCGCGCCCCTAAGAAGCGAGAGCCAAGACACCGGAGGCAACGGAAACGGTAGAGCCTCCAACTTTAATACTTGCATCATTCGGGCTGGTGCGGACGTGAAGAACGCTGCGCCGGCCCATTTTTACGCCCTGCTCGCTGACGAATCGCGCCGGCACGTCGCGTGGTAGCAACCCGTAACGCATCATGTACGCGGCGAGTGGGCCGGTAGCACCGCCCGTTGCCGGATCTTCAGTGATTCCGGTCTGGGGCGCAAACATACGTGAGTACACGTCGAAGTTCTCATCCGACCGCGGTTCCTTTCGCGCGAACACGAACGTTGCGACCGAGTTCACGCTTCCGAGAGCGCGCGGCAAATACGCGTGCTGCAGTTGCGCCCGGTCCACCGCCTCCGTCGACGTCAGGCAAATGCATAAGAGCGGGCTCCCGGCCGAGATGAACGTCGGTGGAACGCCGTCACGCACGTCCCGCCGATCGACGCCGAGCAGACGCGTGCAGAATTCCGGATCCAGCGTTTCGAAAAATGCGACCGGGGGAGTCGAGAGCCAAAACAATTGCGTTCCGCTCAAATCGGCGTCGCATTCGATGTCGATCGGACCAACGGACTCTTCGATCACGAACGACGGGCCGACGCGTTTGCGTGCCGCCAGCACGGCTGCGGCGCCAATGGTCGGATGACCGGCAAACGGAAGTTCCCTGCGAGGCGTGAAGATGCGCGCGCGTGCTGCCGCCGTGCCGTTGGAGGGCGGCAGCAGAAAGACCGTTTCCGAGAGATTGAATTCTGCCGCTACGCGCTGCATTTCGTTGTCGCTAAAGCCGTCTGCATCCGGCACCACTGCTAAGGGGTTTCCCTGGAATCGCGTCGACGTAAAAACATCGAGCGTTACGTAGTTGTACTGACGGTTCACCATCGCCGCTTTCTTTCGTCGTTTCCACCGTAGCAGATGCGGACAATAGGGACACTATCGGCGTTCGACGTGCAACGCGCTCGGCGTACTTATCCGCCCATCGGGCAAGACCGCGACGGCCATCACGTCGTGCGCCTGCGCCGAATCGAGCTGCAGCGCGAATGGAGCGGTGTACGCCGGCGATGTGGCAGTCGGCGTCGAGCCGTCGAGCGTGTAGCGAATCGTCGCGCCCGGAACATCATCGTTTATTGAAACCGTCACTTGCGCGGAGCTCGTCAAGGCCGAAACCGTTCGCGGGCTCGACGACACGTTCGCGTAAGAAACCGCCGTATCAGCCGCCAGCGTAAATGACGGATTCGGAATCCGGAACGGATAGCCGTGACGCGTGAGCCACGCATATTGCGCGCCTGCTCGCTGCGCGTATGCCGCCCAAGCGCGCGGACGTTCGTCGCTCCACGCGACGTCGGCGAGTGCCATCAGTCGCGGCAGCAGCATGTAGAAGAGTTGATGCGGCGTCGGAATGTATTCCGTCCAGAGGTTGCCTTGGATGCCGATTGCGCCGGCCGGAGGAACGAAACCGTACACCATCTGCGGCGTCGTGAGGCCGCCGATCCCGAGCGGTTCGTCGTTTTCATCGCCTTGTAACGCATCGAAATACAGCAAACCGTCAGGACTCATCACGGTCGGGTGACCCGCGCGTATCGCCTTGATTCCGCGTTCGGTATTTTGCCAGGCCATGATTGTGGCGGACTGCGTCACGCCGCCGTCGAGAATTTCATCCCAGCCGATCATGCGGCGCCCGTGCGCGCGTAAAAACGCCTCGATCCTCCGGTCGAAATAGCCTTGTACCGCGTCGTAGTTTGCGAGATGTTCGCGCGCCATCAACTGATGAACCACGCTGCTGCGTTCCCATTCCGCCTTGGGAACCTCATCGCCGCCCGTGTGAATGTAGACTGAAGGGAAGAGCGTCATCACCTCGGTCAGCACGTTTTCGAGAAACGTAAACGTGCGATCGGTGGGGCAGTAGATGTGCTCGCTAACGCCCCACGTTTCACGCACGCCGATGCGTTCGCCGCCGCACGAAAGCCACGGATAGGCGGCGACGGCTGCGTCGGAATGTCCCGGCATCTCGATCTCGGGAACGATCGTGACATATCGCGCCTTCGCGTACGCAACGACTTCACGAATTTGCGCTTGGGTGTAAAAGCCGCAGTACCGATGGGGATCGATGTCCGTTGCATCGTTATCGCGCATCGTTCCGTTGCGACACGAAGCGACGCTCGTCAAGCGCGGATAGCGGTTGATTTGGATGCGCCAGCCTTGATCGTCGGTGAGATGTCAGTGAAAAACATTCAGCTTGAAATGCGCTGCGACGTCGATATAGCGTTCGACGACCGGCACCGGGAAGAAGTGGCGGCTGACGTCGAGATGAATACCGCGCCACGCAAACGCGGGCGAATCAACGATCGATACGGCTGGAACGCTTGCCCCGCCGCCGCGATACGGCAGCAGTTCGTCGAGTGTCTGCACGGCGTAGAACGCACCGGCGGGTGCGGCGGCCGCGATCGTAATTCCCGCCTGCCTGACATCGAGGCGGTAGCCCTCACGGCCGAGCGACGTATCGGACACGGAGCGGCGGATCGCAATCCACCCGCCGATTTCGTGCGCATGCAGGACGTCCAGCGCGGCATCGCGCGAGGATTTGAGAAGCGGCGAATCCGTCGTGACCGATACCGTCGAAGGTAAGCGATACTCGCCCGAGCCCGTGACGATCGAGCGCGGTTGAGGGAGCAGCGATTGCGCGCGAGTAGGCGCGGTCGCAAGGATGATGAGGCTCACAAGCGCAACGAGAGCGGCCGTGGAACTCGGCCGCAACTTCGAGCGCGAGATCCGCGAGCAACCCGGCGTGTGGGAACGGCTCGCACACTCCGACGTGTCTGCCCGCCTGGCGGAAGCCGTGGATGACGACGTCGTCCTCGTCGGGAGCGGAAGTTCGCTCTTTGCCGGCCAGCTCGGCGCAATTGCGTTGCGGCGTCGCGCCATCACGGCGCATGCCTTAGCCGCCACTGAAGCTCGCGGCGACAACCGCGCGTACCACGATCGCATCGTTATCGCCGTGTCGCAGAGCGGCCGCTCGACGGATGTGCTCGAGGCGCTCGATGCGTTGCGCCCGCGCCGCATTATCGCACTCACGAATACGGCGGACTCGCCGCTCGGCGCGCGGGCCGATCTCACGCTCGATGTAGGGGCGGGTAGAGAAGTGGCAATTCCGGCGACCAAAAGCGTCTCGGCCACGATCGCGATCCTCCTCTCGGCGGCAACGCTGCTCGGCGGCGAACGTTCGCGCGATGCGCAAACGCTCATCGATACCGCGCAAACGATTCGCGCGTGGCTCGACGATTCCGCCGCAACCGAACACGTGAAGCGCGCCGCCGAACGGATTGCAAAACGGCGCGACGTGATGATTCTGGGCACGGACTACGGCGCGCCCATCGCGCGCGAAGCGGCACTGAAGTTTAAAGAAGCGACGTATCTGCACGCCGAGGGGTTCGACGCCGGTGAGTTCCGTCACGGAAGCGCGGCGATGGTCGACGCGTCGGGTGTGGTCGTCGGCATTATCGATGACGATGCCCTGCGTGTCGTTGCCCGCCCGTTACGCGAGATCGCATCGACCGGTGCGCTGCGCTACGCAATCGGCACGACGACGATCGACGACGTCGAACGCCTTGGTCCGCTCGTAACCGATCCGTTTAACACGCTCGCGTGGCTCGTCACGGTCCAACTGCTGGCACTCTATACCGCTCGCGCGCGCGGCATCGACAGTGATGCGCCGCGCGGCTTGACGAAGGCGGTCGTCACCGAATGAACGGTAAGCAGCGCGCGCTCTCCCTCTGGGATTTGATTTTCTACGGTATCGTCCTGATCCAGCCGATCGCGCCGGTGCCGCTCTACGGCGTCGCGCAGCAGCTCTCAAACGGCCACTTCGCAACGATTATTCTGATCGCGATGTTCGCGATGATGATTACGGCCGTCAGCTACGGCCGTATGGCGGCGCTCTATCCTTCTGCCGGCTCGGCGTATACGTACGTCGGGCGCGGTTTGAACGTCCATCTCGGATTTCTCGTCGGCTGGGCGATGTTCATGGATTATTTGCTGCAGCCGCTGATCAATACCGTCTGGATCTCGGGTGCGCTGCGCGCCCCGAACGTCCATTACGTGCCGAAGTTGCCGTTCGAAGTGTGGGCGTTGCTGCTCGCCGCGATTTTTACGATCCTCAACTTGCGCGGCATCAAGACCTCGGCGCTCGCAAACCGCATTTTGCTCGCCGCGATGATCGTGGTGGTAACCGTTTTCGTCGTCCTTGCCGTGCGGTTTTTGGTCGCGAACGGCGGCGGCTTTGCGGCGCTCTTCTCGACGAAGCCGTTCTACGATCCGCGCACGTTCAACTGGGGCCGGATCTGGGGCGCGACATCGTTCGCGGCGTTGACGTACATCGGGTTTGACGGCATCACGACGCTCGCGGAAGATGCGAAGAATCCCAAGCGCAACATCTTGCTTGCAACGG
>Ga0213872_10001788_pt1 | contig 13405 bp, 9 predicted proteins | sample VelepicomBERX_R2_FD_160071 | JGI IMG/M metagenome (GOLD analysis project Ga0213872, IMG submission 160071) | Rhizosphere microbial communities from Vellozia epidendroides in rupestrian grasslands, the National Park of Serra do Cipo, Brazil - RX_R2 | ecosystem: Host-associated > Plants > Roots >...
CATCATAGTCGACCAATATTCCCAGACCTCAGTGCCGTCGATCCATGCCATCGGCGACGTCACCGACCGCGTCCAGCTCACCCCGGTCGCCATCGCCGAAGCGCACTGTCTGATCGACACGCTCTACAAGGACAATAAGCGCGGCCTGTCCTATCAGAATGTCGCTTCCGCCGTATTCAGCCAGCCGCCGGTCGCGGTGGTCGGTCTTTCCGAAACCGACGCCAAGGTCAAATTCGGCGAGATCGATGTCTACATCACCCGCTTCCGCGCGCTGAAGCACACCATGACCGGCCGCGACGAGCGGGTGATGATGAAGCTGATCGTGCGGCGTTCGGATCAAAAAGTGGTGGGTGCCCACATGGTCGGCGCCGACGCCCCGGAAATCATCCAAGGCATCGCCATCGCGGTGAACATGGGCGCCACCAAACAGGATTTCGACCGCACCATCGGCATCCATCCGACGGCGGCGGAGGAATTCGTGACGATGCGGGACAAGCGGCCGGATTAGCCTACCTGACCCGCCATTTCTGGATCGATGGCGGGGGCCTTGAAGGCATATCTCCCGCCCGCAGCCGGAGCATGCGCCGGGCGATCACCCAGATCAGGATCGGCGGCGCGAAGATCACCACGAAATGGCCGGCCGCCACCAGGAACATCGAGCGCTGATTGGCGAGGATCGCCTGCTCCTTGCACTCGTAGCGGACCTTGATGTCGTCGCTGATGCAATTCTTCATCTCGGCTTCGACCTCGGGATTGCGGAAGCCGAATTGCGACGGGTCCTGCTCGAACACCTCGTGATAGATGCCGAGACTCAACCAGGCGGCGCATGCCACCCAGCCGACTGCCCTCAAAAATTCACGGAACGAATTGCTGATCATAATATTTCATTTTAGCACGTGGTCGGCGAAATTTCTCCACTGACACTGGAATTCTGCCAGACACGCTTGTATATGCAATTCTTCATTTCAGCTTTCAGAGGATGTCATGGCTTCGAGTTGGACGCCGGAATCTTGGCGCGGTAGGCCGATCTTGCAGGTGCCGGAATATCCGGACGCCGCCCGTCTGGCCACGGTGGAGACCACGTTGCGGAATTACCCGCCGCTGGTGTTTGCCGGTGAAGCCCGCCGTTTGAAGGCGCATCTGGCCAAGGTGGCGGAAGGCAAGTCCTTCCTGCTGCAAGGCGGCGATTGCGCCGAAAGCTTCGCCGAGTTTCATCCGAACAATATTCGCGACACCTTCCGCGTCATGCTGCAGATGGCGGTGGTGCTGACTTTCGGCGCGTCCTGTCCGGTGGTAAAGGTCGGCCGCATGGCCGGCCAGTTCGCCAAGCCGCGTTCCTCGCCCACCGAGACGCAAGGCGGCGTCACCCTGCCCGCCTATCGCGGCGACATGATCAATGGCATGGAGTTCACCGCGGACGCGCGGCACCCCGATCCCGAAAGGCTGGTGCGCGCCTATAATCAATCCGCCGCCACCCTCAATCTGCTGCGCGCCTTCGCGCAAGGCGGCTATGCCGATCTGCATTCGGTGCATCGCTGGAACCTGGATTTCGTCGCCGGCAGCTCCGGCACCAAATATCAGGATCTCTGTAACCGGCTGGACGAAACCCTGGCCTTCATGGAGGCCTGCGGCGTCACCTCCGAGACCACGCCGCAGATCCGCGAGACCGATTTCTTCACTTCGCATGAAGCGCTGATCCTGCCTTATGAGCAGTCTTTGACCCGCGTCGATTCCACCAGCGGCGCCTGGTATGACTGCTCGGCGCATATGCTGTGGGTCGGCGACCGCACCCGTCAGCTGGACGGCGCCCATGTCGAGTTCCTGCGCGGCATCTCGAACCCGATCGGCTGCAAGGCGGGTCCGAGTTCCAATCCGGACGATCTGCTGCGTCTGATCGACATACTCAATCCCGCCAACGAGCCGGGCCGGCTGACCGTGATCACCCGGATGGGCGCCGACCAGGTCGACAACAAGCTGGCGCCCTTGCTGCGCGCCGTGAAGCGCGAAGGCCGCAATGTGGTATGGGTGTGCGACCCGATGCATGGCAACACCGTGGTCATGGGCGATTACAAGACCCGCTCCTTCGATCGCATCCTGAGCGAGGTGAAGGGCTTCTTCGCGGTGCATCGCGCCGAAGGCACCAATGCCGGCGGCGTGCATTTCGAGATGACCGGCCAGGACGTCACCGAATGCGTCGGCGGCACCCAGGCGATCACCGAAGCCCGCCTGGGCGATCGCTATCATACCCATTGCGATCCGCGTCTGAACGCGACGCAGGCCCTGGAACTGGCCTTCCAGATCGCCGAGCATCTGAAGGAAGAGAGACAACAGTCGCGGCGCCTCGCCGAAGCCTCTTAAGTGCTGATTTTCCTGACTTGAATTGCCCCCGCCGGCCGATATCCTGCGGGGGCAATTTTTAGGGGATGACGATCTTGTCGAAGCTCACCATGGCCCTGCTGGGCGCGGCGCTGACCTTGCCCGCCTATTCCGACGCCTCCACCCTCGCCGCCTGGAGCCAATATGGCAATGACGGCAAAGTCGAAGCCCGCATCGTCACCGACGAGGCCGCATGCCCGGCACTGAGCGTCGACGGCGCCAGCCAGCCGATGGCGGAAAGATCGGCCGGCGTCGCCGAATTCCCGATCCGCGTTTGCATCGGCCAAATCCCGCTGGGGGCCAAAAACGTCAGCGCCGGCGGCAAGACCCTGCCGGTCCCCGCCGCCAAGCCGCATCATATCGTGGTGATCGGCGATACCGGCTGCCGCTTGAAGGGCGATCTGGTCCAGGCCTGCAACGATGAGAACGCCTGGCCGTTCAAGGCAGTGGCCAGCCACGCCGCCGATGAGCATCCCGATCTGGTGATCCATGTCGGCGACTATTACTACCGCGAGACGCCGTGCAAGGCCGGCGACAATCGCTGCGCCGGCACGCCCACCGGCGACAATTGGCCGTCCTGGCAGGCGGATCTGTTCTCGCCCGCCGGCAAGCTGATGGGCGCCGCCGTGTGGCTGGCGGCGCGCGGCAATCACGAGGATTGCAAGCGGGGCGGCCTCGGCTGGACCGTGCTGTTGGGACGCGACCCGGCGAACACCCGCTGCATCGCCCATGAGAAGCCGCTCTTCGTCGATCTGGGCGGGGTCAAGCTGGCGCTGCTGGACGACAATGACGCCGACGACAAGCCGGGCGTGATCGCCCCCGCCGCCGCCGCGCTGAAAGCCGATCTCGGCGCCGTCACTGCCGCCAAGGCCAATTGGGTCATCACCCATCACCCGTTCCACGGCATCAACAAGGTGGCCAGCGGCAATCAGGCGGAAGGCGGCAACGATACGCTGAACGAGGCGCTGACAGGCTTCGACGAAGGCCAGCTGAGCTTGTTCCTGGCCGGCCATATCCACAATTTCCAGATCGAGAATTATGCCGGCCATACCGCGCCGCAGCTGGTGGTGGGCGAAGGCGGCGATCTTCTCGACACCAAGGTGCCGCTGACCCTGACCGGGCTGGTCACCGGCGGCAAGGAGGTGACCAGCGGCCTGTCGATCCCGGGTTTCGGCTATGTGGTGCTGGACCGTATCGGCGACAGCGCCGATTGGGACATCTCGGTGCATGCGGCGGACGGCAAGCTGATGCGGCGCTGCGGGTTGAAGAATAGACAGTTGAGCTGCAGCTGACCCCTCACCCCCTCACCCCGCTCACCCCAACCCTCTCCCGCGAGCTAGGCGTTCGGGATAAGTGTGAAAACTGCGGCTTTCAGGGATGGATTTTCGTCCTAGCCGATCGATGATGGTAACACGGACGGACGCGGGCAACCACGGACGCGCTGGAGCTTGAGCCGACCGTCCGCGTGAACACACAACGGCTCTGACCGTTGCCGACGGTCAACTCTTGACCCGAAGCGGACATTCCTTTTAGTCCGGCTGCGCCAGTTGGAAGACATTCCCTTCAGGGTCTTCGCCATCACACATAAGCTGCGGGTAACCGTCGAACCGCTTGAGTGGCCGCATCGAGACGCCGGCAGCGATCAGGCGCTCGCGGAGTTCTGGTAAGCCGGTTTTCACCGTGAAAACGAGCTTTGCATTCGAAGTAGCCTCATGGCGGGGAAGATCGCGATAAGGCTTGCCGACCCGGTGTAACGCTATCTCTATCGGTCCCGCTTCAAGTACTGCCCATTCATCGCCTATCTCTTCTCTCAGCGGCAAGTCGAAGTGCACTTGATAGAACGCTTTTAGCCGAAGCACGTCGTGGACATAAAGAATCAGTCGAGTCATGGGCAATGGCAAGGCACACTCCTGTAAAAAGCGCACTTATGGCAAATGTCACCGTCCGCTGTGGCCCAAAGCTGACTGTCACACGCTTTATGAGTCTTGTTGAGTTTGCGCCACAATGACAAAAATTCTTTTGACGCTCGCTTCGACTGACGGCGCGCTCGGTCCCGTCCGTGGTTGTCCGTGTCCGTCCGTGTTGCAAAATGCGGTTGGGTCAGCGTACGGCAGCGTCAATCCGGCCATACGATATTGCAGATAAATTATATATATCAATGAGTTGTGACTCATCGTTAACACACCCGGGTGTCACACTTATCCCGAACGCCTAGCTCCCGCGAGGGGAGAGGGAGCTAGAGTTCGGCGAGCCAGCCTTGCGCCGCGGCGAAGCGGACGATTTGGGCGCGGGTGCGCAAAGCCAGCTTCTCGGACGCACGGCCCTTGTAAGTGTCCACGGTCTTGATGCCGATATCGAGCCGCTCCGCCACTTCCTTCGAAGTAAATCCGAGCGCCAGCAGGCGCAGAACGTCGATCTCGCGGTCGCTCAGAAGGGTGATCGGGGCAGGAAGCGCTGTCGGCTGGCCGGCCATCTTGTCGGCCAGCGCCGGGTCGATGAAACGCTTGCCGTCCCAGACCTGAAATATGGCGCGCACCAATTCCTCGGCGGCAGACCGCTTCAGCAGATAGCCGTCGGCTCCCGCCCGTAGCACCTGATGCAGATAGGCGTCGTCCTCATGCACGGTCAACGCCAGCAGCTTCAAATCCGGCATCTGGCCTTTGAGGCGGGCCATCAGCTTGAGCCCGTCCAGCTTCGGCATCGACAGATCGATGATCGCCACGTCCGGACGGACTTGGGCGATATCCGTCAAAGCCTGCTCGCCATCCGCCGAGGCGCTGACGACGGCGAGGCGCGGTTCCTGCTCGATCAAGGCTTTGATCCCCATCAGCACGAAGGGATGATCGTCCGCCAAGGAGACCCGAATTGCCGCGCTCATGCCGCCTCTCCCGCCATCAGAGACGCCGGCAAGGGAATTCTGACGAACACCGCGGTGCCGGCTCCGGGTGCCGTTTCGAAATGCATCTCGCCGCCGATAATCTCGAGCCGCTCACGGATGCCCAACAGACCGAGATGGCGATGCGGTTCGCCGGCTTCCGGATCGGAAGCCTCCATGCCGCGCCCGTCATCCTCCACCATCATGGTGAGCAGCTCGCCGCGCCGTGACAGGGTCAGGCTGACGGCGCTGGCGTCGGCGTGGCGGGCGATATTGGTGAAAAGTTCGACGATGATGCGATAGGCGGTGGTCTCCACCAAAGTCGGCAGGCGGTCGTCCAGACCGGTGAACACGGTCTCGACCGTCAGCCCGCTTCTTTGCTGCCATTCGCGCAAATAGGTCTGGATGGCACCCAACAGCCCGAAATCATCGAGCGCGGTGGGACGCAACTCCACCGCGGCGCGATGCACGTCGCGGCTGATCTCAAGGATCATCGCCTTCAGCTCGTCAAAAGCGCGTGCCCGATCCTCGGCATCGTCGATGCCTTCCAGCCGCTTCAGCGACAAGGACATGCCGGTGACCGACTGGCCGACCCGGTCATGCAGATCGCGGGCGATGCGCAAGCGCTCCTCCTCCTGCGCCGAATGCAGGCGGCCCAGCAGCGAGCGATGATCGGCTTCGGCCCGCTTTTGTTCGTCGATGTCGATCAAGACCCCATAGGTGCCGATCGGCTGGCCCAGCTCGTCGAACAGCGGCCGGCCATAGACCTGCAGCCAATGTTCGCCATGGTCGGTGCGCAGACGGAATTCGCGCTCGAAAGCCTTGGCCGCGCGGGTGGCTTCGATGGCGGCGCCGACCACCTTGGCGCCCTCGCCTTTGAAAAACAATGCCAAGAGCGAGCGCAGTCCGAGCGAGGATTGGCGGGTACCGAGCAGCGCCAGGCAGCGATCGCAGCCCTGCAGTTTGCCGCTGTCGGCATCCCAGAACCAGGTGCCGATGGCGGCGGCGTCCACCGCCAGCAGACGCCAGGCCTCCGAGGCTTGCAGCCGGCGATCGGCCTTGTCCATTTCATGCTGGCGGCGCTCGGCGACGTCGGTAGCGACCAACAGCGCCAAGATCACCGCAAGGCCGATGCAGCCGCCGCCCGCCACCAGCATCAGCCACCAGGCGTCGTTCACCGGCTTGTCGAGCAGCGCCATCGGAATGTCGCATTGCATGGTCCATTGCGCCTGGCGGATCGGCGAGGCGATCGAATAGCTGTTATCCTCGCCGGCAGCGCGGCCAGGCGCCGCCTTTTCGCCGAGTATGAGAGGCGAATTGACCGTGCGCGCCACCACCAGACCTTGGGCGTCGAGCACGGCGCCGCGCCAATCCGTCGGCAGGCCGGCTTCCTCGATCACGGAGCCGATCAGGCCCGGATCGAGCGCCACCACGATGACCAGATGACGCCCATCCTTGCCGTGCACCGGCACATAGATCGGAATAGAGCGTTCGCGCGCGAAGCGGCCGGCCGGCGCGATGCCGCCGATGAACACGGCGTTGGTGGCGGTCTCGACCGGCAGACCGGTCAGGTCAAGCGGCGGCTGCGGTTTGCCGAACGGAAAACGCAGATCCATCAAGCGCTCGCCATCCTCGTCGGCAAGAATGAGGTTTTCCCATTCGGGATGATGCGCCGGCATCAATTGGAAATGTTCGAACAGGCGCGGATAGTCGCCCAAACCCAGACTTCTGAAATTGGCGACACCGAGCACGGCCGCCGCTTGAGCCGACAAGATGCTGTCGAGACGGTGCGCCGCGCCGTCGGCCCGCATCGCGACCTGGAATTCGGCGCTTTGCCGCTGCTGGGTGCTGGCGCGATAGCCGAACAGGAGGGAAAGCAGCACCAGGGGCACCATCGCCGACAAGCCGACGATGACGAAAGTGCGCAGTCCCGAGCGCCACAAAGGCGCGCCCGCTGCCTGCGCCTTGTGCCATCGCCTTCCGGCGAGCGCCAAAGAATCAGCGTCCAAAGCCCCCATCTCCCCGGCCGGCCGTGTCAGGCGCCGCCGTCTATATCCAGGGACTTCTGTGCTCACCGATTGGCCTTTGTCCAATAATTTGATGTTACATTTTCAAGACAAACGAGCCGGCGAAGTCAAACCCCGCCGGCCCGCTGGCTTTGGCTTAGAAACGCGCCCGCAGAGTGAAAGTCATGCTCAGCGGCGATTGGAACTGATACTGATCGGTGCTGGTGGCCAGGCTGGTGCCGGTGCCGCCTTCCGAGATGTTCACCACGTCGCGGGTGTCGAGCAGATTGTCGACATGGAACATCACGTCGAAGCGATCGAAGGAATAGCCGGCCGTCAGCATGACGTCGCTATAGGACGGGATACGGTAATAGTCGTTGTTGGCCGTATCCGAGTACTGCATGCCGATGGTCTTGTCGACCACGCCGAAGGTCCAGCCATTGTTGTGATACAGGATGCCGGCGGCGGCGGTCCATTTCGGCGCGCCCTTGACCCACAGCCCGGCGCTCTTCGAGTTCATCAGTGCGCCATTGACGAACACCGACAGACCCTTGGTATCGAGGCCGGCCAGATGGTCGATCGAATAGGTGCCCTCGCCTTCCACGCCCTTATAGGTGGCCTTGCCGATATTCACATAGCAGGACTCGTTGGTGGCGTAGGAGCAAGGCTGGCTGATGTAGTTGTTGTTGATCGGAATGTCGTAGATATCGACGTCGAAGGTGAAATTGTCGGCGTAGTACACGGTGCCGAGCTGGTAATTGGTGGTGGTCTGCGCCGCCGGCGGATTGTTGGGAGCCAAAGGCTGCTTGGTTTCGAACACGCTGATGTCAGGCACATAGATGCCCTTGGCGTACTCGAAATAGACGCTCCAATTCTTGTTCAGCTTATAGTTGGCGGTGAAGAAGGGGAGCGTGTCGGTGGTGGTGAAGCTCTCCTGGAAGTTCTGGCCCAGCGTGTTGAAGCCGGCGCAGGCCTGCGAGATGCCGCACAGCGACTTGGTTTCCACCGGGCTGTCGACCTTGTGGTCCCAGTGGATATACTTCACGCCCGGGGTCAGGGTCAGGTCTTCGGTCGGCTTGATGTCGACTTCCATGAAGGGCTGGAATTGCTGCCAGCTGGAGCCTTCGTCATAGGTGCTGTAGCCCAGCGGGCCGGTCAGAACGGCGCCGCTCTGCTTGATGCCGCAGGCCGAAGCCGCCGCCTGGCGGCCGTAATCATAGGGCATGACGCCATCGGCGGCGCACAGATTGGCGTCGAAATAATAGCGGAAACGGCTGGTCTGGTTGGTTTCCAGCCAGATGCCTTCGCGGGCTTCCACCGCCACCGGACCGAGATTGAAATCCTCGCTGACCCGCAGCACGTCGCCATAGAGGCGATAGGCGTTCTGCTTGGTGTAGGCCGGCAGCTGATTCTTCAGCTGGGTGCCGTTCAGCAGGGTCACCGTCGCATTGTCGGACGAGGTGTCGCCGGCGATCTGGGTTGAGGTCTGGGTCTGCGACGACGGGCTGAAGGTGTGGTTCCAATAGGCGTAGGTGTAAGCGGTGTCTTCGACCTTGACGCTGCTGCCGATATTGCCGTCGACCTTGGCATATTCGAAATCGGTCTGCTTGTGGGTGTAGTTATAGGCGTAATAGGTCGGCAGGGTCGGGTCGGTGTTCTGCAGAGCGAAGCTCTTGCCATAGGTGGTGTATTGCGCCGGGGTCAGGCCGTTATTGTCCGACAGATGCTCGTTGATGAAGGTGTAGCTGCCGAACAGGGTGACGCGCCAATCGGCGCCGATATCGGTCTCGATCTTCAGCATGCCGTTCTTGGTGCTGACGCCCTGCAGGCTGAGCGCGCTGTTCGAGCTGACGCCCTGCACGCTGGCGAGCAGGCGAGTGGTGACATTGCCCGAGGTCATATTGCCGGTCTGCGCCGCGACATTGCCCATGATGGTCTGGAAGCTGCCGCCGCTGATAACCGCGAGGCCGTTGAAATCCTGGGTCAGGGTCGGCGAGAAGAACTTCACCGTGCCGCCATAGGTGGCGGCGCCGAGATTGCCGGCATTGCCGGGGCCGCGGTCGACCACCAGCGAACCGATATTGGACGGCGGGAAATAGGAGATCGAATGGTGCGACGGGCCGTTGGTGTCGCCGAACGGGATGCCGTCGAACTGCATGGCGAAGGAACCGTCGGCGAAGCCGCGCAGGGTGTTCTTGGCGCCGCCGTCGGACAGGCCCGGGCCGGCCGGATCGGAACCGGTCATGCTCGGCACGATGGCCAGGATGCCGTTATAATCCTGCTGCGGCGGCAGGAAGTTCTCGATGTAGGACTTGTTGATGATGGTCTGCGGCTCGGTGGTTTCGAGCGAGGCCTTGGCCGGAGCGGCATCGGTGTTGAACTTGGTGCCGGTGATGACGATGGTCTCGGTCGGATCGTCCGCCGCATGGGCGACGCCAAAGCTTCCGGCGACCAGCGCGACCAGTGCGGCGCCACCGAACAGGGAAGATTTCAGGGCATGGCGGGTTGAGACGATGGGCGTCACGGCAGATACTCCAATAGAAAGGGACGCCCGGTTTTAGCCACACTGTTGCCGATATGCCTGTAAGGTTTTTCCGCATCGCACCAATCTTCATATTACTGAAATATTTGAGGTAACGAGATTGACTCCGGGCTTTCCCGCACATAGGACAGCAGCATGAACGCCACATTTTCCCTCGCCCTCGCCCAGATCAATCCCAAGGTCGGCGACGCCGCCGGCAATGCCCGGCGCATTCTGGCCGCCCGCCAGGAGGCAAGGGGCGCCGATTTGGTGATGTGTCCGGAATTGACCCTGTCCGGCTATCCGCCGGAGGATCTGGTGCTGAAGGATGCCTTCCTGGCCGAGGTCAAGGACGAGATCGCCATGCTGGCCGCCGCCACCGCCGATGGCGGGCCGGCGCTTCTGGTCGGCGCGCCGTGGAAGATCGGGAATTTGCGGCACAATGCCGCGCTGCTGCTGGATGGCGGCAAGATCGCCGCCATCATCCTCAAGCATCATCTGCCGAATTACGGCGTATTCGATGAGGCACGGGTGTTCGCGCCGGGACCTTTGCCGAGCGTCACCCTGTTCCGCGGACGCAAGCTCGGCATCATGGTGTGCGAGGATATGTGGTATGCCGACGCCGCCCGAAGCCTGAAGGCGGATGGCGCCGAAATGCTTCTGGTGCCGAACGGTTCGCCTTATGAGTCCGACAAGCTTGGCATCCGCCGCCAACATGCGGCGGCACGGGTCGGCGAGACCGGCTTGCCCTTGGTCTATCTCAATCAGGTGGGCGGCCAGGATGAATTGGTGTTCGACGGCGCCTCTTTCGTCCTCGATCGTCACGGCAACATCGTCTGCCAGATGGCGAGCTGGCGCGAACAGGTGCTGACCACGCAGTGGGAAGAAGCGGCCTGCGCGCCGGGCGCGGTGGCGCCGCCCGCCGAACCGCTTTCGGACATCTATCAGGCGATGGTGCTGGGCCTGCGCGACTATGTCGGCAAGAACCGCTTCAAGGGCGTGCTGCTGGGACTTTCGGGCGGCATCGACAGCGCCATCTCGGCCGCGGTGGCGGTGGATGCGCTGGGCGCCGATCAGGTGCGCGCGGTGATGATGCCGTCGCCCTACACCTCGCAAGAAAGCCTGGACGATGCCGCCGAAGTGGCCCGGCTTCTGGGCATCCGCCTCGACACCGTCTCGATCGAACCGGCAATGCAGGCCTTCGCAGGGATGCTGGCGCCAGCCTTTCAAGGCGCCGATCCCGACATCACCGAAGAGAATATCCAGGCGCGCTGCCGCGGCCTGACCTTGATGGCGATGTCGAACAAGTTCGGCGCCATGGTGCTGTCGACCGGCAACAAGTCGGAGATGTCGGTGGGCTATGCCACGCTTTACGGCGATATGTGCGGGGGGTTTTCCGTACTGAAGGATGTTTACAAGACCACGGTGTTTGACCTGTCACTCTGGCGCAACAGTCGCCGGCCGGACGGGGCGCTCGGTCCCGACGGTCCGGTGATGCCGCAAAGCGTCATCACCAAGCCGCCGACCGCCGAGCTGAAGCACAACCAGACCGACCAGGACACGCTGCCGCCCTATGCCGAACTCGACGCCATTTTGAACGGGCTGATCGAGCAGGAATTGGGGGTCGCCGAGGTGATCGCGCGCGGCCATGACGCGGCGACGGTAAGACAGGTCTTTCGCTTGCTGGATCGGGCCGAGTATAAACGCCGCCAAGCGCCGCCGGGGGTGAAGATCACCAGCCGCGCCTTCGGACGCGACCGCCGCTATCCGATCACCAATGGATATACTGATATCGCCCGATGACCATCACCGTCCGCTTCGCTCCCAGCCCCACCGGCCGCCTGCATGTCGGCAATGCCCGCGTCGCCTTGATCAATTGGCTGTTCGCCAAACAGGCGGGGGGCAAATTCATCCTGCGCATCGACGACACCGATCTGGAGCGCAGCAAAAAAGAGCATGAGGACGCCATCGAGGCGGATCTGACCTGGCTGGGTCTGGTTTGGGACGAGAAGGCCAACCAGTCGGCGCGGATGAAGATCTATGACGAAGCCGCCGACCGCTTACGCGCCATGGGCCGGCTTTACGCCTGCTACGAGACGCCGGAAGAGCTGGATTACAAGCGCAAGCGCCAATTGGCGCGCGGCCAGCCGCCGGTCTATGACCGCGCCGCTTTGACCCTTTCCGAGTCGGATCGCGCCAAGCTGGAGGAGGAGGGCCGCAGGCCGCACTGGCGCTTCAAGCTGGAAGAATCCGACGTACAGTGGAACGATCTGGTGCGCGGGCCCTGCCATTATCATGCCTCGCATCTCTCGGACCCGGTGCTGATCCGCGCCGACGGCACCGCGCTTTATACTCTGCCGTCCGTGGTCGACGATGCCGAGATGGCGGTCACCCATGTGATCCGCGGCGAGGACCATGTCACCAACACGGCGGCACAGATACAGCTGTTCCAGGCTTTGGGGGCGACCCCGCCCGGCTTCGCGCATTTGCCGCTGCTGGTCGGCGCCGACGGACAGGGCTTGTCCAAGCGTCTGGGTAGCCTGTCGCTCGGCGAATTGCGGGAGGGCGGCACCGAGGCGATGGCGCTCAACAGCCTGCTGGCGCATCTCGGCAGTTCCGACGCCATCACCGCCTTTCAGGATCTGCCCTCTTTGGTGACGGGCTTCGATATCGGCCATTTCAGCCGGGCGACGCCGCGTTTCGATCCATTGGAGCTCGCTCATCTCAACGCCAAGCTGCTGCATGAGCTGCCCTTCGCCGTGGCCAGGCCGCGGCTGGAAGCGCTCGGGATCAAAGCTGACGAGATTTTCTGGAACGCGGTGCGCGGCAATCTGGCCAAGCTGGCCGACGCCGCCGAATGGTGGAAAGTGTGCCGCGCCGAGGTCGAGCCGGTGATCGAGGATCAAGATTTCGCCGCCACCGCCGCCGGCGTGCTTCCCGCCGAGCCCTGGAGCGTCGACACCTGGAAGAGCTGGACCCAGGCGGTGCAGGCCGCCAGCCAGCGCAAGGGACGCGAACTGTTTCACCCCTTGCGCCTGGCGCTCACCGGACGCGGCGACGGGCCGGAACTCAAGACATTGCTGCCGCTGATCGGGCGGGACCGGGTGCTGGCCCGGCTGGAAGGAAAGAGGGCCTGAGATGGCGCTTTGGCTCTACAACACCCTGTCGCGCAAGAAAGAGGAATTCATCCCGCTCGATCCCAGGAAGATCGGCATGTATGTCTGCGGCCCCACCGTCTATGACCGCGCCCATATCGGGAATTCGCGTCCCGTGGTGGTGTTCGACACTCTGTTCCGTTTGCTGAAGCGGCTCTATCCGGACGTGGTCTATGTCCGCAACATCACCGACGTCGACGACAAGATCAATGCGCGGGCCAAAGACGCCGGCATTTCGATCGGCGAAATCACCGCCAGCACCACGGCGGATTATCACGCCGATATGGCGGCGCTGAACACCCTGCCGCCGACCTTCGAGCCGCGGGCGACAGGGCATATCTCGCAGATGCAGACCATGATCCTGAAGTTGTTAGAAGGCGGCTACGCCTATGAGGCGGAAGGTCATGTGCTGTTTTCGGTGGCTTCGCATCCGGCCTATGGCGAATTGTCCGGCCGCTCGCAGGAAGAGATG
>Ga0213872_10001789_pt1 | contig 13404 bp, 10 predicted proteins | sample VelepicomBERX_R2_FD_160071 | JGI IMG/M metagenome (GOLD analysis project Ga0213872, IMG submission 160071) | Rhizosphere microbial communities from Vellozia epidendroides in rupestrian grasslands, the National Park of Serra do Cipo, Brazil - RX_R2 | ecosystem: Host-associated > Plants > Roots >...
AAATCTGCCGTTTCGCCTTCGGCCTGAATAATGGGGCGCGTGATATGCACAGTTTTGTCATCAGCGCGGGCGGCGTGCGTGAAAGCAGGCACGGCTATAAGGCCGCAGAGCGAGAATAAAGTGAGGCGCGAAAAGGGGCGTGAAAGACGAAGCATGGGGTCAAAATTCGGGCTTGGACGAGGTTCTTGGGGACTGGTTGCGGACCCCACTTCTTTACCAGCATAACACTATGAAAATGAATGGTTTTTTTCGGGCAAAAAGCCCTTTTTTATAGCATAAAAGATTAGCCTTTGGATGGCGGTTCGGCTAGAATTACAGATCTGCCGGTCAAAGACGATTCTTTCAATGACAGCAGAGGGTTAACAGCCCTTTACCGGGCCCAAAACAGGTGATTTTTTCAATGAACCAAACAGCCGCTGATCAGGACGCCGTACAGGATTATGGTGCCGATTCCATTACCGTTCTCCGTGGCCTGGATGCCGTGCGTAAACGCCCGGGCATGTATATCGGTGATACCGATGACGGTTCCGGCCTGCACCACATGGTTTACGAAGTCGTCGACAACGCGGTTGACGAAGCGCTGGCCGGGCATTGCTCGCGCATTGACGTGATTTTAAATGCGGATGGTTCGTGTTCTGTGCGCGACAATGGTCGCGGCATTCCCGTCGACATCCATTCCGAAGAAGGCGTATCGGCGGCCGAAGTCGTCATGACCCAGTTACACGCTGGCGGCAAGTTCAACCAGAATTCGTATAAGGTCTCGGGCGGGTTGCACGGCGTCGGCGTTTCGGTCGTGAACGCGTTGTCAGATTGGCTGCGCCTACGCATTTGGCGCCAGGGTTCCACGTGGGAAATGCGTTTCCGTAACGGCGCTGCTGAGGCACCGTTGGGCGAAACGGGCAAGTCGGACCTGACGGGCACGGAAGTTACCTTCCTGCCGTCGCCGGAAATTTTCACCAAGACGGTTTTTGATTTCGGTACGCTGGAACACCGCTTGCGTGAACTTGCATTTCTGAATTCGGGCGTGAACCTGAATTTGACGGATGCGCGTGGTGCGGAGCCCAAAACCGTGCAATTGCATTACGAAGGCGGTTTGCAGGCTTTCGTGTCGTGGCTCGATCAATCCAAAACACCCGTGCACGCGCCGGCGTTGTTCTGCCGCAAAGAGGTTGATGGCATCGGCGTTGAGTGCGCGATGCAATGGAATGACAGCTATCACGAAAACACGCTGTGCTTTACGAATAACATTCCGCAAAAGGATGGCGGCACGCATTTGGCAGGCTTCCGCGCCTCGCTGACCCGCGCGGTTAATCAATATGCCGAAGCCTCTGGTTTGCTGAAGAAAGACAAGCTGGCGCTGACCGGCGAAGATATGCGCGAAGGCCTGACCTGTATTTTGTCGGTCAAGGTGCCGGATCCGAAATTCTCGTCGCAGACGAAGGAAAAGCTGGTGTCGTCCGAAGTGAAGCCCGTCGTTGAACAGGTGGTCGGCGAATTGCTGAATATATGGTTCGAAGAACATCCGGCGGACGCGAAAAAGATTGTGTCCAAGGTGGCTGAAGCCGCCGCCGCACGTGAAGCGGCGCGTAAGGCGCGCGAGTTGACGCGCCGTAAGGGTGCGCTCGACCCGACTTCGCTGCCTGGCAAACTGGCGGACTGTCAGGAACGTGATGCTGCGAAGTCCGAGCTGTTCATTGTCGAAGGTGACTCGGCGGGCGGCTCCGCAAAACAAGGACGTTCGCGCCAGTTCCAGGCCATTTTGCCGTTGCGCGGTAAAATCCTGAATGTGGAACGTGCGCGTTTTGACAAAATGCTGTCTTCGGCGGAAATCGGCACGCTAATCACCGCGATCGGTTGCGGTGTTGGACGCGAAGAATTCAACGCGGACAAGGCGCGGTATCATAAAATCATCATCATGACCGACGCCGACGTCGACGGCAGCCATATCCGTACGCTGCTGTTGACCTTCTTCTTCCGTCAAATGCCGGAACTGATTGCACGTGGCTATCTCTATATCGCGCAGCCGCCGCTGTACCGCATCAAGCGCGGCAACAGTCGTGAACGTTATTTAAAAGACGACCGCGCGATGGAAAACTATCTGACGGAAACCGGTGTGGAAGAAGCGCAGGTGACCTTCCATGACGGTAAGGTGTTGAACGGCGCCGCACTGCGCGAACGGATTGAACGCACACGTGCCATGAAAACCGCCATTCTGGCGCTGGCCCGCAAGGTCGGACATCAGGGTGTCGTAGAGCAGGCGGCGATCGCCGGCGCCCTGTCCGCGGCGCTGGTTGCTAATGCCGAACAGGCGGCCGAAGCCGCCGCTTATGTGGCCAAGCGTCTTGACGCGCTGCTGACGCAAAAAGAACGCGGCTGGAAGGGTGAAGCTTCGCCGCGCGGCGGCATGCTCTTCACGCGCACGCGCGGTGGTGTGACGCATCGCTTTACCATCGACGGTGATACGTTGCGCTCGGCGGAAGCGCTACGTCTGGATGGCATGACGGCGGATTTACAAAGCTGGTTTCAGGCGCCCGCAACCCTGACGGTCAAGGACAAGAATACCAGTCTGCCCGGCCCGGTCGCGTTGGTGGACGGCGTCATGGATATTGCGCGTCAGGGTTTGACGATCCAGCGTTACAAAGGTCTGGGGGAAATGAACCCTGAACAGTTGTGGGAAACGACGCTGGACCCGAATGTCCGCTCGCTGCTGCAGGTGAAAATCAACCAGTCGGATGTGGCGGAGCAGGTATTCTCCACTTTGATGGGTGATATTGTGGAACCGCGCCGCGACTTCATTACCGAAAACGCACTGAACGCCACCAATATCGACGCTTAAGGTGTGTTGCTGTTGATGATGGTGCGCGTGCGGTTAGGATAATCGCTGATTATCCCCGTAACCCCGGCACGCAACAATTCAGTGATAACCATTGGATCATTGCACGTCCATGGATTGACGCCATATCCCGCGTTACTCAGGTCGCGAATGACAGCGTGGTCGAGCTTCCCTGTAACTGAGCCGAATCCCAAAACATCATAATCGCCGTAACTACCCGGCATGTAATAATCAGCCCCCATGGTGCGTAGATAGTCGGCGGGGCTCGCAATGCGGCAGGATGTAACAATGCCCAGCGCGATCTGACTATCCTCTTTCCTAAGATCAGCAATAAGTTGATGATCATAAGACATGATCATCACATGGGGGGCCTGTCCGCTTTCGCGGACCAGATTAAGTACCTTGTGCCCCAATCCGGGATAAAGGCGCGGAATGGTTTTCAGTTCAATGCAAACCTTGAAGTTTGCGCCTGCCATGGCCAGTAATTCCTCAAGGCGCGGTATTTTAACATGGCCCGACCTATAGAAAGCAATATCGTCGGCATTGACGTGTTGCGCTTCCTCTTCGGTGGTCATGGCCTTTAAGTAAGGCGGACGGGAATCGTGTTCCTGGCGCAACTGCGCTGCATACCAACTACCTGCGTCGAGTTTCTGTAAATCGTCGTAGGTATAATCAGAAATAAAGCGGCTTTGATTGGGGTATTGCGTCTTTATGTCCGTACAACGCAGCAAATCATTATCATGATGAATAACCACAATACCATCTTTTGATAAATGCACATCACATTCAACCGCATCGCAACCTGAACGATGGGCTTTTTGAAAAGCGGCCATTGTATTTTCTGGGGCAAAGGCCCGGCCGCCCCTGTGTGCGATATTGAGGGTTTTCTTTTGGCGCGGCCACAGCATGAATTTTCTCTGTTTTACATAAGCGGTGCAATGCGCCACAGGGGAATGTCCTGCTGGGCGTGATGCGGGACGGCGTTGCCGTAATACATATCTTCGCCTGCAATCTGTTGTGACAGGGCGCGCAGCCATGCGCCGTGCGAGACGATCAATATCGTCTTGCCCGCGTGGGTTTGTATCAGATCATGAAAGGCGTTTAACGCGCGCTGCTTCAGGGCATCAATGCTTTCGGCGCCGGGCGGCAGATGCGTGGTATAAATCCAGTCACGCGCCAGCTTGTCATTGGCCAGCGGATTGCCGGTTGTTTCCAGCCCGATCTCATCCAGCGTTTTACCTTCGGCGGCGCCCAGCCCGCGTTCTATCAGGCGTTCGTTATAATGAATGCCGATGCCTGTTGTTGTGCCGATAATTTGTGCCGTTACGGCCGCGCGATCCAGGGGGCTCGCGATAATCAGGTCAAAACGTACCTGCTTCAAAGCTTGCGCGGCCTGCCGGGCCTGTTCAAGGCCTGCGGCGTTTAGTGGCACGTCCCGGATCTGACCCTGCATGCGCTTTTGCGCGTTCCATTCGGTTTCGCCATGGCGAATAAGGTAATGACTGTTCATCGCACCGTTATACGGAAGTAGACCGTCGGCGGCAACGGCCTATCCTAATTCACCCTGTTTTTAATCAGGCCTTGCACCACGCTGGGGTCGGCCAGGGTGGATGTATCGCCCAATCCATCTTCTTCGTGCGCGACGATTTTGCGCAAGATGCGGCGCATGATTTTGCCTGACCGCGTTTTGGGCAGGCCCGTCGCCCATTGAATAAAGTCGGGCGTGGCGATCGGCCCGATGGTTTTGCGTACCAACGCCACCAAGACGCGATGCAGCTCATCGTTCGCCACTTCGCCGGTTTTCAGCGTGATAAAAGCATAGATGCCCTGACCCTTAATCTCATGCTGGCAACCGACCACGGCGGCTTCGGCCACTTTGGGGTGCGCCACCAGCGCACTTTCAATCTCGGCAGTTGACAGACGGTGCCCCGCGACATTGATGACGTCATCGACGCGGCCTGTGATCCAGTAATAACCGTCGGCGTCACGGCGGCATCCGTCACCCGTGAAATAGCGGCCGGGATATATCTTGAAATACCCTTCCTTATACCGCTCATGGTTTTTCCAGAGCGTGCGCATCATACCGGGCCAACTGCCCTTGATGCACAAAATACCTTCGGCTTCGCCGTGCAGCTCCTCGCCGCCCTGATCGACAATGATTGGCTCCACACCGAAGAAAGGCAGTGTGGCCGAACCGGGCTTTAACGCCGTTGCGCCAGGCAGGGGGGTTATCATATGGCCACCGGTTTCCGTCTGCCACCATGTGTCGATGACGGGGCAACGCCCTTCACCAACAACACGGTGATACCACAGCCATGCTTCGGGATTAATGGGTTCGCCTACCGAGCCCATCAGGCGCAAGCTTTTACGGCTGGCGCGTTTTACGAAATCATCGCCTTCGCGCATCAGGGCGCGGATCGCCGTCGGCGCCGTATAGAAAATTGTGACCTTGTGCTTGTCGACAACCTGCCAGAAACGGCTGTGATCCGGGTAGTTCGGCACACCTTCGTACATCAAGGTCGTGGCCCCGTTTGCCAGGGGCCCGTACAGGATATAGGAATGGCCCGTGACCCAACCCACGTCAGCCGTGCACCAATACACATCGCCATCATGATAATCGAACACATATTTGTGCGTCAGGGCGGCGTACAACAGATACCCGCCCGTTGTATGCAAAACACCCTTTGGTGTCCCGGTTGACCCGGATGTGTACAGGATAAACAACGGATCTTCCGCGCTCATCTCAACCGGTGGGCATTGGTCGCTCACCTTCGCGGCCTCGTCATGGTACCAGAAATTCAGCTTATCATCCCATGCTGCGACATTGCCGGTATGACGGACGACCAAAACCGAATGCACATGGGGGCAGATACGAATAGCTTCATCCACGTTGGCTTTCAGCGGGATTTTCTTACCGCCGCGTATGCCCTCGTCGGCGGTAATGACAACGCGTGAGTGGCAATCCTGAATACGGTCGCGCAAACTGGTGGGCGAAAAACCGCCAAATACGACCGAATGAATAACGCCGATGCGCGCGCAGGCCAGCATAGCAAAAGCGGCTTCGGGGATCATCGGCATATAAATCGTGGCCGTGTCGCCTTTCTGTAGCCCGTGCGCCTTTAGAACATTGGCAAAGCGGCAAACCTCGCGGTGCAGTTCGGCATAGGTAATCAGGCGTTGCTGGTTCGGTTCGTCCCCTTCCCAGATAATCGCGGTCTGGTAGGCACGTTCCGGCAGATGGCGGTCGATGCAGTTTTCGGCAACATTCAACGTGCCGTCTTCAAACCAACGCACCAGAACTTCGCCCTCGAACGAAGCGTTCTTAACTTTCCTGAATGGCTTGATCCATTTCAGGCCCTTGGCCATTTCACCCCAAAAGGAGTCCGGATCCTTAATCGACCGCGCATACATTTCTTTGTATTGCGCGGCGTTAATCCATGCTTTGGCGGCTGTTGCGGGGTCAACGGGGAAGATATCAGACATGACCATCACCTGCGAAGAATAGGTATGTTTATCATTATCACAGATATTGTTTAATTATAGAGCCTATATTTATTGCGATGCAGCATATAATTTATAGCGAATGCTATTTATTGCTTGCTCAAAAATAACGCCGTAGCCTTTGTGGACAGTACGCAATTTATAATTAAACGGTTTTGTCAGGCCTTTTACAAAGGGGGGATTATGGCAAGAGGTTATGAGGACTACCTAGCAGAGCAAAGTGTTTCATCTAAAAAAGCCGGCAGTTTTTTTCTTGCTGGATTGGTGATTTGTATGATTGGTGGGGTTTTGTTGGGCGCTCATCCAATACTCGGCGGATGCCTGCTTGCATTCGGGGGCATCATGCTGATGCCCGCAGCCGTTTCCACGATAAGGGCAATCTATTTCGGGCTACGCGCGCGGTCACTTGAGAATCGCTGAGCCTGTAATTTTTTCAAATGCGTGTTGTTCCATAAAAAAGGCGGGGCCGAAGCCCCGCCTTGGTCTGCGTCTTCTGTATACGAAAGCTTAGGCTTCGTCCTTCTTCTGCGCTTTCTTGATCGCAGCGCCGAGGATGTCACCCAGCGAAGCGCCTGAATCGGACGAACCGTATTCTGCCATCGCCTGCTTTTCTTCATCCAGTTCGCGCGCCTTGATCGACAACGCTACCTTGCGGGCGCCTTTGTCGATGTTGGTGATCTTGGCGTCGACCTTTTCACCGACAGCGAAGCGGTCTGCGCGCTGTTCTGAACGGTCGCGGGCCAGATCGCCGCGCTTGATGAAGCCGGTGAAACCGTTGGCGGTGTCGCCCAGCGAGACTTCGATACCGGCTTCCTGAACCGTGCTGACGGTGCAGGTGACGATGTCGCCCTTCTTAAAGTTGACGGCAACGCCTTCGAATGGATCTTCAGACAGCTGCTTGATGCCAAGGCTGATGCGTTCCTTTTCGGCGTCGATCTCAAGGATCTTGACCGTAACGCTCTGGCCCTTTTGATAGTCCTTGATGGCTTCTTCGCCAGCCTTATCCCATGCGATATCGGACATGTGAACCATGCCGTCGATGTCGCCGGTCAGACCGACAAACAGGCCGAATTCGGTGATGTTGCGAATTTCACCGGACAGCGTGTCGCTTTCCTTGTGATCTTGCGCAAACTTCGCCCAGGGGTTGTCGACGCACTGCTTGATGCCCAAGCTGATGCGGCGCTTCTGCATATCGATTTCGAGGACGATGACTTCCACTTCCTGGCTCGATGAAACGATCTTGCCGGGGTGAACGTTCTTCTTGGTCCACGACATTTCGCTGACATGCACCAGGCCTTCGATGCCCGGCTCCAGTTCGACAAAGGCGCCGTAGTCGGTGATGTTGGTCACGCGGCCCTTCATGCGCAGGCCAACAGGGTACTTGGCGACCACGCCTTCCCACGGATCGGCTTCCAGCTGCTTCATGCCGAGGCTGATACGCTGCGTTTCAGCGTTGAAGCGGATCACCTGCACGGTGACCTGCTGCCCGATTTGCAGCATTTCCGACGGATGGTTGATACGCTTCCAGGCGATGTCGGTGACGTGCAACAGGCCGTCCACGCCGCCCAGATCAACGAACGCGCCGTAGTCGGTGATGTTTTTCACAACACCCTGCAGAACCTGGCCTTCCTTCAGGCCGGCGATCAGGTCGCTGCGCGCTTCCGCACGGCTTTCTTCCAGAACGGCGCGGCGCGACACGACGATGTTGCCGCGGGCGCGATCCATCTTCAGGATCGCGAACGGTTGCGGGGTACCCATTAACGGGGTGATGTCGCGCACGGGGCGGATATCAACCTGGCTGCCGGGCAGGAAGGCTGTGGCGCCGTTCAGGTCAACCGTAAAGCCGCCCTTGACGCGGCCAAAGATGACGCCCGTAACATGCGCGTTCTTGTCAAAGCTTTGTTGCAGAACGGTCCAGCTTTCTTCGCGCTTGGCCTTTTCGCGGGACAGCATCGCTTCGCCGTCGCGGTTTTCCATGCGTTCCAGGAACACTTCGACCATGTCGCCGACCTTCAGTTCGGCGGGTTGGCCGGCCATCGCGAATTCACGCAAGGCCACACGGCCTTCGGACTTCAGACCGACGTCGATCATCACGAATTCTTTTTCAACCGAGCGGATAACGCCCTTAACAACCGAACCTTCCAGGCTGCCGGACTTGCCGAAGCTTTCTTCCAGAAGGGCGGCAAAGCTTTCGCCGCTGGCCGGGGCCGGGGCGTTCGCTGCTGTTGGCGTAAGCGTTTCGCTTGCGCGCTTTGTCGTTGTACGTGCCATTTGTAGATTTTCCTTTCGCGGGTGTGGTCGGACGCTGCCTTCCATCACCGGCATGCTTTCGCTTTGGCGGATGCACCGCCGTTTTGTTGAACCTGCCACAAGACCGGGCGGAGGCTGAAAGCAAGGCCGCATGCCCGTCATTTGTCACAGGGTGCCGGCACCTGCCGGCGGCCTGCATTATACCAGAAATTCAGGCGCGCCCCAGCTTTTGCCGGATGATGCGCATGCTTTCCTGATACACAGCCTCGGCATCCATGGTGGTGGTATCCATCACAACGGCGTCCGCGGCGGGTTTTGTCTGGGCTACCGAACGGGTCGCATCGCGCGTATCACGTTCGACAAGGGCCTGAAAAACCGCGTCGTAAGTAACATTTTCACCCCTGGCCTGCAACTGATTAAAACGCCTGCGCGCCCGTTCTTCGGCGCTGGCGGTAATAAACAGTTTGACGGGGGCGTAAGGGGCAATAACGGTACCAATATCGCGCCCGTCAACAACGGCGCCTGCCTTCCCACCGGGTGGGTTTAAACAGAAATCTTTCTGATATTTCAGTAAGTTAGTTCTAACTTCAGGCACGGCGGCCACTAAGGACGCACCCGTGCCTGAGGCCGCGCTGCGCAGTTCGGGCTGACTCAAAAAGGTGGCACTGTCACCCGTGCAAAACTTTTCAGAGGCGGCAATGGCGTCTGCGGCGTTACCGGCCTGCCCGCCATCCTGAACGGCCTGATAGGCCACCGCCCGGTATAAAAGACCCGTATCCAGATAGGCAAAACCCAGTGTTGCCGCGATGCGTTCGGCCAAAGTGCCTTTACCGCTCGCGGAGGTGCCGTCGACGGCGATGATGGTGGGTTTTTGCTGCATTATGTCTCTATAGAACTTTGGGGTCACACAGTTCAACCAGCAAAAAACCCCGCCTTTTGAGGGGCGGGGTTCTATGGCGGCCTTGTAAAGGCTTACTTCTTGTCGGCCTTGGGTTCTTCCTTCATCGGCGATCCGTCGATGTTGAACTTTTCGACCTTGGCCTTGGCTTCCAGATCCTTGATCAGGTCGTTGGTCATTTCCTGACCCAGCTGGTTGCCGATTTGATCCTTCACTTCGTCGAGCGGCGGGGCCGACGATTTGCGCTTATCTTCGACCTTGATGACGTGATAACCGAATTCGGTTTTGACCGGCTTGTCGCTGACTTCACCGACCTTCATGCCGAACGCGGCGTCGGCAAAGGGCTTCACCATCGCGTCATGCGGGAAGTAATTCAGATCACCGCCCTGCTTGGCCGATGATTTGTCTTCCGACTTTTCTTCCGCCAGCTTGGCGAAATCGGCACCATCCTTCAGTTGCTTGATGATGGCGGTCGCTTCGTCTTCGGTCTTGACGAGGATATGACGTGCGCGCACTTCTTCCTGCGGCTTGAACTTGGTGCTCAGCTCATCATAACGGGCCTTGATCTTGGCGTCCGTGATCTTGGGCTGTACCGTGCGGCGGACATAGGTTTCAGCGACAATCTGCGCTTCGGCGTCCTTGACCTTTTCCTTCACTTCCTTGTCGTTCTGCAGTTTCTGCGCATAGCCTTGTTGCGCGGCGATCTTGGTTGCGATCATGCGTTGCAGGACTTGCGGATACAGCATTTGCGGCGGGATCTGCTGCGCCTGCGGGCCGAGGCCTTGCAGTTCGCGCATAACGTCCGAACGGTGCAGTTCGTCGCCGTTCACACGCGCAACAACCGGGTCAGATGCATCGGCGGCAAAAGCGGGGACGACAAACGCGCCCATCAGCAACGCGGCCGTGGTGAGAAGGAGGGTTTTCTTCATCGATATATCCTTGCAGGTTAGAGAATCTGAAGAGATCAGAGACAGGACGTCCTTCAGGGTTAACGGGTTAAGGTTGAAACATCAAGCCCCATAAATGCGGCGGTAAAAGGGCGGGAACGGAAAAGGCTCGCGCCCATGCAGGCAACAAAAAAGGCGGTTCAGAAGAACCGCCTTTGATGTTTTGATACTGACGCCGACTTAGGCCGCTTTCTTTTCGCGTTCCTTGGTCAGGACGTTTTCCAGCTTCTGCGTCGCCTTCATCTGATCGATCTTTTCGACGGCGGCCAGTTCACGGGCCAGACGTTCCAGCGCGGCCTGATAAATCTGGCGTTCGCTGTAGGACTGTTCCGGTTGGTCCGAACCGCGATGCAAATCACGCACGACTTCGGCGATGGAGACCGGATCGCCCGAATTGATCTTTGATTCATATTCCTGCGCGCGACGCGACCACATGACGCGGCGAACCTTGGAACGACCTTGCAGGGTGGTCAGCGCTTCCTTGATACGGTCGCGCGAGCTAAGGCGGCGCAGACCCGATGTCTTGGCTTTGCTGACGGGAACCTTCAGGCGCATGCGATCCTGTTCGAACGAAATCGAGTACAGCATCACATTTTCACCGGCAACGGCAAAACTATCTATACCTTCGATACGACCAACACCGTGAGCAGGATAAACAACAAAATCACCCTTCTTAAATTCCAACTTTTCAGCCATGCGCACATCTCCCTCAAAAAATACCAGGCGGCAAGTATCACAAACAATCGTGACAAAACGGGGGCGTAACAAAATGGCTATTCCGCAACGCAAAACTTACGGAAACGTCCAAACCCACATTCATCAAAGGGTTATTCGGATAACCTGTCCTTACGTGAGATCTTATACCATTTTTTAGTAATTATTACAAAGCTTTCATGTCATAAAGAAAAACATCCATGCTAATCAATAGATTAGATGGGAAAAAATAGTTAACGAATCTGCCTATAACGGAATCGGAAAGAGACTCAGTCGTTAACGAATATCCGGTTACTCACCGGCCTTTTCGCTGAAAAACTCTTTGAATTTATTGGGTTTTCCCTTCCATTCATCCGCGTCTGCCGGGGCGTCTTTTTTGCGGGTGATGTTGGGCCATTTGGCGGCATAGTCGCGATTCATTTCCAGCCATTTTTCAGCTTCCTTGTCGGTATCGGAAATAATCGCCTCTGCCGGGCATTCGGGTTCGCAAACGCCGCAGTCGATGCATTCATCGGGGCTGATAACCAGCATGTTTTCGCCTTCATAGAAGCAATCTACGGGGCAAACTTCCACGCAATCCATGTATTTGCAGCGGATACAGGCTTCGGTCACAACATACGGCATAACAAACTCCTTCGCCGGCGCCGGGCGCCTGCGTCATCTAAAAATCCAGAGGGCTTTCATAAGCAAGCCGGGCGCTTAATGCAAGACCCTATTCAGGGGGTCAAGAAAGGCATGACATGGCCCTAAAACCGGATTATTTTGCCCCCATGAATATTACACGCATTGAAAAACTGTGCCAGGAACGCGGTCTGAAAATGACCGAGCAACGGCGCGTTATCTGCCGCGTTTTATCGCAGGCCGACGACCATCCCGACGTGGAATCCATCTTCCAGCGTGCCGCAGCCATAGACCCGAAAATCAGCATTGCCACGGTTTACCGTACCATGCGCCTGTTCGAAGAGGCGAATGTGATCGAAAAACTGGATCTGGGCGATGGCCGCGCGCGTTACGAAGAAAACCGCGACGAACATCACCACCATCTGGTGGATATCAAGTCGGGCCGCGTGATCGAGTTCAAGAATGAAGAGCTGGAGGCGATGAAGCGCAAAATCGCCGCCGATCTGGGCTATGACATGGTCGATTGCCGGCTTGAGATTTATGGTATTCCCAAAACATCCAAGGCCTGAAGGGTTAAGGAACCGGGGTTGTGCAGGTAATTGACGCCAGCGTTTAAAACGTCTATCAGCATGCCCTTACGTCGTTTCGCCGTTGTAGCTCAGGGGTAGAGCAGCGCATTCGTAATGCGCGGGTCGGGGGTTCAATTCCCTCCAACGGCACCACGTAATTACGCATACAACACAGCCGCCATCCCAAATCATCTCTTTGTGTCACCGCCGGTTTTATGCATGATGGGGCACGTCCTGCCTGACCGAGGTTTTCATGCCCGCACCCGCTATTATCGTCACCGCCGGTGATGAACAGTATTTCACCCTTTTGGCTGATCTGATCCAGTCCATTCGTCACCAGACCTATGACTTGGCGTTTGATCTGGGCGTGATCGATGTCGGACTCAGTGCCGACAACAAAAGCTGGCTGGCGTTACAGGGCGTCACGGTTGTGCCCGCCCGAAGCGATATCGACTATCCGGGCCGCACGGAATGGGAACAGAAAAAGCCCGGCTTTCGCACGCTGACGGCACGCCTTTTTATGCGCAGCTATTTTCCCGGCTATGACACCTATATGTGGATGGATGCCGATGTGTGGGTGCAGACGCCCGATGCGATCAACTGCATGCTGAAAGCCGCCGCGCAAAGCGACGCCATTCACATTTGTTGCGAACTGGACCGTTGTTATAAAACCTTCTTTGAACATGCGGCGATCTGGCACATTTTCCGCGACTGGTATAACGCGAATTACGGCGAACAAGTTGGCGCGGCCATGACGTTAAAGCCGATGCTGAACGCGGGCGTGTGGGCGATGTCCAAGGCCTCGCCTGTGTGGCAGGCCTGGGTTGATTTGTACACCGCCGCCCTGCAGAAATTGAACGAAGCGACGGACAAAAGCTTTATGGCGGACCAGTTGGGGTTGAACATCCTTCTGTATCTGCAAAAGCTGCCGCATGTGATTATGCCCGCGACGTTTAACTGGATCACGTTCTACGCCTTGCCGATGTTCGACCCGCAAAGCGGGCTGTATGTGGAACCGGCGCCGCCTTACCGGCCCATATCGCAGTTTCACCTGACGCGGCCCATCAAAAT
>Ga0213872_10001790_pt1 | contig 13399 bp, 15 predicted proteins | sample VelepicomBERX_R2_FD_160071 | JGI IMG/M metagenome (GOLD analysis project Ga0213872, IMG submission 160071) | Rhizosphere microbial communities from Vellozia epidendroides in rupestrian grasslands, the National Park of Serra do Cipo, Brazil - RX_R2 | ecosystem: Host-associated > Plants > Roots >...
CGACGCGGATGTCAGCGGCCCGAATCTCGGACCCCGCAGCACTTTCAGCTTGCGGCTCGGCCGGCGCGGCTTGCAAGATCAAGCCGGGCGCGGCCCATTTGCGCCGGGCGCCGGCGACTCGCAGAAACTCCGCGCGCCGCTTCAGCCGCCCGACGGCGTTCCCCATTTGGGGTTAGGCAGACAGGCGCTTGCGGCCCTGACGGCGGCGAGCCGCGATCACATTACGGCCGCCGACGGTGGCCATACGGGCGCGGAAGCCATGACGGCGGGCACGGACCAGCTTGCTGGGTTGATAGGTACGCTTCACGGGATCAACTCCGAAAAATAGGAGGTACGCTGTATAAGGAGTTGTCCATGCCGAGTCAACGATCCTGATTCAAGAAAATACGGAAAACCGCCACATGAGCTGGAACCCCGACCAATATCTCAAATTCGCCGACCATCGCCTGCGCCCAGCCCTCGACCTGCTGAGCCGGATTCCCGCCGACTCGCCGGGAAATGTCGCCGATCTCGGCTGCGGGCCGGGCAATGTCACCGACTGGCTGAACCGTCGTTGGCCCGAAGCTCATATCACAGGCTTCGACAGTTCGCTCGAAATGTTGGAAAGCGCCCGCAAAGCCTATCCGGACATCGCCTGGGAGCAGGCGGACATCGCGCACTGGCGGCCTGAGGCGCCAGTCGACGTCGTTTATAGCAACGCCGCTTTGCAATGGCTCGACGATCATCCGCCTCTGTTCGCCGGGCTCTATGCAGCTTTGGCGTCGGGCGGCGTGCTGGCGGTGCAGATGCCACGCAATTTCGACCAGCCCTCGCACGTGCTGATGCGCCAGGCGGCGCAGGATGGGCCGTGGCGCGCGGCGCTGGCGCCCCATCTGCGTCATTCGCCGGTGGGCACCCCTGCCGATTATTGGCGGATGCTTCAACCGCTGGGAGCCTCCCTCGACATCTGGGAATGCGATTATCTGCAGGTCCTGTCCGGCGAGGATCCCGTCCTGCAATGGATGCTGGGCACCACTCTCCGGCCTTTATTGGCGGCCCTGTCCGAGACCGAGCGCGACGCCTATCTCGACGCCTATCGCCAGCTTCTGCGAACGGCCTATCCGCGCGAAGCCGACGGCTCCACCTTGTTTCCGTTCCGCCGCTTATTCATCCTGGCGACGAAGCCACACTCATAAAGTGGGAGAACCGATCATGCATCTGCGTCGCTGTGCGGTGATTTTGGGATTGATGGTGGCCGGCCGGGCAGGGGCGGATGTCGCGGTGCCCGAGGCGCTGGCGGTACCGCCCGACATGCAATTGGTCCTCTCGACCCATGCCGAGGGTGCGCAGATCTATGGCTGCGATCCGGCCAAGGGCTGGACCCTGAAAGGGCCGGACGCGGTGCTGTTCGACGAAAAAGGCGGCCAGATCGGCAAGCACTATGCCGGCCCCTCGTGGGAATTGGGCGATGGCAGCCTGGTCACCGGCGAAGCGGTGGCCAAGGATGCCGGGCCGGACGCGACGGCGGTCGCCTGGCTGCTGCTGAAGGTCAAGACCAACAGCGGCAAGGGCTTGCTGGGCAAGGCCGGCCTGGTGCAGCGGATCGAGACCAAGGGCGGGCTGGCGCCGAAGGGGGAATGCAAGGCGGGCGACGAGACGCGCAGTAACTACAGCGCCACCTACAGATTTTTTGCAGTGAAATCCTAGAAAAATTGAAGGATTATCCCCAGCAACGCCGTAACAGGGGGGAATAAGGGTGGATCACAAAGATCACCGCAGCATCGGCACGCTGATCGCGGTCGGCCATGCCGACGTTCAACTGGGCCTGGTGGATGCTTTCGTCGCAGCCGACATTCCGCAGCCGAAGGAGGCGGAGGATGCCGAGGAATTGCGCGAGGTCCTGGCCGACGCCGCCCTCGATCTGATCGTGATGAGCAGCCATCTGGGCGGCGAGTTCGTCGCGCCCATGATCGCCGAAGTGCGGCGCGGCAGGCTGGGGCCGCATCCCTTCCCGGTGGTGGTCGTGCTGACCGAGGATCGCGATCCGGCCAATCTGCGCCAGATCAGCAATTGCGGCCCCGACGACATCGTCCTGCTGCCCTGCGAGCCCGAGGAACTGCTGTCCCGCATCAACGTCTTCCTGGCCGGCGACCGCCGCCCGCTGGTGGTGACGGCGGGTTACGCCGGTCCCGAACGCCGTACGAAAGACCGCGTCACACCCACCTGAACCGCTTCACCGCCAGTCCGAACAGCACCACGAACCAGCCCGCCAGCACGGCCAGCATCGGCCCCTGGCTGGCCAGGCTGGCGCCGTCATTGAACACGGCGCGCAGCGATTTCAGCAGCGGCGCCAGCGGCAGCAGTTCGGCCGCCTTCTGCAGCCAGGCGGGCGCTGCGTCGAGCGAGAAATAGACGCCCGACAGCAGCATCAGCGGCAGGAACACCAGATTGGCCAGGCCGCTATAGCTCTCCACAGTGCGGGCGAAGCTGCCCAGCAGATAGCCGAGGCAGGCGAAGCAGAAGCCGCCCAGCACGATCAGCACCAGGATCGCGCCGTAAGAGCCCTGATTTTTGATGCCGAAAGCCAAGGCGCCCACACTCATCAGCATCGCCGCCGAGGCGATCACCGTGATCAGGCGCACGCTGACCTGGGCGCCGATGAAGATGCCGCGCGGCAGCGGCGTGGTGGCCAGGCGCTTATAGCCGCCCTTGTCGCGCATGGTCACGTCGGTCATGCCGGTGGCGAACAGCCCCATCATCAGCACATTGAGCCCGATCAGGCCGGGCAGCAGGAAGGCGGCGTAGGGGCCGTCATGATGGCCGCCCGGGCTGCTCTTCACCACCGGCACGCGGGCCAGGTCGGCGGCGCCCTGAGCGCGCGCCTGGGCGGTCAAATAGGCCTGCTGTACCAATGCCTCAGTCGGCATCGCCTGCATCAGCAGGTAGGAATTGACCCGCAGATTATAGTGCCCGTCCTCGCCCTCCAGCATCGAGGCCAGCTTGCCCTGCTGCCAGCGGGCTTCGGCGTCGGCGGGGGACAGGATTTCGAGCTTGATGTTGCGCTCGGCCAGCGCCTGCTTCAGCAGCTCATCGGTGCCGGCATCGGCGCTGTGCGACCACACCAGCGTCGGGCCCTGGCCGCCGCCGCTGAACACGGCGCCGAGACCCAGCAACATCACCGCCGGAAAGGCGAACAGCCAGAAGATCGCCGAGGGCACCCGGCTGATGATCTTGAGGCTCATCCAGAACTGATTGAGGAACATGCGAAGGTACATTTGCTCTCTCCTCAATCTCGCAAGGAACGGCCGGTGCGGTGCAGGAACACATCTTCCAGCGTGGCGCGGCGGACATGGAGCTGCTGCATCGGAATGTCGAGCGAGGCGACGCAGGCCAGCAGCTTCTGCAGATCCTCGCGCGGATCGGCCAGCGACACCGCCCAATGGCCTGCCTTGACGTCGACCGACAGGCCGAGGCAGGCGGCGAAGGCGGCGGCGTCGGGCGCCGCGCCCTGGAATTCGATCTCGGCATAGGTCGGTTGGGCCAGGCTGGCGATCAGTTCGCGCGGGGTGCCCAACTGAAGAATACGGCCCTGATCCATGATGCCGACGCGGTCGCACAGCGCCTCGGCCTCGTCCATATAGTGCGTGGTGATCAGCACGGTGCGGCCCTCGGCCTTGAGGCCGCGCACCAGATCCCACAGGCTCTGGCGCGCCTGCGGATCGAGGCCGGTGGTCGGTTCGTCGAGGAAGACCAGTTCGGGATCGTTGACCAGGGCCAGGCCGAGAGCGAGGCGCTGGCGCTGGCCACCGGACATCTTGCTTTGGAAGGACTCGGCCTTTTCCTCCAGCTGAAGCAGCTTCAGTAGATCGGCGACCGGGCGCGACTTCTTATAATAGCTGCCGAACAGGGCGAGGGCTTCACGCACCTTGACCCGGTCGTCTAATTGGGTGCTCTGGAACTGCACGCCGATGCGGCTGCGGATCTCCTGGCCGTGCTTCTTCCAATCGAGGCCGAGGACGCGGATCTCGCCCTTGTCGGGGCGGGTCAGCCCTTCCAGCATTTCGAGGCTGGTGGTCTTGCCGGCGCCGTTCGGGCCGAGGAGACCGAACACCTCGCCCTTGGCGACGCTGAGATCCAGGCCGCGCACGGCATGCACATCCTTGAAGCTCTTTTCGAGCCCCTTGGCCTCGATGGCCCACTCCATCGTCTTCCCCTTAATCGAGTTGCAGCAGCAACGCCTTCAGATAAGCGCTTTCCGGCAGGTTCGGATGCAAAGGATGATCCGATCCCGCGCCGGCCGAGCGCAGGATACGGCCCGAACGCTGGGCGTTGGACAGGCCGTGGCGCACTTCGTCGGCGAAATTCTCGGGATTCATATGGTGCGAGCAGGAGGCGACCAGCAGATAACCGCCCGGCTCGACCAGAGTGGCGGCCAGCTTGGTCATCTTGCGATAGCCCTTGGCGCCCGCGGCCAGATCCTTCTTGCTTTTGACGAAAGCGGGCGGATCGGCCACCACTACGCCGAAGCGCTGCCCGGCATTGGCCAGGCGCTCCATCTCGGCGAAGGCATCGGCCCGCACGGTCTCCAGCTTCAGGCCGTTCAGCTCGGCCGATTTCGCGGCCAGCGCCAGCGATCCTTCCGAGCGGTCGACGGCGATGATGTGCGAGGCGCCCGCCTTGGCCGCCTGCAAGGCGAAGCCGCCGGCATAGGTGTAGAAATCGATGACGGTGCGGCCGCGGGAAAGTTTCGCCACGGCGGCGCGGTTGTCGCGCTGGTCGTAGAACCAGCCGGTCTTCTGGCCAGTGGTGAGGTCGGCCAGGAAGCGCACGCCGTTCTCGATCAGCTCGATCGGCGCGTCCAGTTCGCCCTTGGCCACTTTGTCGTAAAGCTCGAGCCCCTCCAGCTTGCGCACCGGGCTGTCATTCTTGATCAGCACAATCTTGGGCGCGATCACCTCATCCAGCGCGGCGAGGATTTCCGGCAGCAGCAATTCCATGCCGGCGGTGTTGGCCTCGATGGTCACCGCGTCGCCGAAACGGTCGATCACCAGCCCGCCCAGGCCGTCGGCCTCGGCATGCACCAGGCGGTAATAGGGCACGTCATAGAGCGCGTCGCGCAGGGCCAAGGCGCGTTTCAGCTTGGCGGCCAGGAAGGTGCGGTCGACGGTCTGCTCGGGATCGCGGGTCAGCACGCGGATGGCGATCAGCGAATGGGGATTGAAGCTGCCGATGCCTAAAGATTCGCCGCCGGCGTCGATGATGCGGACCAGCCCGCCCGGTGGCAGCGCCTTGGCGGCTTGATCCATCACCAATTCGTTGGAGAAGACCCAGGGGTGACCCGCGCGCAGGCGCCGCGAGCGGCCGGCTTGCAGGTGAATGGCGGGGAGAGTGCTCATGGCCGCCTTCTTACCATGAATCCCTGTCTTGTCATGAGGGGATCAGGACCGAGGCCAGCTCGGCGATCAGGTTGTTGGCGGCGTGAAACAGAAAGGCCGGCATCAGCGAGCGATGGCGAAGGGCGAGGATGGCGGCGGCGATGCCAAGCACCAAGCGCTCGGAAAACAGCAGGATGCCGGTCAGGCCGAGGGCGAACTGATTGTCATGCACCAGCGCGAAAGCCACGGAGGAGACCAGAACGGCGCCGCCGACGGAGAGGCTCCGGCGCAGGCGGTCGATCACCAGGCCGCGGAACAGCAATTCTTCCCAGAAAGGCGCCACCAGGATGGCGGCCGGGATGACCACCCAGTCTCCGGTCGTCGCGGGGAGCAGGGGATCCGGGGCCGGGTCGGGAAAGTCGGCGCCCAGTTCGGCGGCCAGTTCGGCCAACCCGACGAACAGCGCCTTCAGGCAGAAAGCGGCGGCCAGGGCCGTGACCAGCGTTGCGCGCGGAACCGGCGTGAAACGGTCGCGCAAGGAGGGCCAGACGCGAATCCTGGCCATCGCCGCATAATAGAGAAGGCCGGTCCCGTCCGGCGCCGCCACCATCAGCGCGGCATAGAGCGTGGCGCCCAGATGCAGGGGGCGCAGCGCCTGGTCGATCAGCATTGCCGTCAGGACCGGCAGGGCCAGCAGGACGGCGAACGGCGCCCAGGCCGGCGGAGGGTTTTCTGGCCTCATGACGGCTCCTTCGACGCGATGAAACGGCTCGGCGGAACACCCAGCGCCTGCTTGAACATGGTGGAGAAGGCGGCCGGCGCCGCATAGCCCACTTCCGCCGCCACATCGGCCAGCGGCAGGCCGCGCCCCATCAGGTCGACGGCGCGGGCCAGGCGCAATTGCTGGCGCCAGGCGGCGAAGCTGGTGCCGAGTTCGTGGGCGAACAGGCGGGCCAGCGTCCGCTCGCTAGCGCCAACCCGCGCGGCCCAGCCGCGCAGGGTCCGCGACGAGCCGGGTTCCTCCATCAACGCCTCGCACAAACGGGCCAGGCGCGGATCTTCCGGCAGGGGCAGGCCCAGCGACAAAGGCCGCGCATCGCGGATTTCCTGCAGCAGCAGGGCGGACATCAGCGGATCGGGATCGCGATCGGCCAGGCGCAGGACCAGTTCGCGCATCAGCCCGGACATCTCGATCACCCGGCAATCGTCGAGCGGCAGCGGCGAGGCCGCCGGATCGATATAGGCGACATAGAACTTCACCGGCCCCAGCATCACCGTTTCATGGGCGAAACCGGGCGGCACCCAGACGGCGCGGTACAAAGGCACGATCCAGCTCATGCGCGACGCCGCCACCCGCACCGAGCCCTTCACCGGGAAGGTCAGCTGGCCGAAATCGTGGGTATGGCTCTCGATCATCGAGTCGGGCGGCGGCAGGCGCAGATGCACCGTCACCGGCTCCTGGCCGGACGGCGAACGCCGTGTCGTCGGATCGTAGGGCAGGCGTGGCATGGTCTCGAAAGAATATGACAGTCTATCGGATTAACGCCAGAGTTTGGATGCCTATAGTGAGGGGCATGACAATTCTGCTGCACCTTCTCTTTCGCTATCTGTCCCCGCCATCGCTCCGCCCCGAGGCGCTGCGGCGCGGCGAGTGGGATTTTTCGCTCGGTGAGCCTTCTTAGTTTTACGATATTTTTACGTTAAATTCGTCTCGATTCTTTACGGAACAAGGCGTTAGGATTTGCGCGTGGTCCTTTTCTGGACCGTTCTCCCAGAAGGAAATCATGCGCGAACTCGCTCAGAAATTTGCCGTGCCGGCCGCGGTGGCCGGCGGCATGCTGATTCTCGCCTCGAGCTGCTTCTATACAATCGATCCCACCGACGTTGCCGAAGTCCGGCGCCTGGGCACGGTGATCACGCCGCAGCCGGTCGGATCCGGCTTCCATTTCAAGGCGCCGCTGATCGACCGCGTCGATCGTCTGCGCGTCTCGCTGGATACGCTGCCGATCAACAATCTGACCGTCTACACCGTGGACAACCAGTCGGTGGGTTTGGGCATCACCATGACCTATCGCATTCCCAAGGCGGCGGTGTACCACCTGCTCTACGAAGTGGGCGGTACCGGCAATGTCGACATCCACTCGAACATCATCCCGGTGGTGTCGGATCGCGCGCTGCGCGTCTTCGCCAAGCGCAATACGGTGCGGATCAGCGCCGAGCGCGAGGACATCGCCAATGAAATGAAGATGTCGATCGCCGAACGGGTGCGCGAGATCTTCGGCGTCGAAGTGGTCGATCTGCAGATCAGCTCGATCACCTATTCGCCGACCTTCGTCGCCTCGGTCGAGGCGGCGGTGAAGGCCAAGAACGATGCCATCGCCGCCGAGAACAACGTCAGCCGCATCCGCTATGAGGGCGAACAGGCCAAGGTGCGCGCCGAGGCGCAGGCGGTGGCCGCCGTCACCGCGGCGGAGGCGGAAAAGAAGGTCAAGATCTTGCAAGCAGATGCCGAGGCTTATGCCATCAGCACCCGCGGTGATGCGCTGAAGCGCAACCCCGCTCTGGTCGAGATGACCATCGCGGAGAAGTGGGACGGCAAACTGCCGCAGCAGATGGTTCCGGGCGCCGCGTTGCCTCTTCTGAATCTGCCCAAACCGTAACTCTGGCATCCCCGAGAGGCCGGCGCTATGATCCGGCCCCTCGGTTACGGAGGAAATTCATGAGCGTTGAAATCAAGACTCGCCGGCGCACCAGCCGCGACGTCCGGCTTATGAAGGGCCAGGCCCCGATCGTCATGCTGACCGCCTATACCGCGCCGATGGCGCGGCTCTTGGATCCCCATGTGGATGTGCTGCTGGTCGGCGATTCGCTCGGCATGGTGGTCTATGGCATGGAGACGACGCTGGGCGTCACGCTCGACATGATGATCAATCACGGCCAGGCGGTGATGCGCGGTTCGTCGCGCGCCTGCGTGATCGTCGATCTGCCGTTCGGCTCCTATCAGGAAAGCCCGGCCCAGGCCTTCCGCGCCTGCGCCCGCGTCATGGCCGAAACGGGTGCGGCCGGCGTCAAGCTGGAGGGCGGCGCCGAAATGGCCGAGACCATCCGCTATCTGGTCGATCGCGGCGTGCCGGTGATGGGCCATGTCGGCTTGAAGCCGCAATCGGTCAACACGCTGGGCGGTTTCCGCGCCCAGGGCCGCACCGAGGAAGAGGCGGCAGGGGTGATGCGCGATGCCCGCGCGGTGGCCGAGGCCGGCGCCTTCTCGGTCGTGATCGAGGGCGTGGTCGAGCCGGTCGCCCGCGCCGTCAGCGCGGCTTTGTCCATCCCGGCCATCGGTATCGGCGCTTCGCCGGCCTGCGACGGCCAGGTGCTGGTGACCGAGGACATTCTCGGCCTGGCCGGCGAAATCTCGCCCAAATTCGTCAAGCGCTTCGCCCATCTGGCCGGCGCGGTCGACGAAGCGGTGCGGACCTATGCCGAGGAAGTCCGTGCGCGGACCTTTCCGGGGCCGGAACAAACCTATCTGCAGCCGGTCACCGGCGTCGCCGCCAAGCGCACGGGGAGCTGAGTCCGTTTCATGGTGCCGATTCTCCGTTCGGTGGCGTCCTTGCGCGTGCAGGTCGCCCAATGGCGCAAGGCTGGCCATCGCGTCGCCTTCGTTCCCACCATGGGCGCGCTGCATGACGGGCATCTGTCGCTGGTGAAGGCCGGTCTGGCCGAGGCCGACCGAGTCCTGGTCTCGATCTTCGTCAATCCGACCCAGTTCGGCCCGAACGAGGATTTCGCCGCCTATCCCCGCACCGAGGAGGCCGACGTCGCCAAGCTGGAAGGGGCGGGGGCGCACGCCGTCTACGCGCCCTCGGTCGAGGAGATGTATCCGGCGGGTGCCGCCACCACCGTCCATGTGGCGGGCGTCACCGACGGGCTGTGCGGCGATTTCCGCCCGGGCCATTTCGACGGGGTGGCGACCGTGGTGACCAAGCTGCTCAATCAGGCGCAGCCTGATGTCGCTCTGTTCGGCGAGAAGGATTTCCAGCAATTGCAGGTGATCCGCCGCCTGGCCAGGGATCTCGACATTCCGGTGGCGATCCGCGGCGTGCCGACCCTGCGCGAAGCGGACGGCCTGGCGATGAGTTCGCGCAACGCCTATCTCAGCCCGCAGGAACGCGCCACCGCGCCGGTCCTGCATCGGACGCTGACCGGGGCCGCCGCCCTTCTTCAAGGCGGCGCCGAGGCCGCGCCGATCCTGAAGGACGGCATCGCCGCGATCCTGGCTGCCGGGTTCGGCTCCGTCGATTATCTGGAATTACGCGCCGCCGAGGATCTGGCTCCGCTGGCCCGCCTCGACCGGCCGGCCCGCCTGATCGTCGCGGCGCGGCTGGGGAAAGCGCGCCTGATCGACAATATTCCGGTCAACCCCGCCTAATTTTCGGCAGGGCGGCCTGGAACGAGGTCTCGAACTCGTCCGAAATCAGCAGATAGAGCGAATCGCGCAGGGCCTTGGCGCCGGCGGCGCCCAGTACCGCCTCGAACCCCTGATGGGCTTCGGCCAGCAGCGCCTGGGTCTCATTCATCTTTTCCCGTCCGGCCTCGGTCAGCGAAATCAGCCGATTGCGCCGATCGCGTTCGTCGATCGCCACCGCAATGAAGCCGTCGCGTTCCAACGGCTTCAGCGTATGGGCCAGGGCGCCCGGATCCATCACCAATTTGTCGGCCAGTTCGCCGACCGGGCAGGGCTGCAAGCGGTCGATCTCGGCCAGGATCGCCGCCTGGGTGGTCTTCAAGCCGCTGGCGGCGACCGTCATGTCGTAAAGCCGCGACAGGCGGCGGGTCGCCTTGCGTAAAAGGGTGCAGTGGCACGCGCTCACTGAAATCTGCTCCTGTTGACTTCCAATGTCAGCATATGCAACTATCTCGACGAATACAAGCATATGCAGATATCTGGGGTGATGGATCATGAACAAGTGGCAGGCCGCCCTGGCGGCGAAAATCGAGGCTAGGGTTCATTATTCCTGGGTGGTTGCCGCGGTGATCTTCCTGGCGCTGCTGATCGCGGCCGGCGTGCGGTCGATGCCGGGCGTCCTGCTGGTGCCGCTCGAGAAGGATCTGCACTGGGATCGCGCCACCATCTCGGCCTCGGTTTCGGTCGGCATCGCGCTCTACGGCCTGATGGGGCCGTTCGCCGCCGCCATCATGCAAAGCTTCGGCGTGCGGCGTACTGTCATTGCGGCCCTGGCGCTGATGGCCGTCTCGGTCGCCACCACCACTCTGGTTCATGAGCCCTGGCAGATGATGCTGACCTGGGGCGTGCTGGCCGGCATCGCCACCGGCACCGTCGCCTCCGTGCTGGGCGCCACTATCGTTTCGCGCTGGTTCAAGAGCCATCGCGGCCTGGCCATGGGGCTGATGGCGGCCAGCGTTTCGACGGGCCAGCTAGTGTTCCTGCCGCTGCTCGCCATCTTGATCGATGCGGTGGGGTGGCGCACCGCGTCGCTTTTCGTCGCCGGCGCCAGCCTGCTGGTGCTGCCGGTAGTGTTCTTCCTGGTGCCCGAACGTCCTGCCTCGGTGGGGCTGCGCGCGCTGGGGTCGGACCAGGACGACGTGCCTGTCGGGCCAACCGTCAATCCGCTGATCAACGCCTTCGCCGTGCTGGGCAAGGGCATGAAGCGGCCGATCTTCTGGCTGCTGTTCGCCAGCTTCTTCGTCTGCGGCCTGTCGACCAACGGGCTGGTCGGCACCCATCTGATCGCCTTCTGCATGGATCACGGCATCCCGGAGGTGCAGGGGGCGGGGCTGCTGGCGGCAATGGGCATCCTCGATCTGTTCGGCACCACCGGATCCGGCTGGCTGTCCGACCGCTTCAACAACAAGGTGCTGCTGGCCTGGTATTACGGCTTGCGCGGCTTGTCGCTGGTCTATCTGGTCTATTCGGATTTCAGCTTCTGGCAGCTGACTTTGTTCGCCGTGTTCTACGGCCTGGACTGGATCGCCACCGTGCCGCCGACCCTGCGTTTGACGGTGGACGCATTCGGCGACCGCGACGCGCCGATCCTGTTCGGCTGGATCGCCGCCGGCCATCAGATCGGCGCCGCCAGCGCGGCGCTGGGCGCCGGTCTGCTGCGCACCGAGCTCGACACTTATTGGCACGCCTTCCTGCTGGCGGGTGCCGCTTGCGTGATGATCGCGATGGTGCTGCTGGGTTCGGCCGTCAAGGGCCGTGGCGGCCAGCCGAAGCTGGCCGTGGAAGCGGCTTAATTCGCGTCTTGGTCCCAGGGGAAGACCAGCCATAGATGCTGGTCGATATTGATCGCGGTGGTATCGACCAGCGCGATCCCCTTGGGCTTCGCATAGACGGTGGCGAAGTGGGCCTTGGGCAGCATGTCGCGCACCATCTTCAGCGTGTTGCCGGAATCGACCAGATCGTCGACCACCAGCCAGCCATCGCCGTCGCCTTCGATGCCCTTCAGCAATTCCGGCTCGCCCGGGCGCTGGACGCGGTCGTCATAGCTGGAGATGCACAGCGTATCGACCAGGCGTAGATCGAGGATGCGCGACAGGATGCCGGCCGGCACCAGGCCGCCGCGCGCGATGGCGATGATGCCCTTGAACGGGCCTTTGCCACCGAGATTGGCCGCCAGCAACTGAATGTCGCGATGGAACATGGCCCAGTCGATGGTGAGGTGGCGGTTGGTGGAGTAGTCCTGCTGGGTCATTTTGGCCTTGATATCATTCTGTGACAATTTCCCTAAATACGCACAGAAAGCGCCGTTCCGAAATAAAAAAGGGCGGGAAGATCCCGCCCTTTTTTATGGATCCCCGGGGCACGCCCGGGGACGATGGCTTCAGCGCACGAAGACGCGCACTTCGCTGTTGTTGGCATCGGGGCTCGAGCTGGCCGAGACGCGCACGCGGTCGGTCGGCAGGCCCATCTGGGTCAGGGTGCGCTGCACGATTTCGGCGTTGCGGCGGGCCGAGGTCTCGCCCAGCGCGGTGGCGCCCGGGGTCGCGGCGATCGGGGCGACGCCAATCACGTCGAAGGTGGCGCCCGGACGGCGGTCCAGGGCGCTCTTCACCGCAGTGTAGAGGGCGTCTTCATAAGAGACCTTGGGGCGATCGAAGCGGATTACCACCAGCGGACGATCCGTGGCGACCGGGCCGGTCGAGGCCGGAACGTTGCCGACATGGCTGAAGGCCAGCGAGTTGCCGATATACTGGCCGCTCTTGATCGACAGGGCCAGGCCGTTGAGGTTGGAGCGCTCATTGGCGAGATACTGCTGCTGGCGCTGTACGTCGGTCGACAGCTCGGTCAGCAGGCGCTCGATCAGCACGGTGGTGCCGTTGGTCTGGTCTTCCAGGGTGCGCAGATTGCGGTGATCCTCGTCCACTGCGCCCGACAGGCTGCGGGCGGCGCGGATCGATTCCAGCAGATAGGCGGCCATGCCCGAGGTCGAGGCGACGTCGGTGGCCAGGCGGCTCATCTTCAGCACGTCTTCATTGACGGCGTCGAGCGAGCCCTGGGCGTCGTTCCACTGCTGGACCAGGATCGGATTGCCCGGGGTGGTGCCGAGCTGCAGGCGCGCCTCGATGGCGGCGATGGTGCCGTGATAGCCCTGGGAATCGTGGACGATCTGTTCGCGGATCTGGCTGAGCTGGTCCTTCTGGCCGCCCAGGGTGCCCTGCAGCTGATGCAGGTCGTTGCGCAGGCTGTCGACCTTCTGGCCGACGAAGGTGCCGGTCTCGGTCACGCCGCCTTCGCTGGGGCCTTCTTCCGAAACCAGGGTCGCCTTGGTGCCGCTGCCAGCACCGCCGGTCGGCGCCAGAGGGGGGAACATGGCATTGTCAGCGAACGCGCAACCACCGAGAAGGAGCGTCGCGACGACAGCGACGGACGGAATATTTTTGAGAGCCATCGGGCGAAGCACCTTGCAGAGTCGCTTGTTTATCGTTTTGGCAACCGGGGGTGTTCGCATAAAACTTTGGCCTTCAAAGAAATTTGCTCCCCCAGCAAATCTTGGTGGAGTGTACCCAAATGATATAAGGGC
>Ga0213872_10001791_pt1 | contig 13399 bp, 11 predicted proteins | sample VelepicomBERX_R2_FD_160071 | JGI IMG/M metagenome (GOLD analysis project Ga0213872, IMG submission 160071) | Rhizosphere microbial communities from Vellozia epidendroides in rupestrian grasslands, the National Park of Serra do Cipo, Brazil - RX_R2 | ecosystem: Host-associated > Plants > Roots >...
GACCCAGCCTTGCGGGCAGTCCCAGCCGACGAAGTCGATATGCAGGCGGTCGCCGTAGCGCTCCACCAGGGCGCGCAGCGCCTGATCCACCAGCGCGAAGTTGGAGGGCTGGATCGACGAGCCCAGAAGGCCGATGTTGATACGGCCACCGGCTGGCTGATGCTGTGGCACCGGGCGGTAGAACAGGTCGAAGTCGATGTAGTTGGGCAGCACGTAGACCGAGGCATTGAGGTCACGGTACTTGGAGGCCAGGAACTCGGTCGACACCACGACCGCCTTGGCGTGCCGGACCGCGTGTTCGATGCCGGCCTTCCAGGCGGCGCCCTGCTGGGCTTCCGGGTGATCGGCGGGGATGTCGTTGAGCAGGTCGTCTGACTCGTAGACGATGGGTACGCGCGAGCTGAAGATGGTACGCAGCACGTCCAGTGACATCAGGCCCGGCGTGAAACGGTGCAGCAGGATCAGGTCGGCGTCGTTCAGATAATCACCCTGCAGGCGGCCGTTCTCGATGGCCCAGATCACTTCCCATTCGTCCTTCAGATGCGCAAAGGGCCGCAGCAGGCGGATCTGCGGGCAGGGACTCCAGGTCGATTCGACCGAAAACACCACCAGGCGTTTCTTGCGTCGGGCCGCAGCGCGCGGTGCCGCAGGCGTCGCCATTGCCGGCTGGGGTGCAGGGTACGCGCTTGGCTGTGGCGCCGGTTGTGGGATCGGTTGTGCGGGCGCTATCGCCGCTGGCGACACCGCTGCACCGAAGCGACTCTGGCTGGCCAGGATGAACGCATCGAGCTGCTGCATGAATTGCTCGCGGCGGCTGGCCCAGGCTGCATCATCGGTCTGCGGAATTTCCAGCAATGCAACATTCCCATCGGCCAGCCCTGCATGCCAGGCCACTGCCATTTCTCCGGGTGCCACCGCATCATGCTGCGACAGCAGGAACCGCACCACGCTGGCGGCCATGAGCGGATTGCCGCTGGTACTGCCGGGATAGACGACGATGGCTTTCCGGCCAGCTTTGAGGTGGGCGTCGACGCTCTGTTGCGTCAGGCGCGGCGTCCGCAGGCCCGGATCGCTCTCGCTGGTGACGTAGGCTTCCTCGCCGCGAAGATTGAGTGCGTGGCAGAGCAGATGCAGGAGGCGGGCATCGGGGCTGCCCTCGTCGTAGGCCGGTGCATGAATGTAGTAGGGTTGGTGGAGCCGGGCGAACAAATCTTGAGTCATGGTCGAAAGAGTGGTCTGTGGATGTGACAGCACCGTGCTGCCGGCTCCCCTGGTCGCAATGGTGCAGCCAGCTGCCAAGTCCGGGGCAGTATAGCAGCGCCATTGCGGCCGGAATGGCCTGAAATGGCGGTAAAGAGGCCGACAAATCCTTGAATGAAGGCTCTCCCCGGGGCATGGCAAAAAGTCAAATTGGCGCCGATAAACGGTGCAGACCGGCGCTTATTGCCCTGGCAAAGCCGGTAACATAGTGATCTTTGGTGAAAGGGTTGCTGCCAGTGCAACGCTTTTGCGGCGCGTGGATCATCACTCATCGAGGGGTAGAAATTGAAAGTCGTCATTCTTGCTGGCGGCCTGGGCACGCGGCTCGGGGAAGAAACCGATGTACGTCCCAAGCCCATGGTCGAAATCGGTGGCAAGCCCATCCTGTGGCACATCATGAAGGGCTATTCCCAGCACGGTTTCAATGAATTCGTGATCCTGCTGGGCTACAAGGGTTACCTGATCAAGGAATTCTTCGCCAATTACTTCTTGCATCAGGGCGATGTCACCATCGACCTGGCCGACAACAAGGTCGAGGTGCACCGCAACAAGTCCGAGCCCTGGAAGGTCACGCTGGTGGAGACCGGCCTGCATACCCAGACCGGTGGACGTCTGCTGGCCGCACGCGATTACCTCAAGGATGACGATTTCATGCTGACCTATGGTGACGGCGTCTCCGATGTCGATGTCACTGCGCTGGTGGCGCATCACCGCGCGCATCAGTCCCTGGTGACCATGACCACCGTGCAGCCGGAGGCGCGCTTTGGCATGGTGCAGACCGATGAAGCCGGCCTGATCCGCGACTTCCGCGAAAAGCCGCCGGGCGACCTGGGCTGGATCAATGGCGGCTTCATGGTCTGCCGCCAGGGTGTGTTCGACTACCTCAAGGAGGGCGAGGCCACCATCTTCGAACGCGCTCCGCTGGAGCAGATCGCCGGTGACGGCAAGCTCCTGAACTGGCCGCACCATGGTTTCTGGAAGTGCATGGACACCCTGCGCGACAAGATCCAGTTGAACCAGATGTGGGACCAGGGGCAGGCGCGATGGAAGACCTGGGACTGATGAACCCGGCCGGGATGACGCCATGAACCTGCGCATCGAGCCCACCGGTATTGCCGGTGCGGTGCTGGTCTCCAGCGTGCGCCGGGGCGACGCCCGGGGCAGTTTCGCGCGCTGGTTCTGCGAAGAGGAACTGGCGGCCGTCCTGGGCGGTAGCCGTATCGTGCAAGTCAACAATTCGGTGACCGCCGAGCCTGGCAGCGTCAGGGGCATGCACTTCCAGCACGCACCCCATGCCGAGAAGAAACTCATCCGCTGCCTGGCCGGCCGCGTCTTCGACGTGGTGCTGGACCTGCGCGCGGGCTCGCCCACCTTCCTGCAATGGCGCGGTGTCGAACTGGCTGCCGCCGATGATCGCGCCCTGCTGATCCCCGAGGGCTGCGCCCATGGCTTCCAGGTATTGGAAGAGGGTGCTGCCCTGCTGTACCTGCATACCGCCGCGTATGCGCCGCACGCCGAAGGCGGCGTGCGCCACGACGATCCGCGTGCCGCCATTGCCTGGCCGCTGCCGCCGCGCAACCTGTCGCCACGCGATCTCCAGCACCCGCTGCTGGCCCCCGATTTCGATGGAATCCCGCTATGAAATGCCGCCACTGCCAGACCGAACTGCATGACACCTTCATCGACCTGGGCTTCTCGCCGCCCTCCAACGCCTACCTGAAGGCCGAGGAGTTGCGCCGGCCCGAGACCACCTATCCGCTCAAGGTGATGGTGTGCCGCCAATGCTGGCTGGTGCAGACCGAGGACTACACCCATTACGACCAGCTCTTTGCCACCGACTACGCCTACTTCTCGTCGACCTCCACGACCTGGCTGCAGCACGCCGAGCGCTATGTGGACATGATTGCCACGCGCCTGGGGCTGGGGGCGCAATCGCTGGTGGTGGAACTGGCCGCCAACGATGGCTACCTGCTGCAATACGTGCAGCGCAAGGGCATCCCCTGCCTGGGCGTGGAGCCCACCACCAGTACCGCCGATGCGGCGCGTGCCAAGGGCATCCCGATTGTCGAGGAATTCTTCGGCGTGGCCCTGGGCCAGCGCCTGCGCGCCAGCCACGGTGCGGCCGACCTGATTGCCGCCAACAACGTGCTGGCCCACGTGCCGGACATCAATGACTTCGTCGGCGGCATGACCGCCTTGCTGGCGCCACAGGGCACAGTCACCGTCGAATGCCCGCATCTGCTGAACCTGATCGCGCAATCGCAGTTCGATACCATCTACCACGAGCATTTCTCCTACCTGTCGCTGGTGGCGGTGCAGCGCGTGATGCGTGCGCAGGGCCTGCGCATCTATGACGTCGAGGAGTTGCCCACCCATGGTGGCAGCCTGCGCATCTATGCCTGCCACGCCGATGCCGCGATCGCAGCCACGCCCGCAGTGGAGTCCATGCTGGCGCGCGAACGCGCCTTCGGACTGGAGAGCATCGACGGCTACGCCGGCTTCCAGGCCCGCGCCGAGGAGATCAAGCTGCAACTGCTGGGTTTCCTGCTGGAGCAAAAGCGCGCCGGCAAGAAGGTGCTGGCCTATGGTGCCGCAGCCAAGGGCAATACGCTGCTCAACTACTCCGGCGTGCATCCCGACCTCTTGCCTTTGGTGGCCGATGCCGCGCCTTCCAAGCAGGACAAGTACATGCCCGGCAGCCACATCCCCATCGTCTCGCCACAGCGCCTGCTCGACGAGAAGCCCGACGTGGTGCTGATCCTGCCCTGGAACATCAAGGAGGAGGTGGCCCGGCAGCTGGCCGAGATCCGTGACTGGGGTGGCCGCTTCGCCATCGCGGTGCCGCACCTGCAGGTCTGGTGAGGAGCATGGCGATGAATGTGAACCTGTTCCAGATCAGCGGGCCGTCGCGCTCGGCCGCACCCGGCTTCCAGCAACTGGTGAGCCCCTTGCCCGGCCTCTGGGGAGACCTCTCGGCGATGCGGCGCTTCTTCCGCGAGCAGGCCATCGATGATGAAAGCTGCTATGGTTTCCTGGCGCCCGACTTCGTGGGCCGGACCGGACTGGATGCGGCCGCCGTTGCGGCCCTGGTACAAGCCCAGCCCCAGGCCCAGGCCTGGACCTTCTGTCCAGTGACCCTGGAGGCTTGCGGCCAGCTCAACCTGCTGCTGCAGGGCGAGCGACAGTTGCCGGGCTTTGCACAGACCGCGCAAGCCTTCTTCCATAGCCTGGGGCTGGAGCTGGATGTCGCCCATTTCCTGCCGCGTTGGGAAAACAATGTCTTCAATGGCTTTATCGTGGCCAGGCGTGCCTTCTGGCAGACCTGGTTCGACCTGGCCGAGCGCTTGTACCTGGCCACCGAGGAGGTCGGCAACCCCTTGCGCCAGGCCCTTGAAGCAGGGAGTCCGGCGGGAGAGCCGGCCAAGGCCTTGCTGGCCGATCGCCTGGCGTCGCTGGTGCTGGCGCTGGACCAGCAACTGCAGGTCTGGCACTGCCCGGCCGAGCGCATGCCGGCAGCCCGGCCGCTGGCGAGCGCTGATATCGCCCGCCTTGAGCAACTGCGCGCTGCCTATGCGGCCAGCGGCGCGGCGGGTGATCGCCAGCGTTTCGAAGTCGAAGTCCAGCGCTTGCAGCAATCGCAGTCCACGACGTCGACGATGCCCGCGCCGGCCTTGCCGTCGGCAGCGCCCATTTCCTTCGACAGCCTGCGTTCTGCCTTGCAGGCAATGGGCGGTTTCTCTGCGGCGCCTGCGGCGACCGCTGTTCCTGCGATGCCGACGGCTCCCCTGCAGGCCGACAATGCCGCCGCCCAGGCCGCGCGCGGCGAGCTGGTATTCGGATGCATGACCCACGTGCCGTTGCCGATCAAGTTCCCCGACTATGTGCTGCCGATCTACCTGGGCGAGTCTCAGCATGATGGCGCGCTCAACCTGCGCGACCTGGCGCCCGAGTGGGTCCCGTATCATCCCATCGTGGCCGGCATGCTGGGCAACTTCGCCCTGCGCAGGCTGATCTTGCGTGACTATCCGAAGGTCAAGCGTGTTGGCGTCTGCCTGTATCGCAAGTTCATTTCGCGCGAGCGTATCAGCGGTGTCCCCGCCGAGGACAACTGGATGATGGACGTGGTCTCCGACAAGGAATTCGCACGCCAGAGCCTGGAAGAGATGATGGAGCCGGGCGACCAGGAGTTCCTGGTCGGCAAGACTTGCGGCTTCAATGTCGGTGGCCAGAGTGCCGGCTACCTGTCGCACTACGCGCTAGCCCATCACGCCGAGGATCTGCTGCGTTTCGCCGCCGCGGCCACCGAACTGGGCGTGTTCGACAAGAGCGAAGCCGAGCAGTTCTTCAACGAGAAGATCTTCTTCATGGGTGGTGTGGAGATGGGGGTGTTCCCGGCCGAGTTCTGGCTGCGTGCAGTGGGCCAGATCGAAGCCGTGATCTGGTATTGCGTACAGCGCTACGACACTCGCCGCGAAGGCTACCAGACCCGGGCCTGGGCCTTCTGCGCCGAGCGCCTGGGTAGCTACCTGCTGCTGCGCGAACTGCGTGCGCGCTATGGCGATCCCGGCTACATGCGCTTCTTCGGCCAGCTCAACCTGATCACGCGGGGTGACCAGGTCAAGTACGTTCCCAGCCATTAAATCCGTCGCCAACAACAAGGGCGCCGCCACTCCTGCAAGGGAGGGCGGCGCCTTTGTCATGGGGTCTTAGTCGGGCAGCAACTGGCCCTGGTCGAGCCGGTAGTGACGGATGATCTGGTGCAGGCAGGCCAGGGCATCGTCGTCCCACTGCGGTAGCGCCAGACCGAAGGTGCTTTCCAGCTTGCTGCAGTCCAGGCGTGAATTGAGCGGGCGCTCGGGTGGTGTGGGATAGGAGGAGCTTGGCACCGGCGTGATGTGTTCCAGCCCCTTGAGCTTGACGGGTACGCCCTGTGCCATCAGCTCGCGCGCGATCAGCGACGCATAGCCATGCCAGGAGGTGGCACCGGCGGCGGTGAGGTGGTAGATGCCGCTGGTGGCTTGCACTTTCTCGCGGCCGCCGTTGGCACCGGCCAGCATGCGACAGCAGACCGCCGCAATGGTGGAGGCCCAGGTCGGCGCGCCGAACTGGTCGCCGACGATGGTATAGCTCTCCTTTTGCTGCGCCAGCCGGATCGCGGTCTTCATGAAGTTGCTGCCGGCCAGGTTGTACACCCAGCTGGTGCGCAGGATCCAGTGTGCCGCGCCGCTGGCGGCAATGGCAAGTTCCCCCTCGCGCTTGGTCGCACCATAGACATTCAGCGGATGGGTGGGCAGGTCTTCGGTATAGGCGCCCTCATGGCGGCCATCGAACACATAGTCGGTTGAAAAATGCAGCAGCGCCGCACCCAGCCTGGCCGCTTCCTCGGCCAGCACGGCGGGTGCCTCGGCATTGATGCGTCGTGCCAGGTCGGGTTCGGACTCGGCCTTGACCACCGCGGTATAGGCGGCCGGATGGATGATCAGGTCGGGTTTGGCCGCGCGCACCGCCTCGCGCAGCGCCAGGGGCTGCGCCACATCCAGTTGGGCACGCGTAGGCGCGATGACCTCGATGCCGCTGGGCATGGCGCGCAGGCGCCGCAGGAACTCGCCACCAACCTGGCCGCTGGCGCCGGTGAGCAGGATGCGCATGGATTTCATCGGGGCTCCTAACGGGACAGGCTCATGACTATTCGAATACCTCGGCCGCCTGGAACGGCGTGCCGCGCTTGTCCTTCTCCGACATGACCGGTTCACCCTGCAGTTGCCAGTCGATCGCCAGCGCCGGATCGCTCCAGAGGATGCAGCGCTCGTGCTCAGGCATCCAGTAGTCGGTGGTCTTGTAGAGGAACTCGGTATCGTCTTCCAGCACCGAGAAGCCGTGCGCGAAACCGGGGGGGATCCACATCTGCAGCTTGTTGTCCTCGCTCAGTACCGAACTGAACCATTGGCCGAAGGTCGGCGAGCTGCGGCGGATGTCGAGCACCACGTCGAGCACGGCGCCGCGGGTCACGCGCACCAGCTTTCCCTGGGCATGGCGGATCTGGTAATGCAGTCCGCGCAGCACGCCGCGCGCGGATTTGGAGTGGTTGTCCTGGACGAAGCGGGCCTCGACCCCGGTCTGTTCCAGGAAGGTGCGCTCGTTGAAGCTCTCATAGAAGAAACCGCGGTTGTCGCCGAATACGCGTGGTTCGATCTGGAGTAAGCCGGACAAGTGAGTGGTCTTGATTTGCATGGGATGATCGCCTGGTCGTGCGCTTAATAGCTCATGTCGGTAAGCAGCTGCAGCAGGTACTTGCCGTAGGCATTCTTCTTGAGCGGCTCGGCCAGTTTTTCCAATTGACCCGCATCGATGTAGCCACGACGATAGGCAATTTCTTCCGGACAGGCTACCTTCAGGCCCTGCCGTTTTTCGATGGTGGCGATGAATTGGCCGGCATCGAGCAGCGACTCGTGAGTCCCCGTATCGAGCCAGGCGATGCCGCGTCCCATCAACTCCACCTGTAACTGGTCGCGCTCCAGGTAGGCACGGTTGACGTCGGTGATTTCCAGTTCACCGCGCGCCGATGGCTTGATCGAACGGGCGATGTCGATCACCTGGTTGTCATAGAAGTACAGGCCGGTGACGGCGAAGCTGGACTTCGGCTGGGCCGGCTTTTCCTCGATGCCGATGACGCGGCGCTGGCGGTCGAACTCGACCACGCCATAGCGCTCCGGGTCCTGGACATGATAGGCGAAGATGGTGGCGCCGTCGGCGCGGGCATTGGCCTCGCGCATGGGCGCTTCGAGGTCGCGTCCGTAGAAGATGTTGTCGCCCAGGATCAGCGCCGAGGGATCGTTGCCGATGAAATCGCGGCCGATCAGGAAGGCCTGCGCCAGGCCGTCCGGCGAGGCTTGCACGGCATAGCGGATGTTCAATCCCCACTGGTTGCCATCGCCCAGCAATTCGGCAAAGCGCGGCGTGTCCTGCGGCGTGGAGATCAGCAGGATGTCGCGGATGCCCGCCAGCATCAGGCTCGACAGCGGGTAGTACACCATCGGCTTGTCGTAGATCGGCATGAGCTGCTTGGACACCACGGTGGTGGCCGGATACAGCCGCGTCCCCGAACCGCCGGCCAGGATGATGCCGCGGCGCTTGCCTGCCTGTGTCATGTCGCTCATATCAATGCTCCCGGAGGATGGTCGCCATATTGCTTCTGCAGCCAGTTCAGATAGGCACCGGAGCGCACCTGCGCCACCCAGTCGCCGTTGGCCAGGTACCACTGCACGGTCTTGCGGATGCCGCTCTCGAAGGTTTCCGCCGGTTTCCAGCCCAGTTCGCTTTCCAGCTTGCGTGCATCGATGGCGTAGCGGCGGTCGTGGCCGGGGCGATCCTTGACGAAGGTGATCAGGCTGCGATAGCTGCCTTCCGCCCGGGGCGCGAGTTCGTCCAGGGTGTCGCACAGGGTATGCACCACATGCAGGTTGGCCTGTTCGTTCCAGCCGCCGATGTTGTAGGTCTGGCCGGGCGTGCCGCGTGCGAGCACCGTGCGGATTGCGGCGCAGTGGTCGGTGACGTACAGCCAGTCACGGATCTGCTGGCCGTCGCCGTAGATGGGCAGCGGATTGCCGGCCAGGGCATTGGAGATCACCAGGGGGATCAGCTTCTCGGGGAAGTGATAGGGGCCATAGTTGTTGGAGCAGTTGGTGGTCAGCGTGGGCAGGCCGTAGGTATGGTGGAAGGCCCGCACAAGATGATCCGAGGCCGCCTTGGAGGCCGAATAGGGACTGTTGGGCGCGTACGGCGTGGTTTCCGAGAAAGGCGCATCGTTCGGCCCCAGGCTGCCATAGACCTCATCGGTGGAAACATGCAGGAAGCGGAAATCAGCCTGCTCGGCCTGCGGCAGCGTCTGCCAGTAGCGCAGCGTCTTGCTCAGCAGGTTGAAGCTGCCGTTGACGTTGGTGCGGATGAATTCGTCGGGACTATGGATGGAGCGATCCACATGGCTCTCGGCGGCGAAATGCAGGATCGCGCGCGGGCGGTAACGCGACAGCAGGGTCGCCATGGCGATCTCGTCGCAGATGTCGGCCTGCACGAAGGCATAGCGCGCATCCTGGGCTACCGAGGCCAGGTTGTAGGGGTTGCCGGCGTAGGTCAGCTTGTCGATGTTCAGTACTGGCTCGGCCTGGTCATCGCCCAGCCAGTCGAGGATGAAATTGCTGCCGATGAAGCCGGCACCACCGGTCACGAAGATCATGGTCTAGGCTCCCTTCAGGCGTTGAAACCGTTGGGATTCATCTGTTGCCAGCGCCAGGAGTCGGCACACATGGCTTCCAGTCCCCGCTGGGCTTGCCAGCCCAGCTTGCGGCGCGCCTCGGCCGGATCGGCGTAGCAGGAGGCGATATCGCCGGGGCGACGCTCTGCGATGGTGTAGGGGACCGGCTTGCCGGAGGCCTTCTCGTAGGCCTTGACCACATCCAGCACGCTATAGCCGATGCCGGTGCCCAGGTTGACCGCGAAGCACTGCGGCTCGGCCAGCGTCTGCAAGGCCGCCAGGTGGCCGGTGGCCAGGTCGACCACGTGGATGAAGTCGCGCACGCCGGTGCCGTCCGGGGTGGGATAGTCGCCGCCCCAGATGCTGAGTTTCTCGCGACGGCCGATGGCGACCTGCGCCACGTAGGGCATGAGGTTGTTGGGAATACCGCCCGGGTCTTCGCCGATCAGGCCGCTTTCGTGGGCGCCGACCGGGTTGAAGTAGCGCAGCAGGGCGATCTTCCAGTCCGGGTGGGCGCGGAAATAGTCGCGCAGCATGTCTTCCACCATGATCTTGCTGCGTCCATAGGGATTGCTGGCCGACAGCGGATGCGCCTCGGTCAGCGGCAGGTATTGCGGATCGCCATAGACCGTGGCCGAGGAACTGAAGACGATGGTCTTCACGCCCGTGGCCTCCATGGCTTCGAGCAGGCGTACGGTACCGACCACATTGTTATCGTAGTACTTCAGCGGTTGCTCGACCGATTCGCCGACGGCCTTCAGGCCGGCGAAGTGGATCACGGCCTCGCATTTGAACTCGCGCAGCACGCTTTCCAGTTGCTCGCGATTGCGGATGTCGCCCTTGACCAGGAACAGCGGCCGGCCGGCGATCTTTTGCACACGCGCCACCGACTCCGGGCTGCTGTTGCTGAAATTGTCGAAGACGATGACTTCGTGGCCTGCCTTGAGCAGTTCCACGCAGGTGTGCGAGCCGATGTAGCCGGCACCGCCGGTGACGAGGATATTCATGGTGTTCCTGGTTCAGGTTTTTGCGACAGCGCGATTATGTCAGACTCTGGTAAAAGGCAATCTGGTTCTCCGAGAGTGCGCGCAGGTCTTCATTGTTGAGATAGCCGGCGTACCACTGGGCGGTCAGTTCCAGAGCGGTCTGCAGCTCCGTGCGCGGCGCCCAGCACAGTCGCTGGCGTGCCTTGGAGATGTCCAGGCGCAGCAGCGTGGCCTCGTGCGGGGCATCGGCCTGGGGTTCCAGCAAGACCTGCGCCGGCTTCACCTCATGCTGTTGCAAGGCGTGGTTGAAGTTCTTGCACAGCTGGCCGACCGATTGCGGGTCGTTCTCTGCCGGGCCGAAGTTCCACGCCTCGGCATACTTGCCACCCTGCTCAAAGAGCAACTGGCCGATCTGCAGGTAGCCCGACAGCGGCTCCAGCACGAACTGCCAGGGACGCACCGAATGGGGGTTGCGGATGCGTAGCGGCGTTTCCTTTTCCAGCGCGCGGATGAAGTCGGGGATCAGGCGGTCGGCGGCGAAGTCGCCGCCACCGATGACGTTGCCGGCGCGCACGCTGGCGATGCCGGTCTGGTTGTCGGGATTGCTGGCAAAGAAGGAGCGGCGATAGGCCGAGGTCACCAGCTCGGCCGCGCCCTTGCTGTTGCTGTAGGGGTCGTGGCCGCCCATGGGATCATCCTCCCGATAGCCCCACAGCCATTCGCGATTTTCATAACACTTGTCGCTGGTGACCACCACCACCGAGCGCACGCTGGGCGTGTTGCGCACCGCTTCGAGCAGGTGCACGGTGCCCATCACGTTGGTGGCATAGGTATCGACCGGGGTCTGGTAGGAGTCCCGCACCAGGGCTTGGGCTGCCAGGTGGAACACCACGTCAGGCTGGACGGCGGCCATGGTGTCAGCCAGGTGCCTGGGGTCGCGTACGTCGCCAGTGGTGGTCTGCACGCAATTGTGCAACCGAGCCAGGTGGAACAGGCTGGGATTGGTGGGGGCGGGCAGGGAATAGCCACTGACCTTGGCGCCCATCATGTGCAGCCACAGCGTCAGCCAGCTCCCCTTGAAGCCGGTATGACCGGTGATGAAAACGCGCTTGTCGCGCCAAAAGTGAGCCATCGGCAGCCTCTTACACGGATTGCACGGAGTCGTCTGGCCGCGTGGAGGAGCTGGTGCAGCATAGCGGCCATGTGGCGTAGCGTGTCACCCATGCGCGACCCGTGTCATTCCTGTCGGCAACCATGCCGCAGGGCATCTGCGGCGACGTCCAGATTAGAGCATGCCGCTCTTGCCACACAAGCTTGGATCAGCAGGGTATTTGTTATTCATTCCCCGGGATGTACGGAACGGCAATAGATGCCCGCCGCACGCTGAATGAAGATGCCGTATTTTTACTGCATCTTTGCCCCCTTCGCAGGCTGTGGCAGGATGGCTGACTCATTTTTCATCGGCTTCGCTGTGCCGCAGCATCCGTGACTCAAAAGCGAGCTTGGTCGTCAGACAACCCCGGTCTTGCTGACACACTGTCAGCGCATGCGCAAGCTGATTGCGAGCGTTTTTGCGCCAGCGGTAAATCATTGAATTTGCGGGATTTTTTTCTGGCCTCTGCTCCCCCTTCTTGAGTAAACTGCCGCTGTCACTGAAGTGTCAGCGTTGCCCGCCACAGACAGGGCAAGTGTAGATATTTTCAGTGGGAGAATATAAAAGATGAAGGGGAATGAGGAGGGGGATGTCGCCGTCATGGCAACACCCTGGCCAGGGCGAGTCCCCTGCGGCTGCTCATGTTTGTTGCATTGCAAAAAATGGAAGTAGCTGCTTATTTGCCACAACTCGCTGCGAAGTGCCTGAGATAAGCCCTTGATCTGGCTGTAAAAGGTTTGACTAACCGGAAAACCAGCCTTTATAATCGCCGGGCTTTTAAGATGCCGTCTGCTCGTAAAGAGTGCGGCGCATGCACGAAAATGGATAGATATGCTGCGCATCATTCTCTTGCAGCTCGTCACCACGGTCGTCGCTGCTGTGGTGGCAGGCATGCTGGGGGGACTTCCGGCGCTGTGGTCCGCCTTGCTGGGCGGAATCTGCTGCGTGGTTCCCAATGCCCTGTTTGCCCTGCGACTCTACGTCAGTGCACGTAAGCCCGGTGGTACCAACCCGATGGCGTTTTTCTTCGGGGAATTTATCAAGATTGCTACGACCTTCGCGCTCATGGGCGCGATCGTTTGGTTGTACCACGGTGTCAATTGGCTCGCATTTATGCTCAGCTTCATCGTGGTGCTTAAGAGTTATTTCATTTTACTGTTTAGACACCGACCATGACCGTAGAAGCCGCTGAGCACGCGCCGACAGCCTCCGAATATATCGTCCACCACCTTGGACACCTCTCCACGCATCACCAGACCAAGATCGTTGATTTCTCGATCCTGAACATGGACACCGTTTTCTGGTCCGTGTTCTGTGGCGTGATTGGCTGCCTCTTCATGTTCCTGGCCGCCCGCAAGGCGACCTCGGGCGTGCCGGGCCGTTTCCAGGCTTTCGTCGAGATGGTGGTCGAAATGGTCGAAGACCAGTCCAAGGCCATCGTCCATGGTGACCGCAGCTTCATCGCCCCGGTCGCCCTGACGGTCTTCGTCTGGGTCGCCCTGATGAACTCGCTGGACTTCCTGCCGGTGGACCTGGCCTCGGGTCTCCTGCGCGTGGTCGGCCTGGGCGAAGCCCACCACCGTATCGTCCCCACCGCCGACCTGAACGGCACCCTGGGCATCGCCCTGGGCGTGCTGGCGCTGATGCTGTACTACAGCGTCAAGATCAAGGGCGCTGGCGGCTTCATCCACGAACTGTTTGCAGCACCTTTCGGCATCTGGCTGGCACCTTTCAACCTGCTGCTGAACA
>Ga0213872_10001792_pt1 | contig 13393 bp, 19 predicted proteins | sample VelepicomBERX_R2_FD_160071 | JGI IMG/M metagenome (GOLD analysis project Ga0213872, IMG submission 160071) | Rhizosphere microbial communities from Vellozia epidendroides in rupestrian grasslands, the National Park of Serra do Cipo, Brazil - RX_R2 | ecosystem: Host-associated > Plants > Roots >...
CCAGCAGGCGCAGATCAAGCCTATTTTGGAAAACGCGCACCAGCAGGCGATGCAAATCCACCAGGATCAGTCCCTTGCCCAGCAGGACCGCTTCACCAAGATGCAGGCGCTTCATCAGGACACGAACACCAAGATCGAAGCTGTCCTGAACGACACGCAGAAGCAGAAGTTTGAGGAGATGCAGGCCAAGAGGCAGGAACACATCCGCGGCGGACAGGCGCCCGCTCCGCAACAGCAGTAAGAACGATACGACGTTATCCTGCTTCGGCGAAGGCCGCTCACTGCAGGCGAGCGGCTTTCCTTTGTTTCACAGAGAGTCTGGAAAAAGCATCTCCATAAAGACGTTCGCGCGGGCGTACTTCGAAGCTTTTTCGGGAGCGGTCATGTGGCGAAAGCCAACCTCCTCGTAGAGGTGGACCGCTGCGGCAGCCTTTGTGTTTGATTCCAGATACAGCCGGCGCGCCTTGAGCACGCGGGCAACGGCGATCGCGAAGACAAGCAACCGGCGACCGATTCCTTGGCCTCGCGCGGCGTCTGAGACCGTCATCTTGGCAAGCTCAAACTCGCCGCGCTTGATCGGCACCAGGGCGCAACAGCCCACCACTTCACCGTCCAGTTCGGCCACGCAGATCTGACCGCCCTTGTCGAGAATCTTGGCTTGCGGATCGCCCAGAATCTCGCGATCGCCGGGTTCAATCTCGAAGTCGTGGCTGATCCAGACCTCGTTCAATTCTTTAAATGGCTTTTCATCGCCGGGCTGAAACCTCCGTAGCACCACCCGGCCAGTCAGCGGAAGGACCTCGATATCAGTTGCCATGGCAAAAGATTAAGATCGAATAAGCAATATGTCCAATATCTTGTTTATGACGATTAATATGGCCAGAATATGAATATCAATCTTGAGATCCGCCATCTGCGCTACTTCGTTGCGGTTGCTGAAGAGCTGCACTTTGGACGTGCAGCGACACGCCTGCACATTGCGCAGCCTCCGCTCTCGCAGCAGATCCGCAAGCTCGAGGAGATGCTGGGATATGCGCTTTTTCAGCGCACATCGCGTGAGGTGCGGCTTACGGCTGCGGGCGAGGAATTGCTTGAACGCGCCCGGCACACACTCAGGAAAATCGAGGCCGACGTCTCGGCTGTTAAGAAGGTCGGCCGCGGCGAAGCCGGAGCGCTGACCGTGGGATTCGTGGGCTCGGCAATGCTGACCGCGTTACCGAAGCTGCTCGGGCGCTATCGCGGGGAGTATCCGCAGGTCGATCTGCAACTGCGCGAGCTCTACACGGCCGGCCTGGTGGACGCGTTGCTGAACGGCACCGTCGATGTAGGTTTTATGCGCGATGCGGGAAGTATCGACGGGCTGCGCATTGAAGCCCTGATGAGCGAGCCGTTCGTCGTCGTGCTGCCGCGCAAGCATCGCCTGGCAGAACAGAAAACTGTCGCGGTTAAGAGCCTGCAGCATGAGCCCTTCGTGCTTTTCGCACGTTCCTACGGCAGTGTCGCTTGGAAGAAGACGGTCGATGTGTGCGAGGCGCACGGATTCACACCGCGGGTGGTACAGGAGGCTCCGCAATGGCTGACGATCATGACCCTGGTCGGCGCGGGACTCGGCGTGACGATCGCGCCGGCGTGCGTTACGAAGCTTGCCGTGCCCGATACTGTGTGCCGCAAGCTGCGGCCGCAGTCGCAGCTTACCCACCTGGAGCTGGCCTGCAGAACGAGTGAAGCGCGGCCGATCTCGACGGCTTTCAGCGAGCTTGCACGCCGGACATTCCGGGGGCAATCCTGAGTTCCACTCGTGGGTCTAAGGCTTCGAGGACGGTGCGGCAATTTTCGCTCCGGGCTGTTGCTGAGCTTCGGAGTGGAAGACCTGGTATTGATCGTCAGTCACGCTGATGTCGGCGCGGTACCCGATGATTCCGACGGCGTGTGCCACGACGTGAGCCTGGCCGCTCGTTGGCAGCCACAGCTCGTTATTGACCAGCTTCTGGTCGAAGGTGAAATTGCTTCCTTTGCCGACCGAGAAGAGTCCGAAGCCAAGATGAAAGTTGTCATCGAACCGAGCGATGAGGCGGCGAACCTCGCGGTCCTGCTCATCGATCCAGATGGTTCCGGAAAGCTTCTTCGACGCACTTTCCGCCGTGCCGTGGGTTTGCGCATGCGGATCGCCCATGAAATCGAAGGCTAGCGTGGTTCGGCCGTCGACGGTTTCGCGGCGCGGGTTCGATACCTTCATGATCGTGAGAAGCTTACTGATGCTGACCTCGTTTCTGTCGATGGAACGGCCGGGAGGCGTTTTCTGTGCCTTGTCGATCTCCTTTTTGACGCGCTCCAGTTCTTTTTTCTCGTCGTCGGGACTCAGGTCCTTGCCGTTCTTTTTGACCTTGCGGTCTATCTCGTGCGAGTTCACGAAGAAAATCTCATCTTCTTCGCTTTCGGTCTTCTTCACGCCGCCATTCTTATCCAGCTCGCGGATAACGACGATCTCGCGATACGTATAGTTCTCGCGAGTCTGGTCAAGTTTGCGCTGGTGCTCCTCAACCTGGTTCATCAATGTGGTGGGATCGGGAATGGAAGCACCATCCGCAGGATGATTCTGCCCACCGCAGGCGCCGCTGATGCTGAACAGAATGAGCGCGGATGCGAAAAGGCGCATGTGCGGATTACCCCTTAGGGGATGGTACGCTGGTACGACTGCTGCGGTTCCGGGGTTTGCTGAATTTGCAGGCGCCGGCCGTTCCTCAGAAAGAAGAGGTGCGTCAATATGCTTCGACTCCTGCTGCGATGGTTCCTGCAGGCGGGTGCATTGCTGTTGGTGGCGTATTTTGTTCCGGGTTTTCAGGTCCGCAACTTTCCCGCAGCCCTCGTTGCTGTCATCGTGATCGGACTTCTGAATGCTACGTTGGGCTTGCTCCTCAAGCTGATTACGTTGCCGCTCGGCATTCTGACGCTGGGGCTCTTTTTCCTTGTCATCAACGCCATCATGCTGGAGGTGGCGAGCGCCATTGTTCCCGGCTTCAGGGTTGCCAGTTTTGGAGCAGCGTTCATAGGCGCTGTTATCCTTGCAGTTCTCTACATCATCGTAGAGGCCATCGCGGATTAGTCTCGGGGCGGCCCGGGAGGAGTCCGGGGGACTGCTACCCCAGCGGGTTTCTGCGATTGAGGAGAGATGACCGCGCGTCCTTCCGGAAGGCGACGCACCGAACGGGGACGTCCCGCAGGAGAAGGCGTGACGGGACGATCGGCGGGACGGGCAGCGCCGGCGGACCCGATGCCGGCGGAAGAAGAATGCGGTTCAACGCCGGGCAGCATTGGCTGAATGCTGCGGGAATGATGGACGCTTCCAATGATGATTGCGAAGCTTCCAATAGCGGCTGCCGCCGCGCCAAAGGCAAGGTGGGGAATTCCAAAGAACAGCCGACCTGATGATGCGGTCTGCGCTCCTGCGCGCTCGCGGATTAACCGCGCTGTAATGCGATCCTCCATGCCTTCAGGCGGTAAAGCTGAGCCGATGCGGCGTAACACCTGATCGATAAGGCGGTCGTGGTTGCCGTTGCTGGGGATGCGTGGGTTCATCGCGATACTCCTTCCATATCCAGCAATGCGGAGAGTTGGCGGCGTGCCCGAAAGATGCGCGAGCGGATTGAAGATTCAGTCGTGCCGAGCACGGCTGCAATCTGTACGGTAGACAACTCTTCGACTGCGGAAAGCAGAAGCGCCTCGCGCTCCTTGCGTGGTAGACAGTCGACCAGACTGAGAATGCGATCGTGCTGCTGCGAAGAAATCAGGCAGTCGTCCGCGCGATGGTCTTTTGAAGGCAGGATGCGAGCGTAGTCGGAAATGTCGTCGTTTTCAGGCCTGGTCTTGCTGCGCCGCTTCTTGTCGAGAACGATATTCCAGGTGATCCGGATCAGCCACACGCGGTGGTCGAGAATACTGTCGAGCTTATCTCGATGCTTGAGCACCCGCAGAAACGCTTCCTGGACAGCGTCCTCCGCCTCGGCGGCATTCCGCATCACAGAATAAGCGACCCGGTACAGGGTCGCAGAGTACTCCGTGACAAGGGCGGTGATGGTTTCGCTTGAATCCAACGTCTTCGCCGGCACCGATTCCCTCTCAGTGGTCAGAGCCGGGCCCATCCAGCCGGTAAGCTGTCCAGGAAATGTGCTCATCCTTACTCCCTGCTCTAAGGACGGAGGATACCGCGTTTGCGCTCATGAAAAACAGTCCCGAACGCATCTCGGGAAGCGGGTTAGAATCCGGTCAGCCTGAATCTGGTTGAGCAGATGCAACGCAAAGCATGGTTTGAGCTTCACGATCATCGTCTGTACCCGGGGTTTCTGCGCGACCTTGTGACGGATGCCCTACAGGAGATATGGAACGCCAAGCAGATTTATTCTCCGATTGCGCGGCGGCTTCGGCGGGCAGTGGCTGAGTCGGGAGCAAAGCGCGTCGTGGATCTCTGCTCGGGAGGCGGTGGGCCGTGGCTATGCTTTTGCTGCGAGTTCCACGGCGATGGAGTCACGGATCCCGCAGTCCTGCTTACAGACAAATACCCCAGTAGGGGTCCAATCCGCACTGTTGAAAGCAGGACCCTGAGCAGATTGAGCTTCCATCCCTGCCCTGTGGACGCCATCGATATCCCATCAGATCTGACGGGGTTTCGCACGATGTTCTCTACATTCCACCATTTCGGACCTTCGCAAGCGCGGGCAATCCTGAAGAGCGCTTTCGAGCAACGCCAGGGGATCGGCATCTTTGAGGCGGCGAAATGCGATTCGCGCACGCTGGCGGCGGTGATTGCTGTACCCTTGTTGGCGCTACGTCTTGCGCCGCGAATCCGACCGTTTCGATGGTCGCGAATCTTCTGGACGTATTGTGTGCCTGTCATCCCGCTGACCCTGTGGTTGGACGGTCTGCTGTCCTGCCTGCGGTCGTACTCCCTGGCAGATCTGCGCGAACTGACCTCCGGACTCGTATCAGAGGCGTACCGGTGGGACATAGGAGAGGAACACGGGGGGCCGGTAGCGATAACGTACCTGGTCGGATATCCGTGTCTTCCGGTTCGGAGTGAAGACGCCGAAATCCGGGCTGCTGAAGTCGAAGAGATCCAAACTGAAAGGCCCGCCTAGCAGCAGGCGGGCCGTGACGCGGAGGCATCCAGGCTTATTCCAGGGGCTGCGAGCCTCCGTTTAGCTTCTGCGCAGCTATCTGGCCCGCAGCTGTAGTTTTGTCTTGATCCTTGATCTCGGCATACAACTTCTTTGCCTGAGCGGGACTGGTGGCCTCATACAGCTGAGCCAGCTGGAGTTTGGCTGCCGACGCAGGCACAGTGTTGGTCGGATTCTTAATGAGCTGCTGGTAGAGATCGACAGCTTGCCCGGCGTGACCGGTCTGGCGATAGACGTTGGCCAGCGATATTTTGGCAAGGGCAGAAAGGCCACTGTCGTGAGAGTCGGACGCCTTTTGCAGGGCCGCTTCGGCCTGCGATGTTTGCCCCATGTCCAGGTATGTTAGGCCGGAGAAATACCGGGCGTGGGCGCCGACCTCGAACCAGCCGTAGCGATTGGCCACATCAACAAAAAGAGGATTGGCTGCCTTGGCGCGCTCGGCTGCGGTTGCATAGGACGGCTCGCCCGGAATAGCGGTCTGGCCGGGCTGGCGCAGCGGTGTGTTATAGATGTCCATTGCCTGGCCGAAGGCATTTCGAGCGCTGGCCGAACGCGAGTTGTAAATGACAATACCCGTTACAATGAGAGCCGCAAGCACCACGATCGCGATTGCGATCCTGATAACGGACGTGCGATGGATCTGGAGCCAGCCCAAGCCCGAGGCCGTGGCCTCAACGAAGCGGTCTTGCTTGAGCGCGCGACGTGTCTGTGTATCCAATGTAGGGAGTCCTTCTGAAGCCTTCCGGGCGGGGACTATGGCACTTTCCGGAACAAGCAATCCCGAATTGTGCCTGAATGACAGGCATAAGGAAACAGGCGCGTTATCGACGCCCTTTTCCTTCAAACCCCTTAAGTGTATCAGCCCGTTAAGCGCGAGGTCAAAAGGCGCAGTCCGCCAGCCGCGGAAGCGGAGCTTGGGATCGACTAGAGCGGCAAGAAACACGCGCTTCGGATCGCGGTGCCGAACTCTCCGACGTGAGTGGTGCCGGCACCCACCGCTTAGGCCGCCCGTGCCGGATCTTCGAGTTCGCCGTTTTCGATCTTCTCCTGGCAAACGATGCAGTACGGTGTCCACGGCAGGGCCTCAAGCCGTTTGCCGCCGATCTCCTCACCGCAGTGAACACATTCACCGAAACTGCCGTCGCGCATGCGGCTCAGAGCCTCGTGCACGAGCCTCAGTTGATGGTGACCGCTTGTGCCTTGGCTGAAAAGAAGTTCTTTCTGGTAAGAAATGACGGCCTGATCGGCGACGTCCTGGGTATCGTCGGTTACGGTTTCACGGCCTTGCACAACGGCGGCTGACATTGTCTTTTCGAGCAGCTGCTTTTGAGCCAGGAGCTTTTCTTGATAGCGCCGTGTGATTTGGGGGTTGAGGGCCATGTTATTGCTCCTTTGCACTAAGTTCAAAAAACTTGGACGACAGATGGCGTGTGAAGGTTTCGTCAAAAGTACGCAATTTTCACTCAGGAAGGTGAAGCAGGCGGCATCAACTTGACCGTCTTCTACTTGCTGCCAAACGGGCGGGGCATTAGGCTAGAAACTGTCATGTACGAGGATTTTCAAGTAGCGGACCACTGGACGGGGGAGTCTCTTCATTGCCATTGGACGGCGAATGTCGTCGCCATCGCGACGCGGCATGCGGACGCTGTCGACATCCGCTTTGATGTGAACGGCCGCCCGGTTTGGATCGCAATGCCATGCCTGGCATGGGTAGAGCAGAAGAAGCGGACTGGGCATGTGATTACCGATGCGCTCGCAGCACAGATCGCTGGCCGTTACCTGAAGCAGAGCATCGAGTCCGGTTACGACAATGGCCGAGAGATGTACACCATGAGCGTCGATGAGGTGCTCGACCATTTGGACCACGTGCTTCGGGAGGCGGGACACACGAGCAAGCTGCCGCCGTTGATCCCGACCGACGATGCTCAGCCGCTTCCATAACAAATAGCGTTCTGCTCTTTTGCCATACCTTGTCCGCGAATGGCACAATAATCGGTTTGCCTGAAAGAGAAGGAGCACCGGAATGGGAGCAGCTACGGTCACACGCGACCTGCAGAAGTTGACAGAGGGGCCGCACGTTCACCGCAATCTCTCGACGCCACAACTGATTGAAGCCGCAATTGCGCGCGGTGAAGCTAGTCTGGCATCCAATGGCGCGTTGGTGGCGCTAACCGGTGCCAGGACGGGCCGGTCGCCCCGCGACAAATTCACCGTCGAAGATGCGGAAACGAAAGACCGTGTGGATTGGGGCAAGGTCAACCAGCCATTTCCCCCGGAAAAGTTTCAGGCGCTGCTCGACAGGGTTGTCCAGCACATGGCGGAACGCGACCTTTATGTGATGGATCTCTATGCTGGCGCCGATCCAGAGTACCGGTTACCGATCCAAATCATCTGCGAATACGCCTGGCACGCGCTATTCGTGAAGCAGCTGTTTGTGCGGCCCGAGTTGAAAAATGTGATGCTGCACTCGCCGGAATTCACCGTTATCGCTGCGCCGGAGTTCGAGGCAGTACCGGAGCGGGACGGTACCCGCTCGGGTACCTTTATCCTCGGAGACTTTACTCGCAAAGTAATCCTCATTGGCGGCACCAAGTATGCGGGCGAGATGAAGAAGTCGATTTTCGGCGTGATGAATTATTTGCTGCCGGCCCGCAATGTCTTCCCCATGCATTGCTCCGCGAACGTAGGCGCGAACGGCGAATCGGCGCTGTTCTTCGGCTTGTCCGGGACGGGCAAGACAACGCTGTCGGCTGATCCGCTGCGCCGGTTGATCGGCGACGACGAGCATGGCTGGGGTCCGAACGGAATATTCAATTTCGAGGGCGGATGCTACGCAAAATGCGTGGATCTTTCCGAAGAGAAGGAGCCCCAGATTTACCATGCGATTCGGTTCGGCTCAGTGCTCGAAAACGTGGTGATAGACGCGAAGACGGGCGAGCCGGATTACGGCGACATTCGCTACACAGAGAACACGCGAGCCGCGTATCCTATCGAATTTATCGCTAATGCCATGATCCCGGGCGTGGGTGGACATCCGAAGAACGTTCTCTTCCTGGCGGCAGATGCCTTTGGTGTGCTGCCTCCGATCTCGAAACTCTCGCCCGAACAAGCGATGTATCACTTCCTCTCCGGATACACGGCGAAGCTGGCTGGGACCGAAGCAGGACTGGGCAGCGAGCCTGTGCCGGAGTTTTCGGCGTGCTTCGGATCGCCGTTCCTGCCGCTGGCCCCACGCGTCTATGCCGAGATGCTCGGCAGGCGGCTGCGCGAAGATAAGGCCGAATGCTGGCTGGTTAATACCGGCTGGACCGGAGGCGCATTCGGAGTGGGCAAGCGAATGAGCCTGAAGCACACACGCGCGATGGTTCACGCGGCGCTCGACGGTCGGCTGGCTAAGGCGGAATTTGTAACTGAGGATGCGTTTGGACTCAATATTCCGACAAGCTGCGCGGACGTACCGGTCGAACTGCTGAATCCGCGTAACGCGTGGGTCGATAAAGAGGCCTACGACGAGCAGGCGCGAGTGCTGGCCTTAAAGTTTCAGGAGAACTTCCGCAAGTTCGATGCGCCCGAAGAGGTGCGCGCCGCCGGTCCCCAACCGCGGCCAGCAGCGCGCAAGTAGCCAGGATGTTTCTGCGCAAGCTCCGCATCGATCGTGTGGACGAGCAGGGCGAATCGCATGCCTGCCCGATTTCCTGGATCGACAACTTCGCAATGCGCAACTTCACAAACGACGCTGTCTTTGATGACACTCTGCCGGCGGATGATGGCCTGCTGGAGGCTGGTTTCCGTGTGCCACTGCCGCAGTTACAAATTGCGATGCAAGAGTGGTTTCGGCGAAAGGGCTATCTGAAGCCGCAGGAAAAGCTGCGGATTGAAGAGGAGCTGTTGGTTTCGGAATGGAAATCTGACGCAGGCAACCGATGACCGGGCTGCTGTATCAAAGCGGAGCCCTGCTTTGTAGCGCAGCCTCCGCCCCCGCGCCCAGGCGAAATCCTCTTCCCGTTTGCGCGAAATCGTCCCCGCGCATCCTATTAGTGTTCGACCTACTCTCAAACCCCAAGGGAGCACTCTCATGAAGATGGAAACACTGCGCGCGTTATATATCGAAGAGCTCAAGGATTTGTACTCGGCGGAGACGCAGATTACCAAGGCTCTTCCCAAGCTGGTCGAGACCGCCACAAACTCCGCCTTGCGGCAGGCTTTTGAAAATCATCTGGAAGAAACCAGGAACCACGTAACACGTCTGGAACAGATATTTGCGGGACTGGACGTGAGTCCCAAAGGCAAGACCTGCGAAGGAATGAAGGGCCTACTCAAGGAAGGCGACGAGCGGGCCGGCGAAAAAGGCGATGCGGATGTTCTGGATGCAGGCATCATTTCGGCCGCGCAGCGGGTGGAGCACTACGAGATCGCAGCTTATGGCTCGGCACGGACGTATGCCGAACTGCTGGGCGAGAATGAAGCGGTGCGCCTGCTGAGCGAGACGCTGGAAGAAGAGAAAGCGGCGGACACCAAGCTCACCCAGGTTGCCAGAAGGATCAACGTTGAGGCCAAGGCGGCATGACAACCTAGCCCGTGTGCGGGCAAGAAGCCGCTTCGTGTCCGCACAAATCTTATGGCGATAAGCAAACTCTGATCGGGCGCCATCATCCCAAGTGTAGCCGGGTGGATACCTCGCATCCGGCGAGGAAAGAGGTTCCCATGTTTCTCATCATTGCGTTAGTACTGTTTCTGGCCTGGATCGGCGGCTTTGTTGTGTTTCACACCGCGGGCTTTCTCATTCACGTGTTGCTGTTGTTTGCGGTGATCTCGATCATCTTTCACTTCCTTCGTGGAAGGTCATCGACAGCTTAAAAGACTGGCCATGCGGGCTAGGAAGGCGGCCTGACGCGCCGCAATTGGTGAGTGGCGCCGATGTCGGAGGATTCACTCGTGATAGTGCAGAAGGCTGAAGACATCATAGTCCGGAAATTTTTCGCGGCCCTTGAGAAAATCAAGCTCGATCACGAAGGCGAGTCCGGCTATGTGTCCCCCGAGCTGCTGCACCAGCTTCACGGTCGCCTCCATCGTCCCGCCCGTCGCCAGCAGATCATCCACCAGAACGACATTCTGACCCGGCTCGATCGCGTCCAAGTGAATTTCGAGCGAGTCCGTCCCATATTCCAGATCATAGGTAACGCGAGCAGTCGGAGCCGGCAACTTCCGCGGCTTTCTGACGGGGACGAACCCGGCGTTTAGCCGGTAAGCCAGGGCCGGGCCAAAGATAAACCCGCGTGCCTCAATCCCAAGCACCAGATCGACATCCCTGCCGATATAGTGTGCCGCAAGCGCATCGATGAGCTCGGCAAAGCCCTTTTTATCCTTAAGCAGGGTGGTGATGTCGTAGAACAGTATTCCCGGCTTCGGGAAGTCGGGAACCGTGCGCACAAGTTCCTTGAGCGGGTCACAGTTGATCGGGGCGTGTGTCTTCAATTTGGCCAATTGCAAATTCCTCCAGCCTTTCTTTCAGCAGAGGCAGGAAACTCCTACCACGCTCCTTCAATTTGAAAAGATCCGAGCGAAGCTCCTTCGCTGTCGGCAAGATCGTGCTCGACGACGGCGTCTACGCGACTGCCGCGTGATCCCTTGTGCAGCGCGGACCCCAGTTCTGCAAGTTGCTCAGGTTCGCCGGCCGCTACGACCTCGACGTGGCCGTCTTCGGTGTTACGAACCCAGCCTTTCAGCTCTAAGGCCGAGGCCTCGCGGTGGACAAACCACCGGAAACCGACGCCTTGCACGCGTCCTTTGATGAGGTAATGACGGACCATGAAAGATGGCGGTGCGGGGTTAGTGTTGCAGAAGTGGTGGGACGGCGCAAGCCGGCGTTCAGGCGATCTTGTAGGCGTAGGCGTCGTCGACGTAGCGATCACCCCACATCTGCCCACCCAGACGCATTCCCACAACACTTGCAGCCCTCCCGAATACCTTGCGCAAAGCGCGAACGAAGGGATCGCTTGTCTTCATAATGAAGATCGTCGGGACCTCCCAGACGGTCATTCCAGCTTCAGTGAGAATAGCATTCACCTTCAAATACGCATCGCCCAGAGTCAAGGCATCCAGCTTCTTTGACGCGAGAGCAAACCGCCAATCGCCATATTCAGAGAAATGGACCCAGATCGCCAAGGTCACCCGAACGCCAGCATTCTCGAGAGCGGTAACGATCCGTTCACTCTTTCCAAGATCGACCTCTACCAGTACTGCTTTATCCATGGCATGACTCCGTGGCTTCGTTCCATTATTGCATCCATCAGATCTTGACACTTCTGCTTGTCGAATACTTTGTACCGGCTTTCCTCTGACCATGTGATGGTGAGATTCCAGTTCTTACGGAAGAACGGGTCTGCCTGTTCCAGCAAGAGACGCGGGCTGTCTAAATCCGCCAGGGAACAGAGAGTCTTGAGTTTATGCGTATGGGCTTCGTTCGCGGCCTTCTTGTCGGGAAAGTCGTGCTTCCGGACCCTTTTCGCTATGCAAGTCTTGAATCCGCACTCCACGGCATAGCCAATCAGGTAATAGGCGCCGCTGAATTCCCCAGCCCTATACAGCGCTCTCGCTTCCCGTAGACGAATATTGGCGAGTGCCTGCAAATCCTTGCGGTTCATTGCCGCGATTATATCGACCCAAAAAGCAATAACAGCGCAGCCGAAGCCGCGCCGTTCGGTACAAAAGTTTATCAGCCTTATGCGCGGCTCAAATAAGCGCCTTCTGCGGTATCGACACGGATTTTCTCCCCCTCGTTGATGAACGGCGGCACTTGGACGACGAGGCCCGTTTCAAGCTTGGCCGGCTTTGTGACGGACGATGCCGTTGCCGACTTGAGGCCGGGTTCGGTTTCAACCACGGTGAGCTCGACGGTCTGAGGAAGCTCGATACCGACAGCCACGCCATCGAAGAACGAGACCGTGATCTGCAGGTTTGGGGTGAGGTACTCGACAGCGTCGCCGAGGGTGTCGTGCTTGAGGTGCGTCTGCTCGTAGTTCTCGGTGTTCATGAAGTAGAAGTCGTCGCCGTCGTTGTAGAGGAACTCCATGGGGATTTCGTCGACGACCACGCGCTCAATGGGATCGGGCGAGCGGAAGCGGTGCTCGAACATGGCTCCCGTGCGGAGGTTCCGCAGCTTGGCCTGGATGAAGGCGCGCAGGTTGCCGGGCGTACGGTGCTCCACCGAGAAGACGGCGTGCAGCTCTCCGTTGTGCTTGATGATCATACCTGGACGCATTTGTGTGGCGGGAATCGCCATAAAAACTAGCTCCTTGCTTCGATTTACTGGGAATTTAGCGGCAGATTTTGCCGCTTGATGCCGGCCGATACAGCGCCAGCGCGAAAATCTCAGCCCTTCGAAATTTTAGCAGGGCGGGACGGTAATGCCCCGTGACCAGGTGTCACGGTCTTCCGAAAAGATGCGAGAAGAAGCGGCCGATCGCGTGGAAAAAACCTCCGCCCCCATTCTTCGCGGGCTTGAGTTGGGATGGCTGAATTTGTGCCTCAACCTGCGGCGGCTGCGTGGGAATGTCTGCACCGCTGGTTGAGATCTTTGCGCACTCCACAAGAGTCCCGGGCGGGAACTTGGTCGGATCGCCGGCGCACATGGTACGCAAATCATTTGGAGTAGGCGGCGGTGGGCCGGCGGCACCGGGGGCGGCCGGATCGGGGGTGACTTTGGCGTCGTAGGTAATCGGGACCTGCACTTCGGCGTGGGGAGTGCCGGCCGGCACGACGGGTTGAGTGGGAGCAGGCGGCGGCGGCTTCAGGCCCTCGCTCTCGGCGAGGGGGAAGGCCGTGTCGGCCGGAGTGGAAGACGGACCGCCGGTTGGCTGGGCAGGCTTGGCTGGGGCTGTGGTAGTCGCTGTGCTAGCGGTGTTCGGCAGGATTCCGGGCGCTGCATTCGCGATGGATACGGGCGGCGTGGCGACCGGGCAGCCGCACGGCTCTGGCTCGTTGTCCACCACCTGATCGAGGCTGCCGTGCTCGAACATCACCCGCTGGTTGGGCTGCACGCGGTAGAGTCCGCCTTCGAACTGACTGGTTACCGTGATGTAGGGCGCGTTGGCACCGTGGTTGTCGATACAGGTGTCGCCCTTCTGGTTGGTGCGGACCTTGAGATCCGCCTGACCTGGTCCGGAGACGAGGATGCGCAGGTCGGGCGTGAGGAGCACGTCGGAATACTTGCCCGGCTTGTA
>Ga0213872_10001793_pt1 | contig 13389 bp, 8 predicted proteins | sample VelepicomBERX_R2_FD_160071 | JGI IMG/M metagenome (GOLD analysis project Ga0213872, IMG submission 160071) | Rhizosphere microbial communities from Vellozia epidendroides in rupestrian grasslands, the National Park of Serra do Cipo, Brazil - RX_R2 | ecosystem: Host-associated > Plants > Roots >...
CGGCCGCTTCGGCGACGTGCTCGGGGCCGATGATCAAAGGCGGAATGAAACGGATATTATTGTCGCCCGCTCCCACCGTCAGCAACCCGCCGACGGTCAGCTTGGCCTGGACCTCGGTATTGGGCAGGAGGCATTTGAGGCCCAGCATCAGCCCCTTGCCGTTCACCGGGCCGAGCAGCTTCGGATAGTCGGCGGCCACCTTTTCGAGCTCGGACTTCAGGAGCGCGCCCATCTCGACCACATGATCGAGGAAGCCGTCGGCCAGGATCACCTCCAGCACTTCGGCCGCGCAGGCCATCGCCAGCGGGTTGCCGCCGAAGGTGGTGCCGTGGCTGCCGGCGGTCAGGCAGGCGGCGACCTTTTCCTTGGCCAGGATGGCTCCCGTGGGGAAGCCGCCGCCCAGGCCCTTGGCCACGGCGATGGCGTCGGGCTCGATATTCGCCCATTGATGAGCGAACAGCTTGCCGGTACGGCCGATGCCGGTCTGCACCTCGTCAAAGGTCAAGAGGATTCCGAACTCGTCGGCGGTGGCGCGCAGGGCCTTCAGATACTCGACGCTTGCGGGACGAATGCCGCCTTCGCCCTGGATCGGCTCCAGATGGATGGCGGCGGTCTCGGGGCCGATGGCGTCGCGCAGTGCGTTCATATTCTCGAACGGCACGCGGTCGAAGCCCTCGACCACCGGCCCGAAGCCGGCCAGATGCTTCTGCTGCCCGCCGGCCGCAAGCGTCGCCAGCGTGCGGCCATGGAAGGCGCCTTCCATGACGATCACCCGGTATTTCTCCGGATGGCCATTGTAGGAATGGTATTTGCGGATCGCCTTCAAGACGCCTTCATTGGCTTCGGCGCCCGAATTGCAGAAGAACACCGAGTCGGCGAAGCTGTTGGCGACCAGCAGCTCGGCCACCTTTTGCTGGCCCGGCGACTGATAAAGGTTGGAGGTATGCCACAACTTGGCCGCCTGCGCCTGCAGGGCGGCGACCAGCCGCGGATGGGCATGGCCGAGTGAACTCACCGCGATGCCGGCGCCGAAATCGAGAAAGCGTCGGCCATCGGTGGTGAAGACATAAGCGCCCTCCCCCCGGTCGATGGCGAAGTCGGCTCGATTGTAGGTAGGCATAACGGCAGGGATCACGGCACTCTCCAGGGAACGCAAGGACTAAGGCTGGTTCACGGAAAGCGGCAGACTATCAACGCAGCGCAACAAAAAGTCAACGGCGCGGCGGTGAAAGTACGAAATGTTTCGAGCTGCCTGTGTACTCGGATGGCCTGATTCACCGCCAAGAAGCCAAGAAGCCAAGGCGTCGCACGCTTCAAAGCGCCTGCGGCAATCCTCCTGCATTGGCAGAAATGCCGCAGCGCTGGTGCTTGCGAGATCTCTTGGCCTCTTGGCTTCTTGGCGGTTCAAAAGATCTCTGAACCGCACCGGCTCAGGCCTTGAGCTTGTACCCTGTCTTGAACAGCCGGTACCCGACGAACCCCATCACCAGATTGGCCCCCACCATCACCGCGATGCCGGTGGTGAGCGAACCGTCGGACTGGCCGATGAAACCGGCCCGGAAGCCGTCGATCATATAGAAGAAGGGATCGAATTTGGCCGCCGTCCGCACTGCCGGTGGCAGATTGTCGACCGAGTAGAAGGTGCCGGACAAAAAGGAGAGCGGAGTGATGATGAAATTGGTCACCGTGGCCAGGTGATCGAATTTCTCGGCCCAGATGCCGCCCGCCATGCCGAGCAGCGACAGCAGCAAGGCCGCCGCCAGCGCGTGGAACAGAATCAGCGGCAGCGAGGCGACATGGATCGGCACCAGGAAGGCCATCGCGGCCAACACCGCCACGCCGACCATCAGGCCACGCACGATGCCGCCCAGCGCCATTGCGATGGTCTGTTCGAGCGGCGAGAGCGGCGGCATCAGAAGATCGACGATATTGCCCTGAACCTTGGCGATGATCAGTGACGAGGAAGTGTTGGCGAAGGCGTTCTGCGTCAGCGCCATCATGATCAGGCCGGGAGCAAGGAACTCCTCGTAAGGCACGCCATCCACCAGGCCGCGCGATTGGCCGGTGGCCAGGGCGAAGATGGCGAGGAACAGAAGCGTGGTCACCACCGGGGCCAGCACGGTCTGGAAATAGACCTTGAGGAAGCGGCGGATTTCCTTGCCGGTGAGAGTCCAGAGACCGAGCCAGTTGACCGAGCCCATCTGCCGCGGGCGCGGAACCGTCTTGTTGGTGGCGATCGATGCCGAGATGTCGTCCATAGTGACAGGATATTTGCGCTATCATGTCGCGATGAGCAAGACCCCTCCCGTGTTGCAGGTGCGTTTGCGCGAAGCGGCCCTGGCCTATCTCGAACGCTATGAATCCTCCGTCCAGTCGGTGCGCCGGACTTTGCGCCGCCGCATCGAACGCTGGGCGATGAAGGAAGGGGTGCCGGTCGAGAAGGAAGCCTACGAGGCGGTGGAAGCGGTGATCGAGGATCTCCAGCGGGCCGGCCTGATCGACGATTCCCGCTATGCTGGGCTGAAAGCGCGCTCCTTGTTCAATAGCGGCCGGTCGGGCCGCGCCATCGGCGCCTATCTGGCGGCGCGCGGCGTTTCCTCCTCAGTGATCGGCGACGCCTTGGAAAGCCGCGCCGAGGAGGCGGAAAATCCCGAGGAGCCCGATCTCGAAGCGGCGCGGCGTTTCGCCCGAAAGAAACGCCTCGGTCCGCATCGCCCGCCCGAGCAGCGCGCCGAGAAGCGCGAGCGCGACATGGCGGCGCTGGGCCGGGCAGGATTCTCCTGGACCATCGCGCAGGCGGCGGTGGATGAAGAAATAATATAATGATAAGCGGAACCGCATCCGCTATCAAAGACGCCCCAATGCTCTGATCGGGAAATAATATGGCCGCCGGCAAGACCAGTTTGGACGAACTCCGCACTCAGATCGACCGCATCGACAATGCGCTGCACGATCTTTTGATGGAGCGCGCCTCGGTGGTCGAAAGGGTCGCAGAGGTCAAGGGCAAGGGCAATTTGTCGCTGCTCTCGCCGGGCCGCGAAGCCGAGATCATCCGCCGCCTGCTGTCGCGCCATAAGGGCCGTTTCTCGCGCGCCACCCTGGTCAGGATGTGGCGCGAGATGATCAGCGGCATGGTCAGCATCCAGGCGCCGCTCACCGTGGCGGTGTTCATGCCCGACCGCGGGACCGGCTTTCTCGAACTGGCCCGTGACCAATATGGCCATAATACCGCGATGATCCCTTGGCGTTCGCCTGGACAGGTGATCCATGCGGTCGCCGAAGGCGCCGCCCAGATCGGCATCCTGCCCATGCCCGACCGCGAGGAAGGCGAGAGCTGGTGGATCGGCCTGACCGGCGATTCGGCCGCTCTTCCCAAGATCGTCGCCCGCCTGCCTTTCGCCGGCCCCGGTCAGGGCCGCGGCGACGGCATCGAGGCGCTGGCTGTCGGCCTGATCAACCCGGTCGCCACCGGCTATGACCGCTCCTGGCTTGCCATCGAGACCTTACCCGACATCAGCCGGGCCCGCTTCCGCTCCGTCCTGGTCGCGGCCGGCATCGAGCCGACACAACTTTCCGCCACCCAGCGTTCCGAGGATAGCTGGCTGCAGCTGGTCGAGATCGCCGGTCACATGACCAATGACGATCCCCGTCTGGTGCGGCTGATGGATGGACGCCAGACTGTTTTGCGCGCCGTCGTCCTGGGCGGCTACCCGGTGCCCCTCTCGCCGGAAGAGCTGAGCGAATGAACCAGGGGCCGCAGCCCAAGGCGGGCATTCTCGGTATCGAAGCCTATGTCGGCGGCGAATCGACGATCAAAGGCGTCGAGCGCGTCGTCAAGCTCTCCTCGAATGAAGGCGCTTTGGGGCCGAGCCCGAAGGCGGTCGACGCCTATAAATCGATCGGAGCCGATATTCACCGCTATCCCGATGGCGGCGCCACCCGCCTGCGCCAGGCGCTGGCCGAACGCTGGGGGGTGGATGCCGCCAATATCGTGTGCGGCAACGGCTCCGACGATGTGCTGCAATTGCTGGCGCACGCTTATTGCGGCGAAGGCGACGAGGTGCTGTACAGCCAGCACGGTTTCCTGGTCTATCCGATCGCCGCCAAATCCTGCGGCGCGACGCCGGTCAGCGCGCCGGAGACCGATCTCACCACCTCGGTCGACGCGCTGCTCGGAGCGGTGACGGACAAGACCCGCATCGTCTTTGTCGCCAATCCCAACAACCCGACCGGCACTTACATTTCCTCGGACGAGATGCGCCGCCTGCATGCCGGCCTGCCCGACCATGTGCTGCTGGTGATCGACGCGGCCTATGCCGAATTCGTCGACGCCAATGATTACGAGGACGGCTCGGCCCTGGTGCGGAGCTCCTCCAATGTGGTGATGACCCGCACCTTCTCGAAGATTTTCGGCATGGGGGGCTTGCGCCTAGGCTGGGCTTATTGTCCGCCGGCCGTCGCCGATGTGCTGAACCGCATCCGCGGCCCCTTCAACGTCTCGGCCGCGGCGCTGGCGGCCGGCGAAGCGGCGCTGGCCGACCGTGATTTCTTCGACCTCGCGCGCCGGCACAATCTCTATTGGCGCAATTGGCTGGCCGAGGAGCTGAAGCGGCTCGGCCTGCCGGTGACCGCCTCGGCCACCAATTTCCTGCTGGTGAAATTTCCTGATGCGCCGGCCGCCGACGCCTATCTCCGGTCGAAAGGCATCATCGTGCGTGCCGTGAAATCCTACGGCCTGCCCGATTTCCTGCGCATCACCATCGGCCGCGAGGACGAGGTGCGCGCCGTGGCCTCGGCCTTGGCCGAGTTTGTGGGGGCATGATGCAGCCTTTCCGCAAGATCGCCATCCTCGGCATCGGTCTGATCGGTTCGTCCATTGCGCGCGGCGTGAAGCGCGGCAAGCTGGCCGAGCGCGTGGTCACTTTCGATGGCAATCCCGCCAATGCCGCCCGCGCGCTGGAGCTGGGAGTGGTGGATGAGGCCCCGACGAGCGCCGCCGAGGCCGTGAAAGACGCAGATCTGGTGATCTTCGCCGTGCCGATCGGCGCCTATGCCGAACTCGGCGCCGCCATCGCCCCGCATCTGGCGTCGGGCACCATCGTCAGCGATGTGGGATCGGTGAAGATGGCGGTGATCCGCGACCTCGGGCCCTTCATTCCGGAAGGCGTGCATCTGGTGCCGGCCCATCCGGTCGCCGGCACCGAAAATTCGGGCCCCGACTCCGGTTTCGCCGAATTGTTCGACGGGCGCTGGGCCATCGTCACGCCGCCGCCCGGCACCGACGAGGCGGCGACCGAGCGGGTCGCCGATCTGTGGCGGTCCTTAGGCAGCTCGGTCGAGATCATGGAACCCGGCCATCACGACCGGGTGCTGGCCATCACCTCGCATCTGCCGCATCTGATCGCCTACACCATCGTCGGTACCGCCACCGACCTGGAATCGACGCTGCAGCAGGAAGTGATCAAATTCTCGGCCTCGGGCTTCCGCGATTTCACCCGAATCGCCGCGTCCGATCCCACCATGTGGCGCGACGTCTTTCTCAATAACCGCGAGGCGGTGCTCGACGTGCTGCAGCGCTTTACCGAGGATCTGACCGCCCTGCAGCGGGCCATACGCTGGGGCGAGGGCGAACAGCTGTTCGATCTCTTCACCCGCACGCGGGCGATCCGCCGCTCGATCATCGACGCCAAGCAGGCGTGATTCGTCTTCTTCCATTGTGCAGTGCAAATAAAATCATATTAATGGCACTGTAGAAGCCGCCTCTCTTCAGTACAAAAAAACATGCTAGCGCTACCAGCAAGTTGGAGTTAGCATGCCTCATGTAAGATAACGGTAACACAGCAAATAAGCTTGTGCCGTTGGGGGTGGGGAGAAATCTATGTCCAAGGGGATCGATGTGCGCGGCAACCGCGCGCAGTTGGGGTCTGTGCGCGCCCGCAAGTTGAGTCGCACTGTGTCCGCCATCGCCTTGATGGCCTGCCTGCCGGGGGTGGCGGCGCTGGCCCAGACGGCGGAAGAATCGAAATCCGACAGCGGAATGCAGGAGGTCGTCGTCACCGGCCTGCGCGCCAGCGAGATCAAGGCGCAGGAAATCAAGCAGGATGCCGAGACCTTCGTCGACGCGCTGACAGCCCAGGATATCGGCGCTTTACCGGACCGCAGCGTGGTCGAGGCGATCCAGCGTCTGCCGGGTGTGGCGATCGACCATTTCCAGGGGTCGAACGATCCCGATCACTTTTCGGTCGAAGGAAATGGGCTGGTCGTGCAGGGTTTGAACCATGTGCGCAGCGAGTTCAACGGCCGCGACGCTTTCTCGGTCAATAACGCGCGTTCGCTCAGCTTCGCCGATGTCCCTGCCGAAATGATGGGGTCGGTGGTGGTCAGCAAAAGCCCCTCGGCCGACATGATCGAAGGAGGCCTGTCGGGCACGGTCAATCTGATCACGCGACTTCCCTTCGACAGTAACGGCCAGGTCTTTGCTTTCTCGAGCGACGGCAATTACAGCGATTTCGCCAATAAGTGGAGCGGCGCCGGTTCGGTACTCTACAGCAACCGCTGGGACGTGCGCGACGCCGAGATCGGCTTGTTGGCCAGCTATTCCTATTCCGATCTGAAGAACCGTTCGGACGGTTCGCAAATTTCAACCTTTACCGCCGACACCGCGCTGGTGCCGGGCAAGACGGTCTACGCGCCGGTCGGCGCCGGCGTGCGCACCGACGAGTTCGATCATTCGCGCATCGGCGAATCGCTGGCCCTGCAATATAAGAGCAACGACAACAAATATGCCGCCACCTTGCAGTATCTGCGCTCCAATTCGCAGGAGACCTGGCAGGAAAAGGCGATCTACACCGCGACCGACGCCTATAACAATGGCGGCATCGCCAGTGTGCCCTCTTATATTTCCGCGGGCACCTTCACCTATGACGGCAACGGCATCTTCAATTCGGGCCTGGTCGCGTCCGACGAGGATTCCTGGGCCGGTTCGCCCTGGAACAAGGGCACCGAGATCAATTTCGGCTCGCGTTCGGTGCTGCAAAAATTCGTCACCGAAGACACTTCGGCCAATTTCAAATGGCGCCCGACCGATCAATGGCGGGTCGATCTCGACCTGCAGCATGTCGGCGCCACCACCTATGTGCGCGATTTCACCACCGATCTCGACGCCTTCGGCAATACCTACATCAACAATACCGGCGGCGGCATTCCGACCATCCAGTTCAAATCGCCGGTGGCCGGGGTTTCGGACCAGGCCTGGTACACCAACCCCAACAATTATCTGTGGCGCGACGTCATGGATCACTACGAGCAGGATGACGGCTATGAGAACGCCGCCAAGCTCGACGCCACCTATGTGGTCCACAGCGACTGGATCGATTCGGTCAAGTTCGGCTCGCGCTTCTCCGAACGCGACCAGACCACGCGCTGGACGCAATATGGCAATGACTGGGGCAATCTCTCGGAAGTGTGGTCGGGCGGCGGGCCGGTCACCGGGGTCCAGACCCCGCCCGGCACCCCGGGCGGCATGGTGCCCTTCGCCTTCAGCAATTTCCAGAACGGCTCGGCGCCTTCGCCGCTTCCGGGCGCCTTCTTCCAGCCCTGCGACCTGACCAAGGAATACGCCGCCTGCCTGCCCTATATCCTGAAGGTCAGACAGCAGGGCGGCGGCAGCTGGACGCCCGCCAATATGCGGGCCGGCGTGCTGCCCGGCACCGCCTTCCTGCCGGGCGAGGTCAACCACACCATCGAGGATTCGGTCGCGGCCTACGCCATGCTGCGCTTTGAAAATCCCGACGTGCAGGTGCTTGGCCATACTTATGACATCTCGGGCAATGTCGGCGTGCGCGAGATCGGCACGCTATTCAGGGCGCAGGGGGGGCTCAGCGTGCCCTATACCAACAGCCTGACCTTGTCGCCCGACCCGACCACCGGCGTAGCCCCGCCGCTGCCGCAATATTGCGCCAATCTCGCGGCGAAGGGGGCCTCCACCGGCAACACCAAGCTGCCGCCGGTCTGTTCGCTGTCGCTGGGGCAATATAATGACGCGCTCGGCTTCGCCAATGGCGCCTTGCAGTCCAGCAGCGGAACCGATCGCTTCTATAACACCTTGCCTTCCTTCAATCTCAAGGTCGGCATCCAGCCCGACATGCTGGTACGCTTCGCCGCCGCGAAGGCCATGGAGCGCAACGATCTCGGCCTGTCGCGCAACTATCTGATCGTCAGTCCCCTGACCGATCCGACCAGCGGCGCCTGGATGACGCAGAACGGCAAGGCGGCCTGGAGCGGCCAGGCCGGCAACCCCTATCTCAAGCCGGTCACCTCGAAGCAGTTCGATTTGTCCTGGGAATGGTATTACGCCAAGGACAGCTCGGTCACCCTCAGCGTCTTCGACAAGATCATCGACAATGTGGTGATCCAGGACTTCCAGTGGCGCACGGTCACCAATAACGGCGTCTCGATGCCGGTCTATGTCCAGACCCCGATCAATGCCAGCCAGACCGGCACGGTCAAGGGCATGGAGCTGGCCTACCGGCAGTTCTTCACCATGCTGCCCGAACCCTTCAACGGGCTTGGTTTCCAGGGCAGCTACACGCATCTCAACAGCCATGGCATTCCCAATGCCGGCACCGAGGATGATGAGCTGGCCAGCGTGCGCGGCCTGTCCACCAATCCCAATCTCAAGCTGCCGTTGGAAGGATTGTCGGATGACAATATCAACCTGACCGGCATGTATGAGAGCGGGCCGCATTCGCTGCGCGTGGCCTGGACCTGGCGGTCGAAATATCTGCTGACGGAACGCGACGCCATCTTCCCCTGGGCGCCGATCTATGCGGACGCTTATGGACAGCTCGACGCGTCCTATTTCTACAGCATCACCGACCATATCAAGATGGGGATCCAGGTGGCCAACATCACGGACTCCATCACCAAGACGCTGCAGGTCATCAATCCGCAAGGGCTGCAGGCCTTCCGGTCGGACTTCCAGAACGACCGCCGCTACACATTTTCCGTGCGCGGCAATTTCTGATAGGAGTGGGGAGGCGACGGTCCGGGCGGGGGGCCCGGGCCGGAGCCTCTTCGGTCCGCCCAGGGGTTTCATGAGTCAATCACCGATCAGATCTGTCGCCATCGTCGGCGGCGGCACCGCCGGTTGGATGGCGGCCGTCGCCCTGTCGCATCTGCTGCCGAAAAACGCGGCACGAATCCGGCTGATCGAATCCGAGGAGATCGGCATCGTCGGCGTCGGCGAGGCCACCGTCCCGCATATCCGCAATTTCAACGCGACCGTCGGCATCGACGAGCGCGATTTCATGCGCGAGACCTTGGCGACGATCAAGCTCGGCATCGAGTTCCGCAATTGGAACAAGATCGGCGACGGCTATTTCCATCCCTTCGGCTATTTCGGGCGCCCCATCGGCGGGCTGGCCTTCCATCAATGCTGGCGGCGCCTGCGGGAAGGCGGCGACCAGACCGATATCGGCGCCTATTCGGTGGGGGTGACGGCGGCGCGCAAACGCAAATTCGCCCCGCCGGTCAGCGATCCCGAATCGGCCCTGTCCTCCTATTCCTACGCTTTCCAGTTCGACGCCAATCTCTACGCCCCTTACTTGCGCAGGCTGGCGGAAGGGCGCGGGGTCCTGCGCACCGAGGGCAAGGTGGTTTCGGTCGAACTCGGTGGCGAGGACGGCAACATCCAAAGCGTGACGCTGGCCGATGGCCAGCGTGTCGAAGCCGATTTCTTCATCGATTGCACCGGCTTCGCCAGCCTGCTGCTGGGAAAGGCGCTCAAGACAGGTTACGAGGATTGGAGCCGCTGGCTGATCTGCGACCGCGCCGTGGCCGTTCCATCCGTGCTGGAAGGGGATCCCTTTCCCTTCACCCGCGTCATCGCTCGCGGTCATGGCTGGCAGTGGCAGATCCCGCTGCAGCACCGCATGGGCAACGGCCATGTCTATAGCAGCCAGTTCCTCGGCGCCGAACAGGCGGCTAATGTTCTGCTCGACAATCTGCCCGGCAAGCAACTGGCTGAGCCCCGCCAATTCCGCTTCACCGCCGGCCGCCGCGCCCAGTCCTGGGCGAAGAACTGCATCGGTGTCGGGCTGGCCGGCGGCTTTCTCGAACCGCTGGAATCGACTTCGATCTATCTGATCCAGATCGCCGTCACCCATTTCGTGGAACTGTTCCCGACCCATGCCCGGGATTCGATCAACCGCGCCGAATTCAACCGGCGCATGGAGATCGAATATGAGCGAATCCGCGATTTCCTGATCCTGCATTACAAGGCGACCAGCCGCGCGGATTCGGAGTTCTGGCGCTATTGCCAGGCGATGGAGGTGCCGGACAGTCTGGCCTACAAGATGGAGCAATTCACCAAGCGGGGCTATGTGGTGCCCTATCGCGAAGGCATGTTCTATCCGCCCAGCTGGATCGCCGTCTGTCTCGGCCAGGGTCTTATCCCCGAACGCTACGATCCCCAGATCGACCGCCTCGACGGGAAGAAACTGACAGAGACGGCAAGCGCGCTGCGCGGGCTGATCGACCGCGCCGTCGACTCACTGCCGAGCCACGCCGATTTCCTCGCCTCTTTGGCCGCACCCGCCGCATGAGCCGAACCCAGCCCATCGCCTCGATCCTGATCGCCGGCGGCGGCGTCGCCGGAAGTTTGGCGGCCGCCGCCATGCGCCGTTCCTGGGGGGCAGACGTCGCGGTAACGGTGGTTTCGCCCGGGCGGCGAGCCGAGCCGGGGGCGGTCGCCCTGTCCCTGCCGCCTTTGCGCGCCTTGCATGACCGTCTGCGGATCGACGAGGACCATCTGGTGGCTTCCATCGGCGCCAGCTTCAGCCTGGGTGGGCATTATGAAGGTTGGCGCGACGGCGAGCTTTTCTTCCCTTTCGGCGAGACCGGCCGGCGCATCGGCAATGTCGCCTTGCATCAGCAATGGAAGAAGGCTTGGGGCAGGGGTCTGTGGCGCGAGCGGTTCGCCGCCTTCTCGCTGGCAACCCAGGCCGCGCTCGCCGACAAATTCGCCCGCCCGCCCCGGGACGGCGCCAATTTCGCGCCCTCGCTGGCCTATGGCCTGCATCTTCCGGCGCTGGCTTATGCCAATTACCTTCGCATGCTGGCGGGGCGGGATGGCGCGGTCTTCGTCACCGGGACGGTGGCGGCGATCGAACGGCGGGCCGAGGATCCTCGCCTCATCGAGGCGGTGCGGCTGGAGGATGGTTCCCGCCTGTCCGCCGATCTCTTTGTCGATTGCACGGGGTCGGCGCGCGTCCTCGCCGGCGGTCGCGATTGGCAAGCTTCACCTTTTGCCGCCGACCGCCAGATCGGCTTCGCACTCCGGCGCGAGGGACCGCTCTCCCCCTATGCCCGCTTTACCCGGTTCGCCGGCGGCTGGGAGAGCCGCGCGCCCGTGGCGGGCGGGGTCGGGGTGCGGCTGGTGTTCGATAGCAAGGAGGCGGATCCCGCGCCGCGCCTTGACGCCTTTCGCGGGCGGATAGTTGGCGATCCGGTCGAGGCGCCGCTCGATCAGGGGGCGCTGGCGCGGCCCTGGGAGGGCAATTGCATCGCCCTCGGTGCCGCTTCCTGCTGTATCGAACCACTGAGCGGGTTGCCTTTGCTGCTGGTGCAGGGCGGCATTTCCCGGTTGATGGCGCTGTTTCCGTCCCGCGACTTCGCCGGCGGCGAGGCGGAGGAGTTCAATCGCCTGATGGCCGCGGATCGCGCCAGCGCTGCCGATTTGCCGGCCTTCCTGCATGGGGCGCATCAGCGTCCGGCGCTGGCCCATAAGGTCGCCCTGTTCGCCGCGCGCGGCAATGTGGCCGGCTATGATGACGAGCTTTTGGAGGACTATCACTGGATCAATCTTCTGCTTGCCGCCGGTGTCGAGCCCGAGAGCCATGATCTGTTCGCCGATCTGCTGGGCGACGAGGAAACGCTGGCCCAACTCGGCGCGCAGAAGGAAGCGGCGGCAAAGGGGGCGGCCGCCATGCCGACCCTCGACGATTTTCTCGCCTCCATTCGAGCCGGCAGGGGCTGACCATGCAGGACAACAATATCCGCAGGATCGCCATCATCGGTGGCGGCACCGCCGGCTGGATGACCGCCGCCGCCTGCTCGCAGCTTCTCAAGAACGGCTATTGCGACATCACCCTGGTCGAATCGGACGAGATCGGCACGGTCGGGGTGGGCGAGGCGACCATCCCGCAGATCGCCACTTTCAACAAGGCGCTCGGCATCGACGAGGATGATTTCCTGCGCTACACCGGCGGCACCTTCAAGCTGGGCATCGAATTCGTCAATTGGACGCGGCCCGGCAGTCGCTATATCCATCCTTTCGGCCCGGTCGGACACGACATGGAGGGGGTGGCCTTCCCGGCCTATTGGCTGAATTACCGCGGCCGCCATCCCGACAGCGATCTCGACGATTTCTCGCTCCAATGCGTGGCGGCGCGCCTGCGGCGGTTCATGCGGCCGGTGCAGGCGGCCAATTCGCCGATCGCGACCATTCGCTACGCCTTCCATTTCGACGCTGGGCGCTATGCCTCTTACCTGCGCGCCTATGCCGAGGAGCGCAAGGTGGCGCGCTGGGAGGGTAAGATCGGCGAAGTGCGCCTCGACCCCGACTCCGGCTTCATCCGCTCGGTAAGGCTGGAGGATGGGCGCGATCTGGAGGCCGATCTGTTCATCGATTGCAGCGGCTTCCGCGGCCTGCTGATCGAGCAGGCGCTGAAGACCGGTTATGAGGATTGGTCGCATTGGCTGCCCTGCGACCGCGCGCTGGCAGTGCAGAGCGCGCTGAACGAGCCGCCCAGACCTTATACCCGCTCGATCGCCGGCGTCGCCGGCTGGCAATGGCGCATTCCCCTGCAGCGCCGCATGGGCAACGGCATCGTCTATTGCAGCTCCTTCATGAGCGACGAGCAGGCGCGCGACGCGCTTTTGTCCACTCTCGATGGCGAGAGGCTGACCGAGCCGCGCCCCTTGCGCTTCGTCAGCGGCAAAAGACGGAAATCCTGGGCCAAGAATTGCGTCGCCATCGGCCTCGCTTCGGGCTTCATGGAGCCGCTGGAATCCACTTCGATCCATCTCATCCAGCGCAGCATCGCCCGCCTGCTCGGCAGCTTTCCCAACCGCGACTTCCTGCCGGCCGAGATCGAGCGCTTCAACCGCGCGGTCGATTATGAATGGGAGAGGATCCGCGATTTCCTCATCCTGCATTACTGGGCGAACGAGCGTGATGAGGATTTCTGGCGCATGTGCCGGGATATCTCCCTGCCCGACAGTCTGCAGGAGAAGCTCGACATCTTCAGGGGCTATGGAAGGGTGTTCCGCGAAAATGACGAACTGTTCGGCGAGGCGAGCTGGGCAGCGGTGCTGATCGGCCAGAAC
>Ga0213872_10001794_pt1 | contig 13382 bp, 10 predicted proteins | sample VelepicomBERX_R2_FD_160071 | JGI IMG/M metagenome (GOLD analysis project Ga0213872, IMG submission 160071) | Rhizosphere microbial communities from Vellozia epidendroides in rupestrian grasslands, the National Park of Serra do Cipo, Brazil - RX_R2 | ecosystem: Host-associated > Plants > Roots >...
GCGCGAAATCACCCGGCGCGACCTGATCAACTTCTGCTTCCAGATGGAGCAGCTGACCGGGGCCGGCGTGCCCATCCTGGAAGGCTTGAACGATCTGCGCGACAGCAGCGACCACCCGCGCTTCCGCGAAATCATCACCGACCTGATCGAGAATATCGAGGGCGGCCAGACCCTGTCGACCGCGCTGGAGTCGTATCCGGAAGTGTTCGACAAGACCTTCACCAGCCTGATCACGGCGGGCGAGCGCACCGGCAAGATCAACGAGGTCTTCCTCAACCTGTCCGACAGCCTCAAGTGGGAAGACGAGCTGGTCGCGCAGTCCAAGAAGATCGTCATGAAGCCGCTGTTCGTCGGCCTGGTGATCATCGGCGTGGTGTTCTTCCTGATGATCTACCTGGTGCCGCAGCTCACCGCCTTCATCAAGAACATGGGCAACGAGCTGCCCTTCCACACCAAGGCCCTGATCTTCGTCTCGAACATCTTCATCAACTACTGGTACGTGCTGCTGGCCCTGCCGGTGCTGGGCTACTTTGCCTTCAAGGCCTGGCTGGCGCGCAGCGAGGAGGCGCGCTTCCGCTTCGACGCCTTCAAGCTGCGCATCTGGATGATCGGCCCGGTGCAGCACAAGATCATCCTGTCGCGCTTTGCCACCTTCTTTGCCCTGATGTACGGGGCCGGCATCACCATCCTGGAATGCATCCGCCTGTCCGAGGGCATCGTCGGCAACCGCATGGTGGCGGCCGGGCTGCGCCGCGCCGCCCAGCTGATCTCGGAGGGCCAGAGCGTCACGGCGGCGTTCCAGAACACCGGCATCTTCCCGCCGCTGGTGATCCGCATGCTCAAGGTGGGCGAGGCCACCGGCGCGCTCGATGGCGCGCTGCGCAACGTCAGCTACTTCTACAACCGCGAAGTGAAGGAGATGATCGAGAAGGTGCAGGCCATGATAGAACCCGCCATGACCGTGGTCCTGGGCCTGCTGCTGGGCTGGATCATGCTGTCGGTGCTGGGGCCGATTTACGACACGATCAGCAAGATCCGACCCTGAGGCCGCCGCCGTGTTCCGCAAACATCTTTTCTATCTGAGCAGCGACCAGCTGAGCGCCTATCTGTGGGAGCGCGGCCAGCTGAGCGCCGGGCCGGTGTTCAGCAACGACCGCGCCGGCATCGACGCCTTCATGGACTATGTCGACAGCCAGGGCTATGTGCCGGCCTATCTGCTGGCCGACCTGATCGAGGAAGACTTCCAGCGCGTCAGCCTGCCGCACGTGACCGGCCGCGCCGGGCGCAACCTGCTGGAGCGCCGCCTGCTGCAGCAGTACCGCGAGACGCCCTACCGCGCCGCCGCCATCCAGGGCCGCGACAGCGAAGGCCGCATGGACGACCAGGCCCTGCTGAGCGCCCTGACCAACCCCGGCCTGGTGCAACCCTGGCTGCAGGCGCTGGAAATGCTGCGCGCCCCGGTGGCCGGGCTGTACTCGGCCACCCTGATGAGCCCGTATCTGCTGAAGAAGCTGGACCTGCGGGAAGAGCACCTGCTGCTGGTGACGCAGCAGTCGGCCGGTCTGCGCCAAAGCTATTTCCAGAACGGCTTGCTGAAGTTCTCGCGCCTGACCCTGGCGGAGGACCGCGACGGCGAACCGGTCAACCTGGCGCGCGAAACGGAAAAGACCCAGCAGTTCCTCACCAGCGTGCGCCTGATCGGGCGCGGCGACGTGCTGCATGCCGTGGTGCTGACCCGGTCCGAGCAGATCGAGCGGCTGCGGCGGCAGTGCCAGGGCGGCCCGGAGACGGCCTATGAATTCCTCGCCATGGAGAGCGCCGCCATCCGGCTGGGGCTGCCGCGCGCGCCGGAACTGGCCGATGCGCTGCTGCTGACCCTGCTGGGCCGCGCGCAGCCGCCCAGCCAGTACCGGCTGGGCGAGGCGCAGCGCTACTTCAAGCTGTGGCGCGCGCGCCTGCGCCTGTATGCCATCAGCGCCACCGTGGCGCTGGCTTCGCTGGTCTGGATCGGCACCAATTTCTGGCGCTACTTCGACGCCATGGGCGCGGCCGACCGCGCCTATGCCGAGGCCGACCATTACGACGCGCGCTACAAGGCGGCGCTGTCGAGCCTGCCGCCCGCCGTGGCGCGCACCGCCAATATGAAGGCCGCCGTCACGGTCGAGCAGATGCTGATGCGCCAGGGCCCGCAGCCCTTCCCCATCATGAGCACGCTCAGCAACGCGCTGGACAAGGTGCCCAGCATCCGCGTCACCCTGCTGGAATGGAAGGTCAACCTGCCCGGCGTCAAAGCCGGCCCGGCCGAGGGCGCCGGCGCCATGCCCAGCGGCGCGCCGGGCGAGGTGCTCGAGCCGATCAGCTCATCCATGCTGGGCATTCCCGCCGCGCCGCCGCAGGCGTTGCGGGTGGAGGCCGAGATCGAGGTGGCGCAGGACAATTACCGCAGCGTGGTCGACAGCATGAATGCCTTCACCCAGGAACTGGCGCGCCAGCCGCGCCTGACGGTGGAAATCGAACAGCTGCCGGTCGACACCCGCTCCAATGTGCGCCTGAGCGGCAAGGCCGGCACCGTCACGGGCGGGGTCGAGGCCAAGCCCAAGTTCATCATCAACCTGGGATGGAAGCCATGAGCAACGCCGCCACGCCCGCCAAGTCGAAAACGCGCGGCGCCGCCATCGCGGTGCCCTACTGGATCCGCGAGTTCGCCCTGATCCGGCTGGCCGTGGCGATCTGCCTGGGGGCGCTCGGCATCGGCGTGTCCTCGGTGTTTGCCAGCACCTGGTGGCTGCACGGCGCGCTCGACACCCGTCAGCAAGCCCAGCAGTCGCGCGACGCGGCCTATGCCCGCTTCGCCCAGGTGGAAAGCGAAAAGCAGGATATCCGCGCCTTCCAGCCCAAGTTCGTCACGCTCAGCCGCAAGGGCTTCATCGGCGAGGAAAACCGGCTGGAATGGATCGACCAGATCCGCCAGATCCAGGAACAGCGCAAGCTGCTGCCGCTCAACTACGAGTTCGAACCGCAGCAGAGCGTCAAGCTGGACGACCGCCTGCCGCTGGGCGACTACCAGCTGCGCGCCAGCCGCATGAGCCTGCACATGGACCTGCTGCACGAGGGCGACCTGTTCGACTTCCTGGCCGACCTGCGCCAGCGCAGTCACTTTGCCGTGCAGGATTGCCACCTGAAGCGCCTGGCGGGCGCCGAGAACGTCAGCAACGCCCCCACCGTGGGCGCCGACTGCCACCTCAACTGGCTGACCCTGGCGCCCGCCGCCCCGGCCAGACCGGCCGCCCCGGGAAGGGCCAAGCGATGAGAATCCGGCCGCCACTCGCCCTGGCGCTGCTCATGGCCGCCACGCCGTGCGGCGCGCAGGATGCCGCCTCGGCCAGACTGGGGCGCTTGTTTACCACGCCCGCCGAACGCGCCGCGCTGAACGACAAGCGCGCCCTCGGTCCGGCGGCGCCGATGGCGGCCAGGATGGCGCCGGCCGAACCGCCGGGCGCGCCGCCCCCCCCTGACGCCGCGGCGCCCGCCGCGCCGCCCGCCGAGGCGGCGGGGCCGGGCGCCGTGCGGCTCGACGGCGTGCTGCGCGTCAGCAGCGGCCGCACGACCATCTGGATCAACCAGACCGCCGCCGCCGCCCCCGCGCCCCTGGGGCGGGACAAGAGTGTCACGCTGCGCTTGAGTTCGGGCCGCAAGCTGATCATGAAACCGGGACAAAGCTATAGTGCGACCGATGGAACTGTTCAGGAATCCGCGCAGCGCTGAGCGCGCGCAGGCGGGCGCCGCCCTGCTCCTGCTGCTGGCCCTGCTGGGAGTGGGCGCCGCGACCCTGCTGGTCAGCGCCCTCGGCCAGGGCGGCCAGGACACGCGCCATGTCCAGACCACCCTGGCGCGCATGACCGAGGCCAGCGACGCGCTGCTGGGTTTCGCCGCCGCCCATGGACGCTTGCCGCGCCCCGCCATCTCGGCCACCGATGGCCGCGAAAGCCCCCTGCCCTGCGCCAGCGCCGAGAGCTGCACCGGCTTCCTGCCCTGGGTGACGCTGGGGGTGGAGGGGGGCGACGCCTGGGGCAAGCTGTTCAAGTATAGTGTCACGCCCGTATACACCCAGCGCCCGGTGCTGCGGCTGGCGGCGGTGGCGGACAAGCGCGTGCTGACCCGCCGGCCGGACGGCGGCCTGGTCTATCTGGCCGGCCAGGACGAGTGCAGCGTGGCGCGCCCCTGCGCGCCCGTGGTCCTGCTGTCGCATGGCAGAAACCATTTCGGCACCAGTGTGCAGGGGCGGCCGCAAGCCTCGGCCGGGGCCGGACCGGACGAGCAAGGGAACGCCACCGAGAGCGGCCGCTTCATCAGCCGGGTGGCCAGTGCCGACGCCGGCGCGGCCGGCGGCGCCTTCGATGACATCGTCCGCGTAATCAGCCTGCAGGCGCTCTACCAACAAATGGGCAGGGCGGCCGCCCTGCCCTGAGCAAAGGAATCATGAAGACAACTTTATCCCAACGCGCCCACCACGGCTTCACCCTGGTCGAAATGGCCATGGTCCTGGTCATTGTCGGCCTGATGCTGGGCGGCCTGATCACGCCGCTGAGCGCCCAGCTCGAGCAGCGCCGCGTCGGCGAAACCCAGAAGGCGCTGGAAGAGGCGCGCGAGGCCCTGGTGGGTTATGCCGTGCGCTACGGCCACCTGCCCTGTCCCGCCATCTCGGCCGCCAACGGCCTGGAAGACCGCAGCGGCACCCGCTGCGCCAACGAAAAGCGGGCGGGCTTCCTGCCCTGGGCAACGCTGGGCCTGTCCAAACTCGACAGCTGGAACCACCTGTTGCGCTACAGCGTCACCCCGGCCTTCAGTGACAGCGCCCCGGCCGCCCACTTCACCTTCCTCACGCCGCGCGATATCACGGTGGCCACGCGCGACCTGCAGGGCAATTTGGTGCCCGCCACCGCCAGCGCGGATATTCCCGCCGTCGTGATTTCGCATGGCAAGAACGGCTACGGCGCGACCAGCGAGCAAGGCCGCCTGATCGCCGACGTGGGGCAGGGCAATGCCGATGAAAAGCTCAATGCCAGCTCGGCCACCAGCTTCGTCACGCGCCCCAGCAACGACAATCCGGCCCAGCCCGGCGGCGAATTCGACGACCTGGTGGTCTGGGTCTCGCCCAACATCCTGTTCAACCGCATGGTCTCGGCCCAGCGTCTGCCATGATGTCCCCGTCACCGCCCGGCGTCGCCCTCGCCATCGCCCGCCACACCGCGCTGGAGGCCTGGCGCAATCGCCTGCTGTGGCTGCTATTGCTGGCCGCCGCCGGCGCCGTCGCGCTGGGCGCCTTCCTCGATCAGCTGGCCCTGACGGAAAGCCGCCAGCTGCAGGCCGCCGTGCTGGCCGCCCTGCTGCGCCTGGCCGCCGTGTTTCTGATCGCCGCCTTCGTCGTCACCAGCATGCTGCGCGAGGCCGCGGACAAGGGCCTGGAGCTGCTGTTGGCCCTGCCCGTTCCGCGCTACGTCTACCTGCTCGGCAAGCTGGCCGGCTTTGCCGCCTTGGCGGTGCTGCCCGCCGCCCTGTTCGGCGCCCTGGCGCTGCTGCTGGCGCCGGCCGCTCAAGCCCTGCTGTGGTCGGCCTCGCTGCTGTGCGAGCTGTGGATCGTGGCCGCCTTCAGCCTGCTGTGCGCGGTCAGCCTGCGCCAGGCGCTGCCGGCGCTGGCGGCGGCCGGGGCCTTCTACCTGCTGGCGCGCCTGATCGCCCTGCTGCAGCTGCTGGGCCAGGGGCCCGGCGCCACGCGCGGCCCCAGCCAGCGCCTGTTCAACCTGCTGCTGGACGGCATCGCCCTGCTGCTGCCCCATCTGGAAAGCTTCACCCGCACCGAATGGCTGCTGTACCAGACCGGCAGCGCCGCCGCGCTGGTCCCGATCGTCGCCCAGACCGCCATCTTCGTCAGCCTGATGGCGGTCGCAGCGCTGTTTGACCTGTACCGCAAGAATCTCTGACATGGCCAGTCCCGGCACCAAGTCCGCCTCCCTGCCGGCCGCGCCGCCCGCGCTGCGCTGGCTGCTGGCGCTGACCCTGCTGCTGCAGATCGGCTGGCAGGCCGGCCATCGCCCGGCGCCGCCGCACGCCGAAGACCTGCCGCCGCCGCCGGCCCTGGCCACGCTGCAACTGGCCAGCCTGGACGAGCCGCTGGCTCTGTCGCGCCTGGCCATGCTGTACGTGCAGGGTTTCGACGAGCAGGCCGGCCTCAGCATCGCCTGGCGCCAAATGGACTATGGCCGCCTGCGCGCCTGGCTGGCGCGCGCGCTGGAGCTCGATCCGCGCAGCCAGTACCCGCTGCTGGCCGCCAGCGAAGTGTATGGCGCGGTCAACGATCCGGCGCGGGTGCGCCTGATGCTCGATTTTGTCTACGCCCGCTTTGCCGAAGATCCCAACCGGCGCTGGCCCTGGCTGGCCCACGCCGCCCTAGTGGCCAAGCACCGCCTGCACGACCTGCCGCTGGCGCGCACCTACGCCCGCGCCCTGCGCCTGCAGGCCGGCGCGCCGGAGGTGCCGCCCTGGGCGCGCGAGCTGGAAGCTTTCATTCTGGAAGACATGAACGAGCGCGAGGCGGCAAGGGTGCTGATCGGCGGCCTGATCCAGAGCGGCCAGATCACCGATCCGCACGAGCTGGCCTTCTTGGCGCGCCGCCTGGAGGCGCTGGGCGCGCCGCCAGCCCAGCCACCGCGCGAGCCCTGATTGCCTGCGCATCAGCATTGTTTATGATGCGCAATTGCGGCAGGAATTGTAATATAGCGTTATCCCACGAAAGGAACTCCCATGCGAAAGCCCACGATGCATCAGCGCGGCTTCACTCTGGTCGAGATCGCCATTGTCCTGGTCATTATCGGCCTGCTGCTGGGCGGCGTCCTGAAAGGCCAGGGCCTGATCGACAGCGCCAAGGTGAAGAACATCATCCAGCAGTCGAACTCGCTGTCGGCCGCCGTCAACGCCTACCAGGACAAATTCCGCGCCCTGCCCGGCGACGACGTGCAGGGCACCCTGCACGCGCCCGGCGCCACCGGCAACGGCAATGGCGATGGCCAGATCGCCGAATACCAGCTGGCGCCGCAACACCTGGCGCTGGCCGGCTTCATCACCGGCTCGTTCAACGGCAGCACCGACTTCATGACCAGCTCGCAGGGCGGCGCGGTCTACATCTACAACGATATCGTGGGCGGGCGCGGCGGCAACGGCATCCGCTTCGACAACCTGCCGGACTCCTTCGCGGAGCAGATCGACAGCAAGCTGGACGACGGCAAGCCCAACACCGGCTCGGTGCGCGCCACCGGCCCCTACACCAACAACGGCAGCATCATCCAGCGCACCGCGGTGTTCTTCTGAAAATAATAGAACGGCCGTACTTTTATTCGGCTAGAATGGGGTCTCCCATTCCGCAGGAGACACCATGTTCGAAGAATTCATCGGCACCAAAGCCGTCTCGCCACGCCACCAGTTCGACCTTGCCGCCCTGGACGCCTACCTGCGCCAGCACGTGGCGGGCTATCCGCAGGGCACCCTGACGGCCGCGCAGTTCAAGGGCGGCCAGTCCAATCCCACCTTCAAGCTCAGCATCGGCGGCCAGCACTACGTCCTGCGCACCAAGCCGGCCCCGGCCGCCAAGCTGCTGCCCTCGGCCCACGCCATCGAGCGCGAATACCGCGTCATGGACGCCCTCAGCCGGCATGGCTTCCCGGCCGCGCGCCAATACTGCCTGTGCACCGACGAGGCGGTGATCGGGCGCGCCTTCTACGTGATGGAATTCGTCGAGGGCCGGGTGCTGTGGGACCAGGCCCTGCCCGGCATGGAAGCGTGCGAGCGGGCCGCCATCTATGCCGAGATGAACCGCGTCATGGCGCTGCTGCATAGCACCGACTACAGCGCCCTCGGCCTGGCCGACTACGGCAAGCCGGGCAATTATTTCGCCCGCCAGATCGAGCGCTGGAGCAAGCAATACCTGGCCTCGCAGACCGAAACGATCGCCGCCATGGACCAGCTGATCGCCTGGCTGCCCAACAATATCCCGGCGGGCGACGACACCGCCATCGTGCACGGCGACTTCCGCCTCGACAACCTGCTGTGGCACCCCACCGAACCGCGCGTGCTGGCCGTGCTGGACTGGGAACTGTCGACCCTGGGCCATCCCTTCGCCGACTTCTCCTACCACTGCATGAGCTGGCACATCGCGCCGGGCCCCTTGCGCGGCATTGCCGGGCTCGACCTGCCAGCGCTGGGCATCCCCTCGCAGCAGGAATACATCGCCATGTACGCCGCCCGCACCGGCAAGACCATCCGCCTGGAAGACTTCAACTTCTACCTGGCCTTCAATATGTTCCGCCTGGCCAGCATCATGCAAGGCATCATGAAGCGCTACGTCGACGGCACCGCCGCCAGCGCCCAGGCGCTGGAATCGGGCCAGCTGGCGCGCCCCATGGCGGAGCTGGGCTGGGCCTATGCCTGCGGCAAGGCGATCTAGGCCCACGAAGCGACACCGGCCCCGCACGGTAACGAAATTGCTTTCTCAAATGCGCGGGCTCGGCTACTATCGGGCCAAACCACGCCCAATCTAGCCGAACCGCGCCCGTGTCCGACACCTCCAGCCCCCGTCTGCCTTCCATCCGTTCGCAGATCGCCCTGCTGGTGCTGGCCTGCGCCCTGCCGACGCTGATCGGCTTTGGCGCCGTGCTGCGCCAGTTCTACCTGCACGAGCGCAGCAGCCTCATCACGGACACCCAGCAGGCCGCGCGCGCCGTCGCCGCCGCCGTCGACCGCGACCTGGAGCAAAGCGAAAGCGCGGCGCGCGCCCTGGCCACCTCGCCCAGCCTGCGCAACGGCGCGCTGGACGAATTCCACCTGCAGATGGGCAGCCTGCTGAGTCCGGCCTTTCCCGCCGCCCAGCTGCTGCTGAGCGAGCCGGACGGCCGTATCGTCCAGCACGCCGGCGCGCCGCTGCCGCCGGGCCTGAACCAGGCGCTCAACGGCGCCCGCCTGGCGCGCCTGCGCGACAGCCAGCGGCCCCAGCTGTCGGTGCTGCCGGGAATGCAGCAGCAATTGCTGGCGCTCGACATGCCGGTCCTCGTCGGCGGCCAGCTGCGCTATGTGCTGTCGCTGCTGCACAAGCCGGACCGGCTGGCGCGCATCCTCAGCGACGAGCAAGTCTCGCCCCAGCAGGTGGTCTACCTGATGGACGAGCATGGCATTGTGCTGGCCCAGGTGGGCGGCCAGCGCAATCTGGTCGGCCAGTCCGGCGAACGCATCCTGCGCGCGCCGCTGCCGCCCAGCGGTGGAGCCCTGCTGAGCGGCACCAATTTCGCCGGCAAGCCGGTCTATCTGAGCCTCAGCCGCGCCCCCGTCAGCGGCGCCACCATTGCCGTGCGCACGCCCCAGCGCCAGGCCCTTGAGCACTTGCTGGACGCCACCAGCGGCATCGCCCTGGCCATGCTGCTGTTGCTGCTGGCCGGCTTCTCGCTGGCCTGGGTGGTGGGCGGCCGGGTGGCCCGTTCGGCGCGCGCCCTGCTGGCGCCGGCGCGCGCCCTGGCCGAGGGCAAGCCGGTCAGCGTCGAGCCGATGAGTTTTCGCGAGGCCGACACCGTGGCCCGCACCTTCCTCAGCGTGGCGGCGGCGCTGCAGCGCCACCAGCAGGAACTGGAGCAGCTGGCGGCCGAGCGCGGCAGCCAGCTGGAAAAATCGCGCAGCCAGCTGGAGACGGTGTACGCGACCGCCCCGGTCGGCCTGAGCTATGTCGACACCGAACTGCGCGTGCTGCGCATCAACGACTACCTGGCCGCCTTCAACAACCGCCCGGTGGTCGAGCACCTGGGCGTGCCGATCGGCGAGCTGATCGCCGATGACGCCGTGCGCCAGGCCGTGCTGGCGGACTACCGCACCGTGCTGACCAGCGGCAAGCCGCTGGTCAACCTGCAGCGCAGCGGCTATACCGCCGCCTCGCCGCACGCGCTGCGCCACTGGGTGGTCAGCTACTACCCCCAGTTCGGCCCGGACGGCAAGATCAACGCCATCGTCGCCCTGCTGCTGGACATCACCGAGCAAAAATACATCGAGGCGGAACTGCGCGAATCCAAGCAGCTGCTGCGCTCGGTGGTGGAAAACATGCCGGCCATGATCTTCCTCAAGCGCGCGGCCGACCTGCGTTTCGAGCTGTTCAACCGCTACGGCGCCCAGATGCTGGGCGTGGCCAGCGAGGCGGTGTTGGGCAAGACCGACTACGACATCATGCCGGCCGAGATGGCCGAGCGCTTCCAGGCCGCCGACCGCGCCGTGCTGGCCGCCGGCCAGGCCACCGACATCATCGAGGAGAGCGTGCAGGCCGCCGACGGCAGCACGCGCTACCTGGCCACCCGCAAGGTGGCGCTGCGCGACGAGCAGGGCCAGGCCACCCACCTGCTGGGCATGTCGCTCGACATCAGCGAGCGGGTCCAGGCCGAGGAGGTGCTGCAGGCCACCGCCGCGCGCCTGTCGCAGAGCGAGCACTTCATGCGCACCGTGACCGACAACCTGCCCGGCATGGTGGCCTACTGGGACGCCGCGCTGCGCTGCCGCTTCGCCAACCGCTATTTCCTGGAATGGCATAACACCAGCAGCGTGCGAATCCAGGGCGCCCTGATGCCGGAAGTCATGGGGGAGGCCGAGTTCCAGGCCGCCGCGCCCCATGTGCAGCGGGCCCTGCAGGGCGAGCCGCAGGGCTTTGCCGGCAAGCTGGTGTGGCCGTCCGGGCAGACCAGCTATACCTGGGTCAACTACATCCCCGACATGGACCAGGACGCCACCGTGCGCGGCTTCTTCGTGCTGGTCTCCGACGTCACCGAACTGAAGGAAACGGAACTCCACTTGCAGCAGCTGAACGAAGAACTGGTCCAGGCCCGCGACAAGGCCGAGGCGGCCAGCCGCGCCAAGAGCGAATTCCTGGCCAATATGAGCCATGAAATCCGCACCCCCATGAACGCCATCATCGGCCTGGCCCGGCTGATGCAGGAAGCCGCCCTGCCGCCGCGCGAACGCGGCTTCCTCGACAAGATCCAGCTGGCCACCCACAGCCTGCTGGCCGTGGTCAACGACGTGCTGGACTTTTCCCGCATCGAGGCCGGCCAGCTGCGGCTGGAGCAGACCCGCTTCCACTTCGAGCACATCCTCAGCACGGTCAGCGTGCTGCTGGCCGGCAGCGCCTGGGACAAGGGCATCGAGCCGGTGTTCGATATCGGCCCCGGCGTGCCCGCCGAACTGGTGGGCGACCCCATGCGCCTGCAGCAGATCCTGCTCAACCTGATGAGCAACGCCATCAAGTTCACCGCCCACGGCGAGGTCAAGCTCAGCGTGCAGGTGCTGGCCGAGGACGGCCCCGGCCTGACCCTGGAGTTCGCCGTGCAGGACAGCGGCATCGGCATCGCGCCGGAGCAGCAGGAACAGATCTTTGCCGCCTTCTCGCAGGCCGACAGCAGCACCAGCCGCAAGTTCGGCGGCACCGGCCTGGGCCTGGCCATCAGCCGCCGCCTGGCCGGGCTGATGGGCGGCCAGATCAGCGTCGACAGCGCGCCCGGCCAGGGCGCCACCTTCCGCTTCCGCTGTCCGCTGGCGCGCGTCCTGGCCGGCGACCATGGCCCGCGGCCGGCCGACGACGCCGTGCGCGGCCTGCGGCTGCTGGTGCTCGATGACAACGCCAGCGTGCGCCAGGCCCTGGTGCGCGCCGCCGAAGGCCTGGGCTGGCAGGCCGCCAGCGCCGCCAGCAGCGAGCTGGCGCTGGCGCTGTTGCAGCGCGGCGACAGCCGCGTCGATTTCCTGCTGCTCGACCATGGCCTGGCCGCCGGCGGCGACGACGACGCCCTGGCCCGCCTAAGGCAGGCGCTGGGCGCCGCCCTGCCGCCGGTACTGCTGATGCTGCCCGAGCAGGGCGGCGCCGTGCCGGCCGAACAGGCCCAGCGCGAGGGCGTGGCCGGCCTGCTGCCCAAGCCCTTCAGTCCGGCGCGCCTGCTGGCGGTGCTCAGCGCCCTGCGCCTGCGCCCGGCCGATACGGGCGACGCCGATGCCGGCCTGGCGCTGGCGGCCTCGCCCCTGAGCGGCCGCCTGCAAGGCTTGCGCGTGCTGCTGGTGGAGGACAACGAAATCAACCAGGAAGTCGCGCGCTACCTCCTGATGCACGCCGGCGCCCTGGTCGACGTTCTGGACAACGGTCAGCTGGCGGTGGACCGCCTGGCCAGCCAGCCGAGCCGCTACGATGTCGTGCTGATGGACGTGCAGATGCCCGTGCTGAACGGCTACGACGCCACCGCCGCCATCCGCGCCATGGGCCTGAGCGACCTGCCGGTGATTGCCATGACCGCCAACGTGATGGACGAGGACCGCCGCCGCGCCGCCGAGGCCGGCATGTCGGCCCACTTGGCCAAGCCCATCGACGTCGATGAGCTGATCAGCACCCTGTGCGCCGCCGCGCCGCACGCCGTGGCCGCCCCCGTGTCCGCCGGCGCGGCGGCCGGCGCGCACCAGGCCGCGCAGCCGCCCTTGCCCGGCATCGACCTGGACGCCGCCTTGCAGCGCATGGGCGGCAACTACGACGCCCTGATCAGCCTGCTGAAACGTTTCGCCCAGTCCCACGGCGGCGCGGTCGATGAGGTGCGTGCCCTGCTCGCCACCGGGCAGCGGCCGGCCGCCCGCCAGTTGCTGCACCGCCTGCGCGGCGTCGCCGCCAACCTGGGCGCCGCCACGTTGGCGCAGCTGACCGCTAAGGCCGAGGCGGAGCTGCATCCTGACCGCGCCACGCCGGACGACGCCCCCAGCCTGCGCCAGGCCCTGGCCGCGCTGGAACAAGCCATCGTCCTGCTGCTGGACGGGATCCGCGCCAGCACGCCCGCGCCGTCCGCCACGCCAGCCGGCCCCACCGCACACGACTTGCCCCAAAGGCTGGCGGAGTTGCAGGAATTGCTTCAAAATAACAACTTGAAGGCGCTGGCACAGTTCCAGACCCTGCGTGCGGCGCTGCCGGCCACGCCGTCCAGCCAGGCGCTGGCCGATGCGGTGGAGACGCTGAACTTCAAGGAGGCGGAACGCCTGGTGGAAGATTTGTTGCAGCGAAAGGAAAGCGCATGAGCTGGACCGACTTGGCAAGAAATGGACGCATCCTCATCGTCGACGACGCCATGGAGAACATCCAGATCCTGCACAACGCCCTGCGCGACGAACACGAAGTGCTGTTCGCCATGGACGGCGACAAGGCGCTGGACATGGCGCTGCAGCACCAGCCCGACCTGATCCTGCTGGACGCCATCATGCCCGGCAAGGATGGCTACGCCGTGTGCGCCGAGCTGCGCGCCTCGCCCCAGCTGTGCGACATTCCGATCATCTTCGTCACC
>Ga0213872_10001795_pt1 | contig 13377 bp, 9 predicted proteins | sample VelepicomBERX_R2_FD_160071 | JGI IMG/M metagenome (GOLD analysis project Ga0213872, IMG submission 160071) | Rhizosphere microbial communities from Vellozia epidendroides in rupestrian grasslands, the National Park of Serra do Cipo, Brazil - RX_R2 | ecosystem: Host-associated > Plants > Roots >...
GACCGACCAAATTTTGTACATCAGCGCGACACCTGCGGCATTTGAGGTTCAAAACAGTGTGGTCGGCAATACTAAGTACATCCCGCACTCGCGAGCGCGAATCGGTCAGGCGGAGACCGAACCAATTCTTGTCCCGATGCTCACCGGTCGCTCGGCTGCGGCTCTGGATGTAAAGACGCCGGGTGCCCGGCTGATTGCCCAGCAGATCATCCGCCCTACCGGTCTGTTGGATCCAAAAATCACCGTCAGTTCCCTCAAGCATCAGATTGACGAGACCATCGAACTCTGCCGGCAACGGACCGTAAAAGGCGAACGCGTCCTGATCACCACCCTGACGAAACGCACCGCGGAGGATTTGACCGATTACTTGCGAGATGTCGGCTTGAAAGTGCGCTACTTACACAGCGAAATCGATGCAATTGAACGTGTGGAAATTCTTCGGTCCCTTAGGGCGGGCGAATTCGACGTCCTTGTCGGAATCAACCTCTTGCGCGAAGGACTCGATCTACCGGAAGTCAGCATGGTTTGCATTCTCGACGCCGACAAGGAAGGATTTCTCCGCAGCCAGACGTCTCTCATCCAGACCGCCGGGCGAGCCGCGCGCCACGTGAATGGAGAAGTGGTGTTGTTCGCCGATACATACACCGACAGCATTCAGAAGCTGATAGCCATTACGGAATATCGGCGCGCCAAACAAATCGCATATAATGAGGCCCATGGGGTCACCCCGACCAGCGTCAAGCGCGCCGTTCAGGAGAGTCTGCACACGCTTCTCAGAGGCAAGGAAATCGAAGAATCGGTCATTAGGGAAGGTGGCGGCGACTTCAACATCACGGAAGTGCTCAGGGAATTAGAGGAAGAGATGCAAATCGCCGCAACCGGGCTTGAGTACGAGCGAGCAGCGCTTTTGCGCGACCAGATCATGGAGCTGAAGAACGGTAGCGGCCTCAGCAAGATCGAGCCCAGGCGGACCGGCGCGGTGAGATATGGGAAGCCCAAGCCCACGCGATCCTCGAAAACGAGGAAGCGCTGAGATCCGCTTTTCGGGCCGCGACACCACAGGATGACGAGACAAGTTTACAGAGAGGATGGCGCGGCGAAGGAGGCACTGGCTATCCTGAAGGTGCTGTTGCACGATTATCGTCCACGCGATTTCGCCATCTGCTTTTGGGACGGCAGTCAGTGGCCGGCTGAGACCGGCTCGCCTCGATTCAGGCTGATCTTCAGGCATCCCGAGGCCTTGAGATGTATGCTTGCGAAAACAACGACAGGTCTACCAGCCTGCGAAGCATATATCTGCGATAGCCTTGATGTCGAGGGGAGCCTGGAAGCGGCGGTCCCGGTCGCCTATCACCTGATGGGCCGCCGCTGGCCCACCTCAACGATGCTGCGAGTCGGTTGGAAATTGGTCCGCATGTCAGCCAGAAGCGCGCCGCGCCGGAACGGGCGACACCCCCCAAAATTACATGGCGAGCCTCACTCGATCGAGCGCGACCGCCAAGCCGTGACCTATCACTATAATCTGTCGAATGATTTTTACGCGCTCTGGCTCGACCGGCGGATGATCTATTCGTGCGCTTATTTTGAAGCTGCCGACGAAGACCTCGACCCGGCGCAGTCACGCAAAATCGACTATCTGTGCCGCAAGCTGAGACTGAGCCCCGGGGAACATCTCCTCGACATTGGTTGCGGCTGGGGCGGTCTGGTTATCCACGCCGCCCAGCACTATGGCGTCAACGCTCTAGGTATAACGCTCAGCCGGAACCAGGCTGAACTGGCCAACGAACGCATCGCAGAGGCCGGTTTACTCAATCGTTGCCGCGTGCGGGTGTGCGACTATCGCGACCTGAATGAAACCGGCACCTTTGATAAGCTGGTCAGCGTCGGCATGTTCGAGCACGTCGGCGAACGCCGGCTACCGCTCTACTTTCAGCGCGCGTGGCAATTACTACGGCCAGGTGGCGTATTCCTCAACCACGGCATCGCCCGGCCTGAGACCGATCGGCAGTCCGCTGCGCCGACCTTTATGAACCGCTACGTATTTCCGGATAGCGAGTTGGTGCCCATCAGCCGGACTCTGCATTACGCCGAAGAGGCCGGTTTTGAAGTGCGCGACGTGGAGAGTCTGCGGGAACATTACACGCTCACTCTACGCCATTGGGCGCGCCGTCTGGAGCTTCATCACGACGAGATACTGCACGTTGTTGACGAACCCACCTATCGTGTGTGGCGGCTGTTCCTATCAGGATCAGCGTATGGATTCTCTGCAGGATGGTTAAATGTTTATCAGACCCTGCTGGTCAAGCCTGATGAGGGGCGCAGTGGTCTGCCGCTGACCCGCGCCGATTGGTATCGGTTGTAGGGTCAGGAGCGAAGCGGTAGGGCGAGGCTCCGCCCGAGCCGTGGGGCGTGACGTCGTTTTTTAATCGCCGATACGCCGACACGCCGATACGAATCGACGTAACGCGCCACGGCTCGGGCGGAGCCTCGCCCTACCGACTCCGTCTCGCCCTACCCGCTTTTTGGTTGGGCGCGCTCTAGCAGCAGTGCAACGCCATCGTTTGACCGTATCGTTCCGAAGAGGAGGCCAAGACGCTCGGTTAGGCGGGCCGTACAGAACACATCTGCGATTTGTTGATTTCCGCTTCGAATCAATGCAGCTGCCTGTAACGCAAGCGCCATTTTCTCCACCAGCCACCGAGCGCTAAACTCAGGGTCAGTTCCCAGCTGTTTCGCCGGGATGAGTGATTCAACAAACCGATCAAAAATCGAATTAAAACCGGTCGCGGCTGCAATCTCCTCGTTCACGACTTCGACGGTCCCTGGATCCTTTTGCATCGCCCGCAAAACGTCGAGGCACTGGAGGTTGCCCGCCCCCTCCCAGAGTGAATTTAGTGGAGCATCTCGATAGAGGCGCGGGAGGGGTGATTCCTCCACGTAACCGTTTCCACCCAAACACTCCAGGGCTTCGGCCACAACCGCCGGCGCTCGCTTAGTGATCCAATACTTCGCGATGGCCGTAGCTATTCGGGCGAATTTTTGCTCGCGCGCATCTTCAGCCCCGCGATCAAACGCGCGTGCAAGGCGCATTGCGAGCGTCGTCGCTGCCTCCGATTCCAGGCACAGATCGGCGAGCACATTTCGCATGAGTGGTTGATCGATCAGGCGCCGGCCGAAGGCCGACCGATGAACTGCATGATGCGTTGCCTCGGCAACCGCTTTTCGCATGGACGCAGCCGATCCCAGAGCGCAATCGAGTCGCGTGTGACGCACCATCTCCATGATTGTGGCGATGCCACGGCCTTCTTCACCGACCAGTCGAGCCGATGCGCGCCGGAATTCCACTTCGCTGGACGCATTTGAGCGGTTCCCGAGCTTGTCCTTTAAGCGAAGAAGATGAAAAGCGTTCCTGGTTCCGTCCGCGCGCCAGCGCGGCAGCAAAAAACAGGAAAGCCCGGCCGGCGCCTGAGCGAGAATCAAAAAGGCGTCACACATCGGCGCTGAGCAAAACCATTTGTGACCCGTGATAATGTACTCCTGGCCAGGACCGCCGCCGTTCACGGGCTCCGCCGACGTCGTATTCGCTCGGACGTCACTCCCCCCTTGACGTTCGGTCATGCCCATTCCCAAGAGCACACCATCTTTTTGAGCAGCCGGAATCGATCGAAAATCGTAGACCGACGAAAGAGCCGGCGGCTCCCATTCGGCGGCGAGTTCCGGCTGGGAGCGAAGCGATGGGATCGATGCAAATGTCATGGTGAGCGGACAACTCGTGCCTTCATCGATCTGGTGGCGCAGCATGACCAAGGCGGCCCGCGCGACATGAGCTCCCGGCCGCTTTTCCAGCCAAGGCAGCGAATGTGTTCGCGACTGAATCCCGATGCGCATCAATTCGTGGTACGCCGGATGGTACGTGACCTCGTCAATCCGATAACCGAATCGATCGTAGGCCCGCAGCTCAGGTGAAAACCGATTAGCCAGTACACCCAGATTTATAGTTTCCGGCTTGCCGAGTAGTTCTCCAAGGCGCCGCGCTTCTGCCTCAATCCAACCTCCACCCTCGCGATGAACGGCTTCCTGCAGTGCGCGGTCGCCATCAAAAAGGTTGTAATTTTCCAACGGCGGCGGCTGGTTGAAGACGGCTTCAGGCGAATACGGGGCGCTCACGAAAATTGGGCAGACAACAGACCATGGCGCATCCGCGAGCGCCTTGCAACCGAGCCCGCGTGCGTTTCTCGATCAACCGCCAATGTGAAACAGCTTGTACATGCGGTCTAACTGATCTTCGGGCGTGGGTGTCGCGGTTGGCGTAGGTGCAGCCAATGCGGTCGCCGTATGAGCGGCAGTGCGCTCCTCCGATACCTTCTTGGCGTGGTTCGTTGTCTCACCGAACAAAAGCACCATAAAAATCACCACGCTCCAAGTCGCGTGACCCAGCACCACCAAAACAGCTAAACGGGCGATCAACCTGCACATGCGAACACCTCATTTTTTGCGCATCGGTTGCCATAGCGTGGATCGCTCAAAAATCTCTAAAGATTTGTGAGCGATGCAGGCCAGGCTATTCGTAGTGAATCAAGTACTCCTGGAAATGATCTTTACTATAAGTTGACTCAGAATCAGCTTGGGCTCGAGTTGAGTCGTAACCAGCTGAATATTTGCTTGCAAACAGGCTTGCAGGGCCTCAACCAGTTCTCCCAACTCGAACCGATGCGCTTCACATGCGGCCAGCCCAAGGGCGTAGGCGTTAATTCCCCCATCCTTCCGCCGAGGCAAATGGCGAATCGCGTCTTCGGGCAATTTGCTGAGGATGGAGTTGAACTGAAAAGGAGCCGAAGGCGGCTTGATCCCATGCCTGACCAGTAAGTCTTTCGTCACGAGTAAATTTCGTACGGTCGGGATAATTGCGGCGTAAAGGATTCCGATCGGCGTTTCGCCCTGAAAGATCAGTTGCTCCAGCAGCGCGAGACTCTCGCCTAGTTGTCGCTTTGACAGACAGGTGCCGAGCTCCCAAATCACCCCGCTGGTCGATTTCGCTACTAATGTGTCCACGACTTCCACGGTAACTGTCCGCTTGTCACCAAGATAAAGATCGATCTTTTCGAGCTCGTTCCGCAATTGCCGGCTATCTGCGCCGGCGAGCTGAACAAATAGTTCCAGCGCTCGGGGGTCAAACTGGAGATCAAATTCGGCGGCCAACCCGTGTACGACGGCCTGAACATCCTCTTCCCAGCCGGGGCGGCTCGTATCGATTCGGTCGAACTGTTCTACTTTCGCGACCTTTCCAAGCGATTTATAAAAGCTCCGCCGTTTATCTACTTCTGTGGCGCTTAACAAAAAGCGCACCCCATCCGGCAAACCATGGGCCAGGTACTCTCGTAACTCCTCCAAAGCCTCTTGCACGGTAGCGGACCGGCCCGTCACGGTGTCAGCGAGGAAATTCACGTTCTTGAGCCAAACGAGCTTCTCGCCTCCAAAAAGAGGGAGCGTTTGGATTGCTTCTTTGACCTGGTGAATTCGGAGGACAGCTTGCTCGGCGTTGTCTGCGGCTCCGTCGATCGTATCCACACCGAAGTCGGCACCACTCTCCGGAGTGAGTTCGAAGGCCAGTTCCCTGGCGCGGCGTTTCGTTTCCCCTTCGTCCGATCCGATGACCGCAAAGACCCGTGACGTTTCGGCGGTCAAGGCCGTTTTTTTACGCGGAGGCATGAGTAGAGAGAGGTAACCGGTATCCATCCGGCTGTAAATACCCGTGTCGGCGTTTGGGCGTGTCGGCGTGTCGGCGTGTCGTGGGCGTGTCGGCGATTAAAGGCGAAAGGTACGTACAAAGGTCGCGAACGTAAGAAAAACCCGCGAACGGCTTGCCTAGATAATCTCCTTAGTGACCGATACGCCATAGCACGCCCGAGCCGCCGCCGACACGCCGACACGTTCCACCGTAAAGTCGGGTTGACTTTAACGTTAAAGGGCGTAGCCGTGTTTAACGTTATAGCCAATCCTTTCCCCCTCGTGTCTCAAGGTCAGCCAGTTCACCCGAGTCTGCCCCCACGCCGCCATGTGACTCTGAAGTCGCTAGCGCAGCAACTTGGCGTTTCCGCCATGACCGTCTCAAACGCCTTTAACCGGCCCGAGGAGTTGTCCTCAAGTCTGCGACAACGTATTCTCTCGACCGCTGCAAACGCCGGCTACCATGGTCCACGCCCCTCCGGCCGAATGCTCAGAACCGGACTCGCTGGCGCCATTGCGCTCTCTAATCCCGATCCGATCCCGCACCTCTTCGAGGATGCTAACGCATCTGCTTTTATGGCCGGCATCTCCGAGGTCTGTGCAAAGCATCAATACGGACTAACTGTCCTTCCTCCCGTGCAGGATGCGTCTCGTCAGACCGCAGTCGATAAGGTCGCCGTCGACGGTTTCATTCTCTATGCGATTCCGGACCAAAGCCCGATTATCAACCGGGTCCTGGGGCGACAATTACCGGCTGTAACGGTCGACATGACCAAACTTCCGGAGATTGCTGCTGTGGGCATCGACGATCGGGCCGCAGCCAGGAAGATCGCCGATCACGTTTTACAATTCGGCCACCGCAGCATTGCCGTCCTCTCTTTGGAGATGATGCCTGATGGATTTTCCGGTCTCGTCAACGGTGACCGAGTCGAAAAGTGCCGGGCCCCAGTCACCCAGCAACGCCTTTTGGGGTATTTCGAGGCGCTAAAAGACGCCGGCATAGATCCGGCAAAGGTGCCCATCTACGAAATTCGAATAAACGACGATGCGGAAGCGTCTTATTGGACCAGGAGATTTTTGAAAAGGATTCGCAGCCGGCCGACTGCGATATTTTCTATGAGCGACCGTATGGCATTCGGCGCGCTGCGGACCGCGACCCAGCTCGGGTTGAAGGTGCCAAGAGATGTTTCTATTGTCGGATTCGACGACATACCGCAGGCCGCCGAATCGAGTCCATACCTGACCACCGTTCGCCAACCTTCCCGTGCAAAAGGTCAGTTGGCGGCCTCGATCGTGGTGGGCGACCTGCCCTATACGGCGGAATTCCGGATGCTACCGACCGAGTTAATTGTGCGTGAATCGGTCGCTGCACCGCGGATAAGCAAACGGGCGTAACCCAGGAAGAAAGGCATCATGGATGACGAGCGGCCAATTCCTTTAACGATAAAGACGAGAGCCGCCTTGCCTGCGCAAACATTTCAAAAGACATGCCCGGCTCGCTCCAGGCTCCCCCGCGTTACAAAAGGCCGCGCGCGGGTCCGCTTTCGGCTTTTTCCGAGGGCGGAACTATGCCGCCCCCCACGCGCGACGACACCCTCTTCTTTCCCCTCCCCACCTTGGCAGGATGCCCAGGTGAAACCGACAGTGCAAAAGGAAATCAAAAATGAAACTGCGATTAAGCATATGGACCATGCTGATAGCTGGTTCTTTGTTGTCCGCGCCAACCACCCCGGCCGGACATATTCCATTGGAGAACGAACCCCTCGAAAGGCAAACCGATCAAAACCTGAACATGAAACGATACGTGGCCGCGGGTGATCGCGCCTACGTCGTTGGCGTCCAGGACGGCAGCCAAGTTCCGGCTGTCAGCCTGAACCCGAATGGAATAGGCTGGCACATTAAGGGGCAGATGGGCGGTGTCTGGGCGCACCCGATTAAACTCCTCAATCAGTTCCAATTCTTCTTGAATGGAAACCTGTTGCCTGCAGCTACGAAGTTTGTCAGTGGCGAAGGCTATGTCCGGTTGGAGTTGTCCGAGACCGACGGGCTCGAGATCAGTGAGACGCAGTTTGCCCCGGACGGATTGCCGGTCGTGCTGGTGGGAGTGAAGTTGCGCAACTCGAGCCATAGTACAACCAGCGTCACCTTAGCGATCAACGCTCAGAGCGAACTGATATCAGCCTTTCCGTGGAGCGGCACCGATCCGACTTCCGAATTCATCCATCAGCAAGACGAAGTCACCTTCGACTCGACTACAGGAGCGCTTCAGTTCACCCAACCGGGGCGACCCACCTGGTATGCGCTGGTGAGCGCGGCGCTAGACCCGAATGATCGGGTGACAGGCTTCGAGCCGCTTGGAGCCAGTGGCCTGGGGCCGGCCGGTTCTCACAAAGGCGCGGGTGGAATGCTGACTTATCGAGTCACTCTCGGAGGGCGCTCCAGCACAACCGTCTGGTTCGCTATTGCCGGCTCGAATGTTGATAAGTCGGAAGCTTCCAGAGCTCTGACGATGGGGCTGGCATCTCCAAAAGAACTGCTCCGCGAGAAAATTTCCGGGCGGCAGCAAGTACTCTCCCAGGCGCAAATCGAGGTCCCGGACGCCGACATACAGGCCGCCTTCGACTGGGGTAAGCTCAATCTGGCAGACATGCGCAGAACAGTCCGGAATATGATGGTCCAGGACTCCATGGAAGGAAAGGCGGGGACCTATCCAGCCACGATTCTGGGAGTTGTTCCCGTGGTTTCCGGCTTTGGAGCTGGATATCCGGATTATCCATGGTTCTTCGGGACCGATGGCGCATATACCACCTTTTCATTGTCGGCAGTTGGGCAGTGGCAAGAAGCAAAGAATCACATAGATACGATCCGCCAGATCTCGCAGCTTGTGAACGGGCAAACCGGCAAAGTGCTACACGAAATTGTCACCGACGGCTCGATCTACTTTGGTACCAATGCACAAAACGGTGATGTAAACGAAACCGCGGAGTTCGCCACGGCCGTCGCCACCCTCTGGCGCTGGTCTGGCGACAATTCAGTTCGGGACGACAACTACGATTTCATCAAGGCTGGACTTACCTACATCACTAGTAATTTGGTTACCGCCAGTTTAAACCCGGATGGCTGGCCTGAAGGCGCCGGCATGGTCGAAGCTAACGGCATGGGCGCGACAAAACTCGATGTGGCCGTGTACACAATTCGTGCGCTGAATGATCTTGCGGAAATGGCGGCGAGCAAAGGGGATACCGCCACACATGATTTTGCCACCAGCAAAGCCGCCGCACTGACCGCCAAGTTCGTACAAGACTGGTGGATCCCCAGCCAGGGTCTCTTTGCCGATTCGCTGGCTTTGAGCCAAAAGGTGCCGACAGATCCTAACGCAACGCTTGGCACCTCACCTGGGTACAGCCGGCTGGAACAGCTCTTCTGGATCAATGCTACCCCGATGGAGACAAGTTTTGCTTCAGTACCAGACGCCTCGATGGCCTTCCCCCAACTCGAGTCCTCTACCTTTACCGGGACGACCGGTTTCTTTCAGCAAGGCCAAAAAGGCGGTTTTCAAGCTTCAGCGGTGAACACCGGTGTGATGGCCATCGCCGAGGCCAACTACGGGCGAATGGACCAATCGCTTAGATATGTTGAATTCGTCGCCGATGAACTGGACGTCGAGCAGCCTGGCGCATTACCGGAGTTATTCGACAGCCCAGATTACAAATACTTCAGCGGAGGCAACCCATTTGGCGGGGCTATGGTCATGCAAGCCTGGTCTTCGTATGGCATTCACTGGCCACTGGTAGAGTTGTATCTTGGGATCAGGCCGGACGCTCCCGCAAAAACTTTGGCGGTCGTGCCGGACCTGCCCGGTTCGTGGAAAGAGCTTTCGATTGATAATCTGCACGTCGGCTCCGATCAGATCGCCGTCTCGGTGAAGCGTGCCGGAATCAACTATATCACCACGGTTTCGGCTCCGGCTGGCTGGAGCTTGACTATCGGATACACCCTACCGCCGAATACCCAGATCAAGTCGGTGCGACTGAATCATTCGTTCGCCGCGTACCAGATCGTTAATACGAACCGAGGCGAAGAGATTCACGTACAAACAAACTCCGGGGGCACGAACGAGGTTCGGATCCAGACTGCAGGAGGTTCGGATTCAGACGAATGATACCCAGAGCTCAGGCCTGAATAATAACAGAATGAAAACGCGCCGGAGACCGGCGCGTTTTCATGAGCCCGGTACAAGGGCAAGGCTCGGGTAGGGATAGGGGCGCCAGCGAAGTAGCATAGGCATCTTGCCTGTAAGGTAGCATAGGCTTCCAGCCTGTATCGACAGCGTCACGCAACAAGCCCGACAGGCAGGATGCCTATGCTACTTTGCTGGCGCCCCTATCCCTACCATGCCTCGCCCTACCGAACCGCGTCCTACCGAGCCAGGATCAAATTCCCATTCTCGATTCGCACATCACGCACCGAGCGATCAATTTGCAGCTTGTTCCAGCTCGAGAGGATTTTCTCAATTACAGGTACCGTGACAATTTGAAACTGTCGCAGTTCTTTCGGTCCGAGGGGTCTGCCCTCTCGCTCCATTTTGAAAACCTCCAATTCAATGTTCTCCCCGCGCATCGACGGGCGGATGTAAATCGTGTAGTTGAAGTAGCGGCGAGATAGAAACGGAAGATTTACCGGCAGACTGCAATACAGCTCGGCGGTGTTCTGATTAAGCGTCACGACTGTGCCATGATTCAAGATTCGCAGCTCGGGAGATTCGCTGATGAGCGCGTTGAGTTCGCCGCTCGACAAAGTCATGCTGCGTTCGCCTGAATCAGAGAAAAAGTGATCAGCTTTCTGCCTGACCTCGCGGTAGATCTGCCGGTCCCCTGCCGTCGGAGGCAAGGTTACTGGTGCGGTCGATGAGAGCCGATCCAGTTGGTTTGCCGCACTCCAGTAGAACCAGCCGATACCGACCAAAACCAAAACCAGGAGAAACAGCAAAAACGAAAACAGAAATCCACAACACCCGCACCCCCCTCGTCGATCCTGCGCGGCCATGCGTCAGTCTGCGGAGTAAAGAATTCGCCCGCACTGCTCGCAATGGACGATGTCGAGACCCATCTTTGCGCGGTGAACCAATGCCGACGTGTTCTTCATATGGCAGCCCATACAGAACTCGTGTTCGACCGGGACGATCGCGTTTCCCCCTTTACTGGCGAAAAGTCGGCTATACTGAAATAGGAGATCCGGGTCTAGACCCTGCGTCAGTTGTTCGCGTTCGGCCTGCGCCTCGCGTAATCGCTCTTCCAAAGTCGACTGCTTTCTCTTCAAATCCGCCAGGAGCTGTGTGGATTGCCGTGTCGCCTCCTTCAATTCCTGATCCGCGTGGCCCATCTCGCTCTGGATTCGTTCCGAGAGTTCCATGAGCTCTATCTCCTTGTCCTCGATCTGCTCGATCTCCTTCTCGAATCGGTGGATCTCCTGACCAATTGCCTGAAATTCGTCGTTTTTTCGGGTCTGGAACTGCTGGGTTTTGTATTTGGCAATTGAATCTCGGCGAGATTGGGCGTCCAACTCGAGTTTCTTCTTTTGGACTTCAACATCGCGATTCCGCTGTCTGACCTGCTCGAACGCGTTGTTTTTCGACACGACCAACTGATCGATCCGTTGCTGCTCTAGCGGAACAGTCTCAAGCTCCGCCTTGAACATCTTAATTTTTTGATCTCGATCCTGAAGAAGTAGCAGCTGCTCGATCTCTTTTAGCATTGGAGAATGAGTAAACTTAGCTGGCAATCCGGGCGGATTTCCAGTGGAAAGAATTGGGCAGGCAGGGATGGGAGGGTGACGTTACCTTTCGCCATGATGACGTCACGCGCCACGCGCGCCACGGCTCGGACGGCCGCCGTCGTTCCGCGGACGCGGAACTATGGCGCCCCTGCGAGCCCGACGTAGCAGGGGGTGACCGGGGCGGAGTCGGGAGCCTCGCCCTACCGCGCGGGAGCGCCACCCTACCGGCTCTCAATAAATCTCCACGGGGGAGCGCTTTCCGTCATCCGAGCTCCGAACGGCCGCTCTCTCCTCGCCGAGTGTGGCAACCCGAAGCTCCCAGATTTGGCGGTTCAAGTCACGAAACCGTTCTTCCGCAAAAGGCTCCGGCGGCGCGAGCTTGGCTTTAAAACGAGCGACCCCGGCCAGAGCCCGATCAACGGCCGCGGGCTTCACGCTCCCCAACGCTGCGAAGGCCTCCTCGGCCAAATTGATCCGGTGGCAAATCATCGCCAGATGATTGCCGGCAGAAATCGCGCGCTCAATGGTTGCATTGAACCCGACCTCATTGATGATCGCTCCCATATCCAGATCGTCGGTCATGACCAGTCCGTCGAAACCGAGTTCGGATAGCAAAAGATCTGCCACGATTGACCGGGAAAGCGAAGCCGGAGTTTTTTCCGTGTCAAAAACAGGATACCACGCATGGCAGATCATCATACTGCTGACTCGTCGGGCAAATTTTCGAAAAATCGCGAGCTCAGTTCGGTCCAATTCTGCGCGGCTTCGATCGATGCGAGGCAGGCCGTGGTGCGGGTCGAGCTCGGCTGCAGCGTAACCGGGAAAATGCTTTCCACAGGACAGGACGCCGGTGGCAAGGAGGGCGTCATTAAAGGCGCCGGCAAATTCGACCACCTCCTCGACCGAACTCCCATAACATCGACCCCGCAACGAATTGTCTGCTTCTTCGTCAAAGGAAATGTCCAGAACTGGACAGAGGTCTAAGTTAAATCCAAACAGCCGCAGCAATTCTCCGGTAATCCGGCCATGTTCACGAATGAGCTTTGAATCCCCTTTTTCCCTGAGCTGCTGTGCGTTGGGCGGCTCGTTCCCGATCAGCTTGAGGCGAGAAACCCTGCCACCCTCTTGGTCAATGGTGACTATCGGCTCGATCTGCGACAAATCTCGCAAATCCTCGATCAACTTCCGAAGCTGTTGCACGGAGCGAATGTTGCGCCCGAAAAGAATATAACCTCCGGGCTGCACCTTGCGGAAAACGCGGGCCGTTTCCGTGTCCATCTCAAGTCCGGGCACCCCAACCAGAAGAAGTTGACCGACGCTACTTCGTTCCATAGGTTGCCTCGCATGTTACGGTTCCTGGCCAGCTGCACCACTCTTTTCTGGTAGACTTTTTTCTTTAGAGGCCAAGATGTGTCGATGATGACAGCTTCGCAAGGTGACATGGCAGGTTATCCATGGATTCGTTGGACGCGCGCGCGAAACGCCGATTGGGTTCCACGAATGCACGGGCGAGACGCCCATGTCACTGCAGCCTTGGAGGCGCAAGACTGTCATGATTAGGCTCGCACTCTACGGTGGTTCATTCGACCCGATTCATCACGGACATCTGATTCTGGCGCGACAAGCGTTGGAAGACCTGTCGCTCGATCGGATCGTCTTCGTTCCGGCGGCCGAGTCGCCGTTTAAGCCCAATCAATCCAGCGCGTCAGCCAAAGATCGTTTGGCCATGGTCAAGCTCGCGATCGAAGATGAACCCGCTTTCGTAGTCGATCCGCTAGAGCTTAGTCGAGAAACGCCTTCCTACACGATTCATACGGCTCGCGAGTATAAAACGCGACATCCAGCCGACACGCTGTTTTTCCTGGTCGGCGAAGA
>Ga0213872_10001796_pt1 | contig 13361 bp, 13 predicted proteins | sample VelepicomBERX_R2_FD_160071 | JGI IMG/M metagenome (GOLD analysis project Ga0213872, IMG submission 160071) | Rhizosphere microbial communities from Vellozia epidendroides in rupestrian grasslands, the National Park of Serra do Cipo, Brazil - RX_R2 | ecosystem: Host-associated > Plants > Roots >...
AAGGTCCTGCTCAGGAAGATAAGGGCGGTAACCCTTCGGCATAAATCATTATGTGCCGATTCTGTTCCATTAGTTGCGACCGTCTTGCAGAATTCTCGGACACACTCCTAGAGATTCTCTCGACTGGCGCTACAAATCGAAAACCCTTTTTCGGGACCCGGAGTTTCGTGAGAGCTGTGCCAAGACCCTTGTCAAAATCGACGAAGGTATCGGGCGGCCACAGCTTGCGGCGGATTTCCTCGCGAGACCGGCTCGCAGACCCTTTTTCTTTGGCTTCAACAACTCATGGCTCAGTTCCAGATTGCATCAAGACGACGCGCCATTCGGGAACCTGCCGAGGTACCGACGGATAGGTCTGTAGCAATGACCGAGGGCGCTAGGAGGATCACTATCGCGGTGTTTTGCGCGCAAACAACCCGAGCTACGCGCCGGCTCGGTTGCTTGAGAACAGATGGTGGGCGGCATACTGCAGCAGAATGATGGTTTTCCCATCCTGGATGACACCCTTTTCAATCGCCGAGAGCGCGTCCGCGATTGACATCTCAAGCACCTCGATGTCTTCGCCTTCTTCGGCATTGCCGCCACCCGCGCTAGTCCGGTTCGTGCTCTCATAAGCGCCCACAAAGAAGTAGAGTTTCTCGGTGACCGAGCCTGGGCTCATGAAAGCTTCTAATACCCGTTTCACGCCGGTAACTTGAAAGCCGGTCTCTTCTTCCACTTCAACTCGGATCCTCTCCTCCGGGCTCGCCTTATCAAGTAAGCCGGCGGCCGCTTCGATCAGCATCCCCGAGTGCCCGTTCACATAAGCGGGATAACGAAACTGGCGAGTGAGAATCACGGTCTGGCGTTCCAGGTTGTAGAGCAGAATGGTCGCGCCGTTGCCTCGGTCGTAGGTCTCGCGCGTGAGCTCTTGCCAGGTGCCGTCTCTGCGTTGACGTTCAAACCGCGTTTTCTTGAGAACGTACCAGTCATCAGAGAGTACCCGTACCTCGTTGATCCGAATCGTGCCTGGGTTGAGAGGAAAATCTAGAGCGTGCATGGCCGAATCGTATCGTGCAATTTCGTGCAATGTCAAGTATAATCGTGCAGAAGGCATGCTCACGTTGGATAGGAAACAGCAACTGCTCGCCCGTCTTAAACGGGACGGGAGACTGATTGCCAAGGACCTAAGTCAGGAGATTGGCGTCTCCGAAGATACGATTCGGCGCGACCTCCGCGACTTGGCACAGGAGGGCCTGCTACAGCGGGTTCACGGCGGCGCTCTTCCAGCCTCCCCGGCTGTTGTGGATTTTGCACACCGTGAAGAAATTCGTCACGAAGGCAAAGTAGCCATCGGCCGCGCCGCTGCAGCGATGATCCGGCCGGGTCAGATCGTCATTCTCGACGGGGGCACCACGTCTCGGGAGATCGCTCGCCATTTACCTCGAGATCTGCAAGTAACGGTAGTCACTCATAGCCCAACCATCGCGCTTGAACTCCTGCATCACCCGGCGGCCGAGGTTATCTTGCTCGGCGGACGTTTTTTCAAACATTCCGTTGTTGCAGTAGGAGCAGCTTGTCTCGAAGCGATCAGCAAGATACGTGCACACACCTTCTTTATGGGTGTTACTGGAGTGCACCCTCAGGCCGGACTTACCACCGGTGATTTTGAGGAAGCGGCAGTCAAACGCGCTCTCAGCCACGCCGCCGCAGATACGTATGTTTTGGCATCGGCAGAGAAGGTAAATGCAGCTTCACCCTATCTGGTCCTGAGCATCACCGAAGTGAGTGGCATCATAACGGAGAAGAACGTCGCCGATTCGCTGATGCAGCCATATGCAGATCTGGGCATCACGATCGTTAGAGCATGAGCTTAAGACGAACGACGCCGGACGACGAAAACGTCGCCCGGCGCCGCTGGCATACAGGTGTTGCTCGTCTGAAAGTCTCGGGATTAGGGACCGGGCTTGATCTTCAGCCCGGTCCTGTTTGGCGCGGTCTCCGCGCATAAGCGTGAAGCCGTTACGTTGAGTTACTGTCCCAAGTACCGGGCGAGCGTGTTGCCTCCGACTAGGATCAGGTCGTTGTTCGGCTGGACCAGAAGGACATTGAATGTGACACCCGCGGGCGTAATCGCGATTCCCTGAGTGCCAAAGTGTGTATCCAGAGTTCCGTCAGCATTCAAACGCGCCAAGCCGCCGGCATTGCCGGTTCTGGACGACGTTTGTACGTTAACGGCGATCCTACCGTTCGAGTCCACCCCAAGGAGCGTGGGACTGTTCGAGACGAATGGAGCGTCGGGGCGGAGACGAATCGCCGTGGAGGATGCCACGAGTCCGCTCAGGTTGTACCGATTAACCACAGTGTCTGCGCTGTCCTTGAAAAGCTCTGGGCTCGCGACAGTCGCGCCCGCCAAGAGTTCACCGTCGGAGAGGAAGGTTGCGGGTTGGCCAAAGTTGACAATGAACTGCATGGCCGGGGAAGTTTGGAGCAAAGCACCCGTAGCACTAAACTCGGCAATTTCTCCCATATAATCCCCCACCAGGATGTTGCTGCCGGAGAAAGAAACTGCAGTAGGAAAACCGATCGGCGCAGCCGGCTCGGTGACTCCGCCATTCCCGAACGTAACATCTGGTGCGCCATTTTGTAGGTAGCGCGCGAGAACCAGGAGGCCTGGAAGTGTGCTTCGGCGGGGCGGAGTTACCGTCCCTGTCAGAAGGATTTTTCCATCACTCTGCAGCGAAAGAAGATTGACGGAAGAAAATAAATAGCCAGTTGGCTTCGGGAAGTCAACGAGAACTTCGCCGTTACTTGCGAACGACGAATCGAGCTGTCCGTCACTGTTGAAGCGTACGAGAAAATTCTGCTCACTCGTCGATTCAAACAACAGCAGCAACTTGCCATCGGACTGAATCGTCATTCCCAACACAAGGCCTGTTGGCAGTGGTAAGACAAGAAGTCCATTGCTGCCGAAACTTGCATCGAGAGCTCCGTTTGGCCGGTAGCGCACGAGCACGGGGGTCGGAGGGAAGTTCAGACTTCCGCTCACGACAATATCTCCATTGGCCGTGAGCACCGCGCCGGAAGACGTGAAACCGCTGAAGTTAGTTTGGACGATTCCCCCGTTTCCAAATGTGGGGTCTAAGCTGCCAGCCTGGGCAAAAGCTGTATTGCGAGCCCCAAGCAGGCTAAGTAAAAGGACAACTGGCGAGATAAGCTTCTTCATTCTAAAAATACTCCTTTTCAGTTTTTGTGTGTGGTCTGGTTGTCGAGTGTTAAGGTTGGCGAGAACGACCTGGTTGACTCCTAGGTCGGCCCCGCGAGAGTACAGCCCTCGTCCGAGGACGGTGTTTAGAATTTCTCCAGAGAGTCAGCAGCTGGTTTGGAACTCGTCGGGAGTCTCACAACGAGGATGTCGTCTAGTCCGCCGTCCTGGGGCAGGCCAAAGCCGGTGACCAGCAAGTTGCCAAATGGATCGAGAATTGAATCGCTAATGCCTTGAATGTTCGTGAAATTCGGTAAGGGAACATCGACAGTGGATAGTAAATGTCCTTTCGAGTTGAGTGTGACGACCTGAAAGCCCCTGGCGTTCGGGGTGCCGGAAACGTAAATGTTTCCTTGAGAGTCGACGGTCAGTACTCCGGTCGTCGAAATTCGGGTCACAAAGATCGTCTTACCGGTCGGGTCTATCTTCGAGACCGTGGGCACGGTCTCGCTTTGAATCAAGGTAGAGCCGTGTAACACGATATCGCCGGCAGAATCGACAGCAATCGCAGCGCCTCCATTTCCCGCGCCCGTCAGTAAGAACTCGCGGTTCCCAAAGGTGTCGTATTTCACCGTGTAGGGAATTTCTTCTCCGCTGAAAATGTTGAGAGCTGTGCCTGTGGCAAAGATTCCGTCGTTGTGGTCCACAGCTCCACCCTGCGGGATGCTGTTGAAGCCTTGATCCTCGCCGAAATCTCGCGTCCACAAAATGTCGCCCTGCGGGTTAAGTTTTAGGACGGTTGTGTCCTGACGGAACTCAGCGTTGCCCGTGTTCCCAATCACGATGACGTTTCCTCGGCTGTCGAGTTGGAGATCGGTGACACCGGCGCCTACGTTCGTTATCGTTGTGCCCTGGTGCTTCCTCTGCCAGAGAAGCGTTCCACCAGTCGTGATCTTCGCGACAAGTATCGCTCCTGCGCTGTCTCCGCCTACGTAGAGGTGCCCGGACTGGTCAAACACCATGCTGGAGATTAGGTGGTCACCTAAGGTTTGCGTCCAGCGCGTCTTCCCGGAAGGATCGAAACTGATCACCAATCCCCCAAACGGGAACGTGAAACCACACGCGTAGACGTTGCCGGCAGCAGCGTCGACCTTCACATCTTGCGCAAAGCCGTTGCCGGGAGACGTGGGATTGAAATGAAACTCCTCCGTGAGTTTTCCCTGGGCACTGTACTTGACTACCCCAAACGAGTTGGTGAGATGAGGATCACCGAGGTCGGCTGCGATGTAGACGTTGCCGGCAGCATCAGTAGCCGCATGACCAAAGGTGCGATCGTCGCCGCCATCGGAGAAAACCACGACTTGCGGCTTGGCAGTTTGAGCGCTCCCGGTTGAGACATTTTGGGCTTGACCCGTGCCCAGGGTTGGCAAGAACAACACCAGTGCTGCGGCCAGCGACTTCAGGTTAGAAACGACGTAAAGCTTGCGAAACATGATGACTGCAGTTCCTTTAATGTGAGTTGGTCTCCGGGTACGCATAGACCAGCGCATCCTGCAGTGCCCCTCCGAAGATCTGCAGGCACGCTGGTCCGTCCGGATCTGAGGATTTGAGGAACTCATAACCCTCTCTATTCGGGTAGGCGAAATCGGGAAGCGGATTTTACGGGAAGAATTGAACTCTGTTCGTAAAAAAGCGCAAAAGGCCGCGGATGCGCGCCACCAGACAGCAAAGAAACTCGCTGGCTCTTAGGGTGGCGCGCTTGAACCGCGACCGTTTTGCGCGAGTCCCTCAGAAAAACGGCTTGTCAGCTTTGGCGAAAGGGCACTCGAAAGAGAGAGACGCAAGCACGTCAGGGAATAATTGGCGTCCGACTTTAGCGCCGGTTCGTAGACGCCGTACCGATATTCTGCCCACCACAGATAAACGCACTCGCTTGGTACACAAGAAACGACATTTTCTTTACTTGTTTTTCACAACTCGATATCGCGCCGCCGGCTAAGTTATGGAAGAGCGCAGAAGCCGCCCCGACGGCTCACAAATACCGGAAATTCCACTGCTTTCTGCGCCGGGCGAGTCTCTTGTGCGCGTGTTTCTGAAGAGATTAGGGCGTTCTCCAATTGACTTGATCGCTTCGAGCCGTGAGTTACAGTACTGTGCGCCACTACGCGCGGTGATGACGGCGTGAACGGGCTGGTGGGATTACAGAACTGATGCCGCCCACGACGAGCATCACGGTACTGGTCCATGAATACGCCCAGGGAGACAAAGGTGCCCTCGACCGCTTACTGCCGTTGGTCTACGCCGAACTGCGCCGTATCGCCCTGAAGCACCTGTGCGGTGAGCGTCCCGGCCACACTCTTCAGCCGACAGCTCTGGTGCATGAGATGTATGCAAAGCTGGCCGGTGAATCTGCCCCCGACGTGCGTGACCGTATTCATTTTTTTAGCATTGCGGCAGGTGTCATGCGCCAGATCCTGATCGACCACGCTCGCATTAAGTACGCGCAAAAGAGGGGAGGTAGGCAGGAAGCGCTCTCGCTCGATGAAGCGCAGGATGCCTGCCTGGAAAAGCCGGCGATCATGGTGCGCATCGACGACGCGCTTACGGCACTGGCACGTCACGACCCAGACAAAGCCCGCCTTGTCGAAATGCGTTTCTTCGGAGGGCTCACTGCCGAAGAATCGGCACAGCTGCTCAACCTGCCAGTGAACGTCGTGCGGCGCGACCTCCGCGTCGCGCAGGCGTGGCTCCATCGGGAATTGAATCCTGATTCACACGATACGGGGCCCTCGATCGGAACTGATCCGTCCTCAACTCGGTCGCAATGATGAAAAACTGGGCGCGCGTTCAGAGTCTCTTCCTGGAGGCGTTGGAATTTCCCAAAAAAGAACGGGCCTCCTTCCTCGACGCAGCCTGCGCCGGGGATGAAGAAATGCGCCGCGAAATCGAGTCGCTACTTGCCCATGACAATAGAGGTGAACAAATCGCAGACGCGATCGAAGGAACAACGCGATCGCTCTTTGAATCCATCACGATACAACCTGGCACCAGAGTCGGCGACTACGAAATCTCTAAACTAATCGGCTCGGGCGGCATGGGTGAGGTGTACCAAGCTCAAGATTTGCGGTTGTCCCGAAACGTAGCTATCAAAGTATTGCCCCCACTTGTGAGGAAGGACCGCGACCGGCTGTGGCGTTTCGAGCAGGAAGCGCGGGCTGCCGCGGCACTGAACCATCCTAACGTCGTCGCCGTGTATCAGATGGGGGTTTACCAAGGCGCACCGTACTTGGTTTCGGAGCTGCTGGAAGGCAGTAACTTGCGGGAACTCATGAAAGCAGGGCCGTTGCCTTGGCGGAGTGCAATCGATTATGGAGTCCAGATCGCCCGGGGGTTGTCAGCAGCACATGCAAAGGGCATCACGCATCGCGATCTGAAACCTGAGAACCTGATTGTCACCAAGGATGGACACGTCAAGATTCTCGACTTCGGGTTAGCGAAGCTCACTGCTACTTCAAGCCCGGGTCTTCAGCATCCCGAAACCGAAGCCGGTCTCGTGATGGGCACCGTCGGGTATATGGCACCCGAGCAAGTGCGAGGACAAGTAGTGGACTATCGCGCCGATTTCTTCGCCTTTGGGGTAATTCTCTACGAAATGCTATGCGGTCAGCGGGCGTTCAGTAAGCCCTCCGCCGACACCATGAGTGCGATTCTCAATGAGGACCCGCAGGGTATGTCGCAGCTTTCGCCAGCCATTCCTTCGGGATTGCAACGGGCGGTGCGGCGTTGCCTGGAAAATAATCCGGACCAGCGATTTCAATCTGCATCGGATCTGGCCTTTGCGCTGGAAGCGCTATCGGACTCAGGCATGGCGGCCCCGTCCGAAGCTGGGCCGGCGGAACGAAAAACGCTTTGGAAATTTGTCGCTCCACTGCTCATCTTGTTCTTGCTTGTGTCAGCCGGATTTTACGGACTCTACTACGGTTCGCATCAAAACCGCCGCCTGACCGAGAAAGACACCACCGTGCTCGCCGATTTCACCAACACCACTGGCGATCCAGTCTTTGATGACGCCCTGAAGACTGCACTCGCGGTTTCATTGAGACAATCCCCCTTTCTGAATATCTTGTCCGATAACAAGGCAATGGCGACCTTGCGGTTGATGGCCCGTCCAACCAACACTCCGATTACTGCCGATATAGCCCGCGAGGTCTGCCAGCGAACCGGAAGCAAGGCCTACATTGCCGGATCGATTGCCGCGCTCGGCAGCGAGTACGTGCTTGGACTCAAAGCGGTGAACTGCCAAAGCGGAGACTTCCTGGCGGAAGAACAGATCACGACTCCCAATAAAGAGAAAGTTCTGGACGCGTTGAGCGTTGCAGCGTCGAAGCTTCGCGGCGAGTTGGGCGAATCCCTGGCTAGCTTGCGGAACCTCGATGTTCCGCTGTCCGAAGCCACAACCTCTTCCCTCGAAGCTTTGAAGGCGCACAGTCTGGGCGTCAAGACCTTGGGTGAGAAGGGCGCTGCCGATGGATTGCCGTATTTCCAGCGCGCGATTGAGCTCGATCGCAATTTTGCCATGGGGTATTCGGCGCTGGGCGATGACTACAACGGTTTGGGCGAAATCGGGCGGGCAAGTGAATACTACGCGAAGGCGTTCGAGTTACGCGAGCATACCAGTGAGCGCGAAAAACTGACCATCACAGCGAATTACTATGCGAATGTCACAGGAGAACTGGACAAAGCGGCAGGAGCATATAAGGGACTCATCAATATGTATCCGCGAGACAGCGGGCCCTACAACGAGCTGGGAAATGTGCTCACGGGGCAAGGAGAGTATGAGAAGGCCGCGGAAGCCTACCGCGAGAGTATGGGTCTCGACCCAAATAGCATCGCGCCATATACCAACCTCTGCAACACCGCCATGGCCTTACAGCGATTTGAGGAAGCGCGGCGAATGATCCGGGAGGCCCTGGCGCGGAAGCTCGACAATTTCATCTTACACACTCAGGGATACACTCTTGCCTTTCTTGCCTCGGACGCTGCTGGCATGATGGCAGAACAAAACTGGTTTGCGGGCAAGCCCGAAGAGAACGACGGGCTGTCGCTGGCCTCTGACACGGAGGCCTATTCCGGCCATCTCCGCAAGGCGCGCGAATCGACGCGCCGGGCGATCGACTCTGCCATTCGGGCAGACAGCAAGGAAACTGGAGGCATCTGGCAGGAGAACGCCGCGTTACGAGAAGCGGCTTTCGGCAATTCACGCGAAGCAAAACAGGCTGCGGCCGAGGGATACAAGCTCTTTCCGGCGAGTCAAGGTGTTCTGGTGGAAGCCGCGCTAGCTTATGCGATAGTCGGCGATACTGCAGGCGCCGAATCACTCACTTCGGAGCTGAACAAACGCAGTCCCATGGACACTCAGATCCAGTCATTGTGGCTCCCCGCTGTGCGGGCTCAAGCGGCACTCAATCGAAGGAATCTCTCGGAAGCTCTCAACGACCTGCAAGTCATCGACGCGCCGATTGAATTTGGCCAAATCGGCTTCACCGACAATCTCTCCTGCCTTTATCCCACCTACATCCACGGGGAGACGTATCTGGCCGCTGGCCAGGGGCGCGCGGCCGCGGCCGAGTTTCAGAAAATCCTCGACCACAGCGGCATTGTATGGAACTGTTGGACGGGAGCCTTAGCCCATCTGGGAATGGCGAGGGCGAACGCTTTGCAGGCTCGAACCTCGCAGCGCGCAGAGGCGGACGCCGCCCGGGTCCGTGCTTTGGCGGCATACAAAGACTTTTTCACGCTCTGGAAAGATGCCGACTCGGACATTCCTGTTCTTAAGCAAGCCAAGGCGGAGTACGCGCGACTGGAGCGGCGGCGAAGCCTATCACCGCTAGACCGACGCTAACATGATGACCTCTCTTCATGATACTGCATGATTTTCAACGGATGGCTCGGTTTTCTTGCACGATTTTACTTGTTTTTGCACGGTATAGCTTGTATGGTGGACTCATGGGTGAATTCCCTCACCTCCGCGTCGGCAAACCTCTTTTCATTTTGATTGCCGGTCCCTACCGTTCAGGGACTAACGACGATCCGGCCCGGATGGCCGAGAACCTCCGTAGATTGGAGTCATATGCCTGGCCTCTTTACAAAGCAGGCTATATCCCTTTAATCGGTGAATGGGTGGCTCTGCCCCTCATTCGAGAGGCCGGAGGGAAAGAAATCGACGACGCGATGCATCAGCAGCTTCTCTATCCTGTAGCTGACCGCTTGTTGCAGCGTTGCGATGCTGTTCTCCGGGTTCCTGGCGAGTCCAAGGGAGCCGATCAAGACGTGCGCTTGGCTCAGGAGCGGGGCCTGCCGGTTTACTACCGCTTAGAGGACGTACCTCATGCATCGTATTTTCCGGTTTCATAAAAAACATCTTCCAGTTTTCGCCTTATTTTATTGAGCGCGTGATTCTACAAGTGCTCAGAACGAGAACCAAGGAAAATGAAAAAAACAAAATTTTTGGAACGGAGAGATTGCAGTGCCGGCCCCATCGGGCCCGTACTGCCGAAACGTTCATTAATTCACGTGGGCCTTTTGCTCGGAGCCTTCTGCTTTACAAGCATTGCGCTCCAAGCGAGAGAAGTCAATCGTATTTACATGGTGGGCTTGGATGGTTCGATTCAGGAGATGGACTGCACCCAAGGCTTCTGCACAACGTGGAGCGTGATTGATCAGGAGTCTCCCGAAACGTTCGAACCTTCGGTAGTCACACCTCTCGTAACTTTGTCCGGATACGGATATCTCTACCAGTTACACCACAATCCATCGATTAACGACTTTACGATGTGGGAATACGAAGGTTCCAGGGGATGGAACGAACTGGACAGTAACGGCGCCACAAAATCGCTTGTCGCCGGCCCCATGGGATACACCCCTTACCTCTTCCAGTTGCACAACACCGGCAGGCTCTGGCAATTCACCGGAGCAATTTGCAACGCTGGGGGCTGCCCGGGTTGGATATTGCTGGATAGCAACTTAATCAAACAGATCGTTGTAGCGGGAGGCTACTACAACGGTCAGACTAACAATTTCAACATCCCGCCGCTAGTTCAATTACATTATGACGGCCCTATCTGGCAATATACCGGAACACCTTGCAACGCAACAGGCTGTCCAGGTTGGAGGGAACTCGATCGAAACCCTGCCGCCGTGCAGATCGCTGGTTTCCCCGATGGGGGAATGGGGGCCAGCAGCGAGTTCCCGAACGGCTCCATATTCCAGTTGCGCAACGACGGTTCCATCTGGTCGTACACGGGAACGCCGTGCAACCGGACGGACTGCCCCGGCTGGAAGCAGATCGACTTCGATCCGAACGTCACAGGTATTACTGCAGCGACACCCTTAAACAGAACTGCCGGCACAAGCCTCGGCACCGAGGTCGGCAGAGTATATAAGCTGCGCAACGATGGTTCGGTTCTGGAACTCGAGTCGCCATTTAACTGGGTACAAAGAGACTCCAGCGGAGTCGCCAGCATAGCCGCTGCGGGAAATGGACTCGTTGAACTGGACGGGTTTGGCGCGATTCGGTTTGCCTATGATGCATCTGACTGCTACGTGTGCGGCTGGCAGTCCCTTAACAACGACTATGCAGTAGCGATCGCGGTTGCTTCGGTCGATATGCAGTGAAGCGTCAGATACGCTGATGCAATCTTCATAAGTAGGCCAATGGGTTCCGATCTGATGCGGGCGCTTCGGCGATTCTCATCAGATCGGAACCCGGTTCTTCGCGGAGCCTACGACACGGCTACACCGGCTACCACGCGCCCAGTGGCTGATCTAAAGCAACGCGGAGAATTGCCGAAGCGAGTGAACGCGCAGCAGCCGGCATTCGTGAACTTCTGATCGTCCTCGCCGGCGGCGCAAATTCCGCCTTCGTTTTTCGCCTACAGGAGTGGTGGCGACGTACGGCCTTCTCGGCACGACCGAGGGACTAGGCATCGCCCGTTACCTGGCGCAATAGCCACAAGCACCACGTCCCGACTCTATTTTCGAATTGTCCGACTCCCGAGGAATGATTAAACCAATGAACAACACATGCAAACGAGCCTCGCATCCACACCAATGTATGGCGGCGCGAATCTACCGGTCGAATCCGGCGAGCATTATCAGACTCGTCGTATTCGCGCTTACCGTGCAGCCGCTGGTACCCCTGGCACATGCTCAATCAATGCCTACTGCGGCCGCCGGAACTGCTGTCACAACCACCGGCGGGACCGCCAATCATGTTAGTAAGTTCTCTGGCGCTAACACTATAGTGAATTCAGCTATTACGGAGTGAACGGAAAGGTGGGCATCGGCAGCGCCACCCCCACACAGCCCCTGTTCGTTAATGGAAACATCGAAGCCGGCGGCACCGGCGCGCTGCGCGTTGGCGGAAGCGTACGCATCAGCAGCTCGGGTCTCATTCTGGGCGCGTCGGGAACGGCTGCGGCGCCCGGTCTCAGTTTCGCCAATAACACCGCTACCGGCCTGTTCAACCCGGGCTCAGGTATCATCGGATTCTCCACCGGTGGACTCGAACGGATGAGGTTAAACACCAACGGCTTCCTCGGCATTGGAACAGCCAACCCGGCCTCTCCGCTGACAGTCGTTGGAACCGTCCAGTCCACAAGCGGCGGCTTCATGTTCCCGGACGGCACGGTGCAGACGACGGCGGCCAATCAGGCCGGTGGAGTTGTGCACGATACCACTCTGACCGGCGCTGGCGTGGCCGGATCGCCGCTTGGGATAGTGAGCCCCATGCTTATCACAGTCACGGATGATATAGGTAACATAGCGATAACCCGGTCTATGTCCTAGTTCCATTCAGGATCACTTGCGCCGGGAAGGGCGGATGACTGCTGATCTTGGTGGTGATGTGCCCCCACGATCAGCAGGTCGCTTGGCTCTAAGCGGCTATGCGCCGTGCTACTCGATAACGGTCCAGCTTTTATCAGGATTGAACTCCGTTACCGCAGACGCAACCTGATCAGTCGTTCTACCGAGATCCTTCTGCAACAACACACCGTCCTGGTTGACGATGAAGGTCATAATTCCGGAATCGCCATAGTGGGCAGGATAGGCGAGAACAGCAAATCCACCAGTCATGTTGCCGTTAACAATGTAGTCCTTCGCACCACCTCTCGCTCCGGGTCCTTGCTTAGTCAATAGGACGTAGTAGTAACCGTGATAGGGCTGATGCCGGTTTGGCTGGACCTTGTATCCTTCAGAGGTGGCATAGGCAACCATTGGTCCGAGCGGGCTTCTCGGCTGCCCCTGAACCTCCGGCCAGTACAGGCCGTTCTGCTGGCCGGGATCGCTGATGAACTTCTGCGCGAACTGTTTGCTGCCTCCGTGGTTTTGGGCGAAGTACCGGGCTTGGGCATCGACAATCGCTCCGCAGACGCTGATAGCGTTCAGTTCGTTGCGGCCTATACGGCGCGACAGGATTTCCTCTTTTCCGGCCGCTGTATCGAAGTACCACTGGCCTGCGGCGTTTTTCATAAGCGGGATCGGAAATACATTGTTGTCGGCGCCCACTATCAACAATTGGCCGCCGTCGGCCAACACCCGCCACCGGTTCATCACAGAGTAGGACCGGGCAAATTTACTCAGGGCCTCCTTGTTCTCAGTGGGATCGCCCGAGGCGAGAATTTCCTTGGCTTCGGGGCCGAAGATCCGTATGATCTGATTCTGATCCTGGGCCTTTGCCGCGTCCACCAGCGCTTTACCAGCGTCCTGGGGCGAAGCAAACGTCTCGGGGCCTGCCTCAACAGCCGCAGACTCCTTCTTGCTGCAAGCTGTGATGGGCAGTAGGAGTATAGCGATGCTTACCGTCAACGAGAGATGCCGCACAGCAGTGCTTGCCCGATTCCCAGCGAAGTCGCACATCTTTCTTCCTCCGAGGCCCTGAGTATTCAGTTCCGATTCCGTCAATTTTCAGCGTCGGAAGCCGCCGCCACCCCAACCGCCACCGCCACCACGGCTGGCCCAGCCGCGCGAACTGGCTGCGCGTGAATCCCAGCCACCGCCTGCCTCACTGCCAGAGTGGCCGCTCCAACCACTGAAAGCCGATGATCCGCTGGCATGAGATTCCGAGCTCAAGCTCCCGCTGCTGCCGCTCCCCCAGCCGTGTGCAGCATCAGAATTG
>Ga0213872_10001797_pt1 | contig 13357 bp, 10 predicted proteins | sample VelepicomBERX_R2_FD_160071 | JGI IMG/M metagenome (GOLD analysis project Ga0213872, IMG submission 160071) | Rhizosphere microbial communities from Vellozia epidendroides in rupestrian grasslands, the National Park of Serra do Cipo, Brazil - RX_R2 | ecosystem: Host-associated > Plants > Roots >...
TCTTGGCGTCCACCGAGGTCTCGGCGGCACCCTGGCTGTTGAGGACGGTGACCGTGGTCGAATCGCCGGCACTGCGCACCGCGATCTGGTACTTGACCGGCGGCTTGGCCGAATCGCCGCCACCCAGCAGCTTGCTGAAGAAACCGGCCTCTTTCTTGTTGGGGTCGGGTGCGACGTAGCGAACGAAGTACAGGCCCTTGCTGCGGTCGCGGTCTTCCACGGTGAAGCCGGTGCGGTCCAGGCTCAGGCCGACGCGGCGCCAGGCGCGGTCGAAGCCTTCTTGCAGTTGCACGGCAGGCGCACCGTCGACCACGGCCGTCTGCGCCTGGGCACGGGGCGCCTCGGGGGTGGCGACCAGGGTCTTGGCGGTGTCGTCGGTCACGCCGCCGAGCTTGACCATCAGGCGGCGCAGGAATTCGGCTTCGAGCTCCGGGTCGGAGGGGCGCGGCTGCCAGACCGTGGTGGCGGTCTCCTTGCTGCTGGTGGTGTAGGTCTCCACCATGCCGCGATGCGTGATGTAGATGTCGGTGCCGCCATCGGCCCGGCGCTCGAGCCGGGTGCGGAAGCGGTCGCGCTCGCCGGTGTCATAGAGGGAGTCGATGACCTTGCCCAGGGTGTTGCGGATCCAGTCCTGCGGCAGCTTGGCGCGGTTCTCGGCCCAATCGGTCTGCATGATGCCGAGCTTGGCATCGTCTTCGGTCAGGCTGAAGCCGTTGGCGGTCCAGAAATCGTGGACCGGGCTCCAGAGCTGGTCGGCAGGGCGCTTGACCACCAGCCAGCGCTGGTTGCCGTCACGTTCCACCCGCACATCGCCCACCTGGCTGGCCGCAGTCTCGGCCACCGACACGGGCTGCTTGAGCTGGGCATTCTGGAAGCCCGTCGCCGAGACATTCGACCCTCCGAGGGCGTAGCGCGGGTCGCCTGTGAGCTGGGTCAGATCGGGGGGCACTTCCAGTGTCGGGGCCTGGGTGGCGCCCTTGTAGTCGATCTTGTCGCCCTGGAGCACGGAGCAGCCGCACAGGGCCAGGGACAGGCTGAGCAGGCTGAGCTGCGCCAGTCGGGTGGTAGGGGTCACGGGGGAGTCCTTCCGTTTCGGGAGTCGGTGTCAGTTGCGGCTCAGAGCAGGCCGCTGGCGCGCAAGGCGGCCTCGACCACAGGCTCGTTGGCCGGGGTCAGTTCGGTCATGGGCAGACGCATCGTGCCGCCGCACAGCCCCAGGCGCTTCATGGCCCATTTGACGGGGATGGGGTTGGCTTCGACGAAGAGGTTGCGGTGCACCGGCATCAGGCGGAACTGGATCTCCATGGCCTTCTTCACATCGCCGGCCACGGCCGCCACGCACAGCTCGTGCATGAGGCGGGGCGCCACATTGGCGGTCACGCTGATGTTGCCCTGGCCGCCGCACAGCATCAGGGCCACGGCGGTCGGGTCGTCGCCCGAGTAGACCGCGAAGCCCTTGGGCACATCACGGATCAGCCATTGGGCGCGTTCGATGTTGCCGGTGGCCTCCTTGATGCCGACGATGCCGGGCACTTGGGCCAGGCGCAGCACGGTGTCGTGGGCCATGTCGGCCACCGATCGGCCGGGCACGTTGTAGAGCACGGTGGGCAGGTCGCCGACGGCTTCGGCGATGGCCTTGAAGTGCCGGTACTGGCCCTCCTGGGTGGGCTTGTTGTAGTAGGGCACCACCTGCAGCTGGCAGTCGGCACCGACACCCCGGGCGAATTTGGCCAGCTCGATGGCTTCGGCGGTCGAGTTGGCACCGCAGCCCGCCATGATGGGCACCCGTTTGGCGGCCTGCTCGACCGAGACGCGGATGATCTCGCAGTGTTCTTCGACATTGACGGTCGGCGATTCGCCGGTCGTACCCACCACGCCGATGCAGTCGGTGCCTTCGGCGATGTGCCAGTCGATCAGTTTGCGCAGCGTGGGGTAGTCCACGCTGCCGTCTTCTTGCATCGGGGTCACCAGGGCGACGATGCTGCCTGTAATGGGGCCGGTTGGGGAGGTCATGTCCGCAGTCTCAAACGGTAAAAGAGCATTCTAACTAGCCTGCCGCGCCCGCCACCGGCACGGGCCTCTCAAAGCGCATGCCGTGCCGGGCCGGCTGCGACCTCGGCTGGAGGCCGCAGCGCCACCGCGCGTTGGACGAAACGCGGCGGAGCGTCCAGGAAGCCGTCTTCGTAGGCCACGATGCGCAGGCCTGCGCAGAGCGTCAGGAGTTCACCGGGCTGGAGCAGGAAATCAGGCCGCGAGGGCTTGCCGACCGTCTCGTTGCCGGCGGCGAAGGTCTCATAGATCAGCACGCCGGCGGGCAGGAGGCTGTCCAGCAGCGTCGGGACCAGGGGACGCCACAGGTAGTTCGTCACCAGCACGGCCGCGAACCGCCGTCCGGCAAAGGGCCAGGGCCCGTCCTCGATGTCGGCGCAGACCGCTTCACAAAAAGGGGCGACGGCGGCGATGGCCTCGGCGTCGCGGTCGACCGCCGCGACCGGGTGGCCCCGTTGTGACAGGAAGCGGCTGTGGCGGCCGGCGCCGCACGCGACATCAAGCACCGCAGCGCCGGCAGGGATCAGGTGGGCCCAGCGTGTCACCCAGGGCGAAGGGGCTTGCAAACCGTGGCCTGTCATGGGCGCTCGGGGTGGGCGTCGTCCTGCAGCGCCCGCAGCGCCAGGGTCTCGACCAGGCCGGGGGCCAGCAGCTTGAGCCAGCGGCCGAGCCGCCCCTTGCGGGTCATGACCACTTCGCGCTGACGCCGCTCGAGGCCGAGCAGGATCAGCCGGGCGCACTCCTGCACCGGCATGGCCTGGTCTTCCTTCAGGCCGCTGCGACCGGCGGCTTCGCCGTGGGCATTGAAGCCGCGGCGGCGGATCTCGGTGTCGACCACGCCGGGGTAGGCCGTGGTCACGCTGACCCCGGCCGGGCGCAGTTCGGCGCGCAGGGCCTCGAAGAAGCCGGTCATGGCGAATTTGCTGGCGCTGTAGGCGGTGCGGCCCGGCACGCCCACGAGCCCGGCCAGCGAAGACACCGCCACGATGCTGCCGCGGCTGGCGCGCAGATGCGGCAGTGCCGCATGGGTGCACCAGACACTGCCCCAGAGGTTGATGCGCATCAGGTCTTCGTACCAGTGCAGGTCGTTGGCATCGACCTCCTCGAACAGGGCGTGGGCCGACATGCCGGCGTTGTTGATCAGGACATCGAGGCGCCCGAAGCGTGCCACGGTGGCATCGATGAGATGGCGGCAGGCAGCCTCGTCGGAGACGTCGGTGCGCACCACCAGGGTGTCGCAGCCATGGGCCGCGCATTGCAGCGCCACCTCGTTGAGCTTGGCCGGGCCCCGGGCGGCCAGTACCAGGGCCACCTCCTTGCCGTGGCGCCGGGCGAGCTGGCGCGCGGCTTCGGCCCCGATGCCGTCGGACGCGCCGGTGATCACGATGGTTTTCATGTTGCTCCTCTGTTGCCTCTGTCTCGGCCAGGTCCGGGAACCGGCGAAGGCCTGGCTGTTCATGGATGCAGAAAATGTAGCCAAGTTGGCCGATCATTGCAGCATGCGGGTCTGTACGGGCATCCAGTATTGCGGCGGCGCCGCACTACAATCCGCGCCATGGCAGTCAAACCTACCACCGAATACTCCGAAGGCTCGATCCGTGTTCTCAAGGGATTGGAGCCGGTCAAGCAACGTCCGGGCATGTACACCCGCACGGACAATCCGCTGCACATCATCCAGGAAGTGCTGGACAACGCCGCCGACGAAGCCCTGGCCGGCCACGGCAAGAAGATCAAGGTCACCCTGCATGCCGACGGCTCGGTGAGTGTGGAGGACGATGGCCGGGGCATCCCCTTCGGCCTGCACCCCGAAGAGAACGCGCCGGTGATCGAGCTGGTGTTCACCCGCCTGCACGCGGGGGGCAAGTTCGACAAGGGCAAGGGGGGCGCCTACAGTTTCTCGGGCGGTCTGCATGGCGTCGGGGTGAGCGTGACCAACGCGCTGGGCAAGCGGCTGGAGGCCACCTCGTACCGTGAAGGCAAGGTCGCGCGCCTGGTCTTCGAAGGCGGCGACGTCACCGAGCCGCTGGTGGTGCGCCCGGCCGGTGGGGCCGCCGAGGGCGACCGGCGCCAGGGCACCACGGTGCGCGTCTGGCCCGATCCCCGCTATTTCGAGTCGGCTCAACTGCCCATGGGCGAGCTGACCCATCTGCTGCGCAGCAAGGCCGTGCTGATGCCCGGCGTGTCGGTGACCCTGATCAACGAAAAGACCCGGGATAGCCAGAACTGGCTCTACAAGGGCGGTCTGCGCGACTACCTGATGCAGACCCTGGGCAGCGATCCGGTGATCCCCCTGTTCGAGGGCGAGGGCTATGCCGACGGCGGCAACGACAGTTTTGCCGACGGCGAGGGCGCGGCCTGGGCCGTGGCCTTCACCGAAGAGGGTCAGCCGGTGCGCGAGAGCTATGTCAACCTGATCCCGACCAGCAATGGCGGCACCCACGACAGCGGCCTGCGCGACGGCCTGTTCAATGCCGTCAAGAGCTTCATCGAGCTGCATTCCCTGCTGCCCAAGGGCGTCAAGCTGCTGCCCGAGGATGTGTTCGCGCGCGCCAGCTATGTCCTGAGCGCCAAGGTGCTCGATCCGCAGTTCCAGGGCCAGATCAAGGAGCGCCTCAATTCCCGCGATGCGGTGCGCCTGGTGTCCAGCTTCGTGCGGCCCGCGCTCGAGCTGTGGCTCAACCAGCACGTCGAATACGGCAAGAAGCTGGCCGAGCTGGCGATCAAGGCGGCCCAGACCCGCCAACGTGCCGGGCAGAAGGTCGAGAAGCGCAAGGGCTCGGGGGTGGCGGTGCTGCCCGGCAAGCTCACCGATTGCGAGAGCCGCGATGTGCGCCACAACGAGGTCTTCCTGGTCGAGGGCGACTCGGCCGGCGGCAGCGCCAAGATGGGCCGCGACAAGGAAAGCCAGGCCATCCTGCCGCTGCGGGGCAAGGTGCTCAACACCTGGGAGGTCGAGCGCGACCGCCTGTTTGCCAACACCGAGATCCATGACATCGCGGTGGCCATCGGCGTCGATCCGCATGGCCCTGCCGATTCGCCCGATCTGTCCGGTCTGCGCTACGGCAAGGTCTGCATCCTCTCGGACGCCGATGTCGACGGCTCGCACATCCAGGTGCTGCTGCTGACGCTCTTCTTCCGTCACTTTCCCAAGCTCATCGAGGCCGGGCATGTGTTCGTGGCCCGGCCGCCGCTGTTCCGCGTCGACGCGCCGGCGCGCGGCAAGAAGCCGGCGTCCAAGGTCTATGCGCTCGACGAGGGCGAGCTCGGCGCCATCCTCGACAAGCTGCGCAAGGAAGGCGTGCGCGAAGGCAGCTGGACCATCAGCCGCTTCAAGGGCCTGGGCGAGATGAATGCCGAGCAGCTCTGGGACACCACCCTCAATCCAGACACCCGGCGCCTGCTGCCGGTGCAGCTCGGCAACCAGGATTTCGACCAGACCGAGCGGCTGATCACCAAACTCATGGGCAAGGGCGAAGCGGCGGCGCGGCGCGAACTCATGGAGCTGCACGGCGATGCGGTCGAGATCGACGTCTGAGCCCGGCCGGCTCTGGCCCGTGTTGGCCCTGGCGGGGGCCTGTGCCATGGCGGCACTGCCGGCCCGCGCCGACGTCTGGGGCTATGTCGACCCGAAGGGGACGGCCCATTTCGCCTCCGAGCCGGAGGATGAGCGCTACCAGCTCCTGTACCGGGGTGAGGGGGCCTATTCCTCCGACGAACTGACCTTGCGCGCCGACACGCCCCGGCCGGTGCAGGTGCCCACGCTGCAGCCGCGCCTGCTGGCCTTCTTTGAGGTCAGCCCGGGCTACAAGCTGGTCCGGCGCCAGTTGCGCGAGGCCGCCGATGCCCAGCGTGTCGACTACGAACTGCTGCAGGCGCTGATCGCCACCGAATCCGGATTCGACAACACGGCCGTCTCGCCGCGCGGTGCGGTGGGCCTGATGCAGGTGATGCCGGTGACGGCCGAACGCTTCGGCGTGGTCGGCGATGCGCGCACGCCGGTCGAGCGCAAGCTGGCCGATCCCCGCACCAACCTCCGCGTCGGCACACTCTATCTGCGCCACCTGATGGACCTCTTCAACGGCCGTCTTGAGTTGGCGCTGGCCGCCTACAACGCCGGTGAAGGGGCGGTGCTCCGGGCCGGCAGCCAGGTGCCCAACATCATCGAGACGCGCAACTATGTGCGCACCGTGACCCAGCTCTACGCCTTGCTGAAGCCGCCGGCCGTGCTGGCCGAGGGCCAGTCGCTGCGCCGCCCGCCGGCCCGGGTGCGCATGGAGCTGGTCCCGGGCGCCGCCGCCGGCCGCGGCCAGCTGCACGAACCTCCCAATGACCGCGCGCTGAACGCCACGACGATCAGCGAGCTGGAACGCAATGCCATCGAATTCCCATGAGTGACCAACCTGTTCTCGATTTGACCTCCCCCGCCCCGGACGACGGCCTGAGCCTGGCCGGCTATGCCCAGCGGGCCTACCTCGAATACGCCCTGAGCGTCGTCAAGGGCCGGGCCCTGCCCGATGTCAGCGACGGCCAGAAGCCGGTGCAGCGCCGCATCCTCTATGCCATGCAGCGCATGGGGCTGGGCTACTCGGGCAGCACCGGCGCGCGGCCGGTCAAGAGTGCCCGCGTGGTGGGCGACGTGCTGGGGCGCTTCCACCCCCACGGCGACCAGGCCGCCTACGACGCCCTGGTGCGCATGGCGCAGGACTTCAACCAGCGCTACCCGCTGATCGACGGGCAGGGCAACTTCGGCAGCCGCGACGGCGACGGCGCCGCCGCCATGCGCTACACCGAGGCGCGGCTGTCGCGCATCACCGGCCTGCTGCTCGATGAGATCGATGAAGGCACGGTCGACTTCATCCCCAACTACGACGGCTCCACCCAGGAGCCCACGCAACTGCCGGCCCGGCTGCCCTTTGCCCTGCTCAACGGCGCCAGCGGCATCGCGGTGGGCCTGGCCACCGAGATCCCCAGCCACAACCTGCGCGAGGTGGCGGAGGCCTGCGTCGCCCTGGTGAAGAACCCGGGCCTGGGGGACGAAGAACTGCTGGCCCTGGTGCCGGGCCCGGACTACCCCGGCGGCGGCCAGATCATCAGCAGCCCCGCCGACATCGCCGAGGCCTACCGCAGCGGTCGCGGCTCGCTCAAGGTGCGTTCGCGCTGGAAGATCGAGGAACTGGCACGCGGCCAGTGGCAGCTCGTGGTGCATGAGCTGCCGCCCGGCGTCAGCAGCCAGCGGGTGCTCGAGGAGATCGAGGAACTGACCAACCCCAAGGTCAAGGCCGGCAAGAAGGCCTTGAGCCAGGACCAGACCCAGCTCAAGGCGACGGTGCTGGCGGTGCTCGACGCGGTGCGCGACGAGTCGAGCAAGGACGCCCCGGTGCGCCTGGTCTTCGAGCCCAAGACCAGCAAGATCGGCCAGCAGGAACTCATCACCACGCTGCTGGCCCACACCAGCCTGGAGAGTTCGGCACCGATCAACCTGACCTCGATCGGCCTGGACGGCCGTCCGGTGCTGAAATCGCTGCGGCAGATGCTCGAGGAGTGGGTCAGCTTCCGCCAGACCACGGTCCTGCGCCGCACCCGGCACCGCCTGGACAAGGTGCTGGACCGCATCCACATCCTCGAGGGGCGGCAACTGGTGCTGCTCAACATCGACGAAGTCATCGCCCTCATCCGGCACAGCGATGACCCCAAGGCGGCGCTGATCGAACGTTTCCGGCTGTCGGAGCGCCAGGCCGAAGACATCCTGGAGATCCGGCTGCGCCAGCTGGCGCGTCTGGAGGCGATCAAGATCGAGCAGGAACTGCAGTCGCTGCGCGAGGAGCAGGGCCGGCTCGAAGACATCCTGGGCAACCCGGGCTCGCTCAAACGCCTCCTGGTCAAGGAGATCGAGGCCGACGCCAAGTTGTTCGGCGATGCGCGTCGCACCCTGATCCAGGCCGAGAAGCGTGCGGTGGCCGAGGTCAAGGTGGTCGACGAGCCGGTCACCGTGGTCATTTCGCAGAAGGGCTGGGTGCGGGCCCGCAGCGGCCACGGCCACGAGTCGGCGAGTTTCGCCTTCAAGGCCGGCGACGGCCTGTACGGCACCTTCGAATGCCGCACGGTCGACACCCTGGTGGTGCTGGGCAGCAACGGCCGTGTGTACTCGGTGCCGGTCGCCCAGTTGCCCGGGGCGCGGGGCGACGGGCAGCCCGTGACGACCCTCATCGAATTGGAGGCCGGCTCGCAGCCGGCCCACTACTTCGCCGGCCCGGGCCAGGCCGTCCTGCTGCTGGCCGGCTCGGGGGGCTATGGCTTCCTGGCCTCGGTGGACAACCTGGTGTCGCGCAACAAGAGCGGCAAGGCCTTCGTGTCGCTGGGAGAGGGCGAGACCGTCTGCAAGCCCTCGCATGTGGCCCACAGCAGCGGTGCCGTGGCGTTGCCGGCGGCCACGCATGTGGTCTGTGCCTCGACCGGCGGCCGCATCCTGAGCTTCGAGATCGGCGAGATGAAGACCCTCGAGAAGGGCGGGCGCGGTCTGATGCTGATCGACCTCGAGGCCAAGGACACGCTGGCCGGCGCGGCCGCCTACACGCGCAGCATCCGCATCGCCGGCACCGGGCGCGGCGGCAAGGCGCGCGAGGAGACCCTGGAGATCCGGTCGCTCAACAACGCGCGCGCCGCACGTGGGCGCAAGGGCAAGGCGGCCGATCTGGGGTTCAAGCCGGAGACCGTGCTGCGCCTCGAGTGATCCGACTCGAGTGAACCGCCCGCAGGGGGCCGGTCTTCACGCCGTCAGCGCCGTCAGGCCGGCCGGCGCAGGGCGGCTCGCGGCCTCCCAGTGGGCGATGTAGGCCGGGATGTCGGCGGCCGGCAGCGCGGGGCTGAAATGCCAGCCCTGGAAGATGTCGCAGCCCAATTCTTCGAGCAGGGCCTTCTGTTCGGCGGTCTCGACGAATTCGGCGATCACCTTGGCCCCCTGCGAATGGCCGAGCCGGCTCACGCAGCGGATGATGTCCTGATCGACCGGGCTGTTCAGCACCTGGCGGGTCAGGTTGCCATCGAGCTTGAGCGAATGGAGCTTGAAGCGGTGCATGTACAGCAGCGAGGTGCAGCCCATGCCGAAGTCGTCCATGGACAGGGGGATGTCCATCGCCTGCAGGGCGGTGAGCGTTCTTTCGGTCTGCAGGCCGGTGGACAAGGTCTGGCCTTCGGTGATCTCCAGTTCGATGTCGTGGCTGTGCAGCCTGAAGGAGCGCAAGGCATCGTCGACCTCGCCGACCCAGTCGGGGTTCTCGAGCTGCAGCGGGGACATGTTGATGCCGACCACGAAGCGCGTCAGGCCCATCTGACGCCAGGTGCTCAGGTCGCTGGCGGCCTGGCGCAGCGTCCAGCGCCCGATGGCGTGGATCAGTTCGCATTCCTCGGCGATGTTGACGATCGCGGCAGGAGAGATCAGCCCCAGCGTGGCGTGCCGCCAGCGCAGCAGGGCCTCAAAACCGACGACCCGGCCCCGGGCATCGTGCTGGGGCTGGTAGGCCATCTGGACCCGGTCGGTGCCCAGGTCGGCGCAGAAATCGCTGTGCAGGCGCCGGGCCACCACGCCCACCGGATCGGCCCGCTCCAGCAGGCAGGGTGGGCTGCTCTGGCTGGCCGTGACCAGTTCGGCCAGGGCCGACTGAAAATGCATGTGGAACCTGGCCAACCTTCGGCTTTCGAGGCGGCCGAGAAATGGGGCATAGACCAGGGTACTGCACAGCAGGCCCGCCAGCTGGACGGCCACCCCCATCCATGAACCCGAACTGAGGTAGCCCGACAGCAGCACCGTGGTGGACCAGCCGACGGCTTCACCCTCCAGGCGCAGGTGCAGATACCGCATGGACAGCTGGGCCATCACGCAGTTCAGCAGCGGCGCCAGGATGAAGGGAAGGAACAGTGTCCGGCTCAGGACCAGGGGGATGCCGAACAGCAGGAGTTCGTTCACGTTGAACAAGGCCGGCAGGACCGAATACCAGGCCAGCTTGCGCAGCGTCGGGTCGCGCCCCCGCAGCAGGCAGGCCAGGATCAGCCCCCAGGTCGATCCCGCCCCACCCAGGTGGGCGTAGCTGTCAAGGAACGACAGCGAGGCAGCCTGCGCATCGTAGAGGGTCTCGGGCGCGGCGATCAGCCCCTCGCTGTGGGACGACAGATGGAGCAGGAATTGCCCGCCATTGATGCCCAGGCTCCAGAGCCCCTGGTTGATCAGGACGAAGAGCGGATTCAGCCACTGGGCCTGGTGCCAGGGCGAATCGGCGGCGGGAATCCAGCCTGCGACCCAATGCGAGCCCATGGCCACGATCAGCAGATGGATCAGCCGGTGTGCGCCGCAGATGATCGCAATGCTGAGCACCGCGATCCCTGACAGATTCAGGGCCTGCCCCAGCGACAGGCTGCGCTCCAGGTTGAACAGATCGTTGCGCTCCGGCATCCATCGACCCAGGCCGTGCATCAGCTCGGCGGTCACCACGCCGACCACGATGCTCTGGAAGACGCTGGCGTAGCCCAGCGACTCGAAATCAAACGCCTGGTCGGCCAGCACCACCAGCAGGAAGGTCGTGCCGGCCACCGAAGACACCGTCAGGATGGAGCGGCTGGTCCGATGGATGCGGGCGTCGAGCAGGAAGGTGACCCGGGCGGCGATCATCATGGCGCCGAGCAGACCCATGATCCCGATCGTGGTCTTGAACAGAAGCCCAAGCGCCCTGTGCCAGGACTGTCCCACCTCGGGCAGGGCGCCGCTGCCGGTCATCAGCCTGGGCAACTCGCTCAGGCTGAGGGCCATGACCCCGAGCACGGTCAGGGGCAGCAGCGTCATGTAGGCTTCGCGGATGGCGCCCAGCCACAGCTCGATCCGGGGGGGGACAAGTGCACCGGCCTCGTCCGGGGTGGCCGGATCGGATGGTTGGGGCCAGGCCTTGAGCAGCCGTTTCAGATAACCAGTCATAGATTCAACCTTCCCGTCGAGCGGATGGTTCGGCCAGACTTGCTTTGTTTGGCGCATTTGACGCCGCAAACAGCGATTCTCAAAGATTCAAAAGATCCCGATTTGTGTGATGGTGGACAAATCTGCCGACATCGGCGCTGGATTCCGGGTCGGGTGAGGGCCTGCCCGGGGTGGGGCGCTCGCGCGCGAGGTGGGTGGGGGCCGTGCGAGAATGCACACTTCCGGGCGGCCCAGACCCAGTCGGCCGCACGGAACTGTGGGCCCTGGATTGCAGGAGGGCTCTTGGCTCCGGGGCGGTTACGTCGGCCCGGGGCAACCGTTACCATCGAACCCATGTCAAGTTACAACGCTCCTTTTGAAATCCATGTCCACGGACAGGTCGCGCTGCGCAGCGATGCCAGCTTCGACCAGTTGCAGGAGGCGTTGAAGCCGTTGTGGCACTATGCCGGCGCCCGGTCCCTGGCCGATGGCGCGGCCAGCGCCTATGAAGAAGAGCCGGGCATCCAGTTCGATCCCAAGGAACACCTGTTGCAGATGTGCTGGACGGTGCGCGGCGATGAAGATTTCCGCCAGTCGCTCGACGAGATGTGCATGAACCTCAACGAGCTGTCCGAACAGGGCGCTGCCATCGAGGTCACCTTCTACGACGCCGAGTTCGACGAGGAGGAGGAAGACCGGGGCGCCGAATCGCGCGACGACTTCATGATGCTCTTCGTGGGCCCCAACCCGGCGGCCATCATGCAGGTCCAGCGCGACCTGCTGGTGCAGGATGTGGTGAACATGATGGAACGGCATTTCGACGGCTCCGAACTGGGCGGTGTCGTGGCCGAGATCGACAAATTGTTCGGCCAACGTTTCGACGACCTGGTGAACTCGCTCGAGATCGGTCGCCCGCCGCGCGGTGGCGGCGGGTCCGGCCATGGCGGAGGCCGTCGGCCCCGCCATCTGCATTGAGGCGTGGCTTCGGACCTCCTTTCGCCGAAGCCGGCGCTGCGCTACCTGTCGGCCTACCCCGAGACCCTGCAGCGGCAGGCGGCCGATCTCCTGGATTCGGGCCGGCTCGGTGCCTGGCTGCTCGAGCGGCACCCCGAGGCGCACGGTCTGCGCACCGACGCCGCGCTGTACCGGCACACCGAGGAACTGCGTCTGGCGCAGATGCGCCAATCCACCCGGCTGGACCGGGTGCTCTATGACAGCAAGATCCATGTGGTGCGCCATGCCCTGGGGCTGCACACGCGCAGTGCCCGGGTCCAGGGTGGCCGGCTGCGCGCCCAGCATGAGATCCGCATCGCGGCCTTGTTCCGCGACGCGCCGTTGGCCTTTCTGCGCATGATCGTGGCCCACGAACTGGCCCATCTGCGCGAGCGCGAGCACGACAAGGCCTTCTACCGGCTCTGCGAACACCTGGAGCCGGCCTACCATCGGCTCGAGCTCGAAGTCCGTCTCTACCTGACCCACCTGGAAGCGGGCGGAGACCGCCTTTGGGCCGTTGCAGAATCTGGCGCCGGCGCCTGAAGGGCGCGCGGTCCGGGGCCGTCCAGGGGGGGGCTGGCCGTTGCCGGCCGGGGCGCGGTGTTTTCCTGCCTGCACGGCATGCGATGTCCTCCTATTTTGGAAAGGCATTGCGATGGCTCAAAGGGGAGCCTGATTTGACGGTGGACAATTCCGGCGCCTGTGCACCTTGTGCACAGGCGAATTCCAATTCCGAGTTTTTCCCCCACAGATGAGGTTCTATGTCTAACCGTCGTGAATTTTTCGTTCAACTGAGCGTTGGTACCGGTGTCATGTTCGCTGCCGCCGCAGCCATGGCCGATGCCCCCATGGTGGCCGAGTCCGATCCTCAGGCGGCCGCACTGGGCTACAAGGCCGACAGCAGCAAGGTCGACAACGGCAAGTTCCCCAAGCATGCCGCCGACCAGCACTGCGGCAACTGCGCCCTGTTCCAGGGCAAGGCCAGCGACGCATCGGGCGGCTGCCCGCTGTTCGCCGGCAAGTCGGTGTCGGCCAAGGGCTGGTGCAGCGCCTACAACAAGAAGGCCTGAGCGGCCCTCCGGGCCGGGTCCCCGCCCGGGGGATCAGGCCATCAGGGCCTGGCAGGTCTCGCTGCCTGCCTCGGCCCATTGCAGCCACTGCGCGACCGCCCGGTTGAGGCGTTCTGGCTCGCCGGTGGTCTGCCAGACCACTTTCCCGAGTCCCACCTTTCCTGATCCTTCCGACCCGTCGGTGCGTCGCAGCGCCTGTCGCGCTTCGAGCAGCCGACGTGTCTGCCGTGCGACCGGCAAGCCGGTGTCCAGCAACCGGACCGATGGACCGGCACATCCGCCGATCTGGGCCTCGACCAGGGGA
>Ga0213872_10001798_pt1 | contig 13349 bp, 16 predicted proteins | sample VelepicomBERX_R2_FD_160071 | JGI IMG/M metagenome (GOLD analysis project Ga0213872, IMG submission 160071) | Rhizosphere microbial communities from Vellozia epidendroides in rupestrian grasslands, the National Park of Serra do Cipo, Brazil - RX_R2 | ecosystem: Host-associated > Plants > Roots >...
CACCGGGCCCGGCCCCAGGCGCGCATCGGTCACTGTCGAATCCAGACGCATCGCGTCCCGCATGGCCGGCATGCTGATGTCAGGAAAGAATCCATCATTGGTGATGGCCTTCACGTCGGCCGGCATCACCGGCCCGGCCGTCACGGGCACGTCGTCGATATAGCTCATGGTCATGGAAATAGTGGGGGGCGGTGGCCAGGACTTCCGACGAACAATGTCGCTTCCGTCCCGGGCCGCCCCTGCGCCGTGGGGTGCTCTCTACTTGGCCGGGTCGGCGAACTTCTTCAGCCGCCGTTCCAGCCGCTCGATTTCCTTCTTGACGCCGGCCGCCTGGTGCAGCTCGCTCGCCCGGACAAGGTGCTGGTGCGCTGCCGTTGCCCGGTCTGCGGTGGCGTCCGTGATGTTTTCGGCGTCCACCTCGTTGACCAGCTCCAGCAGGGCCAAGCCCAGCGCCTTATGTACCTTGGCGCGCGCCTGGTCGGGTGTGTCGGCATTGCTCGTCATGGCCAGCACCTGCTGCAGGATGTCGGCCGCACGCGCCGGGTCATCCTTCAACTTGCCGCCCAGGCTGGCGCCAGCGAAATCGTCCTGCAGTAGCGTAGGTAAGGTCCGGTTGTAGCGATCCGGCAGCGTGAACTGGTGTTCCAGCGCATAGGCCGCGAGCTGCAAGGCGCGTTCGTAGTCGCCGACATCGATGTGCCACACCAGCACGTTGACCAGTACCTCATCGTGAGCACCACGGCCGGCCGACAGCACGCCGTCAATCCAATGCTGGTAGGCCGGCAGCATCGTGGCCTTCATCTCGATCTTGCGCTCGATGGACTGGATTTCCGACAGCCGGCGGCGGTCTTCGTGCAGCTTGATCAACATCAGCTCATAGGCGCTGCCGGTGGTCACGCTGCCGGGCTCGCCGGCGGAGGCCGCCAGCTTGCCCAACATGCGCTCCCGATGGCGCGCGGCGGGAGACAGGCGAGCCATCAGGCGCCGCCTGCTGCCGCATCCTGCAGCACCACGTTTTCCACCAGGGCGGCCAGGCCTTCGTCCTCGATCACGTAGGCGTCGTTGGACGATTCGTAGTTCTCCACGCGGTCGGCCTTCGGCTCATCGACCACGCGGCGACGACGGCCGCCGTTCTGGAAGTAAATCGACAGGTTGTCCAGGCGGGTGATCAGCATGGCATTGGCCGGGAAGGAGGGCACGCGCACCGCCGGCAGGCCGCCGATACGCTTCTGGCTCACGATGATGTCAGCGGCCAGGGCTTCGGTGGGGGCCTGATCCTTGTTGATCAGCGGGAAATACTTATCGTGCAGCAGCTCGCGGCCGACGATCACCACCAGGGCGGTGTCGTCCTGATACCAGGGATCCAGATTGGTCACCGCGTCATAAACGGCCGCATCGAGGTTGGCATAGTCGGCGCCGGCACCCTTGCCGATGATGACCTTGCCCGGCAGATCCTGGCCAACCAGGCCCATGACACGCTGCGGCGAGTTCTCGCGGATCTGCTGCAGCCAGCCCTTGTTGACGTCCTGCAGCAGCGGATACTGGGCCAGGTTGGTGTCGGCCGCGACCTTCACGCCATTGAAACCGATCATGATGCGGTCCAGCGCCTGGCGCTTCAGGATCGCAGTGGCCACGCGGGTCTGAAAGTCCGGGAACTTGGCCCAGGCGTCCAGCTTGGCATAGTTGATGTGGGTATCGAAATTGGTCTTCTCGCAGCGATAGCGGGTGTTCGTCATGGCCGATGCGTCACGGGTGCTGCGGCGCTTGTCGCCGCGCGTATCGGTGCGGCTGGCGATGGGGCCGGAGACGCCCAGGCCGATTTTCTCGCCCTCCAGTTCGTCGACGCCGATGACGTTAATGCGGCCCAGGAATTCGGACGATTCCTGCATCTTGTCTTCCAGCTTCTGCAGCACTCCGGGATCCACCGAGAAGGTGGAATGGACGGCGCCGCCGGCAACATCGTTGAGCGTGGCCAGGCGCGCGGTATAGGCGTTATAGGCGGCGCGGGTCTGATTCTTCATGTGTTCTGCTCCAGGTAAATTCGGAAATGGTTGACTACGTCGGCGACGGGATTAGAACTCGGTCAGCGTCGAGCCCTTGCCACCGGTGGCCGGCGGGCGCTGCACGTTGTTCTTGTCGGTCAGATTGAGGGTCTGGCGGAATTGCTCGGCCGTGGTCGATTCCTCGCCTACGCGCTTCTCCAGCTTCTCCAGGCGCGCCAGTGCATCGGCGACATCCTTGCCGGCCTGCGTGGCCGCCTGGGCGAATTCGCCGACCTTATCGGCAATGGCGGTCATGGCAGCGGCGACATCAGCATGCTGCGCATCGGCTTTCTTCTCGCCACCACCAATACGGCTGAACAGTTGCTTGATGGTCTCGGCCATGCTCGGGCCGTCCTCTTCGAATTCCATCTTCACTTCGATGGCTTCGGAGAACAGATTTTCCGGCTTCAGCTTGCGCGGAGTGAAAGGCGAGGCCTGCGGATGGGTGGCCGAGAACTGCAGAATCTCGGTACCGAGGCTGGCGGGGCTGTCGGTCACTGCCAGGCCTACCAGATAGGAGCTGCCGGTATCGGCGAACTTGTCGGCCAGCTCGATGCTGGTGTAGATCTTCTGGCGATCCTTGTTCATGGCGACCAGCGCCGGCGTGGGTTCGATCTGCGCGAACAGGGCCAGGCGACGGCCAGCCTCGGTGTCGACCTCTTCGGCCTTCAGTGCCAGCACATCGCCGTAGGCCTTGAACGGGCCATCGGGCAGCAGGCTGCGCAGGTGCTCGACCCACACGCGAGCGCCGTAGGTCTTCTGGTTGTAGCTGTCGGCCATTTGCTGGATTTGCTCGCGGCTGATGCTACGGCCGTCGGTGGTCGCGCCCTCAGTCGCGACGCGGAAAAATTTGCTCTTGGTTGCCATGAGTTTTCGCGCTCGTTATCGGTTGATCGGATAACGTCATCTTCTGCCGATGGGCGAAATGCATCAATGAGACAAGGGTTGATATCAGGAATAGCGACTCGGCAAAGTCCCCGCTACGCGCGCGCGCCGCCTACGCTTGCGGCATGTTAGACATTCCAAACGACATCAAGGAAAGCATCGACCAGGCGGCCGAGCCCCGACACGTTGCACGCCGGTTGTATTTCGAGGGCTGGCGCATCTCGTCTATCGCGCGCCATCTGAAAATCAAACGCTCCACAGTCAATAGCTGGAAGCACCGGGATGAATGGGAGAAGGTGTCGCGCCTGGAGCGCGTAGAGATTGCCCTTGAAGCGCGCATAGTGCAACTGATCGCGAAGGAAGTAAAGGGCAACGGCGAATACAAGGAACTCGATGCGCTGATGCGCCAGCTTGTGCAGGCCGCGCGCGTGCGCCGCTATGAGCAGCCGGGCGGAAACGAGACCGACCTCAATCCGAATATCGCCAATCGCAATGCAGCGCCCAAGAAAAAACCGGTGCGCAACGAGTTCAGCGAAGAGGCGCAGCAGCGCATCGTCGAGGCCTTTAATGATTCGCTCTTCGACTATCAGAAGGTCTGGTACCGCAACGGTAGCGAGCGCACGCGCATCATTCTCAAATCACGCCAGATCGGCGCGACGTGGTACTTCGCGCGCGAGGCGCTGATTGATGCGATCCAGACCGGACGCAATCAGATTTTCCTCTCGGCCTCGAAGTCGCAGGCGCACGTCTTCAAGCAATACATCATCCAGTTTGCGAAGGACGCATGCGGGGTGGAGCTGTCCGGCGATCCTATCGTTCTGCCCAATGGCGCGCACCTGTATTTCCTCGGCACGAATGCGAGAACCGCCCAGGGCTACCACGGCAACTTCTACTTCGATGAATTCTTCTGGACGCACAATTTCACGGAGTTGAACAAGGTGGCGTCCGGCATGGCCTTGCACAAGAAGTGGCGCAAAACCTACTTCTCGACGCCATCGGCCACCACGCACCAGGCGTACCCGTTCTGGACCGGCGAGGCGTTCAACAAACGCCGCGCCAAGGGCGAGAAGGTCAACATCGACGTCAGCCATAAGCGGCTGTCGTCGGGCTTCACCGGCGAGGACAAGATCTGGCGCCAGATCGTCACGATCATGGACGCGGCGGCCGGCGGCTGCGATCTGTTCGATATCGATGAGCTGCGCGACTTCGAATACTCGCCCGACCAGTTCGACAATCTCTTGATGTGTAATTTCATCGACGATTCCGCGTCGGTGTTCCCTCTGGCCGACCTGCAGCGCGGCATGGTCGATTCTTGGGTGGATTGGGATGATTACAAACCGTTCACCGCGCGTCCCTTCGGCCACCGGCCTGTGTGGATCGGCTATGACCCATCATTGACGGGTGATAGCGCCGGCTGTTCGGTGATTGCGCCGCCATTGGTCCCGGGCGGAAATTTCCGCATCTTGGAGCGCCACCAGTGGCGCGGCAAGGACTTCGCCGAGCAAGCCGCGCTCATCAAGGAAATGACCGGCCGCTACAACGTCCAGTACATCGGTATCGACACCACCGGCATGGGCGTGGGCGTCTATCCCCTGGTGAAACAGTTTTTCCCTGGCGCCACGGCCATCAGCTATTCGCCGGAAGTCAAAACGCGGATGGTGCTCAAGGCACAAAACATCATCCGCAGTGGCCGGCTGCAGTTCGATGCGGGCTGGACTGACATCGCGCAGTCCTTCATGGCCATTCGCAAGATCCTCACCCCCAGCGGGCGCGCCGTCACCTATGACGCCGGCCGCTCGGAAGAGACTGGCCACGCCGATTTGGCATGGTCGGTCATGCACGCCCTCGACTACGAGCCCTTCGAAGGCACCACCGCTAATAACACCTCATCCATGGAGTTCTTCTGATGAAACACAGAGCACGCCGCCGCGCGGCTGCATCCGACAACACGCTGCCGGCCAAGGTCGAGGCGCCACCGGTACCGACCGTCGAAGCATTTTCTTTCGGTGATCCTTCGCCGGTGCTGGAAGGCCGCGACATGCTGGCCGACGTCGAGTGCTACCGCAATGGCGATTGGTACGAGCCACCCTTGAGCATGGCCGGCCTGGCCAAGTCCTTGAATGCCAGCGTCCATCATGCCAGCGCCATCTGGTGCAAGGTCAATATCCTGGCCTCGACCTTCCAGCCGTCCGCTGTATTGTCGCGCGCGGATTTCACGCGCCTGGCGCTGGACTTCCTGCTGTTCGGTAACTGCTACGCCGAGCGGCGCGAGAGCATGACGGGAAAGCTCTTGAACCTCAAGCCGGCATTGGCCAAATACACACGCGTGGGCGTGGAGCCCGGGCGCTATTTCTTCGTCAATGGCTGGAGAGATTCCCACGAATTCGAGCGGGACGCCATCTGGCATCTGCAGGCGCCTGACATCAACCAGGAAGTGTATGGCGTGCCGCAGTATGTGAGCGCGCTGCAATCGGCCTGGCTCAATGAGTCGGCCACGCTGTTCCGTCGGCGCTACTACCTCAATGGCTCACACGCCGGCTTCATCCTCTACATGACCGACACCGCCAGCAACGTCAACGACGTGGACAAGCTGCGCGAGGCGATGCGTAACAGCAAAGGGCCGGGCAACTTCCGCAACCTGTTTGTGTATGCACCAGGCGGCAAGAAAGACGGCCTGCAGATCCTGCCGGTCTCCGAGATTGCGGCCAAGGATGAATTCTTCAACATCAAGAACTGCACGCGTGACGACGTGCTGGCCGCGCATCGAGTCCCGCCGCAGCTGCTCGGGACCATGCCCAACAACACCGGCGGATTCGGCGACGTGACGAAGGCCGCTGCTGTCTTCGGCTGCAATGAGATTGAGCCGCTACAGGCGCAGTTTCTTTCCTTGAACGAATGGGCCGGCCAAGAGGTGGTCCGCTTCCGTTCCTATCAACTTCCGACCAACGAAGGGAAATAACCATGAGCGATCACGCCGATAACGCGGACAGCCGAATCTATCGCACTATCGCGGCCGGCCTGGCTGCTGCGCGCCGGGCACCTGCGCTGCAACCTGACTGTCGCTGCCACTTCTGCGACGAGGTGGTGGCGGTTGACCTGCTGTTTTGTGATGTCGATTGCCGGGATGACTATCAACGTGAACTTGCGGCACTTCGGCGCGCTGGGCTTTATTTTCAGTGACACAAGAACGAACCGGGGAACAATCATGTTCCTTGAGATCAACTTGGCGCATCAGGTTTTCCCCTATTTGGCTATTGGCAGTGACGTTCTATCATCAGTTTATCGAAGGGAGAAATTAATGCTCGTCTACGCAAATAGGATTGCCACGCGCCATTTGGCAATCTTGACCTATGTCGCAGAGATGGCCGAACGAGGCGAATTGATTTGTGATTTGTCACATTCGGTAGTGAGGTCATGTTCCATTTACATGCATATGGTAGGAGCTGAACCAGAGGATGTTCGACGCATCTTTGGAGAGGCGATTCAGGAGAAATTCAAGCAGACTCCTCCCGAGCAGGGGAAGTATCGGGATGTGCTGGAATCTGCTTATGCGCACCTGGAGCTTTTGCTATTTTGCGACCAGAATTAGACCCACTTCTGTCGGCCATTTTGATTCTAATCTGCCCTATATTTTGACTACGATCTTACACGTCACAGCGATCGAGAAAATGGTGTGATAGGTGCGGGGCCTGCCTGAGATCGTGCGATGCCAGTACATCCGCGATCCCATCTCGACCAAAAAACTCCCGCAAACTGGACATCGCCAGAAACGTCGCTCGCAGCTATATCCGATCCGGTGTAATCGAGCCCACCTCCCCCTCCACGCAATCCCGTTCTACTAAGAAATTCGTACGTCCACTTTACCCCGCGCTCGGCGTCGATCAGTCAAATCGCACCGGAAGAGGATACAGACGAAAGAGATGTTCCCAGGCTTAGGAGAGCCAGAATATAAAGGTGTGCACGACATGCGCTGAGCTTCGGAAGTAAATGGACGAGGGAAATGGAGCGGTCATAATTCTGCGAGAGAATCACTACACAGGCCTCAGAACCCGCATACAGATGCGGGCCACCATCACCGTATCTTTTCACTTCCTAGGATGACCGGTCGTTCGTGGTGTGCTCACGATGGTGTCCTGTGACTCTCCATAACCATAACCTCCGCGAGCGACAAATATATCTGTGCGCTCGGAACAGCTATGCCTGCTTATAGGGGAAACCAAGCGGGCAAAGCATGCCTCCGCCTCTCACCGCCTTCCGATTTCCTTGATTGCCTCCCCGCAGATCACATCATTCTTTTCCGCCGCCTCTAAGGAAATGACTGAGTCAATGTTGTCTTAAATTCATTGAATAGATCAAATAAAGCAAATAATATGGCTTTAAATGATTTCAGCGAATTTTACGAAATCTTTTGATAGATTGAGTAATTCGGACCAGAGGCATTAATTATCCATAGGAGCTTTAAATGAATTTGAAAAGCATGACGGTGCGCGCCAAACTGACCTTGACCTTTGGAGCGCTCTCGCTGCTGGTCTGTATCGCTTCTGTTATCGCGATCCTTTCTTTACGAAATGCCCAAGAGCAGTTTGGGAGTTTTGTACTTGGTATCAATACCCGTGCTCACCTCGTTGAGCAAATTCATATTGCGGTAGGCGAGCGAGCGATCGCAGTACGCAATATGGTCCTGACCACAGATCCCAATCGTCTAAAAGATGAGAAGGCCGCCGCGGTTAAGTCGCATGAGCTTGTTCACGAGAGCCTCTCCAAGCTGAAGGCACTGGTCGCAGGCGATGATATTCCGAGCAATATCAAGGCGATGGTTGCGGACATCGATCGAATCGAACAAGCCTACACACCGGTCGCCCTATCGATTGTCGATCTGGCCTCAAATCAGCGGCGAGATGAGGCGATCAACAAAATTAATAGCGAGTGCCTTCCTTTGCTCAATGCTCTTTCGGCGAAGGCCAATGCGTATGCGGAGGCAACAAACGCACGATCGAAAAGTCTGCTCATCGAGGACGAAGAGCGCTACGTAGCTGAGCGCAATTTGCTGATCGCTATGTGCCTAGTGGCCGTTTCCAGCGCCATTATCTCTGGCGCACTTACGGTCAGAAGTTTAACGAGGACGCTTGGTGCCGAGCCCGCAACCTTGGTCGATATTGCGCATCAGGTTGCCCAGGGGGATCTCCGTCCTGTCGGGGGCCAGGGTGCAGTGCCGGATGGGAGTGTTCTAGCCTCATTGCAAGTGATGCAGAAAAATCTCGTAGGCATCGTTGGAAAAGTCAGAAGTTCTTCCAGCTTGATCGCAGCGGGTGCAACTGAGATTTCCTCTGGCAATCTGGATCTCTCCTCCAGAACGGAACAGCAGGCGAGCTCACTGGAAGAAACCGCATCTGCGATGGAAGAATTGACCTCTACCGTCAAGCAAACTGCTGAAAATTCGCGCAATGCAAATGAGTTAGCGTTGTCGGCTTCGGAGGTTGCGGTTGGTGGCGGCGAGGTTGTTGGCAAGGTTATCTCGACCATGAAAACCATCCATGAATCGTCCAGCAAAATCGTTGACATCATCAGCGTGATTGATGGCATTGCGTTCCAGACGAACATCCTCGCGTTGAATGCGGCAGTAGAGGCAGCTCGCGCCGGGGAGCAAGGTCGAGGATTTGCAGTTGTGGCGTCGGAGGTACGTACTCTCGCACAGCGAAGTGCGGCCGCCGCTAAGGAGATCAAAGTTTTGATCAACGACTCTGTCGCTAGTGTTGAAGATGGCAGCAAGTTAGTTGCGGAGGCCGGTGCGACGATGGAGCAGGTGGTTTCGAGTGTTCGCAGAGTTAGCGAGGTGATCAACGAAATCAGCGCGGCTAGCAACGAGCAAAGCGACGGCATCGAACAGATCAATCAAGCAATCACGCAGATGGATGAGGTAACCCAACAGAATGCGGCCTTGGTTGAGGAGGCAGCTGCAGCATCTCAATCGCTGCAAATTCAAGCCCAGCATCTGGAGGAGGCAGTTGGGGTGTTCAAGCTCGAAGTCGAAAGTGGTGTCGCCTCTGATCCTGTAGGGGGACATCAGATCCAAGTGCACAAGGAGCGCTCGACTGCGGTACCCGTGTCTCGCTACGGCGCGCTGGGATACTCCAGATAAGCTTCGATACGCAGATGTTTCGCAAGTGCCTCAACTCCCTAACGGATTGAGGCACGCACCAGGATGAGATGACATCGTGAATCGTAGAAGATAAACGTGATCAACTTCCTCCCATATATGCGACACATGCAAGCTAATGTTCTGAATCTGGGAATCGTGAGGCAATGAAAATGAATGAGAATATCTTGAGAGAGCTATCCCCCGACCAGTTAGTATTTTTGGCAAAGGCAATGAAAACACTCACGGTTGATTTGGAAACTCTAGCTGAGTTGCTAGAAGAAGCGGCTCTCGAATCTGAAGATTCACAAATGCTACAGGCCGCTAAAATCGTCGCAGATACCCTTTTGAAAGTAAGGACGCAATTGGAAAGCAAATGATCTGCGAAATTCATGTCAGCGCGACGAAGAAATCCCCGGTTCGAATGAGTCGGGGATTTTCTTTTTTTCAGTCTGAAGTCCGTCTGCACCGCTACCTGATTGACGTCGTCACCTCTGCAGTTAAGAAGTAGCCGTCGAGATGCTGTTATGGATGTTGACTTCCGAGATGACTATCAGCGCACCGGTCTCTGATTTCAGAATAGAGATGCTGTCAGGGATTTTTCGCTGTATTCGCCTTGCTCGCCGCCGCGCACCACTGGCGCGGCGTAGTCCTGCCAAACCTCATCGGGCCATTCGGGTGTATTGGTCGTGTCGGCACCAGTGAGGGCTGTCACAATGGCTTTCGGGGTCGGCTTGTAGTTCACGCACATGAGCGGGATCTCCTCTTTTTAATCTTGGGATTTTGCCACATTGGCAACGGTTTAATGCTGGCCTCCGCCGCTCTGCTTGAAGAAGCGCTCCCGCGATGTCTCCAGCAGCGGCGTACCCGCCTGCACACATAGCCAGGCCTGCGCAAACTCGACTATCCCGCGGTCGGTCTGGCGCCGCTCAATACCCTTGAGGACCATGCGTGAGGACTTGATGGCATCTACCTGTACATCGAGCAATTCCATGATCACATCGCCATTGTCGCGCTGCAGTTGCGCGCTCTTGGTCAGGCGGCGACGGTCACCTTCGTCAAGCACACCCAGGCGCAGGTCGCCGATGTGGCGCGCTTCGTCGCCCAGCAAATCGCGGGCGATCTCGATGCCATTCTTTCGCATCTGATAGACGATTACTTGCATAGTCTCCTCGTGCACTGCAGGGGCGTGATGGACCGGTCCACCGCCACCTTGTCGTCCCCGACGATGTGCCCCCGGCACATGCCCCAGGCGGCAACGGCAAAGAGGGAGGTGCCAGCCATGCGATCCGCCAGGTAATGATTCAGCCCCAGGGGCCCGGCGGTGTAACCCACCGCCGGGACGAGGAAGCCGACATGCAGCTTGTGCGTGATGTGCAGGGCCAGCGGTCTCATAGTGAACTGGATGCCCGGCACGGGCCGTTTGGGCCTACCTGGCAGGACTGGCGCGGGATAGGTGGGTGGGGCATATTGATAAAGGGCAACTGCGATCAATTCTGAATGCTGTACATATATACAGTATAAATCAATTTTCTGCCCGTGCGCGCGCGGTTGCCCCCACCCCGCGCCTGCCCGCTACATAGGGCAGTTTTGACTCAAATTTGCGTCATGCGCTGAAGCCCGCCCAGCCTAGTGCGGCACCTCATCAGACGGGCCTCAAATCTGACGCATTTTGACGCAGACACGCAACATTTTTGCTGCGGCCGCGACGTTTGAAACGCACGAAAAAAAAGCCCTCAAAATGAGGGCTTCATACTTCAAAAAATGGATCAGCCTGTCTTGACTCGTATTTGCTTGGCAACATATGCGACGCTGTCCGCAATGACGGAAATAGTCAATATGGTCGCGCTATCCAGCTGCAGCGTTTCCAGAACCATGCTGATATTTATGTCTATTCGGCCTTGCGGGAATTCCTCCGGGGTTGCTTGTAGCTTGGCAACATTTTCAGCTAGCTGGTCGGGAGGGATAGCGTACTCAAGCAAGACAGTTTCGCTAGTCTCAATTTTGACCGCCAGTGTTCGGGGCGGATCTGCGAGGTCTGCTGAAAAAACGGTATAGAAAGCCAATTTCACAACGGCGGCAGGGAACGCCGGAACCATAATATTCGGTCCGTACACCCCGATCAAACTGGCCTTATTTCCGACTTCCTGCCTTATATCGTCACAGACATGACAGTACGCAAATCGGCTCATGTCAGAATAACCCTAACGTTGTCAACTTTTGTGTTCTCTTTACCTGCCACTTTGATAAAAGGCACCAGGGTATCAACGGAAACCCCCAGCGCTTCTGCAATCTTTACTGCAGTAGCAAAAAGCAGATTTACTTTTCCAGCTTCAATCTTGGCAATATGCGGCTGGCTAGTACCTACCAACTCTGCCAGTTGAGTCTGCGACAAACCACGGCTCAAGCGCAGCGTTGCGAAAGAATGGTCCTCATTTGCCAGCAGCTCCGCCGCCAGTTCGGCACGAGCCGACTCCATACGCTGTTTCACGGCGGGATCATGGCACTCTTTCAGGCGGCTCGTGATCCTGCGAGGCAGCCGGAAGTTGCGCTGCGAATTTTTCAGTTCGGACTTACCTACTTTGAAACTCACACCTGCTTGGGTACGTGGCTCGTTCCTAACGTCGAGTACGTGGAATTTGAAGCCCGTCGTATCGTTCACAGATACGCTGAGTGATGGGATGGTCAGGTTCATAATTGTAGGTTTTATGCAGAGGAAATCCTGGCAGCATTGCATTCAACTCGGCTTCACTGCCCGGGTTCTTAACCACAACTGCTAAGAGATAGAAGTCGTCGTGTACTGCGTCATACGCATACAGGATTCGAAATTTACGTAGTCTGGCGCCAAGCGGGCGCAGTCGATAAATGTTGTAGCCGCGCTGCTGAAGCGACTCCACACCTTTGACATTGAAATGCGGAAGCGAGTTTTCCGCTGGCCACTTTGATAATTGCCATTTGGCATCATCCGACTCGTCAATTTGGTCCAGAAAAACGCCGATAAGATCAGCATCTCTCTCCGCTATCTGAGCTAGCTCTTCCAAATCCAGGTCAGAGTCGTCGGTATCAAACAGATCCACTATATCACGCTATACATATTCGTGTACGGCGTGAAAGCTGCCATTTACACTTTAATTCTTGGAATTGGTGAGTGCCTAGCTGATGAAGTTCCATGCAAGGGAAAATTCAGCTCTGCGTAAATTTACCTCATCTACGTACCTTTTTGTGAAGTTTGCAACGGCCTGGCGCACGTATTGGACGCTCCGCAAAACTAAGTTGCCATTTTAACAAAACTCATCGCTCTGTCACGCCGACATGAGGGGGCACTCACATAACGGGATCAAAATTCCGCTCCGCAACTCTTAAACGAGCGAGACCCTATAAGGCATTGCGCGGCGCTATTTTTTCCAATTGCGGAGCAAAAATGCGTCTATGTATTTGATTTGTATAATTTTCACACCGGACTTGTAATCAGGTGCTCATAAAGGAGCAAGCGGGTTCTCAAGGTCTTTTTTGTGTGCCAGTTTGTGTCAGTCGGCTTGCACTCTCTGCTGCGTTGCAATATATTGAAGCCGTCTCCTCCAATTTCCCTAGAATTGGATTTCGCCCTCGGCTAAATACCGAGGGCTTTTTTCATTCACGGACGATAGGAAGTTCTAAGTCTCGCGAGAGTCAATTGCAAAAAGGGTGGAGTCGCTGATTCTTGACGCTTTCGTGTACCAATCCGAGAGCATAATATTTAGAAAAATTCTCACCGAATCGGATGAAATGAACTCTTGGGATTTCTTTGGTGTTCCTCTCGCGAATATTTGGGCTGCGCAAGCACATGGCTCATATTCCCGGCGCCTGCGTTTGAACACTCGCGTACCAACTAGGAAAGAAGTGGCGTCATTACCACCTGACCAACTGTATGATTTACTTCTAAATTGGATGACTCGCAGCGCCACCGAAATTATTCCCAGCAGGGTACAGATATCGGAAGTTCTAACCGTGCTCCGGACTCGCGATGATTGGTCGTCGCTAACGTTGATCGCCGAGATGTGCTCCAACTATATTCAGCCAGATTAAAGCTGTAGCGAGTTTTATTGCTTTTTTATCAACCTTATCCGCTAAAGCGCCTAAAAATTCGGCATTTTCTATGAGGCCTTATAAATTCTGGAGTTGGGCCATTGAGGAATGAGTTATCCACAATTTTGCGCACAAGAACTGTGGGTAACTAAATTATGGAAAGTTGCTGTTTATTCATTGATTGAGTTTTACCCTCTGTCTCTGAATTACAAATCCTGCCC
>Ga0213872_10001799_pt1 | contig 13334 bp, 15 predicted proteins | sample VelepicomBERX_R2_FD_160071 | JGI IMG/M metagenome (GOLD analysis project Ga0213872, IMG submission 160071) | Rhizosphere microbial communities from Vellozia epidendroides in rupestrian grasslands, the National Park of Serra do Cipo, Brazil - RX_R2 | ecosystem: Host-associated > Plants > Roots >...
AATTCTAGGCAAAGGAGTCATCATGAGCGGGAAGCGGTACACGGAAGAATTCAAGGTCGCAGCAGTCAAGCAGGTGATTGATCGCGACCATCCTGCAGAAGAGGTGGCAGTCCCTCGCGTGATTTTGCGATCATTCGAAAGCTCCATCAGCGAGCTGGTGGACGATGCGACCGGCAGGGCGCAAGCCGGCGGAGTCGCCGTCGCCAATGTATGCGCGATGAAATTTACCAGAGCGTGTTTATTTGGAAAGTAAAACCTAGAGATCAGCCAAACTAGCAAGGGTAGCGGCGGCCTGGAGTTGCAGCCGCTCTTTGTCGGCGTCGCTTATTTTTCGCAGCTGTTGATAGACCATGCTAAGGCGGTGGTTGCTGCTTAACTGCGTCTCGTTGCGAAGAAAAAAATCCCAATACAGAGCGTTGTAGGGACAGGCACGCTCGCCCGTGCGCTGCTTTTTCTGGTAGTGGCATCCTTTGCAGTAGTCGCTCATGCGGTCGATATAGGCCGCGCTGGAGACGTAGGGCTTCGTCGCCAGCAGGCCACCGTCAGCGTACTGGCTCATGCCCAGCGTGTTGGGCAGCTCGACCCATTCGAACGCGTCGATGTAGACACCCAAGTACCACTGGTGTAGCGCCTGCGGCGACAGGCCGGCCAGCAGGGCGAAATTTCCGATCACCATCAAGCGGTTGATGTGGTGGCTGTGCGCGTGCTCCAGTGATTGGCCGATGGCTGCCGCCACGCAGCGCATGCGCGTGTCGCCGCTCCAGAACCAGTGCGGCAGCGGCTCCTTGTGGCCGAAGGTGTTGAGCTGATCGTAGCCCGGCATGCGGTGCCAGTAGACGCCGCGCACGTATTCGCGCCAGCCCAGTATCTGCCGGATGTAGCCCTCGGCCGAAGCCAGCGGCACGGCGCCGTCGCGCCAGGCCTGTTCGACGCGCGCGACCACCGTGCGCGGATCGAGCATCTTGGTGTTCATCGCGAACGACAGCAGCGAATGAAACAGCCGCCACGCGCGCACGCTCATCGCGTCCTGGTAGCGGCCGAAATGGGGCAGGGCGTCGCGCACAAAGCAGTCCAGCTGTTGCAGCGCCTCGTCGCGGTTGAGCGGCCAGGCGAAGTCGCCGGCCTGTGGCGCGCCGAAGCTGCGCACGCCCGCTGCCTCGATGGTTTGCCACAGCGCGCTGTGGTCGTGGCGGGGACGCGCATCGGCGGGCTCCCATGGCATGCCGGGCCAGCCCTCGCGGTTGTCGTGGTCGTAGTTCCATTGTCCGCCCGACGGCTTGCCGTCGCCGGACATCAGCACGCCGTGCCGCTCGCGCATATGGCGGTAGAACGGCTCCATGATCCACGTGGCGCGGCCGTCGAAGAAATCGGCGGCCTCGTGGCGCGCGGTGTAGAAATGCTCGCTGTCGTCCATGCGCGTGGCAATGGACAGGCCGGCGGCGTAGTCGGCCAGCTGCCGGTCCAGCCGCCATTCGTCGGGCGCCTGCCAGGCAAAGGCGTCCGCTTCGTAGCGGGCCAGCAGCCAGTCCAGGTTGGCCGGCAGGGACTGGCGGTTGTCGCCGTCGTCGATGGACAGGTAGTGCACCCGGTGCCCGTCCGCGCGCAGCCGCCGCGCCAGCGCGCGCATGGCGGCGAAGATGGCGATGATCTTCTGCGCGTGGTGCAGCACGTAGTCCGTCTCCTGCCGCATTTCCATCAGCACGAACACCACGTCCGCGCTGGGCCGCGCGAACCAGCTATGGCCGCAGTTGAGCTGGTCGCCGAGGATCAGTTTGAGCGTCGTGCCCATGTCCGCGCCCGGCCCGTCAGCGCTTGATCAGGGCGAGGAACTCGCGCCGCAGCGCGGTGTCCTCGAGGAAGCAGCCTCGCATCACGCTGTTGACCATGCGCGCGTCGTTGTCCTTCACACCGCGCCATTGCATGCAGAAGTGGTCGGCCTCCATGATCACGGCCAGGCCGTCCGGCTGGACCTTTTCCTGCAGCAGTTCGGCCAGCTGGACCACGGCCTCCTCCTGGATCTGCGGGCGGCTCATGATCCATCCGGCCAGCCGCGCGTACTTCGACAGGCCGATCAGGTTGGAATGCCGGTTGGGCATTACGCCTATCCACACCTTGCCCATGACGGGGCACAGGTGATGCGAGCAGGCGCTGCGCACGGCGATCGGGCCGATGATCATCAGTTCGTTGAGCTGCGCGGCGTTGGGAAATTCCGTCACGGCCGGCGAGGGCACGTAGCGCCCGCCGAACACCTCCTGCAGATACATCTTGGCCACGCGGCGCGCGGTGTCGCGCGAGTTGTGGTCGTTGGCGGTGTCGATCACCAGGCTCTCGAGCACGCCCTGCATGCGCAGGCTGACTTCATCGAGCAGTTCGTCGAGCTCGCCGGCTTCGATGTGGTCGGCGATGTTGTCGTTGGCGTGGAAGCGCACGCCGTTCTTCATCAGGCGGGCGCGGATGCGCGTGGACACGGGCGTGTCGGCGGCGCGGTAGTTGAGCAGCTTTTCGTTCATCATCATGATTGCTTTTTCAGAGTAGGGCGGGGTTGCGCTGCCAGATGCTCAAGCACAGCACCCCGGCAAAGCTGACCCACGCCAGGTAGGGCCACAGCAGCGTGGCGGCAAGGCGTTCGCACCGGCCGAACAGCGCGACGGTCGCGACGATCATCAGCCACAGCACGACGATGCACGCAAACGCGGCGGCGCCCAGGTGCCAGGCGAAGAACAGCCAACTCCAGAGCGCATTGACGGCTAACTGCGCCAGGTACAGCGACAACGCCGGCGCGGCGCCCGCCTTGGCGACACGGCCGACGCGCCAGGCCGCGACGGCCATCATCAGATACAGCACGCTCCAAACGGGACCGAACAGCCAGGCGGGCGGCGCCCAGCCGGGGCGGTCCAGCTGCGCATAGAACGCGGCCGCGTGGACGGAGGCGAAGGCGCCCAGCGCGGCCGCAGCGGCCGTCAGCGCGACCCAGCCGGCCAGCTGCGCGAGCGCGCCCGGTTTGGCTGCGGTGGCGGCGCTCATGGCAGGCTCCCGTTGATTGCGCCGTCAGGCAGCGGCACGCGGAAGCGGCCGCGCAGCCAGCGGATCGGCGCGCCGATCAGCGGCAGCTTTTGCAGCAGCTCCTCGGCGGCGTCCCAGTAATCGCGGTGCATGACGACCAGGCCGTCCGCGTTGAAACGCAAATGGCTGCCGCCGGAGATCTGGTACGGCACACCGCGCAGGCGGAACACGAACAGCCAGGTGACGAAGGCCTGGTCGCCCTGCGCCATGCGCTCGCCGATGATGAAGCGCGGCTGGTCGGTGTGGACGAACATGTGGCGGAAGACCGCCTCGATGGCGGCGACGCCGCGCACGCTGTTGAACGGATCGCGAAACTGCGCGTCCGCCGCATAGAATTCGCCGGCCCGTCCAATCGTGTCCGGGGTCAGCGCGGCATACCATGCCAGGAGTGGTTCAGGATCGTTCATTGTGGGAGCAGGAAGTGGGTGATAAGGGCGAAGCGCCAGCGGTATGGCATCCAGCGCAGCAGCTTGAGCACCAGCGTGAAGCGCTTCGGAAAATGAATCTCGAACAGTCCGGCCGCCAGTCCGCGCCGGATCGCCCTTGCTGCCGCCTGCGGCGTTTGCAGCGCGGGCATGGCGAAGGTGTTCTGCGCCGTCAGTGGCGTTTGCACGAAGCCGGGATTGATCAGGTAGACGTCCAGCCCGCGCGGATGCAGGTCGCCGTACAGCAGCTCGGCCAGGTTGATCAGCGCGGCCTTGCTCGGACCGTACACGCTGGCGTTGGGCAGGCCGACATAGCCCGCCACGCTGGCGACGATGGCGATGCCGCCGCTGCCGCGCGCCAGCATCGCCGGCAGCACCGTGGCCAGGCCCGTGTAGACGCTGCCCACGTTCACGGCCAGCGTGTGGACGGCGCCGTCGGGCGTGACGTCCCAGCTGCGTTCCGGATGATAGGCCGCCGCGCAGAACACGATCAGGTCCACGCCGCCCATCTGCTCGCAGATGTACTGGTAGCGGTCCGTCCATGCATCCTGGTCCAGGATGTCGAACGGCGCGACGACGGCCCGCGCGTGTCCGCGCGCCACGCCTTGCAGCAGGTCGGCCCGGCGCGCGGACAGCGCCACCCTCGCACCCGCCTGCAGCAGCTCCTGCGCCAGTGCGGCGCCGATGCCGCTGGAGGCGCCGACCAGCCACACGCGCCGGCCCGCCCATACCGTGATGGGGCGGTTCAGGGAGCGCATGCGCGCCTCCGGAACATCAGTGTGACCTGGCCCAGCTCGACGCCGAACTTGGACATGCTGGCGCGGTTGATCATGGTGCAGCCGTCGATCAGGAACATCCAGTCGTCGAAGGCCATCGCGTAGGTGCTGCCGTCGACGGGCAGCATCAGCGTGTACTGCCAGCGCAGCGCGTTGCCGGCCAGCTCGCCCAGCGCCTCGCCCTTGACGTCGTCGGCGCGGCCGTGCCAGCGGCCGTCGGCCGCGCGTGTCAAATGCCACACGCGGCGCTGGGCGCTGCCGTCGTCATACTGGAATTGTTCGTCCAGCGTCAGAGTGGTCGCGCCGCCGGCATCGCTGCCGCTGGTGCTGGTGATGACCACGTGGAAGCGCTTTTCCACCGCGCCGCCGCGCCGCTGGAACATGCCCCACGCGTCGGTGGTGCCGTTGAAGTAGACGGCCAGGTCCAGCGCCGGCTGCAGCGCCTTGTACTGCTGGACGTCGGGACCGGCGCAGCCGGCGAGCAGGGCCAGCAGCAGGCCGCACAACAGAGTTTTCATGGTGAGCTCCGATAGCGTATGGCGGGCGAGGGCGCTGGCCAGGGGCGCCACAGCGACGCCATGGCCAGCAGTTTGAGCAAACAGGGAAAGGCGGCATACACCAGCGCCAGCGCGGCGCCGCCTGCGACGCCGGGACGGTAGCCCAGCGCGGCCAGCACCGGCAGCGCGAGTCCGGACAGCGCCAGCGCGAGCTTGCCGAGCAGCGTGAACACGCCATAGTAGGCGCCCGCCGCTTCGTCGGCGCCAAGCAGTTCGGCCAGCAGCACGGGCGGCATGGCCAGGTCCGCGCCCAGTGCGGCGCCGGCGGCGATGCAGACGGCGAAGTAGGACAGCACGTCGCCCGCGCCCAGCAGCCCGGCGCCGGCGAAGCTGACGATGGCCAGCGCCATGCCGGTACGCCAGCACGCCAGCACACCGATGCGCCGCGCCAGCGCGGTCCACAGCGGCAGGCCGCAGGCGGCGGCGATGAAATAGCAGCCCAGGAAGGCGCCGGCCAGCGGCGCCGCTTCCAGCCGGTCGCGGATGTAGAACAGCGCCAGCGTGGCCGGCAGCGAGACCGAGCAGGCATTCAGGAAGTACGGCACCAGCAGGCGCAGGAAGACGCGGTTGGCCGCCATGCGCTGCAGCGCGCCGCGCCAGTCGTCGGGCCGGTGGTGCGCGGGCGGCCATGCCGGCGCCAGCTTCAATAGCGCGACCAGCGCGGCCAGCAGCAGCACCGCGAAGGCCAGGCTGTAGAGCGCCATGCTGGCCGGGATGCGCGCGGACGCGCCGCTCATGACGGTGGCGGGGATGACGCTGGCGACGATCATGCCGGCCAGCCCCGCGCCTTCGCGCCAGGCCGCCGCCGACAGCAGGGCGCTGCCGCGCTGCGTGCCGCCGCCGGTCAGGCGGGCGCCCCAGGTCAGGTAGGCGATGTTCACCATGCTGTGCGCGCTGTAGGCCAGCACCAGCATGGCGCCCAGCCAGATGGCGGCCGACGTGCCGGAGGCGGGCGGCTGCCACAGGCCCGCGAAGGCCAGCGCCAGGATCACGCCGCCGGCCGCCAGCCAGCGCGCGATGCCGTTGCGCAGGCGGTCGATGATGTGGCCCTGCAGCGGGTCCTGCAGCGTGTCCAGCAGGCGGGCGCCGAACAGCACCCAGCCCAGCTGCGCCAGCGCGACTCCGCGCAAGGTGCTGTAGTAGGCCGCGACCTGCACGTACACGGGCAGCGCTGCCATCGCCAGCGGCAGGCCAAGCAGGCCGTAAGCGGCCAGGCGCCACCAGGCTCGATGGGCGGCTTGGGCGGGGACGGGTTTCATGGCGTGGCGCCCATCAGCTTGCGGCGCAGGTTCTGGTCGCGGGTGCGCTCGTCGAGCCAGATGCCGAAGAAGGCGCGCGCCAGGCGCAGGTCGGCGATGTCGGCCAGCAGGCCTTGCTGGTTATAAAAGCGCATGCCGTGGCCGGGCGCGTACACGCCTATCAGTTCGTCGCCTTCCTTCACGTCGGTGAAGGCGCGGCTCAGCGACTTTTCCCATTGCGCCAGCGTGGCGGCGTCGATGGCGTCGCCGTTCAGTCGCTCCATTTCGTCCAGGCTGGTCTGCACCAGGCGCTGGCGGCTGATGGCGCGGAAGTAGTGCAGCTGCAGCGCGAACGCGTGCTCGGGCTGGAACGGGCGCTGTTCCGACCACAGCGTGGCGCGGTAGACGCGGAAGCCCAGCCAGCGCAGTTCACCGTCGCCCAGCGCCTCGGCGCGGGGCAGCTCGTCGCGCCAGCTGGCGGCGTTGCACAGGCCCGCGGCCAGCGTACAGCCCAGCAGGCAGCCGGCCAGCCAGCGCCGCAGCCTGCGCGGCGTCGCGCAAGCCACGTCTGCTCGCCCAGGATGCGGCGCGAGCGCGTAGGTGCCGTGCCGCGCGCCGGCGCGCTCAGACCTTCTGGAGCAGGAATTGGACAACATCGGTTCGTCCCTCGTCAAAGGCCGCTTCGCAATAGGCGAAGTACATGTGCCAGATTCGCATGAAGTGCTCGTCGAAGCCCAGTCCCGCGATCTGCGGGTGCTGCTGGCGGCAGCGCGCGGCCCAGCGGCGCAGCGTTTCCGCGTAGTCGCGGCCGAAGGCGTGGCGCTCCACGGGCCGCAGGCCGCAGCGGCCCGCCTGCCGTTCGAAGCGCTCGACGCTGGGCAGCATCCCGCCGGGGAAGATGTACTGCTGGATGAAGTCCGTGCTGCTGCGGTAGCGCGGAAAATGCCGCTCGCCGATCGTGATCGACTGCACCAGCGCCTGCGCGCCCGGCTTCAGCCGCGCCGCGACGGTGCGGAAGTACTGCTGCCAGTACTGTTCGCCCACCGCCTCGAACATCTCGATCGACACCACGGCGTCGTACTCGCCGTGCAGGTCGCGGTAATCGCACAGCTCCAGCTGCACGCGGTCGCCCAGTCCCCGTTCGTGCACGCGGCGCTGCGCGACCTCCAGCTGTGCCGGCGAAATCGTCACGCCGTGCACATGGATGCCCTGCAGCGCCGCCTGCTCGGCAAATCCGCCCCAGCCGCAGCCGATTTCCAGCACGCGCTGGCCCGGTTGTAGCTGCAGCGTGTCGATGATGCGCTGGTACTTGCGCAGCTGGGCGTCCTGCAAAGACATGCCGTAGTCGCCGTCGAACAGCGCGCTCGAATAGGTCCAACTGGGATCGAGCCAAAGCTGGTAGAAGTCGTTGCCGATGTCGTAGTGGGCGTGGATGTTGCGCTGACTGCCCTTGCGGGTGTTTGGCCGCAGCCAGTGCCGCAGCCGGTACCAGCAGCGCGCCAGCGCACCGCCGAACACCAGCTGCTCGAGCGAGGCCTCGTTGCGCAGGGCCAGGCACAGCAGCGCGGTCAGGTCCGGGGTGTCGACCCAGCCTGCCGAATAGGCCTCGGCAAAGCCGATGTCGCCCGCGCTCAGGATGCGCTGGCAGGCCCGCCAGTCGTGCACCTTGAGCGTCGCGCCGGTAGACGCATGGGCGTCGCCGAACACCATGCGGGTATTGCAGGGGGTGATCAGCTCCAGGTGTCCGTGACGGATGTTGTTGAGTAGCGTCAGGAACAGCCGGGCGCCTGCGGGGGCGGACAGCGTGACGGTGGATAAGGTGCGATTCATCGGGCAGTCTCCTGGTGCACGGTGGTGTGGTGAGTGGGGGCGGACGGCTTGCTGAAAAACGGCACGCGCTTGAGCCACAGCCTGAGCGCCTGCCAGTGAATGCGGAACACGATGCCCAGTCCCAGCAGCGGATAGCGCAGCACGGCGCCGGCCAACACGCGGTCGGTCATCGGCACGGGACGGCCGCTAAGCGCGGTGCGCAGCAGCACGCCGTCGTTGTCGTAATAATCGAGGCCCGTGCAGTGGCTTGTGCCGCCAAGGCGGAAGCGGAAGCGGTAGTGGCCCTCCACCTTGCAGAACGGCGACACGTGCATCTGTTTGTCGGCGATGGACGTGCCAGCAGCGCCCGCCGTCTGGGCGACGCGCATCAGGTAGCGGTGGCTTTCGCCGAATGTGTTGTTGACCTCCGCCAGCACGGCGCACAGCTGGCCGCGCGCGTCGTGACAGTGCCAGAAGCTCACGGGATTGAATACGTAGCCGGCCACACGGGGAAAGGTCTGCAGCCAGATCTCGCCGTCGGCGTCCAGGTGGTGCTCGCGCAGTAGGACGCGCATCCACCGTTCCAGGCTGGAGCCGTCGCGCGGGCCGTAGTCGCTGCGCCGTATCGACAGCGGGCGCCAGCGGTCCACGCCGAACCAGCGCGATTGGCATTCCTCCAGGCGGGCCAGGTTCAGGCGCACGTAAAACAGCGGATAGACAAAGCGGTGCGGCGCGGGACGCAGGCGCGCGTGCATCACCTGGCCGTGCACGAGCTGGGCGGCGGGCTGCGTCATGGCAGCGTCATCCAGTCGGGCGCCGCGTCGAACGCGGCCGCGATACGCAGCGCGGATTTGAGGCCGTCCTCGTGGAATCCGTAACCGGTCCAGGCCCCCGCGAACCACGCGCCGCCGTTGCCCTGTATTTGCGGCAGCTGATGCTGCGCGCGCACGGTGGCCTGGTCCATCACCGGGTGGGCGTACTCGAACGTGGCCAGCTGCCGGTCCGCGGCGGGCGGCTTGTGCGGGTTGAGCGTGACGATAACCGGCGTTTCGAACGGGAGCGCCTGCAGCGGGTTGAGCCAATAGCTCACGCACACGGGGCGTTGGCCGTCGGCCTTCGCGCCCGCCAGGTAGTTCCAGGCCGACCAGACCTTGGCCCGTCTGGGCATCAGGGCCGCGTCCGTATGCAGGTAGGCCGTGTTGGGCTGGTAGCGCACGGCGCCTAAGATGGCGCGCTCCGTCTCGCTGGCGTCGTGCAGCATGGCCAGCGTGGTCGGCGCGTGCGTGGCGAACACCACGGCGTCGAAATCCTCGGGCGCCGTGCTGTCGCTCCACACCCGCATACTAGCGCCGTTGCGCCTTACGGAATGGACGGCCGTGTTCAGGCGCACGTCCGGCAGCGTGGCGGCGATCTTGTGCACGTAATGGCGCGCGCCGCCCGCGACCGTGCGCCACTGCGGGCGGTCGCTGACCTGCAGCAACGCGTGGTTGAGGCAGAAACGCAGGAAGGTCGCGGCGGGGAAGCGCAGGATGTCGCTCGGCGAGCTGGACCAGATCGCGGCCGCCATCGGCAACAGGTAGGCGTCACGGAAGCGCGCGCCGTAGCCCTGCTGCTGCAGCAGCTGCCCCAGCGTCAGCGCGGTCTGGTTCGCCGATTGCAGGAAGCGTTCCGCGTTGCGGTTGAAGTGCAGGATGTCCCACAGCATGCGCAGGAAGGCGGGCGAGGCGGCGTTGGCGCGCTGCGCGAACACCGTGTCGACACTGGTGCCGGCCCACTCCAGCGCGCCGCCATCGATCGACACGCCGAACGACATGTCGCTGGCGATGCTGTCCACGCCCAGTTCATCGAACAGCGCGACCAGGTTGGGATAGGTGCGCTCGTTGTAGACCAGGAAGCCGGTGTCGACGCCGTGCGTGCGTCCTTCCAGCGTGACGTCGACGGTGTTGGTGTGGCCGCCCAGATAGCCGGCCGCCTCGAACAGCACGACGTCGTGCATGCGGTTGAGGAAGTAGGCACTGGCCATGCCGGAGATGCCGGAGCCGATGACGGCGATGCGTTTGCGTGGCGAATTCATATCGTATTGTTGGTTATTCCGACCGTCTTTGTACTGGTGTGCTAATATTACTACTGCCGAACAACAAAAGCTACTGATTAGTAGCGGAAATTTACCAATGAGTATTATTCCAAGATTAAGCTTTAAAAATCAAGCATTTAAGCTGCGCGAGAACGCGATACTCGATGCCGCGACGGCCGTGCTCAGCCAAAAAGGCTATGACTTGATGACCATGGATGACGTTGCCGGCGCGGTGGGCATCTCCAAACCCAGCCTGTACAAGCACTTCAAATCGAAGGAGGATCTGGTGGGCGAGGCGCTTATACGCTTGCTCGACGGCGCGCTCGATTACGTGGCCGCGCTGGACCCGGCGCTGAGCCCTGTGCAGAAGTTATCGTCGCTACTGGAGTGGGCGCTGCGCGTGCGCCTGGACGGCGGCCTGCCGTTCCTGCCATCGACCAGCCCCCACGTGCGCGACATGTTGATCCGTAACGTGAAGTACATGCTGCGCGTGATGAAGCTGAACCGCCAGCTGGAGGCGCTGGTCAAACAGGCTCAGCAGCAGGGACAGCTGAATCGCGCGCTGCCCACCGACGTTATCCTGTTCAGCTACTATGCGCGCACCTGCGATCCGGCCGTCGAGTATCTGCAAAAGTACAGCAAGATGGATACGGATGAGATCGTGCGTCACATGCTGAAGGTCTCGTTCGAGGGTTTCCATTGAACGAGCTACGGCAACCTTACCCGCCGTGCCCCGGCTGGTGGCGCGATCGGGCGCTGCTGCACCGCTTCGTGGCCGACTTCCTCCAGGGGGAGCTGAGCCTGATGCGGCGCGGGTGCGCCGGCCTGCCGCCGCAGCCGTGGCCGGACGGCGTGCAGCTGGAGGCGGACCTGGGCGTCGATTCACTGGAGCGCCACGCGCTAGCGACGGCGCTGTCCGATTGCCTGCAGCTGCACGACAGCGGCGCCGGCCAGGCGATGCTGCAATGCGCGACGCTGGCCCAATGGAGCGCTTGCGCCGCCATAGGCCTGGAAACGGGCGGCGGCGCGATCAGCTTTAAAACCTCGGGTAGCAGCGGTGTGCCGAAAAGCTGCACCCATCGGCTCGACATGCTGTGGGAGGAGGCCTGTTTTTTTGCGACGCAGCTGCCGCAGGCGCGCCGTATCGTGACGGCGGTGCCCGCGCATCACATCTACGGCTTTTTGTTCAGCGTGCTGCTGCCGCTGACTTGCGCCGCGCAGCCGGTCGCGCTGGCCGATGCGCGCGGTCTGCTGCCGGAGGCGCTGGGCGCGCAGGCGCGGTCCGGCGACGTGATCGTCGGCTATCCGGAGCTGTGGTCGGCCGTCGCCGGCCGGTCGCCCGTGTGGCCGGACGGCGTGGTGGGCGTGACGTCGACCGCGCCATGCCCGCGCGATGTGGCGCTGCGCTTGGCCGCGTCCGGCCTGCGCCTGGCCGAGATCTACGGCAGTAGCGAGAGCGCCGGCGTGGGTTGGCGCACCGACGCCGACTCGCCCTATGTCTTGCTGCCGCACTGGCGCCGTGACGGCACTGGCGACACGCTGGTGCGCGAGGCGGCGGACGGCCCGCCGCACCGCTGCACGTGCCCGGATCGGATAGACTGGCAGGACCTGCGCCGCTTCGTGCCCGTGGGTCGGCGCGATGCCGCCGTTCAGGTGGGCGGCATCAACGTGTTTCCGGCGCAGGTGGCGGCGATGCTGGCGCGCCACCCCGATGTGCGCGAGGCCCAGGTGCGGCTGATGCGCCCGGACGAGGGCCAGCGGCTGAAGGCCTTCGTGGTGGCCGCGCGGCCCTGCGGCGGCGACGACCTGCCGGACCAATTGGCAGCCTGGGTCAGGGAACGCTTACCACCGGCGGCCCGGCCGGTATCGTTTACCGTTGGCGCGGCGCTACCCGTGACCAGGCAAGGCAAGGCGGCCGACTGGATCATCGACGGCCAAGCAGAGGAATCGTAACAGGAACAGGGCACTCGGATTTTCCCGGCGGTCCAAACAGGAGCTCGTATAAATGAACATGCATGCAGAAATACAGTTTGACCAGCCGGGCATGACCTTGTTGCTGGAATCAATGGACGAGGCTGCGGTGAACGCGCTGGGCTTTGGCGTCATCGGCTTCGGCCGGGATGGCCGGGTGCGGCGCTATAACAGTTTCGAGTCGAAGGCGGCCGGACTGGGCGTCGAGCGCGTGCTGGATCAGGACCTGTTCATGGTGGTCGCGCCATGCATGAACAACTTCCTGGTGGCGCAGCGCTTCGTCGATGCGCACGAGACCGGCGAGCATCTGGACGACATCATCAGCTACGTGCTGACGTTGCGCATGCGGCCCACCAGGGTCAAGCTGCGGCTGCTGTCGGATCCTACGTCCGAGCTGTCCTACGTGCTGGTGCACCGTTTATGAACGACATTGCCCAGTCAACGGACGCCCAGGAGTACGAGGCGCTGCTCCAGTTTCTGTACATGGCGCCGGTCGGCCTGGTGCAGCTGGCTGCGGATGGCACCATTCTCATGCTCAATCCGCTGTCGGCCCAGCTGCTGATGCCTCTGAGCCGGGACGGCGAACTGACCAACCTGTTTGATGCTCTGGCGCCGGTCGCGCCGGACCTGGCCCTGCTATGTGGCCAGTTCAGCGCCCAAAGCGGCCAGGTCTGCGACGCCACCCGGCTGTACCTGCATGCCGACGGCACGGGCACGGGGCCCCAGGTGCTGTCCATCAGCATTCTCAAGCTCGACGCCTGCCGCCTGATGGCCGTGCTGAACGACATCACGCTGCAGGACCGGCGCGAACGCCAGCTGCGCAAGACAGACGCCTGGCTCAATGCCATCATGACCAACATCACCGATTACGCGCTGGTCAGCCTTGACCGGCAAGGCTGCGTGGAATCGTGGAACGAGAGCATAGGCCGGGTGACGGGCTACGCGCCTGACATCAAGGGCCGGTCCTACGCGCTGTTCTACCCGGCCGGCGCCACCACTCAGGAGCAGCTGCTGGACCGCCTGCGCGAGGCCGATGAAGACGGCTGGGCGCTGGAAGAAGGCCTGCGCCTACGCGCCGACGGCGGCCAGTTCTGGGGCAGCTCAATGATTTCGCCGCTGCCTGGGCGGGAGGACCCCGCCGGCGCCGGCCCGCTGGGCGACGAGGAGCCCGCCTACTGCTTGATCATCCGCGACATCTCGGACAAGCGCGACGCCAGCGAGAACCTGCGCAAGGCCGCCTATTGCGACCACCTGACTGGCCTGTCCAACCGGCGCGCCTTTTTCGAGGCTGCCGATCTTGAACTGCTGCGCCGCAAGAAGGCGCTGCGTCCCGTGTCGCTGATTATGCTTGACGCCGACCACTTCAAGGCCATCAACGACCAGTACGGCCACCCGGCCGGTGACGCCGTGCTGTGCCACCT
>Ga0213872_10001800_pt1 | contig 13331 bp, 9 predicted proteins | sample VelepicomBERX_R2_FD_160071 | JGI IMG/M metagenome (GOLD analysis project Ga0213872, IMG submission 160071) | Rhizosphere microbial communities from Vellozia epidendroides in rupestrian grasslands, the National Park of Serra do Cipo, Brazil - RX_R2 | ecosystem: Host-associated > Plants > Roots >...
TCTTTCCAGTCGGGGATCAGCTCGTTCAACGCCTTGGGGTCCATCACCGCGCCCGACAGGATGTGGGCGCCGATCTCGGATCCTTTCTCGATCACGCAAACCGAAATGTCCTTGCCGTTTTCGGCAGCAAGTTGACGTATACGGATGGCCGCAGACAGCCCGGATGGGCCGCCGCCGACCACGACGACATCAAACTCCATCGATTCGCGTTCCATGGCTCTACTCACAATTCCCGAGATTTTTGCCTGATTCGTTAGGCTTGGCGCGTACGCAAGCCGCCAAGCATAAGATCGCAATATTCCTTGGCGAAAGCTGATGCCGGAGAACCGTGGCCGGGCTTGTACCAGCGCACCATCCAGTTCAACAGCGAAAGGACTGCACGGCTGGCGACATGAACGTCTACCTGCCGAAAGCAACCGCTCTTCATGCCTGTGGTGACGATGCTTCTGAGCAGTGACTCATAGCCGTCTCTGAGCTTTCGAGCCTCCTCGATCAGGGTAATATTTTCCATACCGCCATAGCCGACCAGCATCGTCATGAAGCCATAGTAGTGCTGCTCGAAATAGTCCGCGTGCGCCATCATGAAACGGACAAGCCGAGCTTCGGCGTCACCATCCACTTCGACCGCCAAAGTAACGGTCTCGACCAAGCCTTGGAGCGTTCTGACGATAATGGCTTCGTAGATCTCCTTCTTGTTCGGAAAATAGTGAAAAATGGCTGCTTTAGTGACGCCAACCGCGACTGCGACGTCACTAAGAGAGGTGCCTTCATAGCCATTCTTGGCGAACAGCTCTGCCGCCTCGTCAAGAATCCGGCCTCGTGGGTTTTCCATCTTCGGTGGGCGGCCTTGTCGTCGTGCTGGCTCATTCATCTCGTTCGTCTCGCAATTTCAAGGTCTCGCCACAATGAATGGCGCCATTCGATTGCAGCTGGGAAATCCGGTCCTGCTTCATGCCGAGTACGTCCTTGAGAACGGCTTCCGTATGTTCGCCTAGCTCGGGTGGCACGGTTGGTAGGTGAAACGGGCTCTCGGACATGCGAAGCGGATTGCGAACCGAACGAAATGTACCGGTTCGGGCGGACGGAACTGAAACTACTGTCTCACGAAGGGCCGCGATGTTGCTGTCGAATGACTGACTGACCGAACGCAACTCGCCGGCGGGAACAGAAGCGGCGCGAAGATCCGCAAGAAGTTTCTCCAGAGGAAGCGCCTTGAGCCTCTCTTCCAATAGAGGCAAAAGTTCCGCCCGATCCGAAGTGCGGCCGTGGTTGGTCTTGAAGCGCTCGTCATCCGCCAAGGCAGGTCTATCTATCACGCGGCAGAAGCGGCGAAACTGTTCGTCATTGCCTACGGCGACCGCGATCCGACCGTCCGAGCAGTCGAAAAGCTGATAGGGCACGATGCTTGGATGTGCATTGCCGTAACGAGCAGGCTCATTCCCGGTATTGAGATATCCAGAGGCGACGTTTGCCAGCATGAAATGCGCACTGTCGGTGAGGCTGATATCAAGCCATTGTCCTTGTCCTGTGCGTTCACGCATATAGAGCGCGGCCAAAATCGCTTGGACCGCATTCATCCCTGAAATGAGGTCAATGAAGGCCACCCCTAGGCGCATCGGTTCTCCGTCCTTGGCCCCGGTAATCGCCATGAAGCCCGATTCGGCTTGAATTATGAAGTCGTATCCAGGCCGCTCTTCGAGCTCATGTCCGCGCCCGTAGCCCGAGATCGAGCAAACGATGAGGCGTGGATTGATCGCTTTGAGATCCTCATAGGTGAGCCTGAACTTGCGCAATGAAGTGGGGCGGAAATTCTCAACGAGAATGTCGCTCCTCCTGGCCAGTTCGACCACGATCTCGCGCCCTTCCGGGGTGCCGATGTCTACCGCCAAGCTCTTCTTGTTACGGTTGGCGCCGAGGAAGTAGGTGGAGACGCCCTCGACAGCTGGCGGCAGCCACGTCCGGGTGTCGTCGCCCGTTCCTGGCTGCTCGACCTTCCAGACTTCGGCGCCGAGATCCCCCAGCGTCATAGTGGCCCATGGTCCGGCGAGGACGCGGGATAGGTCGAGCACTTTGATGCCCTTAAGTGCGGCGCTCATTGGGGTCTTCCGATCTTACCATATGGTTTCAGCGGCAGTGGAAAGTTTTATTTACCGGCCGAATGGTAGGAAATTTTTTCCTCAGCGTCAATTTTAATTTCCACACACAGAAAAGCGCGATATCGCGCCATAATTAGAAACCTGAGTGCCGTTTCGGCTCGGGAAATTGCCTGTTCTGGGGCGCTTGGAGTGAAAATAGTTTACTTACCGGCCAATCGGTATATAAATATGCGCCTTCCTCATTTCACAGCACGACACAGAGGTTGGAAAAATGGCTTTCGATACAGACATGATGAATCAGCTCGTCACGGCCGTGGCGCGTTTCGTCCAGGAGTACCTCCGGCCCCTTGAGGGGCAGGTTGCGGAAAATGACGCCGTCCCCTCGGAGGTTCGACAGGAAATCGCGAACCTCGGCTTATTTGGCCTATCCATTCCTGAGGAGTACGGCGGCCTCGGTCTGAACATGGAAGAGGAGGTCCGGATTGCCCTTGAACTGGGCAAGACCTCGCCCGTTTTTCGGTCGCTGATCGGCACAAACAATGGAATCGGGTCGCAAGGCTTGATCATCGATGGGACCGAGGAGCAGAAGCGTCGCTATCTTCCTCGCTTGGCCACCGGCGAACTGATTAGCGCGTTCGCCCTGACCGAACCCGAAGCGGGCTCGGATGCCGGCTCATTGCGGACCTCGGCGAAACGGAGCGGCGACGGCTATGTCTTGAACGGGACGAAGCGGTTCATCACCAACGCTCCGCACGCTGGTCTTTTCACCGTGTTTGCCCGCACTGACTCGTCCGTGCCAGGGGCAAAGGGGGTTTCTGCCTTTCTCGTCGAAGCGGGCACTCCCGGCCTTTCCCTTGGCCCAATCGACAAGAAAATGGGGCAGAAGGGTTCTCACACGTCCGACGTCATCTTCCAGGACTGCCTCGTCCCGCACGACGCGCTTATAGGCGGCGTCGAAGGACAGGGATTTCGAACGGCCATGAAAGTACTCGACCGCGGTAGGCTGCACATCTCCGCCGTATGTGTCGCCATGGCCGAGCGACTAATAGACGACAGTCTGCACTATGCGCTAGAGCGCAAGCAGTTCGGTCAACCCATCGCGGAATTTCAGCTTATCCAGGCGATGCTCGCCGATAGTCGCGCGGAAGCATATGCGGCACGCTGCATGGTCATGGAGACCGCGCGCCAGCGGGACGCCGGCAACGACGTTTCCACGAATGCCGCATGCTGCAAGATGTTCGCCAGCGAAATGGTTGGTCGCGTGGCAGACCGTGCCGTCCAGATTCATGGGGGTGCGGGATACATGGCCGAGTATGGCATCGAACGGTTCTATCGGGATGCACGGTTATTCCGCATCTACGAGGGAACGACCCAGATCCAGCAGATAGTTATCGCCCGAAACATGATCCGGGATGCCAGCTGATCTGATTGGAGCACATAGCCATGACCTCGACCATTGTTACCCAGACGCTCGAGCAGAACGTCGCGCTCCTGTTCATCGACAATCCGCCGGTCAACGCCTTATCTCGCGGCCTCAGGCAGGAATTGATCGCACATCTCGCCGCAGCATCACAAGATGACGAGGTAAAAGCGGTCGTATTGATCGGCCGGAACGGTATTTTCATCGCCGGCGCCGATCTTCACGAGTTCGGCCACCCTTTGACCGATCCGACGTTACTTGACGTCGTTGATGCCATCGAAGCTTGCCCCAAGCCCGTCATCGCGGCGATCGATGGGGCAGCGCTCGGTGGAGGCTATGAAATCGCCCTCGCCTGCGATGGGCGGATAGCAACCAGCAACGCTACAGTTGGCCTGCCTGAGGGAACCTTCGGCATCATTCCCGGCGCCGGGGGGACGGTTCGATTGCCGCGCCTGACCGACGCGGCCACGGCATTGGAGATCATCGCTTCTTGCCGGCGAGTGATGGCGCATGAAGCGAAATCGCTTGGCCTGATAGACGCCATTGCCGAAGACCTTCGCGCTGACGCGGTCAAATTCGCATTGTCGCTTGGCCAGCGTAAGTTACGCCTGCGCGATCAGGCGCCTAAGCCGTTCACGCTGAAGGCATTCAAGCAGGTCGAGGAGACGGCTCTGCGTCGGGGAAAAGGACGCCCCTTCGTCATCGACCAGATTGAGGCAATCAAGGCGGCGGTAAGCGTACCGTTTGATACCGCGCTTAGCGAAGCGCGAGAAACCTTCCAGCGCCTCCGCGACTCAGAAGAATCGGCTGCGTTACGGCACCTTTTCTTCGCAGAGCGTCAGGCTGCTCGGCTGGACGAAGACGGTGATGTCGCCCCTCTGGAGGTCAGTTCGGTCGGCATCGTTGGAGCTGGTACGATGGGGGCGGGGATCGCCGCTGCGTTCCTTGCGGCAGGATTGCCGGTCGTTCTCACGGACTTGAACCCGGAGACCCTGGCCACCGCGCGCGAACGCATCGCAGGCCTCTTGGGGAAGACCGACAAGCCCTGGGCACTCGCCATTGCCGACCACCTCGGGCAACTCGCGAACTGCGATGTTATCGTCGAGGCAGTGTTTGAGGATCTCGCGGTCAAGACCGACCTACTCGCTCGTCTCGACTACGTTGCGAAACCGCAGGCGATCTTGGCCAGCAACACGTCCTATCTCGACCTGGACCAGATCGCGAAAGCAACTGCCCGCCCCGAGTCCGTCGTTGGCCTGCATTTCTTCGCGCCTGCGCACAGGATGAAACTGGTTGAGGTCGTGCGCGGAACAAAGACGTCGTCTGACGTTGCGCAAACAGCGCTTTCGCTCGCGCGGAGGCTTGGAAAGGTCGCAGTGATCTCAGGCCTCGGCGAGGGGTTCATCGGAAATCGCATCTATAACGCCTATCGCGCCCAGGCCGAGGCAATGTTGATAGAAGGTGCTCTTCCCCTGCAGATCGATCAGGCGATTGAGGAATTGGGGTTTGCCATGGGCCCGTTCTCGGTTTCCGACCTGTCGGGGTTAGACATTGCTTGGGCCAACCGGAAGCGAAAACAGGAAGCCACCGGTGACAAATCCCGTGATGTGCCGGTCCTGGAATGGCTCATCGCAGCCGGGAGGCTTGGGCGCAAGACGGGCGCCGGTTGGTATCGTTATGAAGGAGATCAGAGAAACCCTGACCCGTCGGTTGCTGGGCTAATCGATCAGGCCCGCGTCGCAGCGGGGGGCGAAGTGCGAAACTTGAGCCGCGGCGAGATCCAGCAGCGCGCGCTCGCCGCAATCGTCAATGAGGGGCTGCTTGTGCTGGAGGATGGCATCGCGGCCCGGGGGTCCGACATCGATCTCGTACTCGTCAATGGCTACGGCTTCCCGAGACATCTCGGCGGCCCGCTCTTCTGGGCGCGGCGGCTACCTGTGGAGCAGATCGAACGCGATCTTGCGCGCGTGGCGCGAGATGGGCGGCGCGGCAAGCTGTCTCTTCTTCAATGACATCAAAACAGACTATTTGGAGCATAATATGGCTGACGCATTCATCTGCGCTTATCTGCGCACGCCGATAGGTCGCTTTGGCGGTTCACTGTCTTCGGTCAGGGCTGACGATCTCGGTGCGATCCCGTTAAAGGGCCTCATGGCCCGATATCCGGATTTAGATCTCGAGGCAGTCGACGATGTCATATTCGGCTGCGCCAACCAGGCCGGTGAGGACAACCGTAACGTCGCACGCATGTCGTCTCTGCTTGCAGGTCTGCCTGTCAGCGTGCCTGGCACCACGATCAACAGGCTTTGCGGCTCAGGCATGGATGCCACCATTATCGGTGCACGGGCCATCATGGCGGGCGAGGCTCATCTCGTGATCACCGGGGGAGTCGAGAGCATGAGCCGCGCGCCGTTCGCATTGTCAAAGGCGGAAGCGCCCTTCTCTCGCTCGATGGAAATCCATGACACAACGCTCGGCTGGCGCTTCATCAACCCGCTCATGAAGCAGCAATATGGCGTCGACTCCATGCCGGAAACAGCGGAAAACGTCGCGTATGACTTCGGGGTGAGCCGAGAGGATCAGGACGCCTTCGCGATGCGCTCGCAGGCTAAAGCCGCAGCGGCACAAGAGAATAGCCGCTTAGCCATGGAGATTGTCGCGGTCTCGATACCCCAGCGCAAAGGCGGTTCTCTTGTGGTGGAACGGGATGAACACCCTCGCTCGACCACAATGGAGGCGCTGGCCAAGCTTCCGCCGATCGTCAACGCCCAGGGCACGGTAACGGCGGGCAATGCTTCAGGGGTCAATGATGGGGCGGCAGCCCTCATCATCGCCTCCGAGGCGGCCGCAAAGAAGTACGGCCTGACCCCGTTGGCTCGAATCCTGGGTGGAGCAACGGCAGGTGTCGCACCTAGGATCATGGGTATGGGGGCCGCTCTGGCGCCCAAAAGGCTGTTCGCCCGCCTTGGCCTAAGGCAGGAGCAGTTCGACGTGGTGGAGTTGAATGAAGCCTTTGCCAGTCAGGGGCTGGCAACCTTGCGTTATCTCGGAATCGCTGATGACGATCCGCGCGTCAATTCAAATGGTGGCGCGATCGCCTTGGGACATCCACTTGGCATGTCTGGCGCGCGCATCGCGGGTACGGCGGCTTTGGAGCTGGCACTCAAGGGGGGCCGGTACGGTCTCGCCACAATGTGCATTGGCGTTGGGCAAGGTATCGCCATCGGGTTGGCGGCCGCCTGAACAAGGCGGCCTACTTCATAATTGAAACGAGAAAATATCATGTCGCGCATGTCGACGGATCTCCTCGGGATGGCGCGGCGCCTTGGCTTCGCCCTTCGTACTTCCGTGGCTTCTCTGGTGGCTCTGTACCTAGCGTTCCTGATGAATCTGGACAATCCAAAATGGGCCGCGATGACTGTTTGGATCGTGGCCCAGGGCAGCCGCGGCGCAAGTCTCTCGAAGAGCCAATATCGGATCGTCGGCACGCTGGTCGGCGGAGGCGTAGCCGTGGCCCTCACCGGAAGTGTGGCGCAGACACCGGAATTGTTCATTCCCGCCCTGGGCCTGTGGTTGGCTATCTGTACCGGCGTTGCGAGCGGACTGCGCAACTTCCGAGCCTATGGTGCCGTACTGGCCGGCTACACTGCCGTGATTGTGTCATTGGACGCCGTGAACGCCCCGCAGAACGAATTCGACATAGCAATAGCTCGCATCGTCTATATCTGCCTCGGCATCATTACGGAAGCGGTATTTACCGCGATCTTCGCGCCGGGAGCGTCGTTCGATGAAGTGCGGACCAGGCTGTCCGACTATCTGCGGCGAACGGCGAGGGTCTGTGCTGGTGCGCTGCGCGGCCAGGAGGATGCCGCAGCTTTCCAGCGCCTTTCCACCGAGACTCTGGAGTTGGATGTTGCCGCTGACTATGCCGCCGCCGCGTCATCCTCCGTCCGCAGGCGCTTCGGGCACTTTCGGAGATCCATGACGGCCGCCCTCGCTCAGATGGCGGCCGCCCAGTCGCTGCGGGAGCGTTTCCCGTCACACTCCGATTCGGACGGCGCCATGGTGAAGGAGGCTGCAAATACTCTCGATATCCTCGCCCAGGGGCAGGATGTCGACGCGGGCCGCCTGACGCGTCTGCGATCTGCGGTCGAGAGCGAGATGGAAGAGAAGAGCCGGAAACCAGACTACTCTCTGGCCAGATTGTCCACATTGTACCGGTTGGAGGCGCTGCTTGGGGCTGCCTATGACGCTAGGATCAGCGAAGAGCGTTTTTCAGATGAGAGCGCCTTGCCGTTGAAAATTGACTTCGGTTTCCATCTCGATCCAGTCGCCGCCATGCAGAATGGCATGCGATCGTTCGTCGCATTGGTTGCCGGCAGCACCTTGTGGATAATGACGGCGTGGCCCTCGGGATCGGGTTTCGTAACGATCCTTTGTGTCGTTTGCGCTCTTTTCGCGACGCGGCCCAATCCGCTCGCCGGAGGCATCGAGTTCCTGAAGGGGACGGCGGCGGCGATCCTGGCGGCGGGCTTGTGCAACTTCGCCCTCCTCCCTCTGGTCACTGACTTCACCCCAATGGCCATCGTTATCGGCCTGGTTATGCTCGGTACAGGGTTGGCTATGCGAAACAAGCGGCTGGCCGCCCCAGCGACCAGTTTTGCCTTTCTTTTTCTCGACCTTTTGAACCTGGACAATAGAGGTCGGGTCGATGCATCGGCCTTCCTGAACGGCGCGGAGGCATTGTTTCTCGGCGTCGCAGGTGCGGTACTAGTGTTCACTTTGGTGTTTCCGACGAATTTCCCGCAGATACGCGAGCGGCTGAAGTTGGGCGCTCAAGGCGACCTGAAAGACATCGGGCGGGCACCCGCCCGCTGGACCAAGGAATTGTGGCTGAGCAAAACTGCGGATCGCTTGGCTCGGCAGGCTTTGACCAGTCGCGCCTTGACCACGCAGCGGGTTGCCGCAGATATGCGCACCATGCTCGCGATGTTGACGATCGGCAACGCCGCAATCTCCCTAAGTCGATTGGCTGGAGCGGACTCTAGGCTTAAGCTGCCCCTCGCTGTGGTTCTGCGTCGGCTCGCATCGGGTGAAGAACTGCTGCTAGGGAAGGTCGCCCGCCAGACTGCCGTTCACCTGACGGCCCGTGTTAGGCAGGCTGGCATTTCATCACCCCTACCGCTTGTTCGCGCGGCGGTGCTCCTGCAGGAGCTTTCCGAAGCCGTGTCGACTTCACTGGAGTCGCGGGTCGTTCACAATTAGAGACCGGCTGATGTTTGAGGGTATCGCAACATGGATCTCTTCGCCGCCCTGCGGGCACTCTCTATCCATGTGGCGAGGCTGGCCTCAGCGTGATCGTTGCGGGGCGTTTTTCTTTAGCCATTGCAGAGGCGGATGGCCTGTCATGGAGCGAAATGCCCGGCTAAAGTGAGATTGGTCTGAGAAACCGCACTGTAGTGCGATCTCGGACAAGGTGACGCCACCCCGCATCAGCAGGCGGCGGGCAGCTTCGATCTTGATGCGCAGGACATATTTTTTTGGAGTAATTCCACAGGTCTTGCGGAAGGTTTTACAGAAATGGCCTCTGCTTAGTCTGGTGACCGCGGCCAGCCGAGTGGTGCTGAAGCGCTCTTCCAGATTGTTCAAGACCAGTGCTCTTACGGCGTTCACCTGCCAGTCTGCGAGGCCGCCTTTCAGCAGCCGGGAAACTTGAAGATCGGTGGCGGCCGGAGCCGTTTCGGTCGGACTCGGAATATTGCTCGTCATGAGGTCGCGTCCAAGTGAAGGGGGGAGCCGGCGACCTTGGTGGGGGGGGAGGGCCGCCGGCTCCAGTTCATTCGCCTCCGAGGGGGGGATCGGTCGGCGAATGAGTTCAGCTTGAACAAAGCTCGCGGTTATTGCGTGTAAAATGCCGCAAAAAGCCGCAAAGGGATCAGCGGCTCAATTGGATTTTTTTGGCGGTGCCGGCCAGCGGACACTCGGTTGCCAAGTGGGTGGGCGTCACAGGAGAAGAGTAGATATCCAGTACTCCCCGAGCGGTTCGCAGATCGAGCGTGTCGAGACCTTCGCTGAAACGTCGGTACAATGAGGCCAGATCGCCGAGGTCCGAACTTCGCCGGTCCCCTAGGACTTCGATCAAGGAGGTTACCGCCCTCAATTCCCAGGCAGCCGCGCATTGATGTCGGGCCGTGTGAATTGCCTCCGAGAAGCAAACAAGGGCCTCGGCCTGCCGATTTTCAGCATGTTGGCCAAGCAGAACACCTTTGAGTCTGAGCATCTCGGGAAAATGCGCGCAAGCGGGGCCGTCATTCGAGGATTCGAGCCCTTCATCGAGCAAAGCCAAGGCGGGTTCGATCTGGCCCACAGCGGCCAGCGCCTCGGCCAGGGCGACCGATTGCGAGGCTAGAAAAAGGACATGGTGTGCGGCCCGGCTTGCCGCAAGCGCTTGATGCATCAAAGTGATTCCCGGTCTAGGATTGCCCGTCCGGAAGAGCAGTTCACCTTTCAGTCCCAGCCCGAGAGAGTGATAAAGCCAAATGGAATGCTTATCGGCAAGAGCGACGAGAGTTTCGATGATCTCGCCAGCGGTGCCCCATTCACCTCGCCAAAGATAGATTTTAGCCGAATAAAAAAGCGAAATGCAGATATCGACCGGATTGCCGCGGTTCTTGGCGTCCTCCATGCCTTGGGACGCTCGGATGACTGCCTGATCGGGGTGGCCGGACAACCAGAGCGCTCTTGCCAGCGCGACATATGCCCGAACTCGGTGATCATAGCCGGCATACCGCGAGTGAGCATTGCCGTCGCCATCCCGATGGAAGCCGAGTTCGCAAAAATGTCGGGCCGAGGATTGATTACCCAGAATATGGTGGGTGACCCCGAGCATCCAGTCCGCCGTGACGAGATGAGATGGGTCCAGGGTCGTACGGGCAATCGCGCCGCAGTCGCTGGCAGCGGTCAAGGCGGCGTGGAGATCTCCGACCCGGGTGAAATGCAGGTTCAATCCTGCGGTCAACTGGAATTGACGGCTCAGGCATCCGGACTGCTTCGCCAGGTAAAGTCCCCGTTCGAACTCGGCTCTCGCTTCCAGGTTATTTCCGCGCATGAACGATGTGGCGATTCCCAGGGCTTCGCGCAGGGTCAATTCGAGATCAGGCCGGTCTTTGGCTTTGATCGCGACAGGGAGAGCTTGATGGCACCAGCGGTAACATTCGTCGAATAGCGACAACTCTATGAGGTGACGGGAGGCATGTGCCGCAAGGTCGGTTGCCAGCAATGGATCTCCCTTGTCGGAAAAGCCCCATTCCAGCGCCACCCGGATATTAGCGAGAGTCGAGGTGGGATCCCCCTTATCTCGAGATTGACTAAAAAAAATAGCGTGCCTTCTGGCCGTCTCATTTGCGTCGCCGCTCTCCTGCAGGCGGGACAAGGCATAGGCCCTGGTCGCTTCCAGCATCCGGTAGCAGGGGGCACCTGTGCCGACTTTCACTGGGTAAAGAAGGGATTTTCTTACCAAGGCGCCTATGGCGTTCGCCGGCTTCCAGTCGGAACGCCGCGACGGCCCGATAATCGCCAGTGCGGCTTCGAGTTCGAAATGCCCGACGAATATGGCAAGCTTACGGAGTACGACCTGCTCGCACTCGGACAACAAGCCATAGCTCCATTCGATCAAGGCGCCTAGCGACCGGTGCCGCGCAGGGGCCGAACGTCGAACCGCCCATTCCATGGTGAGCAGGTCATTCATGAGTTCGGCGATGTGATCGAGGCCGAACGTGCTCACATGACTTGCAATGAGTTCGATTGCCGCGGGCACCCCGTCCAGCTTCCGACAGAGCTCCGCGACAAGGAAAATGGTTGCATCATCCGATCCGAGTGGGTGGCCTCCTGTGGCGGCGCGCTCCATGAAGAGTTCGATGGCGGAGTAGCAGCGCGCATCTTCAGGAGATATGCCGGTTTCCGTTTTCGGGAAATTCAGAGGAGGCAGCGAGTACACATATTCGCCGTCGACCCCAAGAGGCTCGCGGCTGGTGGCCAAAAGAAAGGCGCCGGGATTCTCTCGACGGAGATGGGCTGCAATCGTAGCCACAGCGTCGACGAGATGTTCGCAATTGTCGACGATGAGAAGCAAGCGCTTGTCTCGTATCAGTGCCGACAAGCCGTTATGACTGAGATCCTGCGGAGCTGCGCACTCCAAGGTAGAGGCGATTGCGGAGGTGAGCAGGGCGGGGTCGGATAGCATGCCGAGATCGACGAAATGCACCGCCCCGTCGAACTCAGCGTTCAGGGCATGTCCGGCCGCAACGGCAGCTGTCGTTTTCCCTATGCCCCCACATCCTGTGATCGTGACGAGTCTGTTCGTCCGGGCTAACGCTGAGATCTCCGCAACGGCAGCGTCGCGGCCAATCATGCGGTTGAGAGCCGGGGGCAGCGTCTCGGGTGCAGGCGCTCGGAAAGGGGTGTTTTCTGCACCGTCACCCTGACCGAGGGGGGCCACGAAGGAATAGCCTCGGCCATGGATGTTGACGATGTAGCGCAAGCCGTCAACGCCATCGCCCAGGGCCCGTCGGAGGGTGGTCATATGAACTCGCAGTCCGGCTTCGTCGACCGCGGAGCCCGGCCAGACGAGTTCGAGTAGTTGCCGCTTCGACACTACCTCTTGGGGGCGCTCCGCCAATGCGATCAGAAGATCGAGCGCCCGCGACGGCAGCACAAATGGTTCGCCGCTTCTTTCGAGCAGCCGCTCCGCTGGGAACAGGCGGAAATCTCCAAAAGCGATCGCTTTTCTTTGCATCGGCCTATGTGATCCGAAACTCGCGTAATGTATAAAATCATCTGTGGTAAGGCATTGATTTAGAACATTAAATAAATAAAGTATGTGAAAGCGCGAGCGTGCTTCAACTTAGTGTAGTCCCTGACCTCTCCATTTTGCAAGAAGTGCCCTTGGCGTCTTCCGGACAAGCAGAAAAAACATACGTACGCCGCGAGATGAGACCTTTCATGTCTTTGCCACATTTTGCGCGCGGGCCCGATCTAACTCCCATACGGTTATTTGGCGGTGGCAGATGATGTTTTAAGTCGCGAGGCGAAAATACGAAGAATGCTTGAATTCGTTTTCGCGCCTGTCATCGCCTGCGTCATGTTTTTCAAGGGAGATTATGATGGCTTACTGGCGGCGCGGCCGGCTTCCGCGGCGGTTCTCACCGTTCTTTCATGACGACATGATACTGCTCGCGTCACGCATCGGCATCGCGCCAGTACTATTTCTGGCGGGACAGGCAAAGGTCGAGCTCCTCATGACTTTCCAGGAGAACGCCTCCGACATGTTCCGGGGGCAATATCCATTGCGGGTGGTTTATCAAGAATTCGCGGTGCATATCGCCGCCTATGCTGAGCAAGCGCTTCCGGTCCTGCTTGTCCTTGGACTATTGACCCGACCTATTGCAGTGGTGCTGTTGTGTATACTGCTGGGGATTGAGTTTTTCCTCCGCCCCGTGGCTTGGCCAACCCACATAAGCTGGGCAGCGCTGCTGCTGCCGTTAATCATCCGGGGGCCGGGTGCCTGGTCTCTGGATCGGGTCATTGGCGGGCTGAACGCCTGGTACAGAGTGTGATCCAGATCGATCGCATCGGCGTCTCCATCCACCGAAAAATCTACGCCAGGCTCAGTCGGGGAGGGGCAGCATTCGGTTTCTCATTCATGGTTAAGCGCCTTAAGGATTAAACCAGCGGCGGGGCCGCCGGGAAATCGACGGGCACTTTGGTGACCGAGTGCAGATAGTTGCTGGTCACTTTGTCGCCGATGATGACGATCG
>Ga0213872_10001801_pt1 | contig 13324 bp, 8 predicted proteins | sample VelepicomBERX_R2_FD_160071 | JGI IMG/M metagenome (GOLD analysis project Ga0213872, IMG submission 160071) | Rhizosphere microbial communities from Vellozia epidendroides in rupestrian grasslands, the National Park of Serra do Cipo, Brazil - RX_R2 | ecosystem: Host-associated > Plants > Roots >...
CGGCATCGTTCGAAGGACGTGACGCTGCATAAGCAGGGCGACATCCATTTCATCATCAATGCCGAGCCCGACAGCTTCGCCCAAGCCTTCGCCCGCATCCACGGACCTTGCGCCTGCGCCATGGCGTTCCGCGTCAAGGATGCCGCCTTCGCCTTCGAGCGCGCCAAGAGCTTGGGCGCCAAGCCGATCATCGAGCCGCCGCGGCCGATGGAGCTGGCCATCCCCGCCATCGAGGGCATCGGCGGCTCGCGTCTCTATCTGGTCGATCGCTATGGCGAGGATCATTCGATCTATGACGTGGACTTCGTCTTCCTGCCGGGCTGGCGGGAGAAGATGAACGAGGCCTCGACCGGCCTCACCTATCTCGACCATCTGACCCATAACGTGTTCAAGGGCCGCATGGCGCATTGGGCGGAATTCTATGAGCGCCTCTTCAATTTCCGCGAGATCCGCTATTTCGACATCGAAGGCAAAGTCACCGGATTGTTCTCCAAGGCGATGACCAGCCCCTGCGGCAAGATCCGTATTCCTCTGAACGAGTCGAAAGGCGCCGAAGGCAAGGTCGATCAGATCGAGGAATATCTGCAGGCCTATAATGGCGAAGGCATCCAGCACATCGCGCTCGGCAGCTCGGATCTCTACCGATCGGTGGATCAGCTGGCCGCCAACGGCATCCCGCTGCAAGACACCATCGACACCTATTACGATCTGATCGACAAGCGGCTGCCCGGCCATAATGAGCAGGTGGCCGAAATGAAGAAGCGGAAGATCCTGATCGACGGCGCCCCCACCGAGGGACAGGGGCTTTTGCTGCAGATCTTCTCAAAGAACCTGCTGGGTCCGATCTTTTTCGAATTCATCCAGAGGAAGGGCAATGAGGGCTTCGGCGAAGGCAATTTCAAGGCCCTGTTCGAAAGCCTGGAACTCGACCAGATCCGCCGCGGCGTGCTGAAGGCCTGAGATCATGGCGCATCGTCCGATTTCCCTGCCCCTGGTGCGTGGCACCGCCTCGCGCCAGGCCCATGCCGATCTGCCGGAAGGCACCTTTGAGCGGGAGATGTCGAAGGAGGGTTTCTTCGGCCCCGCCGCCTTCTTCTATCACCGCCATCCGCCCACCGGCTGGAGCGATTTCGAAGGCCCGCTTCGACCGCACGCCTTCGATCTGGTGAAGATCAATGAGGCGCCGGACTGCCCGTGGTCGGCCCCCGTCATTCTGTCGAATGCGCATGTCGAGATGCGGATGTGGAATCTGGATCGCGCCATGCCGGATCTGGCCAGGAATGGCGATGGCGACCAGCTTCTGTTCATCCATAAGGGCGCCGCCGACCTGTTTTGCGATTTCGGCCATCTCCGCTTGCGGCCCGGTGATTATCTGGTGCTGCCGCGCGGCACCATCTGGCGGCTCGAGCCGGACGATGTCATGTCGATGCTGATGATCGAGGCCACCGGCGCCGGCTTCGCTTTGCCCGACAAGGGGCTGGTCGGCAATCACGCGATTTTCGACCCCGCCATGCTGGACGCGCCCGACATCGACGGCGCCTTTCTGGCGCAGCAATCCGACAGCAGAGAGACCAAGGTCCGGATCAAATCGCGCAAGAAGATCTCGGTGGCGACCTTCCCCTATAATCCCTTGGATGCGGTCGGCTGGCACGGCGATCTCAGCCCGGTGCGGGTCAATGTCAGCGCCATTCGCCCGCTGATGAGCCATCGCTTTCACGTGCCGCCATCGGCCCACACCACCTTCGTGGCGCCCAGGTTCGTTGTATGTACGTTCGCTCCGCGACCTTTTGAAACGGATCCCGGCGCGATCAAAGTGCCGTTCTTTCACAATAACGATGATTATGACGAAGTCCTGTTCTACCATGCCGGCGATTTCTTTAGCCGCGACAATATTCACGCCGGCATGATGACGTTGCATCCAGCGGGTTTCACCCATGGGCCACACCCCAAGGCGCTGTCTCGCATGCTGGTGCAGCCCAAGCCTGCCACCGACGAATATGCGGTGATGGTGGACAGCCGTGACCCGCTCGATATCGCCCCCGCGGCGACGGGGGTGGAGTGGAGCGGCTACGTTGACAGCTGGAAGGCGAAGGAAAGCGGCACGTGAAGCTTGCATCACTGAACAGGGGGAGGGACGGCCGGCTGATGGTCGTCTCCAGCGATCTTGCCCGCGCCGCGCCCGCCGATTACATCGCCCCCAGTTTGCAGGCGGCCCTCGACAATTGGGCGACCATGGCGCCGCGTCTCGAGATGCTGTGGCGGCAGCTGGATAGCGGCGCCCTCCCCGGTTTTCCCTTCGATGCGAAGAATTGCGCCTCGCCTTTGCCGCGCGCCTTTCAATGGGCGGACGGCTCGGCCTATGTCAATCACGTGGCGCTGGTGCGCCAGGCGCGCGGCGCCGAAATGCCGGCCAGCTTCTGGACCGATCCTTTGATGTATCAGGGCGGTTCGGATTATTTCCTGCCACCCAATGCGCCGATCCGCCTCGATGATCCGGCTTGGGGGCTGGACTTCGAAGCGGAAGTCGCAGTCATCACCGGCGATGTGCCGCAAGGCGCCTCGCGCGAGCAGGCGCGGGAGGCCATCCTGTTGGTGATGCTGGTGAACGACATATCCTTGCGCGGCCTGATCCCCAATGAATTGGCCAAGGGCTTCGGCTTCTTCCAATCGAAGCCGGCCTCCGCCTTTTCGCCCGTCGCGGTGACACCGGCAACGCTGGGCAATGCCTGGGCCGGCGGCAAATTGCACCTGCCTTTGCTGTCCAGCCTGAATGGGCAGCCCTTCGGCCGGCCTGACACCGGTATCGATATGACCTTCGACTTCCCGGCCCTGATCGCGCACGCCGCTAAGACCCGGAAATTGGCGGCCGGCACCATCATCGGCTCGGGCACCGTCTCCAATCGCGGCGCCGATGGCGGACCGGGACTGCCGATCGCCAAAGGCGGCGTCGGCTATTCCTGCCTGGCCGAACAGCGGACGGTGGAACAGATCCTGGATGGCCAGCCCAGCACGTCTTTCATGAGTGTGGGGGATCGCGTCACCATCGAGATGCTGGACGCCAAGGGCGTTTCGATCTTCGGCAAGATCGATCAGACGGTGGTCGGGAAAGACTAGGCGACTGCAAGACCCAGATGCCGCTCTGTGCCAGGATCACAGCGGGTCGATTTGGCCGCCCTGGCGCATCTCGTCCAGGTCGCCGTCCCAGCCCAAACCATACAACTCGCCCAGCGCCTCAACCTGACAGCCGATCCGGACGAGGACGCGCAGCCCTTCTTCGACGGTAGCGCGTTTGGTGGAGAGCCCGGTCGCCCGCATTGCCTCCGAGAGCAAGACATCATCGATCTCAATGTTGGTTCGCATCGCTACGAAACTCTCAATGTGTATTGCTATCTTATTTGATACACATCTTCGACGAGCTCAATAGCAGCCAGTCGGTGGGATCAGCGCTGACCGGCGATCCAGCTGGAAAGGATGTAGAGATTGTCGGTGGCCAGCACCATATCGGCCTGATATCCAGGCGCGATACGGCCCAAGCGGTCGCCGAGGCCGAGATATTCGGCCGGCACTCTTGACGCCATCCGCACCGCGGTGGGCAGATCGACCCTGAGCAGCTTCACCGAATTGCGGACGGCGCTGGCCATGTCGAGGTCGGAACCCGCCAGCACGCCATTTTCATCGACGCAGATGCCGTTGGCCACAGTGATCGGCCTGCCCTGCAGCAGGAAGCTCTTATTCTCGACGCCGACGCTCGGCATGGCGTCGCTGACCAGCATCAGCTTGTCGGCACCCTTGGCCTTGAGCGCGATCCTCAGCGCCGGAGGCGAGACGTGATGGCCGTCGACGATGATGCCGCACCAGCAATTTTCATCATCGAGCGCCGCCCCCACCGCGCCTGGCTTGCGGTTGACCAAAGGCGACATGGCGTTGAACAGGTGGGTGAAGCCGGTGAGACCGTTGTCCAGCGCCGCGCTGATCTCCTCATAGCTGCCGTCGGTATGACCGGCCGAGACGATGACGCCGGCGGCGGCCAGTCTTCCGATCATCTCGGTCGTGGTCAGTTCCGGCGCCAAGGTCGCCAGCAGCTTGCCGGCCTTGAACGAGGTCAAAAGCCGGAAGGCGCGCTCGTCGAGCAGGCGGAATTTCGAGGCGTCATGCACACCCTTGCGTTTCAGATTGAGGAAAGGCCCTTCGACATGGATGCCGAGCACGCCCGGCACCGTCTCCACCGCAAGGGCGGCGGCTTTGAGCGCGGTCTCGATATTGTCGAGATCGTCAGTGATGAGCGTCGGCAAAAAGCCGGTGGTGCCAAAGCGGCGATGCGCCGCGCCGATGGCGGCGATGGCGCCCACGGTGGGCTGTTCGTTGAACAACACGCCGCCGCCGCCATTGACCTGCAGATCGATGAAGCCAGGCAGCAGCATCTGGCCGCCCAGATCGACGCGCTCATCGGCGCCGCCGACCGCGGCGTCGGTCTCGGCGACGATGGCCAGGATCTTGCCCTGGTCGACCAGGACGGCGTGACCTTGGACAAATCCATCGTCGGTTAAAATCCGACCATTGTGAAAGGCGATCGACATCAGAGCGTACTGGTGACCTTGTTGAGATGCGGCGGGCGGTCGGGATCGAAGCCCCGCGCCACCGACAATTGCGCCGCCATTTTATAGAAGGATTGGATCAAGAGGATCGGCTCGACCAACGGATGCGCCGCCACGCTCGGCAGGACCCTTGCGCCCGCCGCCTCGCCTCCCGCCAGCAACACCTTGGCGCCGCGCTCGGCGAATTTGGCCGCGACTTCGAGCACGCTGGCCCGGGTTCCGTCATTCTGCGCGAAGGCCAGCACCGGGAAGTCCTTTTGCACCAGAGCCATCGGCCCGTGCTGCACTTCGGCGCTGGAGAAGGCTTCGGCATGCAGCCCGCAGGTTTCCTTGAATTTCAGCGCCGCCTCCTGCGCCACTCCGAACCCCATGCCGCGTCCCACCACGAACAGATTGCGGGCGTCGGTCAGGCTTGCCACCGCATCGCTCCAGGATTGCGACCAGGCGGCGGCGAGACCGTCCGGCAGCGTGTCGACGGCGCCGGCCAGTTCGGCGTCCTGGCTCCATGCCGCCACCAGCTGGGTCACCGCGGTCAGGGTCAGGATGAAGCTTTTGGTGGCCGCCACCGAGATCTCGGGACCCGCCATGAGCGGCAGCGAGGCGTCGGCGATGGCTTCCAAGGGCGAATCGGGCGCATTGATCAGCGCCACCACGAAGGCGCCGCCGGCCTTGGCGGTCTCCACCGCCTTGATCAGATCGGGGCTCTTGCCGGATTGCGAGACGGCAAGGCACAGCGTGTCCTTGAGATCGACCGAGGCGTTATAGACCGAACCGATCGAAGGCGCCAAGGAAGAGGTAAGGATCCCAAGCTCCGTTTCGATCATGTAACGAGCAAAGGTGGCGGCGTGGTCGGACGAGCCGCGGGCGATGGTGATGACGGCGCGCGGTTTGCGCGATCGCAGCGTGGCGCCGAGCTGGGCCACCCTCACCTCATTGGCGGCGAGCTGCTTGGCCGCCATGGCGGAAGCGCTGCCGGCTTCCTGATACATCAAAGTCGCTTCCGCGGACACGTAATCTTCCCCTAGATACATCTTGCTTAAAGCGCGTTCAGTTCGGCGACGAAGTCGTAGGCGTCGCCGCGATAATAAGATTGGGTCACTTCCACCACGCGGCCATCCTTGAGGAAGCCGCGGCGCTCGATCAGAAGCCCGGCATCCTTCGGCGCCACATGCAGCAATTCGGCCTGTTCGTCGCTGAACAGCACGGCGCGCAGGCGCTGCAGCGCCCGCACCGGCCGATTGCCGCTGCGCTCCAAAGCTTCATAAAGCGAGGTCTCGACGGCTTCGGGCGACGGCAGGCAGAAGGCCGGGATGGTGGAATATTCCAAGGCCATCGGCGATCCGTCGGCATAGCGGATACGGTGGAAGCGATAGACCGGAGTGCCGGGACCCAAATTCAAGGTCAGGCTCTCTTCCGGGGTCACCTCGCCCTGGGTCCGGCTCAGCCATTTGCTGAAGGGCTCGCGGCCGCGGGACTTCATGTCCTCGGTGAAGGAAGACAATTTCGAGAAGCTTTTCTCGACGCGCTGGGTGACGAAGGTGCCGGTGCCCTGCTGCCGGGTCAAAAGCCCGTCGCTGACCAGACTGTCGAGCGCCTTCCGGATGGTGATGCGCGACACCGAGAATTGATCGGCCAGGTCGCGCTCGGCCGGCAAAGCGTCGCCCGGCGACAGCTTTTTCAGCCGGATGGCGTCGCGCAGCTTGCGCTCCAGCTGCTGATAGAGCGGGCCGGGACTGGCTTCATTCAAATGCCCGATCATTTCGGCAAAGGACGGCACGAGAGCACTCCTGGTTATGCGTTGTTTATGCCACAGGGTAAGACCATTTGCATACCACTTTTTGTATGGACCTAGATTGGTTCGCATTTGGGCTTGCAATTCGCCTAAAATCCGTGACAGTTTTAAGAAGAACGCCTTTTCATTTTTCTGGGTGACACCTTGGGGTCGCTCCTGCGTCGAGGGTTTGCCCCGACTCGGAACAAGCGATGGGTGTCATAATTGGTCCTAAACTGGGCTCATAAGGGGAGAATACCAATGGCTTTTAGAAAGATTCTGTGGCTCGGCACGGTCAGTGGCCTCGCGCTTGCCGCCACCGTTGCGCCTGCCCATGCGGACAGCGCCCAACCGGAAGAGATCGTCGTCACCGGTTATCTCCAATCTTTGCAGAAGTCTCTGGACGCCAAGCGCGACGCCGAGACCTTCGTCGATGTGATCAGCGCCGAGGATATCGGCAAGCTGCCCGACAAAAACGTCGCCGACGCGCTGCAGCGCCTGCCCGGCATCATTACCACGTCGCAGGCGGGCGGCGAAGGCGGCTTCGGCGAGAATGACCGCGTCGCCATCCGCGGCACCAGCCCGTCTCTGACCCAGACTCTCATCAACGGACATGCCGTGGCCTCAGGCGACTGGTTCGTCCTGGATCAGGTGTCGACCGTCGGCCGCTCGGTCAGCTATTCGCTGCTGCCCTCCGAGATCGTGTCGCAGGCCCTGGTCTATAAGAGCCAGCAGGCGGACTTCGTCGAAGGCGGCGTCGCCGGTTCGGTGGATATCATCACCCACAAGCCGCTCGACTTCAAAGACCCGGTCACCGCAAGCATTACCGCGGGCGGCGCCTATAGCGATCTGGCCGACAAGGCCGGCGCCCAGGTCAATGGGCTGATGGCCTGGCACAATGACGCCAAGACCTTCGGCATCCAGATCGAGGGCTTCCATGAAGACCGCTATCTGCGCCGCGACGGCCAGGAAATCCTCGGCTACACCAATGTTCCGAAGGGCGGTGCCGGCAATCCCTATCCGGTGGCGATGCAGGGCGCGCAGGTTCCGACCTATATCGGCAACGCGCTGTTCCGCCAGGAACGCATCCGCGATGGCGGCGATTTGACCTTGCAGTTCAAGCCGACCGACAAGTTCGAACTGGTGGTCGACGCCTTCCTGTCGCATTTGGACGCCTCGAACTACAATCAGAACGACCTGGCGCATCCGGGCCAGTTCATCAACAACAATGACGTGCCGACCGCCTATTCGGTGAATAATGGCGTGCTGACCTCGGCCAGCTTCTCCAATGACAACCGTTTCGACGGCGCCGCCATCAACGACATTTATCGCCCGAAGGAATCTTCGCAGACCGGATATGTCGACGTGGACGGCAAGTGGCGTCCGAACGACCGGACTTCCATCGAGTTGAAGGGCGGCTACACCGTCGGCCGCGGCAACACCGAGCACTCCTATTCGCTCGGCGTCGGCGTCCCCACCGCCGTCACCTATCAGCTGAACGGCAACAACAATCCGGCCACCATCAGCTATCCCGGCACCAACATCAACAACCCCAGCCTGTTCCAGGTGAACGGCACCGAGGGTTGGGAAGGCGACGTGACCGTGGTGGAGAAAGACACCGAGGGTTACGGCCAGCTCGACGGCGAATATTTCCTCGATCGCGGCATTCTGCAGTCGGTCAAGGCCGGCGTCCGCGGCGCCGAACATGAGCGCGACATCAAGCAGGCCGACAGCTGGGCCCACTCCTATAACAATGCCTTCGAAAGCCAGGTGGCCAACGGGCTCTATCCCAGCAATTTCATGAACGGCTTCGGCAATCCGGGCGGCTTCACCATCAATGCCGACCAGAATCTGGTGCAGACCTTGCTGACCCAGCTGGCGACCCCCGGCACCTCGCTCAGCCGCATGTATTATCCGTGGATGTTCGACGTCAAGGAAACCGACATCGCCGGCTATAGCATGGCCAAGATCGGCGGCCAGGGCTGGAGCGGCAATTTCGGCGTTCGCGTGGTCTCGACCCAGGAAGACGTGATCCATTACGACAGCGCCCCCAACTCGCCGTCGTCGCAGATCATCACCAGCTCGCTGTTCGGCACCTATTACGCCAACGAGACCAAGAACAACTACTTCGACGTCCTGCCCAGCATGAACCTCAAGTTCAATCTGGATAAGGATCTGGTGGTGCGCGTCTCGGCGGCGGAAACCATGGCGCGTCCGGACTATAGCCAGCTCGGCGGCGCCGTCTCGCTGACCGACAATCTGCTGACCGGCACCGGCGGCAACCCCAACCTGCGGCCGATCCGGGCGGCGACCTACGACGTCGGCGCCGAATGGTATTACGCGCCGAAATCGGCCTTCACCGGCGCCCTGTTCTATACCGACTTCTCTTCCGTGGTGGATCTTGCCACCACCACCGGCTCCTACGTCAATGTTACGGCGACCCAGAACAAGGTCACCAACCCGTCGCAGACGCCGATCTATTCGACCTATACCCTGACCGTGCCCTACAACACGTCGGGCACATCGAAAGGCTTCGAGGTCAGCTGGACGGCGCCCTTGATGAAGGGCCTCGGCTTCGACGTGAACTATACCTACGCCGACAGCACCGAAACCCAGGGCGGACCCATGCTGGGCGCCGCCAAGCACACCGCCAACGGCACCGTGTATTATGAATATGGCGGCTTCTCGACCCACATCTCCTATACCTGGCACTCGGACATCTATGTCGGTCTCGACCGCAGCTCCGCCGAGTATCAAGGCGCGGGCGGCAGCCTGGATGCGGCGTTCAACCTTGATTTGTCCGATCTCACTCATTTGACCAAGGGCATGTCGATCTCGCTCGACGCGCTGAACCTGACCGACGAAAAGCTGACCTATTACGCCAGCCCGACGGCTCCGCGCGCCTTCTACGACAATGGCCGCACCTTCTATCTGACCGCGACCTACAAGTACTGATCGCCTTGCGTCATATCCCCCGCCATGGTCACATGGCGGGGGATTTTCGCCTCTCTCAGGGCACGCGAATGCTCAGATCGCTCCTCTTCTTCGCCGCCCTTTGCCTGATCGCAATGCCGGCGCTCTCGGCCTCGCCGTCTCGGCTGATGCCTCGGCCCAGCCATGAAATCGCCGGCAAGGGCAGCATCACCATCACCGAAGATACTCCGGTCGAAGCCGATGATCCGGCGGCCGACCAGTTCATTGCGCTTTTGGCCGAAAGCGGCGGGCCGACGCTGCGCCACGGCCACGGCAAACAGCCCATTCGTTTCGTGATCGATCACTCGGTCAAAGGGCCGGACGGCTCCTACCGTCTGCAGATCGCACCAACCGGCGTCACCATCTCGGCGGCGGGTCCAACCGGCCTGTTCTATGGCGGCGTCGGCCTTTGGCAATTGCTCTGCGACAGCCCGACGCTCGACGCCGTCACCATCTTGGACCGGCCGCGCTTCGCCTGGCGCGGGCTGATGCTGGATTCGGCGCGGCATTTCCAATCGGTGGCTTACGTCGAACATTTTATCGACTGGATGGCGGTCAATAAGCTGAACCTGTTCCACTGGCATCTGACCGACGATCAGGGCTGGCGCATCGAGATCAAACATTTCCCCAAGCTCACCGCCGGCGGTCCCTTCTATAGCCAGGACGAGATCAAAGAGGTGATCGCCTATGCGGCAGCGAGGCATATCACCGTCCTTCCCGAAATCGACATGCCCGGCCATGCCACCGCCGCCGTGGCCGCCTATCCCGAGCTCGGCGTGGCGCCCGTAACCGTGACCGCGCCCGCCACCGATTGGGGCAGCATCAATGTGCTGTTCAATGTCGAGGACGGGACCTTTGCCTTCCTGGAGACCGTGCTCGACGAAGTGATGGCGCTGTTCCCCAGCCGCTTCATCCATGTCGGCGGCGATGAAGTGCCGAAAGAGCGCTGGAAACAATCGGAACAGATTCAGGCGCGGATGCGCCAACTCGGCATCAAGGATGAGGACGGGCTGCAAAGTTGGTTCATGCATCGGATCGATGATTATTTGACCTCGAAGCGCCGCCGACTGATCGGTTGGGACGAAATTCTGCAAGGCGGCATCGCGCCGCATGCAACAATCATGTCATGGCGCGGCGTCGAAGGGGCGCTGAGTGCCGCCAAAGCCGGCCATGACACGGTATTGTCGGCCTGGCCTTTGCTCTATCTCGACAATCGCCAGGCCACCGCTCCCTGGGAGCCGCCGGGACGCGGCCGGGTGGTGACGGTGGAGGACATCTATAATTTCAATCCGATGCCCGCCGAACTGACGCCCAAGGAGGGCAAGCATGTGCTTGGACTTCAGGCCAATGCCTTCACCGAGCATATGCGCACCGAGGAGTTCGTCACCCGCATGACCTACCCCCGCGCCGTGGCGCTGGCGGAGGTCGGCTGGACCGCGGCGAACCGGCTGGATTTTGCCGATTTCTCCCGTCGCCTGGCATTGCAACAGAAGCGCTATGCCAGAATCGGGCTCAAGGACGACAGCATGTATCCGAGCTTCGATCCGGGCAGCAAAATCTACAGCCAACAGCTCGAGACCTGCAGCGAGAAACTGGTCATCTCGCTGGAAGACGATGCGCCGAAGGACGGGCCGCGCGCCCGCTTCCTGGTGGATATCGAAAATCCCTGCTGGATCTTGCCGAAGGCATCGCTGTCCAGCGGCAGGCTGACCGCCAATGTCGGGTCGGTGCCTTACAACTTTCAGATCGGCGATGCCCGCGACGCCATCCATCTGGAAACGCCAAAAAGCCCCGATGGCGAGCTGCTGGTCAATGACGGCTGCGACGGCCCACTGCTGGCTCAGCTGTCGCTGACCCCCGCCAAAGGCAATGACGGCGTCACCACGCTTTCGACCGGCTTGCCGGCGCTTGCCGGCGAGCATGATCTTTGTTTCCGCTTCACCGGGAAATCGGTTGATCCGCTATGGGTGATTAATTGGATCGATTTAAAATGACCTCACCCGATCTCGTCCTTCTGGCGCCTCTCGATGGCTGGGCGGCGCCGCTTGCCGAGGTGCAAGATCCGGTATTCGCCGAAGGCATGATGGGCGACGGGGTGGCGATCGATCCGATCGGCAATGTGCTGTCCGCTCCTTGCGACGGCGAAGTGATCGTGCTGCACCGCGCCCGCCACGCTCTGACCTTGCGCGCCGCCAACGGCGCCGAGATCCTGATGCATATCGGGCTCGAGACGGTGGCGCTGGCGGGCAAAGGCTTCACCCCGCATGTCAAGCAAGGCGACAAGGTCAAAGCCGGGGACAAGCTCATCAGCTTCGATCTGGATCAGGTGGCCAAAGGCGCCAAGGATCTGGTAACGCCGATCATCGTCACCAATCACCAGGAATTCACCCTGGAAGCCCGCCGGAGCGATTGCAAGGTGGCAAGCGGCGATGCGCTGATGCGTCTGCGCCGTCTGGCGCCGCAATCGACGACAGCGGAAGCCGCCGGCGAACAGCTTGAGCGCCACGTCGTGGTGCCGTTGCCGCATGGCCTGCATGCGCGTCCGGCGGCGCGGGTCGCGGATCTCGCCAAGGGTTTCGCCGCCGAGATCTCGATCCGTTTCGGGGCGAAATCCGCCAAGGCCAGAAGTCCGGTGGCGGTGATGGGATTGGGCATCGGGCGCGACGCGGAAATCCAATTGACGGCGTCGGGTGCCGACGCCAAGGCGGCGCTCGATGCGCTGGCCGCGCTGATCGAAGGCGGCATGGGCGAAACCGAAGAGCGGCCAGCCCCTTTGCTGGCGGCGCAGGAAAGCCTGCCCGGCCGCATCGGCGGCGTGCGCGCCGCGCCCGGACTGGCGCTGGGAACCGCCATTCGCCTGACTATGGCCGAGATCCTCGTGGAGGAGAAAGGCAGCGGCGACGAGGGGGAAAAGCTGCGCGGTTCCCTGCACGGGATCGCCGCCCGCCTGCGCGGCCATGCCGACGGCATCATGGCGGCGCATCTCGGCTTCATCGAGGACCCGGAATTGCTGGCCGCCGCCGACGCGGTCATCGCCAAGGGCAAGAGCGCCGGTTTCGCCTGGCGCCAGGCGATCGGCGAACAGATCGCCAACTTGCGGCAGCTGTCGGATCCGCGCTTCGTCGAGCGCATCGCCGATTTGAAGGATGTGGAGCGCCAGGTTCTGCTTGCCCTGGGCGGCGCCGAAGAGACGGCGATGACCCTGCCAAAAAACGCCATTCTGCTGGCGGACGATCTGTTGCCTTCGCAATTGATCGGCCTGGATGCGGCAATGCTGGCCGGCATCGCCACCGCGCAAGGCGGGCCAACCTCGCATGTGGCGATCATGGCGGCTGCGAAGAATATTCCGGCCTTGGTGGCGTGCGGGCCGGCGCTGGCTCAGGTGCCGGACGGGACCAGCCTGTTTCTCGACGCCGATGCCGGCCATTTGCATGTCGATCTCAGCGAGACCAGCGTGATCGAAGCCGAAGCCAGGATCGCCGAGCGCCGCGACAGACGCGCCGCCGCCCAGGCCGCCGCCCTTGAGCTTTGCCACACCAAAGATGGCGAACGGATCGAGATCGCCGCCAATCTGGGTTCGGTGGAAGAGGCAAAGATCGCGGTGGCGGCCGGCGCCGAAGGCTGCGGCCTGCTGCGCAGCGAGTTCCTCTTTCTCGAACGCGACAGCCCGCCCGGCGAGGCCGAACAGGCGGAAATCTACGCCGCCATCGCCAAGGAACTTGATGGCCGGCCCTTGATCGTCAGGACTCTCGATATCGGCGGCGACAAGCCGGCGCCTTATCTGCCGATCCCGCCGGAAGAAAATCCGGCGCTGGGATTGCGCGGCGTGCGGGTCAGCCTGTGGCGTCCGGAGCTTCTCGAGACCCAGCTGCGCGCCATCGTCAAAGGCGTGCCGGCCAATCAATGCCGGATCATGGTGCCGATGATCGCCAGCCTGTCCGAGTTCCGCATCGTGCGCGCCATGCTGGACGGGCTGTCGAAAAAG
>Ga0213872_10001802_pt1 | contig 13320 bp, 12 predicted proteins | sample VelepicomBERX_R2_FD_160071 | JGI IMG/M metagenome (GOLD analysis project Ga0213872, IMG submission 160071) | Rhizosphere microbial communities from Vellozia epidendroides in rupestrian grasslands, the National Park of Serra do Cipo, Brazil - RX_R2 | ecosystem: Host-associated > Plants > Roots >...
AATAAAATAGAGAAAATCTTCGCGCTGCCTTTAAGAAGCGGTGGAATTGTCATGCGCCGAGGGCCGGCGCTGGAGGGCTACGCTCCGTCGTAGCCGCGGCGATTGGAGGGCCACGCCCTTCGAAATGACGCGAAAGGTTTTTGCCGCGAAGCGGTTACCAGATTTTAGCCTAGGCTGAGCTTGCGAGGCCTAGGAAGGTCGCCCACAGCCGACGCAGCGCTGAAAGCGCGCCAGAAGGGGAACCGGTGTGCAAAGCCGTTGATCCATGTTTTGATGTTGAAAATGTAATCCGCATTGAGGCGCGCTTTCAGCGCTGATCATTTTATCCTACAGTTCCTAGCCCTGCGGGCTAGGCTGTCCTGAAGTCTCGCCTTCGGCGCTTAAGAAGGACCAAACTCCAGAGGCGGTGCAAGCAACACCTTCGGTTACAAAAAACTACGCCCTGCTATTACGGCGGGGCGTAGTCACTCAGTCGATCAACTAACTAATACTGGTTGCCTGATCCTAACGGAAGCCTTGCTCGATCAGCGGCGCAATGACATCGACGTTAGTCGGCGTGACTTCGCCCACGCCCGTATCCTGGTGCAAACCTGGGATGAGGTAGTTCTTGGTCAACCAGATTTGCTGTACTGGATCCCAACCCTGGAGGTACAGAACCTGGTCAAAGCTCGCCACCACGTAGCCAGCCTTGATTCCGGCGATGACGTCCGGGCCGAGGTCAATACCTCCGACCACTACGTCACCGGGCTTCTTGCCGGCGTCTTTGAGAATCTTGGGCAGAAGCGCAGTGATTTGCCCGTGCTGCGTTCCGATGGCCTTGAGGTCAGGATGGGCCGCCAGATAGGCCGTCATGACCGGGATACCCTTGGGCGGATCAGAGTCGATATCCTGGGTTACATCGAGTTTTTCAACGTTGCCTTTGCCGAGAGTCTTTTCCAGTGCGTCGAAGACACCCTGACAACTCCTGCTGCGGCCTTCCTGATGGAAGATGTCCCACACGAGAGCCTTGTCGCCAGCCTTGAGCTTCCCACTGTCGACCATCGCCTGTCCCGTCAGGTAGCCACCTGCATACAGGTCAGCACCGGCGTAGCCAAAGCCCTTGGACTTGTACTTTTTTTCGAGGTTAGGCAGCGGGTTATTGCCGCTGGTGACGATGATCCCAGCGGCTTCAGCCTGGTCAACCAGTGGCGCCATGGCATCTTCACCGGGGTGGCCCATGATTTCGATGCCGTCGGGCTTGGCGGCAATCGCCTCTTTGAACTGGTCGATCATCTTTTTGGTGTCCCAGCTTGCGTACTGCTCGTGCAGTTCGACGCCGAGGGCCTTGGCTGCGGCTTCTGCACCGGTGGTGCGAGCCAACACCGAGGCGGTACCCTTATCGCCGCCCATTTGCATATAGATGACGATAGGCTTGCCTTCGGCGCCGACGGATTTAACTGGGGCTATTACTAGGGCGCAAGCGGACACTAGTCCCAGGGCCCTGATGGTAGAGATACATTTCATGTTCGGTCTCGTTATTTGAATGAATCATGTTCTTTGTTCGGCGATGGCGCCGACAAAGGGGGGATCTCCTTAAGAATTAATAGGTTCCTGCCGTTTGGGGAAGTCTAAAGAGATCGGCGAACGGCTGCCGATCAGTTTGGCGCCGTGTCGTTCTTTTGCAGCAGTTCCCGAGGCGGATTGGCTGCAGCTGGCGCCCTCCAATGACGGAGTCGACTCGATATCGTGGCCATCTTGATTTTGCCCGTGGCCGCGTTGAGCACGATGACTGCTGCCATCACGAGGCCTTCCACCACCTGGACCCAATAGCCGCTAATCGTGGTCGCCACCACCCCAGCCGCCAGTGAACCTATGACATAAGACCCGAAAACGGTCCCGAATATCGAACCGGAGCCCCCGGCAATTGAGGTCCCGCCGACAAATACTGACGCCATGGCCGGCAAGAGAAAGTTGCCCTGGTCCGGGTAGAAAACGCCAATATCAAGGGTGACAATAATTCCTGAAAAGGCCGCGATCATGCCGTGCAAGGCAAAGAGCCTGATGCGGGTCGCTTCAACGTTAACACCCATTACCCGCGCGACGTTGGCGTTGTCACCAATAAACATGATGCCTTCGCCGAACTTGTGTCGGTTCAGAATGAACCAGAGCAGCACAGCCAGTCCCAAGGCCCAGATTGCCTGCAGAGGCACGGTGCCAAACAGCCGGCCTACAAAAAGCTCGTGGACGAAATTGTCCTGGCTTCCTTTGAGCGTGACCTGAAGCCCGCCTGCGAGCAGAATCGAAATGCCGTACCAGAAAAAGTTAGCGGCCAGGGTGGCCATAATCGAGGGAACGCCGATCCGAGCGACCATCAGGCCGTTGATATACCCGACCAGAGCGCCGGCAACAAGGGCCAGCCCGATGCCAATCCAGGCACCATAGGCCGGGTCGAAGGTTTTCCAGCCCCAGGAAAGTGCGAACCCTGACAGCGAAACCACGGCGGGGAAACTCAAGTCGATCTCACCTGCCGTAATGACGAGCGTGAGCCCTAACGCGGCAATGAGTGTAGGTGGAACGGTTTCCAGGAAGGATATATAGATCAGCGGGCGTGTGAAGACGCTAGGGGCGGCGATGATCAACGCAATGTAGAGGACCAACAACACCATCGCTATGGCCAAACCTTCCAGCCGACGCAAAAAGCCAAAGAGTGACCTGAGGAAGTTCATGATTACTTTTTGTCTTTCCGGCCGTGCGCGTAATCGAGCAGAAATGCGTCCAAGCCCTTCAAACTGATATCCTTCTTCGGAATGCTGGCGACAATCTCACCCCGATCCAGGACGATGAAACGGTCAGAGACTTCATACACGTCCGGAATGCTGTGGGAGATGTAAATGCTCGCCTTTCCGCCCTCTTTGATCTTGTGCACAAAGTTGATTACTTTCGCTACCTCCTTGAGAGACAAAGCGACCGTCGGCTCGTCAAGAATGATGAGATCCGCCTCGAAATACATGGCACGTCCAATGGCGATCCCCTGGCGCTCGCCGCCTGAGAGCTGGCTCACATTGGAGTCTACGGTGATGCCTTTGCCGCGGAAGCCAATTGTATTGACCATAATCTCGTTGGCAATGGCCTTTTCCTTTTTCACGTCGATGAAGCCAAAGCGGTTCACGATCTGCCGTCCGATAAAAAAGTTCCGCCACAGGACCTGCTTTTCGCCGAGGGATTTGTCCTGGTAAACAGTTTCGATGCCATGCTTGTGGGCGCTCTGGACATTATAGTGGCGGGAATTGATTTTGCGGCCCGCCACGTATAATTCGCCGCTGGTGGGCGGAAACACGCCAGTCAGGATTTTTACGATGGTCGACTTGCCGGCTCCGTTATCACCGATCAACCCCACGATTTCATTGCGACCCACTTCCAAGTTGATGTTGGTCAGGGCACGCACCTGGCCAAAATACTTTTCGATGTTGACCATCCGCAGGGCGTGTTGTTCGACAGACTCTTGAACCGGGTTGTTCGCCACAGAGCGCCTCTCTATAGGTTATCGGAAATCAAAAATCATAGTTGACGAGGGATTCCGGCTCAAGTGCGTTCGTCTGAGCCTGCATCGCTCACAAATCTCTGAGGATTTGTGAGCGATGCAGGCTAGATGGATTCTCGGAGATCGTTTTTTGGCAAAAATGCGTCGCTTTATGAGGATTGTTAAAAAATATAGAAAAAGTGGCAAAGGTACACCATTTAATTTTGCAACAATAGCTAGGGCAGCGTATTAGAGGAGCCAGTTAATAACCCATTCCCCACCTGACTCGGAAGATCTTTCTCAATGAAGAAATTATTCAGCCTTCTTTTTGTAATATTAGTATGCGCAACGACGGCCTTCGCCGCGCCTCCTGGTCAAGTTGTTAAGGTCGATGCGCAATCGATCACGCTGCATTGGCAAACTCACCAATCGGGTATCTCAAAACACGGTATGGCCGGTGGCAGTTATGGCGGAGGCAGTCGTGAATTTACTTTCAAGCTCACACCTCAAACGACCTACTGGCAAGGCGGGAAGCAGGTCACCGTGGCCAGCATTCAAAAGGGTGCGACGGTGAAAGTCACCGCCACGAACGGGGTCGCTTCTAGAGTTGATATTCTGTAGTCTGCGGCGGGGCAGTTTCGAGCTAGGACGCGACGAAGCGCGTCCCTACCGAACGATCTGGTAGGGCCAAGGACTTCGGCGAGCTCAGTCGAGCTGTTCACCTTGGCCTTGTGGCGGCAACAGGGTGCGGCAAAGCAGGCCATCTCGGAATCACGCGTCTCGCTTTTGGTTGTCGGTCCGCCGCGCAGTTCTGAACGAGGGCGTTAGCATAGGCTTCCAGCCTGTATTCACGGGGCGGCCACGCGACCTACAAGCCAATTCGCATTGCGTCGCCTTCGGCGCTGCGACTAACCTTTGTTTTTCAGAGCGGCAGCTGCCTAACGCTGTTCGGCCTTGAGCCTGATCGCGGGCTAACAAAAATAGTAGGATTTGGCTAGGTTCCTTCCGTTTGCTTGGGACGGCAGGGTTGGTAGACTCGCTCTATGAAAACTGAGGATGCCGTCACAATTCTCGACCATTTTGCATGGGCCTTGCTTCCGGTTGCCTTGCAGATGAATAACGGGAATATGAAAGATGCGGTCACGGATTCGTACGAGATGGCCTTGGAAGTGCTGAAGCAGCGCCAGGGCTTTCATACCCGGGCATTGAATGAGCTTGAGGCTCGGGCGGGCAGACTCGATGCCGCAGAGTTCAATGAGCGCATTGTTCACTCGAGTGGCGATCCGCGCCCGGACGAGGAACGATCGTAACGGAGTCTCTCGCAATTTTCGATGAAAGCGTTACGCCCGATCATCGGTCTGTTGATCTTCCTTGTGGCCGCGTCCCGCGGGTTGACAGCGGAATCGGAAGAGACACGAGTGGAGAAGATTCTGAGCCAGATGAGTTTGGAAGAGAAGGTCGATTACATTGGCGGGGTCAACGCGATGTCAATTCGACCCATTCCCAGACTGGGCTTACCGGAGATTCGCATGTCGGACGGCCCGCTCGGAGTCCGCCGGGACACGCCGAGCACCCGCTATCCGGGAGGGATCGCGCTGGCAGCAAGTTGGGATCGGGCTCTTGCGGCGAGCGAAGGTTTATCGATGGCCCGGGATTGTCGGGCTCGCGGTCTCCACGTCCTGCTTGCTCCCGGCGTAAATATTAACCGCCTCCCGATCTGTGGAAGGAATTTCGAATATATCGCCGGCGAAGATCCTTATTTGGCCGCAGAACTGGTGGTTCCCTTTATTCGAGGAGTGCAAAGTCAGGGAGTCGTGGCGACCGTAAAGCATTTCGCCGCTAACAATCAGGAAATTAATCGCCGGACTATCAATGTGGTTGTCAGCGAAAGGGCCTTGCGGGAGATCTATCTGCCTGCGTTCGAGGCCGCGGTACGAATAGCCGGAGTCGGTGCCGTCATGGATGCGTACAACAAGGTGAATGGGCAGTACTGTACCGAGAACGAGTTTCTGAATAAGTGCGTCCTGAAATCGGAATGGGCCTTCGATGGGGTCCTGATGTCAGATTGGGGAGCAACCCACAGCGCGTTGGGTCCGGTTTGCCATGGCCTGGACCTGGAAATGCCGAGTGGCGAGTGGATGAACTCGAAAAATCTGATCCCAGCCCTGGATAACGGCGAAATTAGCGAAAAGCAGATCGACGACAAAGTGAGGCGAATTTTGCGGATGATCGTGCGGATGGGATTTCTCGATCGTCCGCAGATGGATCCATCGATCCCGGAAAATGATCCTGAGAGCGCCAAGACCGCCTTGGCTGTCGCTGAGGAGGGAATCGTGCTCCTGAAGAACGACCAGAAAACTTTGCCATTGGACCGAGCCCGGGTGAAAAAGATCGCGGTACTCGGACCGAATGCTCACCCTGGTGTCCCGGCCGGCTGGGGTAGTTCTTATGTCAACCCGTTCTACGCGGTGAGCGTGCTTGATGGTCTCTTGAACAACAAGGGGCCGGATTTGATTGTCGATTACTTCGATGTCGGTGTCGGCAATTTCGGGACGTCGCAATTTGAACACGAAGATGGGCCTGGGAATTTCTCGGAGGGCTTGCGGGCAGAATATTTTTCCAACCTGACGCTTTCAGGTACCGCGATCCTCGATCGAGTCGACCACCGAATCAATTTCGATTGGGCAAACGCGAACCCTCCGCGTGGTAGTTTGCCGTCCGAATTCAGCGTGCGGTGGACTGGAGTGATTCGGGCTAACGACTCTTTTCGCCACGTCTTCCGTGCGAGAGCGGATGCGGGTATTCGGGTTTTCCTCAATGACGAGTTAATCATCAACGATTGGATCGAGCACGCGGCGCGTCCTGACATTGCAACAAGAGTCCTGGAAGCCGGTCGAATCTACAGATTACGGGTGGAATATAAGAATAGCGGTGGGGGAGGGGCCGTAGCGCAGTTTGGTTGGGCTTCATTAAAGATTCCCGACAGTATTGGCGGCTATGATGCGGCAATTGTCTGTGTTGGATTTGACAATGGCAACGAAGGTGAAGAGCTGGATCGCACCTTCGAACTCCCGGATGGGCAGGACGATCTTGTTAGTGGTGTCGCAGAAAAAAATCCGCGTACCGTGGTTGTGCTTAACTCGGGCGGGAACGCCGATATGCAGCGCTGGCTGGATAAAGTGCCGGCCCTTCTGCACGCCTGGTATCCTGGTCAGGAGGGGGGTAATGCGCTCGCCAAGATCCTATTTGGTGACATTAACCCGTCCGCCAAGCTTCCGGTGACTTTTGAAGTCAGCGAAACCGATAACCCGGCGTTCAAATCTTACCCTTCCGATGAGAGCGGCGAAAATGTCTGTTACGGGGAAGGAATATTCGTCGGGTACCGCGGATATGATCACTTTGGGATTGACCCCCTGTTTCCCTTTGGTTTCGGGCTTTCATACAGCCAATTTGAATATTCCGATCTTCGAATCGACCAGGGTCAATCCCCGAATCGTGATGAAGTGACGGTCACCTTTAAAGTCCGAAATATCGGTGATCGAGCAGGCGCGGAGGTCGCGCAACTTTATGTGAGGGAGAGGCGGCCGGCAATCGAGCGGCCGGTCAGAGAGCTAAAGGGATTTGAAAAAGTGTTTCTATCGCCCGGAGAGTCCAAGGCGATAACAATCAGGCTCGATCGGAAGTCTTTTTCCTACTTCGACCCTGCAACAAGTGACTGGAAGGCGGACCCGGGCGAATACGAGATCTCAATCGGCGCGTCCTCGCGCGATCTGAGAATTAAGCGGACTTTAGAGGTTTATCTTTAAACGGCTCGGTAGGGCGAGGGTGAGGAACGCCGAGAACGCCGGGAACGCGCGAGAACGCCCGAAAACGGCGAGTGCGCCAAAAAAGTGCGGGAACCGCGAACGCCAAAACGAAGAACGCCGAACTATTTTTTTGTAGGCATTAATTATTTGGCGCTCGCCATTCAACCGTTCGCATACGCCCCCGGCGTTCCCGGCGTTCCCGGACGGGTTCTATTGCTTCTTACGCAAGTCTGCGTTTTGATTGACTATGCTCCTAAGCGAACAAGAGACTTTGGAACGCGTGCTCCAGTCGGTGGAGCCGTTGGGTGTGGAAAATGTATCGATTTGGGATAGTCGGAATCGGGTTCTTGCGCGAGATGTCGTTGCTACGGTCGCGTTGCCCCGGTTCGATAATTCGACGATGGACGGGTACGCCGTTCGAGCCGAGGACGCGGTTCAAGGCGCTCGGTTGGTGGTAGGGGGAGAGCAAGCCGCCGGCTTGGATGTCGGATTGAGCGTCGGGCAGGGCCACGCGATTCGCATCTTCACCGGCGCACCGATACCTCGGCAGGCCGATGCCGTGGTGATGCAGGAGGACGCTGACCTGCGCGACGGCGCAATCTTCATACGAGGTGGTGTGGGTCGTGGGGAAAACATCCGGGTGCGCGGCGGTGATCTTTGCGAAGGCCAGGTGGTCGCGTCTGCAGGAAGCGTGCTGGCGGGACCGAAACTTGCGGCGATCGCTTCGCAGGGTCTGAGCGAGTTGCCAGTCTTTGAGGTTCCACGGGTTGCGATTCTCGCGACGGGGAGCGAACTCCGGTCGCAAGGTGAAACCATCAATGCGGGTCAGATATACGAAACGAATCGGATTATGCTGGCCGATCTTGTGACTGGGTCTGGATGTCAGGGACGGATCTTCAATATTGTACCGGATACGGAAGACGCTCACTTGGAGAGCTTTGAGCAGGCCCGGGCAGCCGATGTGATCGTGGTGGCCGGTGGCGTATCGGTCGGTGAGAAAGATTTGGTCAAGCCGACCTTGCTAAAACTCGGTGCCAAGCTGGATCTCTGGAGGGTGGCAGTGAAACCTGGCAAACCGTTCATGTTTGGGCGCTTGGGGCGTACCCTGGTGTTCGGGTTGCCAGGGAACCCGGTTTCAGCATTTGTGACTTTTTTGCTGTTTGCGCGGCCGGGGCTTTGGAAGCTTGGCGGCCGTTCCTCGCTTGATTTGCCGCGTGCTCGAGCGCGCCTGACCGAGACCCTCGCAAATCGTGGCGAACGTCCCCATTATTTGAGAGGCGTCTATACGGAAGGTTTTTTCAAGGCCGTCGGGCGGCAGGAGTCACACGCGTTATTCGCCTTATCTCAGGCCAACGCCCTGTGCCGGCTCGAACCGAATCAGGTCATCGCGGCGGATTCGCTTGTCGACGTTATTCCCTTTTTCGATGCAGTCTGAGCGCATCTGCACCTGGGCCGGGACGTTCAGGTGTCGGCTCGGACGGCCGCCGTCGTTCTGCGGACGCGGAACGATGGCGCCCCTGCCAGCCCGACGTAGCAAGAGGCAACAGGGGCGGAGTCGGGAGCGACTCGACTGAGCTCGCCGAAGTCCTCGCCCTACCGGCCGGGCTAAAACTGAGTTGCTAAGAGTCGGGGGCGGAATCATATTTTTCAAACAATGGTTGCGCTTAAAGAAGGTTACGATCTGGCCGCAGAGGTTTTACGTTTAAAGAAGCAGCGTAACGCGATTATCCTCGCTCATAACTATCAAGTGCCAGAAATTCAGGACGTTGCCGATTACGTCGGCGATTCGCTAGGCCTGAGTTTCAAAGCTAGAGAGACGGATGCGGATGTTATTGTTTTCTGCGGGGTACATTTCATGGCCGAGACCGCGAAAATCGTGAATCCGGCCAAAACAGTGATTCTCCCGGACTTGGATGCCGGCTGTTCTCTGTCGGAATCCTGCCCGGCCGAGAGTCTTGAAGAATTCCTTCAGCAGCACGCTGAGAAGAACTACTACGTGATTGCCTACATCAATTGCAGCGCAGGGGTGAAAGCGCTCTCCGATATTATCTGTACCAGCGGCAACGCGGTGCAGATTGTCAAGAATGCTCCGGCGGATCGGAATATTCTTTTCGTCCCCGATCAAAACCTTGGAGCCTGGGTTATGGAGAAAACGGGCCGAAAGATGGATCTCTGGCGAGGGGTCTGTTACGTCCACGTGGAGTTTACCCGGAACAGCATTGAATCGATACGGGAGCAGTACCCGGCGGCGCCGGTCGTCGCTCATCCGGAGTGCACATTTGCCGTCAGACTTTTGGCAGACGAGGTCTGTTCGACTGAAAAGATGGTGAAATATTGCAGGGAGTCGCGCGCGGAGTCTTTCATAATCGTGACAGAATCCGGGATGCTTCACCGGTTGAGGAAGGAGATCCCTGATAAGACCTTTATCGCGGGACCCACGGACCGATGTGCTTGCGCCGATTGCCGATTCATGAAGAAAAATACGTTGGAAAAACTGTGCGACGCTCTGGCAAATCTTTCGCCGGAAATTCGGATGCCCGAAGCGTTGCGCAAACGGGCGGAGCTACCAATCATTCGGATGTTAGAACTTAGCCGTTGAACGGAGTCTCTGCTGTTGTCATCGGAGCTGGGCCGGCCGGATTACGGGCCGCGGAAGTACTTGCTCAGAGGGGAATCCACACCACGATTTTTGAGCAAAAAGCTTCGCCGGGACGAAAGTTTCTGGTCGCGGGCAGAGGCGGCTTAAACATTACTCATTCGGAACCGCTGGAAGACTTTGCCACGCGGTACGATCTCCCGGCAAGATGGCGGGGCCTGCTGCGGCGGTTTTCTCCGGACGATCTTCGCGGATGGTTCAAAGAACTTGGCGTGGAAACATTCGTCGGGACCAGTGGTCGAGTTTTCCCTCGCAATGTTCGCACGCCCATGATTCTCGAATTATGGTTGGAACGGCTCGATAGACTTGGAGTTGATTTTCAAGTGGGACGCCGATTTCACCAGATGCTCGGCAGCGGCCCCTACGATCTGGTGTTTCAGCGAGGGACAAAGTACCACTTGGTGACTGCAGACGCGGTGGTTTTTGCGCTCGGTGGCGCGTCTTGGCCGCAGACGGGTTCTGACGCTCTCTGGGTTGAGGAGTTTCACCGATTGGGTGTGCCGGTCAATGAGTTTGTGGCCGCCAACGTTGGCTGGGAGCGGCGTTGGTCCGAAGCGTTTCTAGGTGTTGCCGACGGAAAACCGCTCAAGAACCTCCAGGTGACGTGCTCGGGTCGCAGTGTAAAGGGCGAGTTGATGGTTACCGAATATGGCCTTGAGGGAGGTGCGCTTTATCAATTAACGCGTGAGCTAAGAAAATCCCCGCAGATAGAAGTCGATTTTAAGCCGGGGTTGAGCCGAGCGCAGTTGGAGGAACGCTGGCGCGCTGATGTGGACCCGAGAGAAGGGGCTCTTAGACTTTGGCGGATGAGCGCCGCTGCGGTGGCGTTGATTCAGGAAATCGCGCAGCCGAAAACCCTGCCTCAATGGATCGCAGCGGTCAAAAGGTGCCGGATCGTTTTTGAGCGCCCCAGGCCCATTGAGGAGGCGATCTCCAGCGCCGGTGGCGTGCCGTGGGATCAACTTACTGATGACCTGATGTTGCGGTCTGTTCCCGGTGTGTTTTGCGCCGGCGAAATGATCGATTGGGAGGCCCCGACCGGAGGATATCTTATGCAAGGCTGTTTTGTGACCGGCACAATTGCCGGCGAGGGAGCCGCGAAGTGGATTGCGAAGGCCCATTAGACGTGACAGCTTTGCGAGCACAACATGACTATGGAACTAAAGATTGGTGATCCGGCTCCTTATTTCAAAGCGACCGCGGTCGGCGGGATCTATGGCGGTGGCCAAGAGGTAAAACTCCCCGACTTCGCGGGTTCAACATTGGTTCTCTATTTTTACCCAAAGAACGATACCCCAGGGTGCACCAAGCAAGCTTGCGACTTACGCGATTCCTGGCGCGAACTCGAATCTAAGGTCGAGCTCTTCGGCGTCAGCACTGATAGCGTTGAAAGCCACGTGAAGTTCATCAAAAAACATGGTCTTCCATTTCCCCTTCTAGCCGATCCGAAGCATGAGATTACGGAAGCCTATCAAATGTGGGTCGAGAAAAGCATGTACGGAAAGAAATACATGGGTATGGAGCGGACCACCTATCTCATTGGTGTCGATCAGAAAATAAAGGCTATTCTGAAGAAGGTGAAGCCTACCGAACATGTAACGCTCCTATTGAAGGCGCTTTCTTCCTGAGCGGAGCGGTAGGGGCCCGCTAGCCTGCATCGCTCACAAATCTTCAGAGATTTGTGAGCGATGCAGGCTAAAGAAATGAATCACCAAACTCTTCTCGCCATTTACGACAAACTCGAGGCCATCATCTCCAAACTGCCCGGCCCGTTGCAGAACGCCGTGTTCGGGGAATTAAGGCCGATCAAACAGATTTTTCTGTCGCAACGCCTCGCAAGAATCATTTTGTTGGGTGATCCGAGGGCGGACGCGTCCGCCCTCTTTTCGGCGCTTGTGGGCAATGACCTGCAGATGATCGATCCGCGGCAGACCGGTGGATGGATCACCTATGAACTGCGCGGAAGAGGCGGATTTCGCATTCTGGATGCGCGTCGCTTGCACGAGACGAGCCTGACCTGGAGTGCGTTGGCCAGCGCCGTTTCCGAGGAAAGTCCTGATCTCTTTGTGTTTCTTGTCAATGGGAGCAAGTCGCTCGATTTGGGCCTGGAGTGCGAGCAAGCGACCCGTTTGCTCGAGCTGGCTGAGCAGCGGCATCAGTCAAAAGCCGGTGTAGTCGGGGTGATCGATTTTCCGAGTACAACTCCAGCTGGCGACGTTGAAGCCCGCCGCCTTGAATTGCAGGCTTGGTTGACGACTTCAGGGAAACTATCCGGACATTTCGTCAAGAGCTTGGCGGTTTCTTCGTTTGTCCGCTTCAGAGTGGATGGATCGATCGATCCTGAACGTGATGAGCGGCGGAACATTGACGCATTAGGCGAGTTGCTCACGCGCGAGCTTCCCGAGGAAGCGCAGGTCGAGATGGCGCGCTTGGTGGCCGCGAAAAAAATTCAGCTGGAAATAGGGCAGCGTTTGCTTCGCTCGGTCACGACCATATGCGCTGCAGTTGGTGTCCAGCCGATCCCGTTTGCTGACTTTCCGGTACTTACCGCGCTCCAGTTTGCTATGGTTTCCGGCATCATGCACGTCAGCGGCCGCGAGCTCGGACTGAAGGCTGCCGCTGAGTTCTTCGGGGCCTTGGGACTCAACATTGGGGTGGGCATGGTATTCCGCGAAGGGTCGCGTGCCGCCGTAAAGCTGCTGCCCGGTTGGGGCAATGCGATCTCAGGTGGGATAGCCGCTGCGGGCACTTACACCATTGGCCGAACCGCCATCGGCTATTTTATCGAGGGGATCTCAATTTCTGAGGCGCGTAGGCTTTTACGTCGCCTAAAATTGCCGAAATCGCCGCAGGCCAAATGAACTTCCATGAGCAAAGTTGGCCCACTAGCAGGGAAAAGCTTGCCTGTTAGCAAGATGTCAACAAGTCTCTCAATACCGAGAAAAATTTGGCAGTAACTTCGCGCAGCACAAATTTTGCCAAGTGAAAATATCTGAAATCATGTCAACTCTGGTTTCGCTTGGCGCGTCTCCTCGTAAGTCTCTGGGGCAAAACTTCTTACATGATAAGAATTTGGCTTCTTGGATCGTCGAGAAACTAGAAATCGAAGTGAGCGATAGGGTGCTGGAAGTGGGTCCGGGCCTTGGTGCTTTGACCGAAGAAATAATGCGTTGTGGGGTGTCGGCAACTTTGCTGGAAAAGGATCGGGCGTTCGCAAAATACCTTCGTGAACGGTTTCAAAGCGCGCCTGTCGAAGTGATCGAAGGAGACGCTCTGGCGTATGACACTCGGATTGAGTTTCTGCGGCGACCGGTAAAAATCATCGGGAATCTGCCCTACTATTTGTCATCTGCGCTGCT
>Ga0213872_10001803_pt1 | contig 13317 bp, 14 predicted proteins | sample VelepicomBERX_R2_FD_160071 | JGI IMG/M metagenome (GOLD analysis project Ga0213872, IMG submission 160071) | Rhizosphere microbial communities from Vellozia epidendroides in rupestrian grasslands, the National Park of Serra do Cipo, Brazil - RX_R2 | ecosystem: Host-associated > Plants > Roots >...
CAGCCGCGAATTATCGGCCTCGTCAGAGGGTTGGCGGGCTCTTCCATCGATAGCCAAAAGCCGTGAAATTCTCGATTTCCACGAAGTCGGCGTCGATCGCCCGGAATTTATTGCGTATCCGCTTAACCGATGATCTGACGTTTGTTCGATACCCATCTTCGCCACTCCCTGCGATGAAGCCACAATGGTGGACGCAGTCGTAAATGGCGCGGTAGGTGACGTGGTTTCCCGCATTGTCGACCAGGCGCCGTACGATATTGAACTCGGTAACGGTCAGCTCCGCGTCGACGCCTCGCCAGAAGGCGCGGCTGAGGCGGGGGCGCAGCAACAGGGCGCCATGTTCGATGACATCCTCGACGGGAACCTCGCCGGGCGATTTGGCGGCTTCGGCGATCAGTCTCGCCCGCTTGGCCAGCACCGGGACGCCTCTGGTCTTGTCGATGAAGTCGAGAGCCCCGCGGTCCAGCGCGTCCATCTCATAGGCGGTGCCGGAAAGGGCGGTAAGGATGATGACCGGGATCTTCACGCCCTGCTTGCGCAACATCGGCAGCAGATCGATGCCGCTTATGTTGGGCAGGTTCCAATCCAAAATGATCACGTCGGCGCTTTCGCCGCGCTCAAAATAGTCGAGCAGCGGCTTGCCGTCGGGGAACACCACCACGTCGAAGCCGTAATCGCCAAGCTCGGCGCCTACCGCTTCGCGGAAATCATCGTCGTCATCTACCAGCAGCAGGCGAATGGCGGCCTCGGCGGGCGTTTCATTGGGCAGCCACGGCGCCGAACTTGCTGCGGCACAGCTGCGTTGATCCAGCATTGTTGTCATCGCTTGTCACCTCATAGGACAGAGTGCGAAACACCCGGGTCTCGACGTCGGGATAGAGAGCTACGCTCAAGACGCAGTCCTGGCGGCGGAAGCGCCAGGTCTTGCCGGGTGAATGGTCTTCAATCGCGGCGGGGGCGCCGAGCAATTGCCGGACCTGGCTCTCATCGAGCCCGACCAGCCCCACCGGGACCGGCCCGGCGGCCGGCGGCTTGGACTCTTCATGCTTGCGCGGCGCCGGCGGTTGCGGCGGCGCCGGGCGAATCGCGGGCGGCGGCGTTTCCGGCGTCAGCGAGATCGGCGCTTCGGCGGTCCGCGGCTGGTCGGCTTCCCGGGCTGCCGGGGTGCTGGCGCATCCGCAGAGGACGAGCACCGCCATTCCGCCCACGGCGCGATACCAGATGGCAAAAGACATGTCTGGCTCCATCTCTCCGATGATCCGCCTAAACCTTCCTTCCCCTTCTGGTCGTCTCCCGGGGACGCATTTTTTGGCGGCGTCCTGCAAGCCTGGATTGGAGCATGGGAAAACGGCACTGGCTTGTTAGAAAACGCTCAACAAACTGTGACAAAATTGAATTGCAACAGGTCACAAGTTTCACAAATCTGCCTCTCGCCGAGCCCGTCCGGCTTTCCTAGAATGCGGCATGATTTGCAATCGGACGGCGATCGCCGCGCTCATACTGACCCTGGCTTTGCCGGCCGCCGCCTTCGATCTGGAAGCGCATCGCGGCGGGCGCGCCTTGTTCCCGGAAAACACTCTGGTGTCCTTCGCCGGCGCCCTCTCGATGGGGGTCGACACGCTGGAACTCGACATGGGGGTGACCAAGGACGGGGTGGTCGTGGTTTCGCATGAGCGCGGTCTGAACCCCGATCTGGCCAAGGGTCCGGACGGCAAATATATCGCCAAGGGCATGCCCTATATCGGGCTGACCCTCGAACAGGTGAAGCGCTATGACGTCGGCCAGATCAGGCCGGACAGCCAATATGCCAAGAATTTCCCCGATCAGAAGCCGGTGCCGGGAACCAAGGTGCCGACCTTGGCGGAAGTCTTTGCCCTGGTCCGCAAATCCGGCAATCAGCAGGTCAGGCTCAATATCGAGACCAAGATCGATCCCAATCATCCGGACGAATCGCTCGATCCCGAGCATTTCGTCGCTATCGTGCTCGACCTGCTCGACAAGGAGCATTTCGCCGACCGGGTGATGATCCAGTCCTTCGATTGGCGCACTCTGCTTCTGGTGCAAAAGCGGGCGCCCTCGATCCCCACCGTCTATCTGACCGAGCAATCGGGAGACGAGCCCACCGTCAAGCTCGACGGCGTCTCGCCCTGGACCGCGGGCTTCGATCCGATCAGCCATGGCGGCAGCGTGCCGTCGGCGATCAAGGCCGCGGGCGGCAAGATCTGGTCGCCTTATTTCCGCGACGTCACAAGGGACAGCATCACTGAGGCCCACAAGCTCGGGCTCGAGGTGGTGGTGTGGACCGTCAACCAGCCGGACGATATGGCCAAGATGATCGATTTCGGCGCCGACGGGGTAATCTCCGATCGTCCCGATCTGCTCCGCCAAGTGGCCGCCCAAAAGGGCATCACCCTGCCGACGCCGGCGCCGGTCTCTCCGTAATCGCTGACTCTTTGCCGCGGCCAGGGTAGCATTGGCGGCGGGGGACGAGACGGAGCCGGTCATGAGACGCTTGCTGTTCCTTCTGCTGCTCATCCCCTGCTTGGCGCAAGCCTTCGAACCGGTGACGGTTTTCGCCGCCGCCTCCCTGACCGAAGTGTTGGAAGAAATCGGCAGGGCCTATGAGGCGGCGGGCCAAGGCAAGATCGTCACCTCCTATGCCTCTTCCTCCGACTTGGCGCGGCAGATCGAACGTGGCGCGCCGGCCGATCTGTTCATCTCGGCCGACGAGTTGTGGGCCGACTATCTCGATCAGCGCGGACTGATCGACAAGCAAAGCCGCACCACACTTCTGAAGAATGAGTTGGTGCTGGTGGCGCCCGCCGGCAGCGATGTCAAATTCACCATCGCTCCGCATTTCCCGCTGGCGGAAGCGTTGAAGGAGGATCGACTGGCGATCGGCGACCCGGACCATGTGCCGGCCGGCATTTATGGCAAAAGCGCACTGCAAAGTCTTGGCGTATGGGACGAGGTGGAGCCCAAGCTGGCGCGCGCCCCGTCGGTGCGGGCTGCGCTTTTGTTCGTCGAGCGCGGCGAGTGTCCGCTCGGCATCGTCTATCGCACCGACGCCGTCGCCGATCCCAAGGTCAAGATGGTTGGCCGCTTCCCGGCCAGCAGCCATGCGCCGATCCGCTATCCGGCGATGCTGGTGGCGGGACGCAAGACCCCGGATGGGGTGGCGTTTCTGCATTATCTGCAGACGCCGGAAGCCACCGCGATTTTCCGCCGCCACGGCTTTGAAACCGAAAGGTGACTTCTGGATGTGAAGTTTCTAAAATCAACCATAGCGAGTTGGTAAAAAAGTCGAATCCGCTCTCGGGAGGTTATTGGTGCGTCTGTCGGGATTGCTGCTGCTCCTCGGACTTCTGGCGTGCCGCCCTGCGGCCATGGCCGCTTCGTTCACGTTCCAGATCACCGATGGCGGTGGCCGCGCCTTGGCCGACGCGGTGGTCACCTTGACCGCGGACGGCGACGCCGGTCCCGCCAAGCCATTGCCGCCGCGCGAGCATTTCATCGATCAGCAGGACGAGACCTTCATCCCCGCGGTGGAGGTGGTGCCGGTCGGCGATGTGGTGATCTTCCGCAATTCGGACCGCACCCGGCACCATGTCTATTCCTTCTCGCCGCTGGCCACTTTCGATTATGTGCTGAAGCCCAATGAGCAATCGCAGCCGATCAAGCTGCAAAAGCCCGGCGTGGTGGCGGTGGGCTGCAACATCCATGATTTCATGCTGAATTACCTGTTCGTCACCGACAGCCGCTGGGCGGCCAAATCGGACGATAAGGGGGCGATCACTCTCGCCGAAGTGCCGGCCGGCTCCTATGTCGCCCACTTCTGGCATCCCCGTTTGCGCCCGGGCGCGCCGCAACCGGCGCAGAAGGTGACGGTGGGGGCGGAACCCGGCAAACTCGGCGTGTCGCTGCCGGTATTGCCTGAGCGTAAAGATGATGGCGAGCGCAGTAGGTACTGATTTTGGCGATCAGCTTCCGTAACCGGCTGGCGATATTCCTGATCCTGACCCTGGTGGTGGTGCAAGGCGCTACCGCACTGATCGTCTATGGGGTGACCAGGCGGGCGCTGATTTCGCAAAGCGAGACCCAGCTGACCAGCTCGCTTGGCCTGTTCTTTCGCCAGATGGACGCGGTATCGCAGCGCGTCGCGGAAAGCGTACAGGTACTGTCTCTCGATTACGCGCTGCGCCAGGCGGTGGCGCAGCAGAACGAACAGACCATCCTCTCGGCGCTGAGGAATCATGGCCGCCGGGTCGGCGCGGCGCGCATGCAATGGATCAATATGGACGGGATGATCCAGATCGACACCGCCGACGATCAGCAAAAGGGCCAGCAATTCAAGGCGCCGGGCCTGCTCGACCAGGCGGTGGCGGATGGCCGCGCCCGCGACGTCACCATCGTCGACGGCAGGGCTTACTGGATCGTGCTGGTGCCGATCAGGGCGCCGATCCCGATCGGTTATATCGGTGCGCATATTCCGCTCGATGACGGCATGGTCGATCAATTGCGGCGCCTGTCTTCGCTGCCGGCTGAGGTGGTGCTGGTGACGCCGGGCAATGCCGGACATTGGAAGCAGGTGGCGAAAAGCGTCGAGAATCCCGAAATCCTCGATCAATTGCTGCCGAATGGCGCGCCGCCGGTGTTCGACAAGCCATTGCTGACCCGCGGCAAGGCCCGCGAAGACATCGTGCTGGCCGCCCGCATGCCGGGCAGCGACGCCACCGAACTGGTCGCGGTGGTCGGTCTATCCCTCGACGAGGCGCTCAGGCCTTATAATCCGGTGATTCTGGCGGCCAGCGGCCTATTATTGCTTGGGCTGTTGGCGGCTTTGTTGTCCACCAGCCTGATCGCCCGATCGGTGTCGCGCCCCATCGAAAGCCTGGCCTCGGTGGCCAGGCGGATCGCCGGCGGCGATTACACACCGCCCGAAGCCACGGTCGAGACCAAGGAGATCGCCCAGCTGTCGGGCGCGCTCGGCAATATGGCGGTGGCGATCGGCGAACGCGAGGAGCGCATACGCCATCAGGCTCGCCATGACGGCATCACCGGCCTGCCCAACCGCTTGAGCCTGTCCGACCAGATCGACCGCGATATGACGGCAGGCGCCGACCCTACCGCCGCTCTGGTGATGGTCGGCGTGCCGCGGCTGCAGGAGATCGTCAGCACGTTGGGCCATGATTTCCGCGACCGGCTGATGCGATTTGTCGGACAGCGGCTGCAAGCCGCAGCCGGTGCCGGACATGTGGCACGGGTTTCCGAGATCGGCTTCGCGGTGTGGCTGCCGGGAATCACCGAAGTCACGCAGGCCGCGCATCGCTTGCTGGATGCGGTAGGGCAGGATTACCGCGAAGGCAGTATCACGGTCGATGTGACTCCGGCGGCCGGGATCGCCATGGCGCCGCTGCATGGCCAGGATTCCGGGCTTTTGTTGCAGCGCGCCGACACCGCCTTGCATGACGCGCTCGATCAGGTGGATGACCGGGTCGTGCCCTATGATGCCGACCGCGACCCGCATCGCTCCGACCGCCTGTCATTGATGAGCGATCTTCGCGAAGCTCTGGACAATGGCGGTCTCAAACTGTTCTGCCAGCCCAAGATCGATCTGGCGGCCAACCGCATCTCCGGCGCCGAGGGGCTGGTGCGCTGGACCCATCCGGTGCGCGGCTTCGTGCCGCCCGACAGCTTCATCGGATTGGCGGAGGAGACCGGCAATATCCGGCCCTTGACCAACTGGGTGCTGGAGGCGGGGATCGCGCGTGCCGCCGACTGGGCGCGGCGCGGCATGGATCTCAGGCTGTCGGTCAATCTTTCGGTGCGCGATCTGGCCGATCAGACTTTGCCGGACCGGGTCGCCGAGCATCTGCAGGACAAAGCGGTTCAGCCTTCCTCGATGCTGTTCGAAATCACCGAAAGCGCCATCATGGGCGAGCCCGACAAAGCGATCGCGGTGCTGAGGCGGCTCAACGACATGGGCATCGATCTTTCCATCGACGATTTCGGGGTGGGGCAATCCTCCTTCGCCTATTTGCGCCGACTGCCGGTGCGCGAGATCAAGATCGACAAATCCTTCGTGCTGAAATTGGCCGCCAGTCCGGAAGACGGCACCATCGTCCGCTCCATCGTCGACCTTGGCCATAATCTCGGCTATCGGGTCACCGCCGAAGGGGTGGAGGATGAGGGCAGCTTCAACTTCCTGCGAGAGGCCGGCTGCGATTACGCGCAGGGCTATTACATCGCCAAGGCCTTGCCGACTGACGGGTTCGACAGCTTCATCGCATCGGGACGCTGGCCGGTGCATGTCGAAGCGAGCGTAAGGTGAGGGCGGCGGCGCTGCTCTTGCTGGCGGCGGGCGCGGCGAACGCGCAGGATGTCTCGGGTGGCGGCTATGTCGATCTCAGAGCCACCGCCAATTCGCGGCAGGTGGCGGCGACGCAGGGCGGGCTCGGCCCGTTCCGCTATGGTGGCGGCGACGACGAATTTCGTCTGGCCGACGTCAATTTGTGGGGCACCGCGCTGCTCAGCGAAGACATCCTGGTCTATGCCGATGTCAATTACGATCCGCGCCAGCATAGCGCGGTCGATCTCACCGAAAGCTATATCCGCTATCGTCCGCTGTCGCTGTCGCCCTGGCGCTGGTCGATCAGGGCGGGAGCCTTTTTTCCGCCGATCTCGATGGAAAATACCGGTCCCGGCTGGACCAGCCTGTGGACCCTGACGCCATCCGCCATCAATAGCTGGGTCGGCGAGGAACTGCGCACCATCGGCGGCGAGACCAAGCTGGAATGGCGGGGCGAGGGCAAGCAATTCGACGTGCTGGCCGCGGCCTACGGCTATAACGACGCGGCCGGCGTGCTGCTGGCCGATCGCGGCTGGGCTCTGACCGATCGAATCACCGGCTTGTTCGACCGGGTGCGCCTGCCCGACGCCTTGGCCGGCGGAAGCCGCCATCCACCCTTTTGGCGCTTTCCCTTCTATGAAATCGATGGGAAGCCCGGTTTCTATGCAGGCGCCGATTGGAAGTCGGATCAATGGGGCAAAATCAGTCTGCTGTGGTATGACAACCGCGCCGATCCGCGCGCCTTCTCCAGCGAGTTCGCCTGGCGCACCGGCTTTGTCAGCCTCGGCGGCGAAACCGAGATCGAAGGCGTCACCCTCATCGCCCAGGCTATGTCGGGCAAGACGGAGATCAATTTCACCGGCGTCGAGGGCTATGCCACCCATTTCAATTCCGCCTTTCTGCTGGCCGGCTATCATTGGGGCGATTGGCGCCTCGCCGGCCGCTTCGAGCTGTTCGATACCGAGGCGTTGGACCATGATCCCGGCTCGCGGCTCAGCGAGCATGGCGCTGCCGGCACCTTGGCGCTGACCTGGAAACCGCTTTCATATCTGCGACTTACCGGAGAAGGCATCGTCGGCGACAGCTGGCGGACGCAAAGGCTGGCGGTCGGCGAGAGCCCGCGGCAGATTGACCGGCAGTTTCAGCTCAATGTGCGTCTGACATATTAGCCATCATCGCGGTGAAGGCGGCTTCATCCCACCATTGGCGGATCGGCTCGAGAAAGCTTCGCCAGGCCTCATCGCGGCTGAGAGCGCGGTTGATGCGCGACATGACCTTGCGGCCCAATTGCCCGTCGAAGCAGGCGACGTGATAGCTGACGATCGGCGGCATGCCGGCCACCGGCAGCGCGGCGAAAGCCATGGCATATTGCCGTTCATTGAACGCCAATTCCCAAGGCGAGGCAAAGATGTAGTCGACGCGGCCGGCCTGGAGCAATTTGAACAGCTGCGGCTCGCTCATCATCCGTTCGATATTACCGGCGGAAGAGATCGCGGCCAGCTCCTGAATGCTTCCGGCATAATAGCGCGCCGCCGAAATGGCTCCTCTTTTGCTGTCGTCGGCCAGCAGCAATTCCAGGCGGATCTCGCCATTATCATTCTGGAAGCGCCGGTATTGGCCGGCATTGGCGCCGGCGGCGACTAGCTGGGCGCTGGCGGCGGCGAAAGAGCGTTCGCTGAAGATCATGCTGCGGCGGCGATCCGGCGAATCCACCGCTTGCGCCACACAGACTCCGTCCGAATGCTGCGCTTCGAAGGAGGCGCGGGTCAAGGTCACGGTTTGTATGTGATGCTCGAATTCCGGCAGCAGGCTGACCAGGACGCGGATCTGCTGATCGCCATAACCTCGGCCGGCCTCTTCGCCGGACACGATGAAGGCGGGCGGAAAATCGGTGACCATCCAGCGGACGATTTCAGCGCCGGAGGCGGCCGACGCCCAAAGCAGACCAAGTGCAAGCCATCTCATCGGCGGCAAATCTCCTCGGTCGAAGCAGGTTAGCGCAACTCCAGACTGCCTGAAAGCGCCATGTCTCTCACGTGGTCGGCGATGGCGAGACAGGATGTGAGGCCGGGCGATTCTATGCCGAACAGATTTATCACAGAGGCGACGCCATGCGCTGACGGCCCGTCGATGCGGAAATCCGCCGAATTCATGCCGGGGCCATACAGCTTCGGCCGGATGCCGCTGAACGAGGGAATCAATGCGCCATCCGCCAGATCCGGCCAATAATCGCGGATGGCGGCATAGAAACTGTCGGCGCGGGCGGGATCGACCCGATAATCGATGGCGTCGATCCACTCGACATCGGGTCCGAACCGGGCCTGACCGGCGAGGTCGAGGGTGAGGTGGATGCCCAAACCCCCTTCGATCGGACCGGGATAGACCAGATGGCGGAACGGCGACTTGCCGGCCAGGGTGAAATAGCAGCCGCGCGCCAGCCAGGAGCGGGGGACATGGTCTTGCGGAAATCCGTCCATGGCGCGGGCCAGGTCCGGCGCGGTAAGGCCTGCGGCGTTGATCAGAAGGCGGCATTTCAGGCGATCGCCGCTTTCCAGCGTCAGCGCCACCCCGTCGGTCTCCACCGCCGAGCTTGTGACTTTGCTGTTATAGGCGATCACCGCGCCATGCGCCTCGGCCTCGCCCAGCAGCGACAGCATAAGCCCATGGCTGTCGATGATGCCGGTGACCGGCGACCATAATCCCATCTCGGCCCGCAGCGCCGGCTCCTTGGCCCGCACTTCGGCGCCGGTCAACAGCTCGACCCCCTCCACCCCATTGACCGCCGCCTGCCGGGCGATCGCCTGAATGCGACCATTATCCGGACCGACCACCAATTTTCCGCACCTGCTGGTCTCGACATGATGGGTGCGGCAATAGTCATAGAGACGCCGGCGGCCTTCGACACAGAAACGGGCCTTGAGCGATCCGGTCGGGTAGTAGAGTCCGGCATGGATCACCTCGCTGTTGCGGGACGAGGTGTGGCTGCCGAACCGGCTCTCCTGCTCCAGGATCACCACCTCGCGGCCGGCCATGGCCAAGGCGCGGGCGATGGCGATGCCGACCACGCCGGCGCCGATGATTGCGATCTCGCTATGCTCCATGGCCAAGCTCCTTGAGTGCTTCGGCCACAATAAGATCGGGCGGTTGCGAAATGCTGAACACCAGGGCGTCGGCCGGCTCCTCCAGGATGGCCAATTGGCTCTCCAGCAGATGGGGATTGAAGAAATGGCCGGCGCGGCCCGACAGCCGGCGCGCCAGCAAGGCGGCGCTGCCTTTAAGGAAAATGATGCGGTCCGGCGCCAGGATCTTGCGATAGGCGGTCTTCAGCGCCGAACAGGCGATGACGTGGTCGCCTTGCCGGCTGACCAACTCTTGCCGCAAGCGTTGCAGCCAAGGTGTCCGATCCTGATCGGTCAAGGCAACTCCGGCCGCCATCTTGGCGCGGTTCTCAGGGGAGTGGAAATCGTCGGCGTCGATGAAGCCGCAGCGCAGCTTCTTTGCCAATTTCTCGCCGATGGTGGTCTTGCCGCAGCCTGATACCCCCATTACCAGAATGATCATGTTAAGCTCTGTTCTTCATCCAGGGAGGACCTCAATTGGACGATCTGAAAGACCGCTTCGAGCGCGCCGTCGCCAAATCCAAGACCTTGACCAATCGTCCCGACAATCCAACCTTACTGAAAATCTACAGCCTTTATAAGCAGGGCACGGTCGGGGACGTGCAGGGCGAACAACCGGGGTTCATCGACATCGTCGGACGGGCGAAATATGACGCTTGGGCCGGCTTGGCCGGCAAGTCGCAGGAATCCGCCATGCAGGACTACATCGCTCTGATCGACCGGCTTGCGGAAGACGATTTCTAGAGAAGGGGGACGGCATGATCGAATTCACCGTTAATGGGCAGAAGAAGTCGGTCGATGCCGACCCGGATATGCCGCTTCTGTGGGCGCTGCGCGATCACCTCGACATGACCGGCACCAAATATGGCTGCGGCATCGGCGCCTGCGGCGCCTGCACCGTGCATATCGACGGCTCGCCGGCGCGGGCTTGCCAGACCCAGCTGTCGGATGCCGCCGGCCGCCAGATCACCACCATCGAAGGGGTCTCAGGCAAGGTGGCCGCGGCGGTGCAAGGCGCTTGGCAGCGGCTCGACGTGGTGCAATGCGGCTATTGCCAGTCCGGTCAGATCATGTCGGCCATCGCGCTTCTGACCGATACGCCGAAGCCCTCCGACCAGGACATCGATAACGCCATGGACGGCAATGTCTGCCGTTGCGCCACCTATCATCGCATCCGCGCCGCCATCCATGAGGCGTCGGCCGAGCTGGGGAGATAGGCCATGACCATGATCGTCAATACATACAGCCGCCGCTCCTTCCTCAAGGTGATGGCGGCCGGCACCGGCGTCCTCGCCATCGCCTCGGTGGCGCCGCAAATCTTCGCGCAGGAAGGCGCCAAGCCGCCGGCCTTCCCCAAGGAACCCTTGGCCTTCGTCAAGATCGGCGCCGACAACAAGGTGACCGTGGTGGTCAAGCATCTCGACAAGGGCCAGGGCGTCGCCACCGGCCTCGCCACCATCGTCGCCGAGGAGCTCGATGCCGATTGGGGCCAGATGCAGACCGAATTCGCCCCGGCGCAGGCTCCCCTTTACGCCAATCGTTTATTCGGCATTCAAGGCACCGGCGGCTCTTCCAGCATCAATAACAGCTGGGACGAGCTGCGCTATTCCGGCGCCGCCTGCCGACAGATGCTGGTGGCCGCCGCCGCCGCGGAATGGCAGGTGCCGGCCGGCGAAGTCACCGTCAAGAAGGGCGAGGTGTTCCACGCCAAATCCGGCAAGAAGAGCAATTTCGGCGCGCTGGCGGCCAAGGCCGCGCAACAGCCGGTGCCGCAGGAGGTGACCCTCAAGGATCCCAAGGACTTCACCCTGATCGGCACCACCAACGCCAAGCGGATGGATTCGCTGGCCAAGACCACCGGCCAAGCCAAGTTCGCGCTCGACATCCGCAGGCCGAACATGGTGCGGGCGGTGATCGCCCGCTCGCCGAAATTCGGCGGCAAGGTGAAGAGCTTCGACGCCAAGGCCGCCAAGGCGGTCAAGGGCGTGGTCGATGTGGTGCAGATCCCGGTCGGCGTCGCCGTCCTGGCCAAAGATACCTGGAGCGCCATGCAGGGCCGCAAGGCGCTGAAAATCGTCTGGGATGACAGCGCCGCCGAGACCCGCTCCACCAAGCAGATGCTGGCGGATTACAAGGCCACCGCCGCCAATCCGGGGGCGGTCGCCGGCAAGAAGGGCGACAGCGCCGCCGCCATGGCCTTGGCCGCCAAGAAGGTGCAGGCGGACTATGTCTTCCCCTTCCTGGCGCACGCGCCGATGGAGCCGCTGAACGCGGTGATCGAACTGACCCCGGACGGCGCCGAAATCTGGGCGGGATCGCAATTCCAGACCGTCGAGCAGGGGGTCACCGCCGGCGTGCTGGGGCTGAAGCCCGAACAGGTGAAGATCCACACCCAGTGGGCGGGGGGCAGCTTCGGCCGCCGCGCCACCCCGACCGCCGACTATTTCGCCGAAGCGGCGATGGTGGCCAAGGCCACCGGCGGCAAATATCCGATCCAGCTGGTGTGGAGCCGCGAGGACGATATCACCGGCGGCTATTACCGGCCGATGTTCTATCACAAGATGTCCGCCGGCCTCGACGCCAAGGGCATGCCGGTGGCGTGGGAACATCGCCTGGTCGGCCATTCCATCGGTCTCGGCACCAGCATGGAAGGCTGGCTGGTGCATAACGGGGTCGACGGCACCAGTGTCGAAGGCGCCGCCGATCAACCCTATGCGGTGCCCAATCTGACGGTCGACGTGCATAACGCGCAATCGCCGGTCACGGTGCTGTGGTGGCGATCGGTCGGGCACACCCATACCGGCTATGCGGTCGAGACCTTCATCGATCAGCTGGCGCACGAAGCCAAGCAGGATCCGCTGGCCTATCGCCTTGCCCTGCTCGACGCCCAGCCGCGTCTGGCCACCGTGCTGAAGCTGGCGGCCGACAAGGCGGGATGGAGCAAGAAGATGCCCGCCGGCAAGGGCCGCGGCATCGCCGCGGTGGAAAGCTTCGGCACCGCGGTGGCGCAGGTGGTCGAAGTCTCTAAGGGCCAGGACGGCAAGATCAAGGTCGATCGCGTGGTGTGCGCCGTCGATTGCGGCACCGCCGTCAATCCCGACGTGGTCAAGGCCCAGATGGAAGGCGGCATCGGCTATGCGCTGGGCAGCATCCTGCGGGACGAGATCACCTTCACCAACGGCAAGGTCGATCAGAGCAATTTCGACGCCTATATGCCCTTGCGGATCAGCGATATGCCGAAGATCGAGGTGCATATCCTGCCGTCCGGCAACCATCCCAGCGGGGTGGGCGAACCCGGCGTGCCGCCTTTGGGGCCGGCATTGGCCAATGCCATCTTCGCGCTCACCGGCAAGCGGATCACCCACTTGCCGATGACGCAATCGAAGCTGGTGTGATTAACCCGCCAAGGACCTGGCGATGGCGAGCAGCACGGCCGCCATCGCCACCAAGGTGGGGGTGACGGTAAGGGCGAAGCCGACGCTACGCTTGGCGGGGTCGGCGATATAGGTGACGCCGTAAATGACGCGGCCGACCGACCACACCAGCCCGCAGGCCGCGGCGAAAACATCGCCGACCCAGAGGGCGCACAGCCAAAGGGCGGGGAACAGCAGGATCATCTGCTCGATGGTGTTCATCTGCACCCTGAAGCAGCGTTCGAACTGCGGATTGCCGGTGACGGCGGGCGCCACCACCTCATATTTGGTCCGCGCCCGTGCCACCAGGTACAAGGTCCAGATGAAGACGGCCGAGGCGAGCAGCGTCGCCAGCGACGTCAAAGGAAATTTGTCCATTGTCACTCCCTGTTCAGGCGGTGGCCGGCAGCCGCGATCGGAGCGGCTGCGGCACCAG
>Ga0213872_10001804_pt1 | contig 13317 bp, 5 predicted proteins | sample VelepicomBERX_R2_FD_160071 | JGI IMG/M metagenome (GOLD analysis project Ga0213872, IMG submission 160071) | Rhizosphere microbial communities from Vellozia epidendroides in rupestrian grasslands, the National Park of Serra do Cipo, Brazil - RX_R2 | ecosystem: Host-associated > Plants > Roots >...
ATCACATTATTGGCCCATGATTTGGTGTCCTTGAAGGCGGGAACCGCATTGCCGACCAGATCCTGGATCATGAAGCGGCAGACCCGGGTGCCGGCATCCACCGTGGTGAGGATGAACAGCGCCTCGAACAGGATGGCGAAATGGTACCAGATCGCCATCACGGTCTTGCCGCCCGCCATGTCCGACAGGATCGAGGCCATGCCCACCGCCAAAGTGGGGGCGCCGCCGGTGCGGGCGAGGATGGTCTTTTCGCCGACATCATTGGCCACTTGCACCAGCATGTCGGGCGTCACCGTGAAGCCCCATTGGCTTATCACTTGCGCCGCGCTGTCGACGCTGCCGCCGAGCAGGGCGGCCGAGCTGTTCATGGCGAAATAGACGCCCGGTTGCAGCACCGAGGCGCTGATCATGGCGCAGATCGCGACGAAGCTTTCCATCAGCATGCTGCCATAGCCGATGAAGCAGATCTGCGTCTCATTCTCCACCATCTTGGGAGTGGTGCCGGACGAGATCAGCGAATGCCAGCCCGACACCGCGCCGCAGGCGATGGTGATGAACAGGAAGGGGAACAGACTGCCGGCCCAGACCGGACCGGTGCCGTCGACGAATTGGGTCACTGCCGGCATCTGCAGGTCGGGATGGACCAATACGATGCCCACCGCCAGCAAAGCCACGGTGCCGACCTTGAGGAAGGTCGAAAGATAGTCTCGCGGCGCCAGCAGCAGCCAGATCGGCAGCACCGAGGCGACAAAGCCGTAGCCGATGATCATCAGCGCCAGCGAGGTGGCGGGCAGATTGAAATAGACCGCCAATTCGGGCGTGTCCGCTACAGTCTTGCCATAGAGCAGGGCGGCCAACAGCAATACCGCGCCCAACAGCGACATCTCGCCGATCCGGCCGGGCCGGATGAAGCGGCTATAGATGCCCATGATGAAGCCGATCGGGATGGTGCAAAACACGGTGAAGGCGCCCCACGGGCTGCCCTTCAGCGCATTGACCACCACCAGCGCCAGCACCGCCAGCACGATCATGCTGATCAGCATGACGCCGATGCCGGCGACGGTGCCGGCTACCGGACCCAGTTCGCTGCGGATCATCTGGCCCAAGGATTTGGCGTCGCGCCGGGTCGACAGGAACAGTATGGTCATGTCCTGCACCGCGCCGGCGAACACGACCCCGGCCAGCAGCCACAAGGTTCCCGGCAGATAACCCATCTGCGCCGCCAGGATCGGGCCGACCAGCGGTCCGGCGCCGGCGATGGCGGCGAAATGATGCCCCCAAAGCACGTAACGATTGGTAGGGACGTAGTCGAGCCCGTCATTATGGCGATAAGCCGGCGTCTGCCGATGCGCATCCGCGCCCAGCACCTTGTTCAGAATGAAAAGTCCATAAAAGCGGTAGGCGATGCAATAGATGCAGACCGCCGCGATCACCAGCCAGGCCGCGTTGATCGGTTCGCCGCGGCTGAGCGCCACGACGCCGAAACACACCGCCCCCAGGATGGCCACCGCCCCCCAGATCAGCTTGCTTGGAAATGTCATGCTTACAGAATTGGACGTGCTCATCTTCGCATCCTTTCTTGGATACCGACTCAGCATTATCCGTACGTATTCCCCTAAAAATTGAGGCTATCACATTGACGGCGCGGGTGCTACTTGCTCGCCGGCAAGGCATAGGCCTGGATATAGTCTCCGCTGCGGGTGCCGAGGCCGCCATGGCCGCCGGCGGCGATCACCACATATTGACGGCCGTCGGTGCCCAGATAGGTGATCGGCGTGGCATTGCCGCCGGCCGGCAGCGCGGTTTCCCACAATTGCTCGCCCGAGCGTTCGTCGAAGGCGCGGAATTTCTGGTCGGAGGTGGCGCCGACGAAGATCAGCCCGCTGCCGGTGATGATATTGCCGCCCATGTTGAAGATGCCGGTCGGCAGGCCGAAGGGCAGGCGCAATTTCCAGGGACCGGTATTCTCGGTGGTTCCCAGCGGCCGCTGCCAGACGATCTGCTTCGAGCGCAGATCGATGGCGGTCAACAGCCCCCAAGGCGGACGATTGCAGGGCACGTTCAGCGCGTTCAGCCATGGCTTGATGATGACCATGAAAGGCGTGCCATATTGCGGGTTATAATCGAAGGACTTCGGCTTCTTGTAAGGCTCCTGCCACATCTTCCATTCCTGGATATCCCCCTTGCGCACCGCCTCGTCATGCGCCACCAGGCGATAGGTGAAGGGGATGTAGCTGGAATTGGCGATCAGGATCTTGCGGCCCGGATCGATCGAGGCGCCATACCAATCCACCACCCCGTCAAAGGCGGGATAGCCGATATTGCCCTGGCGCGCCGGAGGGGTGAACAGGCCGGAATATTTCATCTCGCGGAACTGGATGCGGCAGATCATCTGATCAATCGGGGTGACGCCCCACAGATCGGCCTCGCGCAGCGTCGGCGGGGTGAGATCGGGCATGCCGGTGGAGAATGGCTGGGTCGGCGAATAGCGTTCCCCGGGCGTATCGCCCTGCGCCACGTTCTTTTCCTGCACATCGGCGAGCGTGTGCCCGTCGCGGCGGTCCAATAGATAGAGTTGCCCCTGCTTGGTGGTCTGCACCAAAGCTGGAGTGGTATCGCCGTCGGGTCCCGGCAGATCGACCAGCGATGGGCCGATCGGCAGGTCGAAGTCCCACAGATCATGGTGCACCGTCTGGAAGTGCCAGCGCTCCTTGCCGGTGGTGATGTCGAGCGCCAGCACCGAGCTGGAATAGGCGTCATCGAAAGGCCGCCGATTGCCGCCATAATAATCCGGCGTCGCATTGCCGAGCGGGATATAGACCAGATTGAGATCGGGATCGGCGGTGAAGGTGCCCCAGCCGTTCGGCGTGCCGCGGGTCCAGGTCTCGCCTTGGCCCAAAGGCGCGGTGGGATCGGGTTGGCGGCCCATGTCCCACGCCCAGGCCAGGGCGCCGCTTTCCGGATCATAGGCGCGGATCACGCCCGACGGCTCGCCCTCGGACTGATTGTCGAAAATCCAGCCTCCCAGAACGATGCGGTTGTTGAGCACCAAAGGCTCGGAGGTGATGAAGTGAAAGCCCGGCGGCGACGGACCGATGGTCTGGACCAGGCTGACCTTGCCATGTTCGCCGAAGCTGTCGCAGAGCTTCCCGCTGTCGGCATCGAGCTCGATCAGATGTTCGACCGCGTCGGCGGTGGTGGTGATGATCCGGTGCGGGCAGGGGGCTCCGTCGGGCGCGTCAAAATAGGCGACGCCTCGGCAGGACAGGAAGGCATCTGCCGAGGTGTCGGAGCCGGGATCATATTCCCAGATCTTCTGGCCGTTGGTGGCGCCGATCGCCAGAATATGGCGATGCGGCGTGCAAATATAGAGCTTGTCGCCCACCTTGGTCGGCGTGACCTCGAAATTGAATTCGCGCCCGCCCGACGGCTTCTCGTCGCCATGCTGCAGATCGCCGGTGCGCAGCGACCAGGCCAGTTCCAGCTTGGCGACATTGGCGGTGTTGATCTGCGACAGCGGGGAATAGCGGTCGCCGGCCGGGGTGCGGCCGTAAAACCGCCAGGAATCGTCGGCGCCGTCCGCCGCCGAGCCGCCGTTCGGGATGCTGACGATCTGGCCATGCTTGTAGCGCTGGCCCGTCACCAGCCAGCCGCTGCCCAGCACCAGACCGATCATCAGCAGACAGCCGATCAGCCCGAACCAGTCGCGCCGCACCGGCGCCGAGGACGGATGGCCGTTCCGGCGCAGCCGGCCGGCGACCAGAGGCGAAAAGATCCAAAGCCCGAACAGCGCCGGCGCCAACATGCGCGGCAGCAAGGCCCAGCCGTCGAGACCGACCTCCCACAGCGCCCAGACCACCGTCAGCAGCAGCACAAAGCCGTAATAAGCCAGCGCCAAAGGGCGGCCCAGCATCATCAATATGCCGCTGGCCAGAGTGGCGAGGCCGGCCAGCAGGTAATACCAGCCGCCACCCAGCGACAACAGCCAGCCGCCGCCTATGATCAGCGCCAGACCGAACAGGAGCAGCAAGATCCCGGTGAAGCCGGGCAGCGAACGCAGATTGTGGGCGAGCATGGCGGCAATCCTTCTTCAGACCTTGAGATCCTGCGGCTTGGTCGGCTTTTCCTCGGCATCGACCACTGCCTCGACCAGGGTCGGGCGCGGGCTGGCGAAGGCTTGTTGCAAGGTCGGCGCCATCTGCTCGTAATCGGCGATGCGGAAGCCATCGGCGCCGCAGGCGGTGGCATAGGCCACGAAGTCGATGGGCGACAGATCGCAGCCGAACTCCGGGAATCCCAGCTCCTTTTGTTCGAACTTCACTTCGGCAAGGCTGTCATTCTTCAGGATCACGATCTTGATCGGCAGTCTGTGCGCCACCGCGGTGGTCAGTTCCGCCATCAGCATGGCGAAACCGCCATCGCCGACGATCGCCACCGATTGCCGGCCGGGATGGGCCAGTTGCGCCGCGATGGCGAAGGCGATGCCCGGTCCCATGGTGGCCAGCATGCCGGTGCCGGTCAGGCGCTGGGAGGCGCGCAGCCGCAGGCAGCGTCCGGCGAAATGGGTGTTGGCGCCGCAATCGAGCGAGATCACCGCATCGTCGGCCAAGGCGTCGCTGACGGCGCGGATCACCGATTGCGGCCGGAGCGGCCGCCGCCTTGTCGCCTCGACCTGGTCGAGCAGCCGGTTCCAATCCGTCATCCGCCTTTGCGCCTCGGTCAGGAAGGATCGGTCGGACTTGTCTTGCAGCAGCGGCAGCAGGGCCTGCAGCGTCGCCTTGACGTCGCCGGTGAGGCCGAGTTCGACCGGATAGCGCAGCCCCAGCCGGTCGGGATTGAGATCGACCTGGATGCCGCGCGCCTGGCCGGGATCGGGATAATATTCCTCCCATGGCATGGTCGAGCCCAGGATCAGCAGCGTGTCGCAATGTTTCATGATCCAGGACGAAGGCTGGGTGCCGAGATCGCCGATGCCGCCGGTGGTATAGGGCGAATCGTCGGGCAGCACCGCCTTGCCGAGCAGGGCCTTGGCGACGGGGGCGCCAAGCTTGTCGGCCAGCCGCGTCACCTCGTCGCGCGCCGCCAGAGCGCCCTGGCCGGCCAGGATCGCCACCTTGCCGCCGCCATTCAGAATGTCGGCGGCCCGGCGCAGCTGATCGGCGGACGGCGCCGCCGCCACCGGGGTCCAGGAGGACGAGCTGCGCGCCCCGGGATTGCGCATCGATCTTTTGTCCATCGCCCGGGTCATCAGCTGCACGTCTTTCGCCACCGTCAGATGCGCCACGCCGCGATTGCCCAGCGCGGTGCGGCAGGCGCGGTTGGCGACGATCACCGCATGTTCCGGGCCGGTGACCTCGACATTGAACAAAGCCACGCTTTCCATAAGTTTCACCGTGTCCACCGCCTGCTGGAAACGCACTCCGATCAGGTCATGGAAGGTGGTGCCGGTCAGGGCCAGCACGGGGGCGCCGTCCAGCGCCGCGTCGTACAGCCCGTTCATCAGATGGATGGCGCCCGGCCCGGTGGTGCCGATGCAAAGGCCGAGCTGTCCGGAATGCTTGGCGAAGCCGCCAGCCATGAAGGCGGCAGCCTCCTCATGGCGTACACCGATATAGCGTAGGCGGTCCTGGCGTTTGCGCACCGCTTCGATCAGCGGATTGATGCCGTCGCCGACCAGCCCGAAGGCGTAGGTGGCGCCCCAGGCGATGGCGGTCTCGATCACGATGTCGGCGGTGGTGAGACCTTGGGCGAAATCCGGGTAAGGCTGTTGCGGATGGCTTTCCACCGGCGCTGCGAAGCCGGCGAAGGACGCCGACAAGCCAGCGCCCGCCGCCGCTCCCTGCAGGAAATCGCGGCGGCCCAATCCTATCTGGTCGGCCATGCGAACCTCCCTTGTTGCGGCACCGCCCAATCAAGGCGGCAGGAAATGGAAAGTTCCCGAAATCCACGCAACCCCGGGGACAGCGGATTGGTTCTAGAGACAGTTCCGCATTTTCCGATGGAGGTTGCGATGGGCCGTGGAGTGCTTCTTTGGCTACTGGGGGTGCCGATTCCGGTGATCCTGCTGCTCGCTTTAATCTGGCGCTGATGGAGGAGCGAAATGACCGAATCTCCGATGTCGTCCGTCTCCTGGCCGGCCATCTTCGCCGGCGCCTTGATCGCCGCTGCCGTCACCTTGATCCTGGTCGGGCTGGGGGCCGGTCTCGGCTTCAGCGCCGTGTCGCCTTGGAGCGGCGGACCCTCCGCGACCGGCTTCACCATCGCGGCGGGGATCTGGCTGATCGTCACCCAATGGCTGTCGGCGGGGCTGGGAGGCTATGTCACCGGCCGGCTGCGCACCGCCTGGACCACGCTCGATGATGACGAGGTGATGTTTCGCGACACCGCGCATGGGCTGATCACCTGGGCTTTGGCCACGGTCGTCGGCGCGGCGCTGCTGGTGGCCGCCGGCTCCTCGGCTTTGGGCGGCGGCGCCAGGCTGGCGGCGGGGGCGGCCAAGGCTTTGCCGGAAGCGGCGCGCCCCTATGACGCCGATCTGCTGTTGCGCCGCACCTCGCCCGCGGTCAATGCCGACGACCAGCATGACGAGCTGTTGCATATTCTGGCAAAGGACGCGGCCGCCGGCGAGATGCCCGAGGAGGACCGCACCTATCTGATCCAGACCGTGGCGGCCCGTACCGGGCTGACCGACAGCGAGGCGCAGAAACGGGTCGATCAGGTGGTGACCGGGGTGAAGCAGGCGGCCGACAAGGCGCGCAAATCCGCCGCCGCCTTCTCGCTGTTCGCCGCCTTCTCGATGCTGATCGGCGCCTTCATCGCTGCCGCCGCCGCCACTTTGGGCGGCCGGCAGCGCGACAGATAAGCGGTCATTGTCCGGCCATCAGCTGACGGGTCATTTCCTCGCAGGCGACGTCCTTGGCGCCGCCGAAATCCGGCGTGGGGATCGGGATGGCGCGGCCGATGGTGACGTCCGGCTTGCGCAGTTTGCCGCTGATCAGCACCGGCGCATGCAGATCGAGCAGATCGAACTTCTTCGGGTCGGCGACGATGCGGGACTTCAGCACTTGATCGCTCAAGGTCAATTGCCCGTCGAAATACAGCACCGAGCGCTGGGTATCCATCAGGGTCTTATCGAAGGTCACGGTGCCGTGGCTGAAATTCAGCCGTCCCATGGCGCAGCGCAGCGGGATGCGGTGGTCGCCGGCGACATAGAGCACCAGGGCGGAGGCGATCTGCAGATTGGCCAGGCTGACCATCAGATCCGAGATCGATCCGCCCGCCATCGAGATGATGATGTCGCCGTCGGACGAACCCATCACCGCCGCCAGGGATTTTCCGGCGCCGGTGAGGCGGACGCGGCCCTGCAGCTTGCCTTGGGTGGTGTCGAAGAATCGGGTATTGCGGAAGAATTCTTTAAGATCGATGTTCTCGCCCTTGAGGTCGGTCCACACTTTGGGCTGATCCGGACGCGCATCGACCCCAAGCGAGCCTTCGAGGGTGCCGCCGCCGAACGCCAGCTTCAAAGGCTGAGCCCGGGCTACGCCATCCTCGACCACCAGATGGAACAACAGCGCATTCACCGGCAGATAGTCGGGCGCCACCACCTTGCGCGCTTCCAGGGTGACGTCCATGTTCATTGCCCGCAGCCGCTCGACATGCAAAGGCGTGTCGGGAAACAGCTCGCCCTTCTCCTCCAGTCGGGCCGCCGTCTTCTTCTGTTCCGGCGTGACATTGCCGCTTTTACCCGGCGACGCGCCGACCAGCGGCGCAAGGTCGGCGAACACCAGGTTCTGCGAGATCAAACGGGCGGTCAGCTTGGCCGGCTTCATGCCCTGGTCGACGCTCAGACTGCCGGAAATGTCACTGTCGCCGACATGCCATTGCATATCGTCGAGCGTCCACAGATTGCCGGCGCGATCGAGGCGTCCGGCAAGCCGATAGGGCGGGGTCGGCGGTCCGGGAATGCCGAGCAGCGGAAAGATCTGCGACAGATCCTGGCCGGACAAAGTGAGGGTCACGTCGGCTCCCTTGAACTGGAAGGGGTCTTGCAGCGTGCCTTTCACGGTCAGATGCGTCTCGCCGTAGGTGACGTCGAGATCGGTGGGATAGGGGGTCTCGGTGTCGCGCAGCATCAGCACCGAACCTCCGGTGAAATGCAGGTTCAGCGGCTGGCCCTCCAGCCGGCCCTGCAGCGACAGCTGGGCCTGGCTTTGCTGACCGGCCTGCCCGGTGGCGGTCTGCACGGTGCCGCTGAGTTCGAGCTTGCGCTTGATGTCGCGATAGCCCAGATGGCCGTCGACGATCTCGATCCGGCCGATCACCGGGGTCTGATGGCGATGCGCCGGCGCCGCTTGCTTCACGGCGGCGGTGGCCGCCGGCGTCTGGTCGCTGCTCCAGTTGAAATCATCGTCCGGACTGCGCTCCAGATAGAGTTCCGGCTTGACCAGCCGCAGCAAAGGCAGTTCGACATTGCCGTGCAGCAGCGGCCAGAGGCGGATTTCGCATTCGATTTCCTGGGCCTTGAACATTTGCGGCGCCTGTCCCCAATCGGCATTGGCGATCTGCACGTCTTCGATATGAAAATGGGTGATCCGGCCCCAATCTATGGCCAGCTTGCCGATCTTGGTGGCGTGGCCGGATTCCCGGTCGGCGCGGCTTTCGATTTGCCTTCTCAGGAAATCCGAGGTCAGGAAGTAATAGGCGCCGGCGGTGGCGGCGCCGGCCAGGACGACCAGGACGAGAAAGCTCCAGGCCACGATCTTGAGGGCGAATTTCATGGCCAAAGCTCCTGGATGGCTCGGCGCAAAAGATCGGCTTGGGCCAGGCTGTCCATCAGCCGCTGCTCCAACGCGACCGCGGCGGCGCTGCGCCCCGAGCTGCGGGCGTCGTCGGCCATCTTGGCGCATAGGGTCACTTGCTCCTCCAAGATCCTGAGCGCGATACGCATGGCTTCGTCGATGGCCACTTCCTTCTGGTTCGCCAGCGACTCGGCGGTGTAGGCATGGCCGACCTGACAGCGGAAACGAAGAGGCGCGCCGCGTTGGAGCTGCGACAGGACGCCGCCGCAGCCGGGGCAAGTCAGGGCGCTCAGTTCCGATGGTCCGGATGGCAGACCGGCGCCAGCCGCCCTGCCCAAGGCGATTTCGACCTCGCTTTCGAGGTCGCAGTCGGTTTCGGACGGCGGACCGGCCTCCTGGTGGGTCAGCGCAACCAGCAGTTCCGCCATTTCGGCGAGCGCCGCCCGATAGTCGACCTCTGTGCTTTGCAGCGCCTCCCACGGCATCTCGGGGGCCACCGAATCGGAGGGATTTTGCACCACCGTGATGCCGCCGCAGCGTTTGACGGCGGCGAGGCCCGACGCGCCGTCGTTCAAGGTGCCGGTCAGGATCACTCCGATGGCGCGCGGCCCGCAGCAGGACGCCACCGAGCGGAACAGCGGATCGATCGCCGGCCGCGTCATGTTTTCGCGCGGACCGCGGCCCAACCGGATGACATCGCCGATCACCAGGAGATGGCGGTCGGCGGGGGCGATATAGGCGTGGCCGGGACGCATGGTTTCGCCGTCCTCGGCGGTGCTGACGCCGATATGCGCCTCCTCTTGGATGATGCTGGCCAACAGATTCTGTCCGTGGACGCCGATATGCAGCACGACGAACAGGGAGGCGGGAAGATCGGCCGGCAATTCGCGGCAAAGCCGCCGCACCGCCTCGACGGCGCCCATCGATCCTCCGATTGCGATGACGTCGCGCCGGCTCATGGAAGGCCTCCAATTATAAAACCCGGGCGCAAGACATTGGTTCTATGCGTACTTCTCAAGCGGCGATAGGATGGCGCCAGCTCGCCGAGACGGGTGGAGGACATACAACTAAAAGGATTTTCTCGCACATGGGTGGGAAGAAGGAAAAGCAGATGGGACCTCGTTCTTATCCGCCGATCGTGGGCATCGGAGCCTCCGCCGGGGGGGTGAAAGCCCTGCAAAACTTCTTCGAGTCGCTGCCGTCGGAGCCGGGCGCCTCCTTTGTCGTGGTGGTGCATCTCGATCCGGAAAGCCGCAGCCAGCTCGCCGAGATCTTGGCGATGCGCACCTCGATGCCGGTGACCCAGGTGGAAGGCTCGACCAAGCTCGAGAACAACCATGTCTATGTGATCGCGCCGAACAGTCGGCTGACCCTGACCGATCACGAGATTTCGGCGCAGCCTTTCGAGGATGGCCTGGCGCAGCGCGCACCGATCGATCTGTTTTTCCGATCTCTTGCCGAACAATGCTCCGACAGTTTCGCGGTCATCCTGACCGGCGCCGGCACCGACGGCACCATCGGGGTCAGGGCGGTCAAGGAGGCGGGCGGCATCGTCCTGGTGCAAGAGCCTAACGAGGCCGAATATGCGTCGATGCCGCGCAGCGCCATCGCCGCGGGGGTGGCCGATTTCGTCCTGCCGGTACGCGGCCTGGCCCACCAGCTCACCGAACTGCTGGAAGATGGCCGCGAATTCCTTGTGACCACAGGCCAACAGAATGACGAGGAATGGCTGCGGCGAATCCTGGCGCATCTGCGGGTCAGGATTGGCCATGATTTCTCGCTCTATAAGCGCGCCACCATCTTGCGGCGGATCGCCCGGCGAATACAAGTCACCCGCAAGGATTCTCTGGCCGATTATTATGCTTTCCTGCGCGACAGCACCGAGGAAGCCCAGGCGCTGTTTTCCGATTTTCTGATCTCGGTCACCACCTTCTTCCGTGACGCCCACGCCTTCAACCAGCTGGCGCAGGACGTGATCCCGCGCCTGTTCGACGGCAAGGATGCGGGCAACGGGGTTCGCGTCTGGGTGCCGGGTTGCGCCACCGGCGAAGAGGCCTATTCCATCGCCATATTGCTGCTCGAGGAGGCGGCGCGGCGCGATTGGCGCCCGGAAATCCAGGTGTTCGGCTCCGACCTCGATGGCAGCGCCCTGGCCGTGGCGCGCGAGGGCCTGTTCCCGGCGAGCATCGAGGCCGATCTGTCCGAAGAAAGGCTGCGGCGCTTTTTCCAGCGCGAGGGCGATCACTACCGGGTGCGCCGCGAACTGCGCGACATCGTGCTGTTCGCCAGCCACAGCGTGCTGCGCGACCCGCCCTTCTCGCGCCTCGATCTGATCTCGTGCCGCAATCTGCTGATCTATCTCGACCGCGAATTGCAGCATCAGGTCTGCAACACCTTCCACTATGCGCTCAATCCGGGCGGCTTTCTGTTCCTCGGCGCCTCGGAAAGCGCCGATCACCCCGCCGGCCTGTTCCGGTCGCTAGACCGCGATTCGCGGATCTTCCGCTCCTTGCCCACCACCGGTGAAAAACGGCCGGCGCTGCCGATTCTGCTGGGGCCGCGTCAGATGCCGATCGGCGGGCCGGCGCTCCCGCGCGCTCCGGCGCCCAACAGCAGCTCCGGCGACGCCGCCTTGCATCGCCAGATGCTCGAACGCATCGCCCCGCCCAGCATGCTGGTCGACGAAGCCATGCGGGCGGTGCATCTTTCCGACAATGCCGGGCGCTTCCTGCTGCATTCCGGCGGACCGATCAGCACCGACGCCACCGAGATGGTGCGCGAGGAATTGCGCTTCGATCTGAGGACCGCCCTGCACCGCGCCTTCGAGCGGAGCGAATCCACGCTCAGCATGCCGATCTCGGTGCAGTTCAACGGCCACAAGCACCCGGTCTATTTGCAGGTCAAACCGGTGTTGCAGGACAAGGATCCTATCCGTTACGCCCTGGTCCTGTTCATCGAGGGCGAGGCTCTGACCGAGGAGGACAGGCACGCTGCCCTCGAACATCGCGATGGCGGGAACTCGAGCGAGACGGTGCGCCAGCTCCAGGAGGAGCTGCAGCTGGCGCATAACCGCCTGCGCGGCACCCGCGAGGAGTCTGAAGCGGCCAATGAGGAATTGCGCGCCGCCAACGAGGAATTGCAGTCGATCAACGAGGAATATCGCTCGACCTCCGAGGAGCTGGAAACCAGCAAGGAGGAGCTGCAATCGATCAATGAGGAGCTGCAGACCGTCAATAACGAGCTGAAGCTGAAGCTGGAAAGCGTGTCGCGCGCCCATAGCGATCTGCAAAACCTGATGGCCGCCACCGATTTCGGCACTCTGTTTCTCGATCCCGCCTTGCGCATCAAGCGCTTCACCCCGCGTCTGACCGAGCTGTTCAACGTCACCTCGAGCGACGAGGGCCGTCCGATCACCGATTTCACCCACCAGCTGGATTACCCGGATCTGGCGGACCATGCCCGCGCCGTGCTGAAGGACCTGGTGCCGGTGCAGCACGAGGTGGCGGGGCGTAATGGCGGCTGGTATCTGGTGCGGATCCGGCCTTATCGCACCGTCGACGACAAGATCGACGGGGTGGTGGCGACCTTCGTCGACATCACCGAGCGCCGCGAGGCGGAAAGCGCGCTGCGCGACAGCGAGGTGCGGCTGCGCCAGGAGACGCGGCTGGTGGAGTTGTCGCGTTCGCCGATCTTCGTCTGGGATTTCGACAATGGCATCCTGCAATGGAATCGCGGCAGCGAGGAGATGTACGGCTATTCCCGGCAGGAGGCGATCGGCAAGCGCAAGGACCGCTTGCTGCAGACCCAGGTTCCCGGCTCGTCCTTCGATGCGCTGCGCCAGTCCTTGCTGAAGAATGGCAGCTGGAGCGGGCAGCTTTTGCATCGAACCAAGGACGGGCGGGTTTTAACGGTAGAGAGCCACATCGAACTGGTCCCCATCGGCGAGCGGCGTCTGGTTCTCGAAAGTACGCGTGACGTCACCGATCAGAAGAAATGGGAAAGGCGCAGGCAGTTGCTGCTGAGCGAACTCAGTCATCGGGTCAGCAACACATTGGCGGTAGTGCAGTCGATGGCGCGGCAGACGCTGCGCACCGTGGATACCCCCGAAGCGTTCGTCGAGATGTTCGAAGGGCGGTTGGGCGCGCTGGCGCGTGCGCACAATCTGCTGGTCGAGGGGCGTTGGGAAGGCACCGAATTCGGCAATCTGGCCCGCAGCCAGCTGGCGGCCTATCTCACCGATGACGGCACAAGACTGAGACTGCAGGGACAGCCGGTGGTGCTGCCGCCGGATCTGGCGACGCCGCTTGGCCTGGTGCTGCATGAGCTGGCGACCAACGCGGCGAAATATGGCGCCTTTTCCACCGGCGCCGGGAGCGTGCTGTTGAGCTGGGCCTTGGACCAGGAAAACGGCAAGCGGATGTTCAAGGTCTTGTGGCAGGAAGCCGGCGGACCGCCGGTGGTGGCGCCCAAGAAGAAAGGCTTTGGGGGCACTTTGATCGAGCAGAGTCTGCCCGATGCC
>Ga0213872_10001805_pt1 | contig 13316 bp, 17 predicted proteins | sample VelepicomBERX_R2_FD_160071 | JGI IMG/M metagenome (GOLD analysis project Ga0213872, IMG submission 160071) | Rhizosphere microbial communities from Vellozia epidendroides in rupestrian grasslands, the National Park of Serra do Cipo, Brazil - RX_R2 | ecosystem: Host-associated > Plants > Roots >...
GGTACTTTGGAGTTTCTGAAGTTCAACCTCATAAATCAGTCGGAGAGGGAATGAATACGTGCATCTGGCTAGACTCCCGCCACCTAAGCTCCGTCAACAGGATCTTGGAATGCGTGGATGGACGCCTGGATGTCTGGGACGATGGTGCTCTTGAGTCGATGCTCAAGCTATACAAGCAGGTTCACGAACACCTGAAAAACGGCGAGCTGATGTGTTTCATCCGGGACGACAAAATACTAACCGATGTTTTCGCCAGCATGCTTCCAATGTATACTGATAATCCAACCAACTAACCAGTTAACAAATGAACGAGCAGATCAGCATGGATCACATGAGTCTTGAGGAAAAGGTGGCGCTCATGCAGAACCTTCAGTCGGACATTGCGGCGCACCGGGAAGAGGAGCGCCAGGCAGCCATCGGCCAGATCGAGAACCTGATGGCTGAGCACGGCCTGACCATCGCCGACCTCGGTTACAAGCGAACGGCGAACGTCAAAAGTCGCAAGAACGTCGAGGCCAAGTACCGCGATCCTGAGACGGGGGAAACCTGGTCTGGACGTGGCCGCATGGTCGGCTGGCTCAAGGATCGTCTGAGTTCCGGGTATACACTGGATCAGTTCAAGATCGCTTGATCATCACCCATCAAAAACAAACCCCGGCTAGGCCGGGGTTTTTCGTTCCTGGCTCACTCCTTATCCGACGCCTTGGCCTTCTCTTCGTCGGTCATCCGACGCCACCGATTCACCGTCCGGTTTTCATTGATACGCTTCTGGAACTTCATCCAGCCGTTCGTTCGCATGATGCTGGAGACGCGCATCTCTTTCCTGCGGTCCTGCTGATCGATGGGGATGAGCAGGGCCTTGTCCATCACCAATGACAGTGACACATCATTCACGGCATCCGTCGAGCTGTTGAGCCACGCCAGAACCCGGTCCTGCCAGATGTCGGGCGCGAACCGCTTCATCTGCTCGACCTTCTCGGCGGCTCGGTCGGAGAACTCCCAGAATTTCTTGTCCTTGGGTTTTGATGTCTCCCCTGTCAGGAGGGCAACGGCTTCAGCAAACAGTTGATCACGATTCATACGAGTCCACTCCAAATCGACCTTCTCACATCTGATCGGCCAGAATCGACGGCCACCAGTATCGTCGCCCATCCAGTCATCGTGATTCGTTGAGCCGGCCAGGACCGACTGTCTGGGGAACGTCTTGGCGTGCGTACCATAGGGGGGACGGTAAGTGTCCTTAGCTGTGGATAGGGTTCTCTTGACCGAGCGCACATCAGCTCTCGTGAATGCATGCATCTCAGCGATCTCGCACAGCCACTTTCCACTCATCGCCATCGCGAAATCGTGAGAGTCAGGACTGTCATTCATGACCATGTACCACTCTCCGGCCAAGATCTCAAGACAGGTTGATTTACCGATGCCTTGATCACCCTCAAGAACCAGCATGGTATCGCACTTGACTCCGGGTTTAATTCCCCGAGCCGCCATGGACTTGAAGAAGTTTGATGATACGTCGCAGTTATAAGAGTTCTCTTCGACACCGAACATTTTAACGAACGCCGTACTTATTCTGGGTATACCATCCCATTTCAATTCCTCAAGGTATTCTTTGAGGCAATCACGAGTGTTACGCATCGCATACTCTATGACCGCCTGAGAAACCCTCTCCTTGCTGGACTTCGCCAATCCGCATCGGCGCTGGATGTCAATGGTCAATCGAATATCATCATAGTCCGACCATTCCCGATCACCATCCGGGCCCTCGGTCATTATCTTTCTGAGAAAAGTGTCGTACCAGATTTTGTGTTCGACGATCCTGTCGAGCACAAACGATATATTAGATATGTTATCAAACGGCTCGTTCTTGCTGATCTTGAGACCAAGGCTAGACCAGTGCCTGTATTCCCACTTCTCCTGGTTCCAAAACGCTATATAGTCTTCGTCAATAACTTCATCAGTTTTTTTTTCAACCCGGTAATCTGTGACTTCGGGTCTAAAATCTATCTTGTTATCCTTGGCCCATTTGATGATCTCTTTGGAATTCCATTTATCGACGTTGGCGGCATAAGACAGGTTCCAGCCCTGTTTTTTACCCAGGTCACCAAGCAGGATTTTGACGACGTAACCAAGAGACATCAGGAGGCACCCGATGTCGTTCATGATCCTCAGCGACTCAAGATCATTGTCCGGCCACAGAAGCGCCTCTTTACGCTGTCTGCGGTTTAGAAACGACCAGTCAGTGTCTCGATAATCGACACTTGTCCAGGTCAATGGACAAACACTCCGGATATGTTTTTTGGCCGCCTCAACGCATGATTTGCTGTTGACAATCAGGATCTGTACATCCGGCCTCTCAAGCGCATCCTCTGCGTTGTAAGGGGCCGACGTAACGATCTTGAGTTCCACAGGGGTACGCAATGAGGATGACTCGTCCTCGCCAGCATCTTCCTGCTGAGCGTATACGGTGCTCATTGTGTTTACTCTGAGTCAATACCGTACCGGGCGGCGATTCCCTCAGAAATGCTGTAACAAGCGGCCACGGCCATTGTGTGGCCCTTGCCGCCGAAGTCAGCGGATGTTTTGTAGCAGATATCGATGCAATCAGCGGCGATCTTCTGGGCAAGGTGCTCGACGCGATCCGGGGGGAGCCAGCCGAGTCGCATCAGTTGGTCTTGAATACGTTCGTTGGCAATATCAAGAACCTGCTGATTCAGAGTCCGAATCAGGCCATCGTAGCTCGTCTCGACCTTCGATGAGATGCTGCCGCTCGGCTCCAGATTCGTTGTCACGGTGTAACCAATTTCCATTTTGTTCCCCTATCTTTTTGATAGTTCCGTGATGTTTGACGGCATAGAGCATCGCCCTAGCCTCGTCATCAAAATGAGCATCCCCCTTGTCGCATGAAACGATGTATTTCATGGTCAATACAGGAATTGGATGACTTCTTTTGATGACCTTGCGACAGTGGCTCTACCGCCGCCTTCTTGGACTACTGAAATAAACGCAGCCTGTTTGTCGGAGACCACGCCCCCAATCTCGCGCTTGACTTCGATGGCGAAGAACTGACCACCCTTGAGCTGGCCGATGATGTCAGCAATACCGCTGGAGACCTGTTTCTCGCCGGGAATGTGCAAGTAGTAACCCTTGATTCTTCGGTTGTCAGATACCCACTCGCCGCTGTTGATCTCGGCGAACCACGCGACCTTTGGGTGATGCCGGAGTTCATGGACGATGTCGGACTTGACATCACGTTCAAGACGACCCGTTGAAGGGTCGTGAACGGGTTTCTCACGTTTTTCTGGAGCAAACCGCTCAACCCGAGGTTTCCCGGCGAGGTCCGCATAGAAATCCATGACAGCCTGGTTCCTGCGAAGTTTTTCTCCGTGACCGACGCGCCCGCGTGGTTTCATGAGTTGATGCCAGTGACCGCCTGAAGCTTGTACTTAGCGTCCAGCTCCAGCTTGCCGCCGCTAAGCTGGATAAGGTCATGCTGCTTGTCCTTGGGGACTTCTTCCCATTGGGAAACAGCGCCGTGTGTGATGTTGAGCAGCTTCGACAGCAGGACAACGCCGCCCGCCCACTCGATAGCCTCTTGTTTAGTCATGTTAGCTCCTACGCTTGCCCAACGTTAGAGCACTGACGTTTTTTTGTCAAGGGGGTTGCGGTCCCGTTGTCAGTCGCCTAACATTGGTTTGCCTACTTCTGGCGTCAACACATTCCACCAAGGAGAGAACATGAGTGCGATCACCATCTACAAGGCCAAGAACGGCTACATCATCGACCCGAGTGGCGATCCGGAGGGCGTGGACATCTCCAAGATGTACGTCTTCGGAGAAGAGGCCCTGAGCGCCCACACTACTGATGGCGCGCGATTCTTGCAGTTCCTGAAGGAGCAGCTGAGCAAGCCGGCCGCCCAGGTGGACTTCGTGTCTGATCTGATCGATCTTCAGCGAGAGCTGCACGATACGGGTGAAGTCCTGACGGTAACCGAGGCTCTGTGATGCAGGGCATCCATCCCAACATCACCGAGGCTGCGTACCACAACGATCCGTGCCCGGCTCCGAGCCTGAGCAACTCGCTCATCAAGACGCTGCTGACCCGAACCCCGAAACACGCCTGGCTCCAGAACCCGCGTCTGAACCCGATGTGGGAGCCTCGCAGCGACGACAGGTTCGACAAGGGCAAGGCATGCCACGCCAAGCTGACGGGGCGCGGCGCGGAAATCGTGGTGATCGACGCCGATGACTGGCGGACCAAGGGCGCCAAGGAAGAGCGAGACGAAGCTCGAGCACGCGGCTACATCGCCCTCCTGACCCATCAGAACGCCGAGGCCGAACTTATGGCCGATATCGCCCGCGAGTTCGTATCCAAATCGTGGCTTGCCGGCCTCTTCGAGCGCTCCAGCTTCGAGCAGGTCGTTCTGTGGGAAGAAAACGGTATCTGGTGTCGATCCATGATCGACATTCTGACCAACACCAGGGAAATTATCGTTGATTACAAGACCACCAGCACCCAGTCACCGGAAGAGTTCATCCGCTCCAGCATGGTCGGGTTCGGCTATGACACTCAGGACTGCTTCTACCGCCGTGGCCTCGGTCATCTCGGCCATCGTGCTGATTTTGTGTTCCTAGTCCAAGAGGACGAGCCGCCGTATGCATGTTACTTCGTGGAGCCCATGAACTCGATGCGCGAGCTGGGAGACATGAAGGTCAAGCGCGGCATGGACATCTGGCGGGGCTGCATGGAGTCGAATCAGTGGCCGCTCTACTCGGAGACTCTGTACTACGCGGAGGCTCCGGCTTGGGCGCTGACCAAGGAACTCAGCAAGGAAATCCCATGACGTTCACATTCACCCAAGCCACCCGGGAGAAAACGCCGCTCCTGATCGGTCTCATCGGACCCTCGGGTTCGGGCAAGACCTTCTCTGCTCTGCGTCTCGCCACTGGCATCCAGCGCGTGATCGGCGGAAACATCGCCGTCATCGACACCGAGGCCAGGCGGGCTCTGACCTATGCGAACCGATTCAAGTTCATCCACTGCGAGTTCCACGACCCGTTCACCCCGGATCGGTATCTCGACGCGATGAAGGCCGCTATCGACGCTGGCGCCAAGACCATCATCGTGGACTCCATGAGCCACGAGCACGAGGGTCCGGGCGGCGTTCTTGAGTGGCACGAGTCGGAGTTGGACCGTATGGCCGGCGACGACTACCGCAAGCGCGAGGCCATGAACTTCATCGCGTGGGCCAAGCCCAAAGCCAGCCGGCGCCGCATGATCAATGGATTTCTCCAGCTCGAAGCGAACTTCATCTTCTGCTTCCGCGCCAAGGAGAAGATGAAGATGGTCCGTGGCGCTGACGGCAAGAACAAACCGATGGATGCCGGCTGGCAGGCCATCGGCTCGGAGGAAATGTTTTACGAGATGCCCGACCGCTTTCTGCTGCTGCCGGGTTGCGATGGCGTCCCGAGTTTCACCGAAGAGTCGCGCCAAACCGGCGTGCCTCGCCTCCACGAAGAACACCGGTCGATGATCGGCCAAGGAGCACTTGATGAAGAACTTGGTGAAAAACTGGCTGTCTGGTCTGGCGGCTCGACTCAACCTAAGAAAAAAGAAAAGCCGTTCAATCTCAATCAGGTGCTCAACGCCTTCGCAGAGATTGGCGTATCAACTGAGCAGATTCAAGAATATCTGGGGCATCCTCCTACCAAGGATGATCGGCAAGCGCTCTCCAATTGGTTCCGAGAGCTTAAAGATAGTTTTGACCGAGATGGACGGGCTGGCGGTCATTCAGATCAACCCAGCGAGGTGGAATCGGAAACCGTATCAATGGATTCCGATGAAGAAATTTGACATTCAGATCGGCCAGGACTAGACCGCAGTGATCTGCTTGGCTTCCTCGAAAACGAGCGCCTTGGTGCCTCGCAGACGAGGCGCAGCCTGTGCATAGGCTAGTGCAAGTTCATCTAGGAGCGAACTACTGGTCTGACCGCCAGAGTCCGGGATGATCTTGCACAGCTCCACAGACGCCTTGAGCTTGACATCAGCCGTCGCGGGAGTCAGCTCCATTGTGGAGATTTCATGGATGACATTGAGGGCGTCCATCCGGTAAGAATGGATGCGAGCGTTGATCGAATTGGTGATCTGGTTACGGCTGATGTCTTGAGCGAGTTGATCCTCGCCCTCTTTGGGCTTGTTCTTATCCAGCTCAATCAGCGTCATCCGAAGAACTGGGGCCGCGTCGATCAGTCGAGACAGCTTGCCGTACCGCATGTCGAGGAAGTCAGCCGTAGGCACGAGTTGACCCTTGAACCGGATCAGGGTTTCCTTCACCAGCTCAATGATGTCCTTCTCTTTTTCGGTCAACTTCTTCACTCTTACATCTCCAGGCCCTTCGCATACCCCATCGATAGGAGTTTTGGTAGCTGCTTGACCATGCGCCCCTGTCCGATATCCGTCCGGTAAAACGGGCTGTTGGGAATCTTTACCTTCTTGACAGCAGTGTACGCCGATTTTCTGGCACCCGAAATAGTCGATCCGGTGCCAGTCACGATCATCACGTAGTCACCCGAGGTAACCCAGTGCGGCATATCAACAACCTTGCCATCGATTTCAATGGGACATTCGCCCATCATGATCTCGGAAGGGTGGATATGCTCAGGATCGTCTGCGGCGTTGTACACCGGGATACCTGAGACTTCCTTGTTCGTTAGCTTCGAGTAAGGGAAATCCGGAATCGCAACCACGATACTGATGCACACCTCGTTTTCATTGAAATGAATGGAGTCCCTCCCATGAAGAAGATCGATCATCCATTGAGCGGGATCGCCCTTCATCTGTGCGATGACATTATGGCGCAGGGGCCAGCCATCGCGAGCAGTCCACTCCATGGGCCAAGGTTCGCCCTTGTCATCGATAATGCAGTTGTTGTCGATGTATCCGACGTAACCGATCTCCTTCAGGTATGGCTCAATCGGGTAAAGCACTCTCTCTGCCAGTTTGCTTCGGAGAACCGGCCTGGTCAGGGTTCCCATCTCGCCGGTAGCGACCCCCAAGTCCCCATTCATCAGCTTCTTGTTCTCCCAGTTCTCATAAAGCCACCGGGACCAGCCGCCAGGTCCGTACCAGCCGCCGACCGCCATCTCAATGCCGATTTTTTTCTCTTGCAGAATGAATCCCTCGGACTTTGCGGCGGCCCGGAGGTCTTCTCGCTTCTTCCAGCGCTGGAGCATGTAGACCATGTCTCCGGCGTTGTTGGCGACGTAGCTGAGCGCCTTGTTAGCATCACCGGATGGCTTACTAACGAGCATCTCGGGGTGCTTCTTGACATAGGCAATAGCAGCATCGTAGTCATTGAACGAGACGGATTCCATGATCGGGATTCCGTGCTGCTTCATTAGGTCTTGGCCCTTTTGACGGTCAAGCTCCATCTCAGCCGCAGCACAGCCGCCGTTGAAGATGGGGTAACCCTGCTGGCGGTACGGCTCAAGCATGTCCATCCAGCACGTGTTGTCGGGCAGATAGATGAGGTCGGCCCAGTCCAACCACTTGCGCTGGATTTCACGGAAGTCCCTGATCTTGGGGACGATGCCGACTCCAGCGTTTCGCTCGCCGCCGTCCTTGCGTGGTTTGTCGTACCACAAGCACTTGTGGCCCGCGTCCTGGCAGCGCATGAGCCAGTCGAGGCAGTTGCTGGAAGTGTCTAGACAGAGGATTCTCATTGATCCTGATCTGGTGGCGGTTGAAGTTGATTGGCCGATTGGGTCACCGCCACGCCGGCTGCTGGCGCGACCTTACCGGACGCTTTGGTGGCCTTGGCGCCCTGGTTGAGCATGCGAGCGACGATGGATTTAAACGTACCGCTGCGGTCGGCCATCCATGCGGCCATCTTCCCAGCATCCATGCTCAAGATTCCTAGGCCGATGGGGTTTTTGTTAGCTTCCATGAGGGCGCGGCGCTCCACCAGTGGGAGTGCGTTCAGGAGCTTGGATTCCTGCGCGTTCAGCTTACCTACCTGGGGAACCGCCTTGGCGATCTCTTCCTTCAGTCCGCGCGCCAGTGCCTTCTGCGCTTCAAGGTCCGCGCCTTTCAACTCTCCATAGGCTTTGTTCCCGAGCGCTCGATACGTTCCGGACTTCAGGTCTTGGGCCATCTGGACCGGGATCTTGTCTGGATGAGACTCCATGAAGTCATCGTAGGCGCGCTGAATCGCAGCCAAATCGGGTGATGGAGTCACCTGATTCTTGAACTGCTTGACGACATCATCAACTCGACTAGCTGCCGCGCCCTTATCGATGATCGCCTTGGATGACTGGATGCGCTGCTTGATCTGATCGTTCAGCACGTCGATCTTCGTGTTAAGTTTGTTGACGCCGCCCTTGCTGACGTTGATGCCTTCGTCAAGCATAGTATTGACGGCTTCACCAGCTTTACCGGTGCGCAGCGCCTCAATGGGCTGCTTAAGTGCGCTCTGCATCAGGTTTTCGGCTCCACCCCTCAAAGCTCCCGCTGCCGCTTCAGCCCCGGCGCGACCGCCCTTGACCCCAAGAAATCCCGGGGCTTGATTCATCGCCTCATGCACACCGGCGCCAAGCATCTGACGGCCGGGGCCAGATCCCGGTGGGGCGATCAGCTGCTGGGCCCCTTGACCCGCATAATCAACACCACGTCCGAGAAGTGCCAATGGGTTGTACTTCGTCAGTGCTTGTCCGGCTGTGGTCCTTGGTTCATAGGTCAAGTTTCTCTGCACGCTCTCCTTGAAGCCCTGCGGATCGCCCCCGCCTGGTGTTGGGGAGATGATCTCCTTGGCCAGAGCGGACAGTCCGGCGACATCCGAAATGGGTTTGGCGATCATGCCAGTACCCATGGACAGGGCGGTTTCCACAGGCGCCACGACCGGCGCAGTCACCCAGTTGAATACGTCTCGAATGGAACTGTGCACTTCCGGCTTGGCCTGTTGCTCCGGTTTTTCGGGCGGCTTGTACCAGTCCGGCGTTGCTGGCTGCTTAGTCGGTGGCTTGTACCAATCGGGGGCTTGATCGGCCATCAGGGATCGACTCCGAAGTGTTCCTTGAACTGGCGAGCGGCCTCGGGGCTCGTCTTGGCGAAGGCGCGATCAGAGGCGGACGGCTTGGGCTTGGGAACGTCCAGGCCCTGATCCGCCGCCACATCCTTCGGAGCCTGCCGCGAGCGCTGCATCTCCTGGCGCAGGATGTTCATCTTGGCTTTGAAGGTCTCCGGGCTGTCCGACGCCGACAGAATTTCGCGCGCGTGGTCCTTGTCGCTGATGGTCGCAGTACCCTTCGGATTCACGGCTCGCGCGTACTCGTTCACGAACGTGTTCAGGGCCGCGCTGAACGCGCCGTATTCCGGTACGTTGAACTCTCCACGGCCGGCGTTCCATGCCTTGTTCAGGCTGCGGAACGCGCTGCGAGGAACGGCGGCGGACGCCTTCTCCAGGATGTCAGCGCCGCCCTGGGCTGCCGTAGCTGCAATGGCGGAATTCGCCGCCGAGGTTCCCGCTGTGCGCGCGCTGCTGGTGTTGAACGCGTTGTCAGCGTTAAACCGCTTCTGATCGAAGTCCGGATTGATCTTCAGTGCACGATCCAGCACCTTCTCTCGCAGTCCGCCCTTGGTGCTGAGCGAACGGATATCGAGGTTGTAATCAGCCACGGAGCGCGCTACGGCATCCAGGTCCTCAGGAGCCGCGCCAGCGCCGGCAGTCGCGGCCTTATTGGCACGCGCCAGTGCGGCCTTGGCTTGGGCTTCCTTCAGTTCAATCGTGGCCTTACCAGACGCATTCGTTCCTTCGGCCGTAGCCTCGCGCCGCTGCTCACCAGCCGCGCCAGTTTGGGCGCGCTGAATCGCGGCATCGGCCTGTAGGCGCCGGTTCTCTGAATCTCTTTCGCGCAGTTCAGCAGTCAGCATTTGGAGCTGTTGTTTCCCCTCGGTGCTCAAGAATCCTTGATGCATCTGAAGGGCCTGATACAGCGCCGAGCCAGTGACGCCCTGTTTCTTGAGTGTCTGGGCCATCTCGGTCAGCGACGGCAGGCGACTATCCACCATCTGAGACACCGGATCTTGAGGTGGAGGAGGAAGCGCTGCCTGCTGTGGCTGCTGCGTCGGAGGGGCTTGCGGCGGCACGTAGGGAGGAATCGCCTGCTGCGGCTGCGGCAGGAATCGGCCCGAGCCGAGTGGACCCTGCGTGCCCTGGGGAGGCTGCTGCTGCTGACTAGGCATCGGCGGCAGTTGACCTGGCTGCGGTCCCTGCTGCTGCATCATCGGCGGGCGAGCCTGTTGAGGCATCGGCATCTGCTGTTGGGGCCGCTGCTGAGGCTGCGATCCCTGACCCGGATTCGGCGGCGTCGGAATCGAGGCATAGGCGTTAGCCAGAGCCTCCTGCCCCTGAGTTTTGGACTGGATGTCAGCGAGTTGCGCCTGATACACCTGGCGGCGCAGGGCGTTTTCTCGCCCTTCATCCAATCCAGACAGCAGCCCAGCGAGTCCACCGATGTTCATAGTCAGCCACCCATGTAGATACCGCTATTTTGGCTGAATTGGGCCGCTGCGTTGGATGCATCTGCTTGAGTGGTGTTACCACTTCCAAACAAGTTACCGATGCTTCCCCAGTTCACATTCCCAAGCCCTCCGATAGCGCTTCCGAGCTGCTGAAGGTTGGAGTTCTGCTGTTTCTGTCCAGCCAGCGTATTGGCATAGGCACTCGCCCCGGCACCAGACCCGTAGTTCATGTACGGAATCGCCTGATTCTGCTGCTGCTGGTAGGGCGACATCGCAGACGCCAAGCCGCTCACATAGTTCTGCGCGTTCTGTGCCGGCATGCCGTAAGCGTACTGGTAGGCGTTCAGAGGAACTTGCGCCGATTGCTGGGTTAGTCCCGGCTGCTGGCCGTAGAAGTTGTAAGCCTGCTGGAGTCCGGCATTCCCTTCGTTTCCAAGCTGACCGGCACCCTGGAGAGCGTTGCTATAGCTTCCGAGTCCCTGCGTATTCAACTGACCGGCGAGCTGCGATCCGCCTTGGGCACCCTGGAGTCCCAGACCAGCCAGAGAACCGGCTTGGCTCAAGCCGCTGAGCTGACCCTGGTATCCCTGACCAAGCAGATTCGCTTGCTGCCCAACCGTGCTTTGGAGCGCGCCCAAGCCCTGCTGAGCTCGTCCGAGCTGCTGATTCTCCCAGTTCGTGTTGAAGTTCTGAGCCGCCTGTTGAGCGAGACCAGCACCGGCCGCACTGGATCCCAGACCATACATGCTGTTGATCGCATTGGCCTGATCCTGGTTCTGCTGGAACTGCTGCTGATACAACTGGTTCTGAGGATCCATACCAAGGTTGTAAACCTGCTGCCCAGCACCCGACAGTTGACCACTCAAACCCCCCAGTTGACCCGCGTAGGCACCTCCCAGTCCCTGCGACTGACCGGCTAGGCCCTGGAGCTGGCTATAGAACTGCTGACCCTGCTGAGGCAGGCCTTGGGCCAGATTCTGGGTATTCCCGAATACCTGTTGCCCCGCCCCCTGCAGGTTCTGCTGCTGGCCGTACTGGTTCATGGCCTGCTGGTACTGCTGACCACCCAGTTGACCAGAGAGATTCGCCAGACCACCGTACTGCTGCCCCGCCTGCTCACTGGCGTTCAGGTATGGGCTGTAGTTGATCCCCTGGGACAACTGATAGGACTGGAGTAGAGCCGGATCTACGATGTTGCTCAGACCGCCGCCATAGTTGAGCTGTCCCTGATTGAGCGCTTGGTTCTGCTGCCAACCCTGATCCGCCCCGTACAAACCAGTCGGTGTATACATGGTGTTTCCGGCCCCGCCAGTGGATCCGGTCGATGGGCCGCTGAGAGCGCTATAGAGACCAAGACCGGCACTCACCCATGCTGCTGGCATACGATGTCCTTTTTAATGCGTTCGCAAAAACTGTCGGGAGACCATGGGACTCGCTCGCCCTGATCGATCCTGACGCACACCGTCATGACGACGTGAGGCGAATCACCTTCATTGATGACCCAGTGTTTCACGTCGTTCCTGAAGTAGTGAACATCGCCGGGATGTTGAACCATCCGGTCCTCTTCGTAGCAGAATGCGGCCCGATCGTTACTGTTGATGCAGATGTTGAACTTCTGGAAGAAATTTGGGTGCCACCCCTTGTCGATGTGCGGGATGATCTCGGTCCCTGGCTCCAGCTTGTAGATGAACACCCCACCAAGAATTTCCGCCTTGACGCCGGCCATGAGCTGAAAAATGAGCGGCTTGGCCTCGGGTAGAAAATCAATTGACTTGTACCAAACCGGGATGTGCGGATCGCTGAAGTTCCGCCAGTCACCCGACTCGATGTTCTCGGTCTCGTCCTTGTAGCGCAAGAAAATGTCCTGCGTCTGCCAGTGGGGTCCACGCTTCGAAAGCCGACACGGATTCTTGTCCCACAGTTCCGGCTGGCGCTCAAGCGACGCCCGAAGCGGATAAATATCGATACCCGACGCGACTTTCGTAAAGTTCATGCGATGACCTCGTCATCTATTTCCTCGGGCGTAGTTGCACCAATTTCGTTCGGCCACAGGCACGCCCAGAGGATATCGGTCACGGCCTCGACGCAGTGCTGAGCGTTTGCGTCGATGTAGATTTTTTCCGGGGCGACGTACTCAGTCATGACGCCGTTCACATGAACTCTCGCGATCCCGATCATCAGGATTGCTGGGTGCCCGAACTTGTGGACGTGCTGACCGATGACCTTCCCGGCCGGAACCTCGAAAACCTTGGCGTACTCATTGCCGACGAAGTGATGGGATAGGGAGACGCCGTGCTCTTCAAAGTCAGGCAGCGGATCACCCCGACGGATTAGGACTTCGGTCCTTGCGAACGAGTTCATGCCGCCCCCTTGACGCGCTCAGCGACGTGTAGGCCGCCGAGACCGAGCATGCCGAGCGTGAGCGTTGCCAGCGGTCCAATGTCGAGAGAAGGCAGCGCCAACGGATGGCCGAAGGCGGCAGAAATGGCATTCGTCAGCGGCTGGCCGACGAAGTTCCAGAAGTAACCCATCACGCAAGTCCATCCCAGACCGCCACGCCAGTGCTGTAAGGGATCAGAAGACTGAGCCTCAGCCTTGTCGATGTCCGTCTGCGCCTGCATGGCCTGAACCATGGCGGCCATCTGCGCCTTTTCCTCTTCCGTCTTATTTGGGAAGAAGGTATTGACGATGTCCTTGGCTGCCGTGATCGCAGCACCGATTCCAGTGATGTCCATTCAAAACCTCAGCATGTTGTGTGCGATCCGCTCAACCAGACCCTTACCGAAAGTCGCCCAGGT